>Ga0209004_1000016_pt1 | contig 45261 bp, 31 predicted proteins | sample TexAe_RefH0_M1_FD_187948 | JGI IMG/M metagenome (GOLD analysis project Ga0209004, IMG submission 187948) | Forest soil microbial communities from Davy Crockett National Forest, Groveton, Texas, USA - Texas A ecozone_RefH0_M1 (SPAdes) (version 2) | ecosystem: Environmental > Terrestrial > Soil >... | reverse complement strand
CCTTCGTGTACTTCACATACTTCTGACCCATTTGCAGTTCTCCCTTCCCTGCAAACTGTCAAAATTCTAACTGTCTCACTTTGGGGGTGCACTCCAGCGCTGAGCCTCGGCGAGGTCTGCTCCTGCGAGGTTACCTCCGAACGAACAATCAGCTTTTAGGGGATATGGGCGCGATTGGCATGAGTGTTATCTTCAAGCTTCGTCCGGAAAAAGTACCTTGGGATCGATAAGCAGGGTTTTCGGAGCCCAGATATCCATCAGCGGCAGCAACTGCAGCCTGATACCTTCCGCAGGTATTGGAACTTATGGAAACCAAGACTTGCTGTGCCTACAACGCGACCAGGGACTGCACTCTCAGCTCCAAGGTCTCTGTTGCCGACAGCGAGCGTGAGCCGCTCAAGGTTTTGAAGATTCTGATTGAGGATCTTGCCCGAGATTCTGAATCGGGACTTTGGTTGACTCCCTTACTTCACGCTCCCCAGCTGGCGCGGCTGTTTCCTTTCGATTTTGTCTACCTCGACATCGACCTCAAGGTGCTTCAAGGAGTGGCACTCCTGCCCGGGGTTCCGTTTCCCGAGTTCAACGGGCAGGTTGCAAGCGCGCTGATTCTGCCGCTGAGCCTCCTCGAGTCGACCGGGACGCAGCAAGGCGATCAGCTGATGGTTTGCGACGCTGAGGAACTTGAGATTCGCCTTGCGGGGATTTCCAAACCAGCAGCGATTGCACCTAAGCAGCCTTTGCGGGTCATACCTTCCAATGCTTCTGTTGCTCCGGGTCCGACCTTTTGGCCGCTTTCGGGTTCAAGTTCGCCAGTTCCATTTCCGAACGGAGCCGGTGTCGTTACGCAGGGCACGGCCTTTACCGTATCGCTGAGCACCAGTTGGCAAATCACCAAGTCCACCATGGCTGCAGTGCTGCCCGAGCCTATCGAGGCTCAAGAGGAGGAAGCAGCGAGCGAGAATCTCGCGGTTTCGGAAATTGCTGTTGCGGACACAGAAAGCACGGAAGCGCAGGAGGAGATCGTTGCAACCGGCGCTGCCGAAGACCGTGTTTCCGACACAATCCCGGATCGAGTCAGGCCTGCAGAGGTTGCGCAGAGTGCACAGGGGGATCTGGTTACAGCTTCGGTGCCACCGGGTGCGGCGGAGTTGGAGGAAGTTGCGGAGACTGTTGGGGCGATGCCGGGCACCGTTGTTGTGGCGGAGCGGGCACCCCTTGAGGTGAAGCCGGGCGCGGTCGAAGAGCGCGGCCAAGCCGAAAAACCGAGAATCGACATTTCAAGCGTTCCTTCGAAACCCGCGCCGGACGTTGAGCGCGCTACGGTGCAGGCCGACGGCCACGAGATCGGCACAGATGCTCTCATACAGCAACGAAAAGAACTCGCGACGCATATACCCGCAGCCATTGCCACTTCAACCGATGCTGGATCCGCAGCCCCAAAGAAACAGTCGACGGAAAAAAAGAAGAAGGAACCCAAGGAGCATCTGGGAACTCTAGTAAAGCGCTGGCTCAATTGCCCCGATCCGTTGCCAGAGCGGCGCTCGATCATCCGACTGCTCTCGCGCGAGCTGGTTGTGTATACCGGGAACCGCGAAAAGATAGAGCGATACGAGGTGCGCGATGTGAGCCCAACAGGTCTATATCTGTACACGGAAGAACGGTGGAAGCCGGGTGATGTTGTTTCACTGGTGCTGCAAAGAAGAGACGCTACGGAGAAAGATCGTGAAAGGCGCGTCAGTATTGAGGTCAGAGTCGTCAGATGCGACGAGGGCGGGGTCGGCCTGTCGTGGGTGTGGCCAGAGGGTGTGGAGTTCGAACCCTGGAAGCGGGTGCACACAAAGCGGTCGGATGAGACGGATGCGGATTATTTTCTGAGAGAACTTCGCCTGACCAGGGCTCTCGGGTTCCTGCGACAGATTTGTCTTCCCGCGGCGGAGGAGACAAAGCTAGCGCTTCATCGGCGGCTGAGCAACAAGAGAGTGGCGAGTGCCGTGGAGATTGCTCTGCAAGCGCAGGAAATGTTCGGCCGGTGTGAACGCGGCGCCGACAAGCTGGCTCATCCCGACATGGTAAGACGCATCCTTGAAAACGGGTCATGGACGGAGGATGACTGGATTCGGCAATGGTGGGCGGGCCTTCTGGTGAGTTCGTGCAGTGCCGATGGGCTGGACACCTCGAATTCGGGATTCATCGACATGCTGGCGAAGCTTACGCCTGTCCACCTTCGCGTCCTGTCGTTCGTCTGCCGCAAGGCCACAGAATCGGTCGCGGCAGGTCAGCCCGCTGCCAAGCTGGAAGTGTATTGCACGGGAGAGGAATTGATCGAAGCCGTGGGATCGCAGAGTCTTGCTCGGATCCACCAGACGATGGGACAACTGTCGTCCCTTGGATTGCTGGCCGAGAACAACAAGCCCTCCTACGTTGCGGTAACGGACAAGGTGAAGACCAGAACCGTCCCGACGCTGCTGGCCTTAGCGATGTACGCGCGCTGCAATGGCCATCAACAATGAATGACGATGCGGCAAGCGATACGCGAAAAACACATAAGCCGGGCCTAAAGGCCGCTCACACAAGAGAGCTTCGTTCAGCGGCCTGAAGGCCGCTGCTCCCTCCTGCTTAGAGCACCATAGATCGTCGATCACTCTCCTTCAGAATTTGAAAAGATGTGCAGGCGCATCGCGCGTTGAGCGGCGGGCGGTGCGATGATTTGGAAGGGCCGGGAAGTTTCGCGGGATTGCGATCGTTGTGCGAAGGTAAGTGGGGCGGCTCGCATTCGGAGAGATGAAGGTTTATGGATCTGGGACTGAAGGACAAGCTGATTGTTGTGACGGGCGGCGGGGCGGGAATTGGAGCGGGCATTTCGCGAGCCTGCCTTGCGGAAGGAGCTCGGGTGGTTGTGCTGGGCCGCCGATCGGAAAACGTGCAGGCTTTTCTGGCGGAGATGCAGGCGGCATCCGCCCGTTGCGACCTGATAGAGGTGCATCTCGAAGACATGGAGCGTTGCCAGTCGGCCATTGCCGAGATTGAAGACCAGTACGGCGACATCTATGGGCTGGTGAATAACGCCGGCGTAAACGATGGGGCGGGGCTGGAAAAAGGAAGCGTGGCGCGCTTTGTGGAAAGCCTGAAGAAGAACCTGATTCACTATTACGCGCTGGCGCACTATGCGCTGCCCTCGCTGAAGCGGACGCAGGGAGCGATTGTGAACATCAGCTCGAAGGTTGCGCTTACCGGACAGGGCAATACCTCGGGGTACGCGGCCAGCAAGGGTGCGCAGCTGGCGCTGACGCGGGAATGGGCCGCGGAGCTGCTGCCTTACAACATCCGCGTGAATGCAGTGTTGCCGGCGGAGGTGATGACGCCGCTGTATCGGCGCTGGCTCGACACGCTGGGTGATCCAGAAGCGGAACTGAAGCGCATAACCGACAAGATTCCGCTTGGGCATCGGATGACGCTGTCTGAGGAGATTGCGGCGGCTACTGTGTTTCTGCTTTCTCCCAAGCAGTCAGCGCACACCACGGGGCAGCACCTGATTGTGGATGGCGGCTATGTGCACCTGGATCGGGCGCTGACGTAGAGCACTTTGCACGTTGACTTTAGTGCTGGGATTACCGCGTGCTCCAGGGGCGTGCAACGGCTTTCAGCACCGCGAGGCGCACCTGGATTGCGTCGGCGCGTAAGGCCTTGAGAAATGACGGGTCAAACGAGAGTTCAAGCGACGGATCAAGGCCGCCGCTATTTCGTTCGGCAAAGTCCGCCATCTGCATGATCACACCTGCGTCGCGATACGCGGCCCACAGTTCGCGCCGGCCGGTGGCAATGGCGGCGCCACTGCCGGACCCGCCAGCGTGCCATGCCTGATGTAGTCGACCTACAAGCGATTCCCACGATTGCTGATTCCTTCGCTGCTGTTCCGCAGCGAAATTTCCCAGGTACAGGGCAATCATGGTGAGCGCGGCGAGTTGGAAAGGAATGAAGATGATTGCGCTTTCCAGGCCGGAACTTGCGTCGGGAGGGTGGCCAAACCTCCGTCATTACGCAAGTTAAAGTGCGGCCGGCGGCGGGTCAATGCTACTTCTGCGTCAAGAAAGTTTGCGATTTTGCATTACGCCTTTGCGGTGCGTACTGGCGATGGTCATCAGAATGCGATGCCGCTCTCCTGTGGCATTACCACATGATTTGTGACATACTTCTGTGGTCGTACCACAGGTGCCTGAATGTCTCCTGAAAAACTTGACCTTTTGCAAGGCACGCTCGACCTCATGGTTCTGCAAACGCTGGTGGTGATGGGATCGCTGCATGGCTACGGCATCGCGCGGCGCATTGAGCAGGTGAGCGGCAATGAAGTTCTGCTGAACCAGGGCACCATCTACGCGTCCCTGGTGAGGCTGGAACAGCGGGGATGGATTGGCTCGCGCTGGGGCACATCCGACAACAATCGGAAGGCGAAGTTCTACTCCATTACCGAGACTGGGCAGCGTCAGTTGATGGCTGACGCGCGCTATTGGGAGCGGCTGAAGGAAGTGATGGAACGCGTAATGACTATGGATAACTCTACCGAAGGGAAAGCCGACGCATGAGCTGGATATGGCGCTTTCTCGGACGAGTGTGGGCGTTTGTGCGCCGGAGGCCGCTGGATGCGGAACTCGACGCCGAGCTTGCCGCGCATCTTGAGATGGCGATTGAAGACAACATAACTCGCGGCCTGTCGGCCACCGAAGCCCGCCGGCTGGCGCTGGTGAGCATCGGCGGCATGGAACAAGCCCGCTACAGACACCGCGAAGCGCGAGGATTTATGAACATCGATATTCTGTCGCAGGACCTGAAGTACACCTTCCGCACACTGTGGCGCGATCCGAGCTTCACGATCGTGGCGGTGCTTATTCTTGCACTCGCGATCGGCGCAAACATCGCTGTCTTCAGCGTTGTGAACACGCTGCTGCTACGGCCACTGCCCTTTCAGAATGCGCAGCAACTGGTATGGATTGCTCCGCCGCCGACCAAGTGCGGATTGAGTTGCGCGACGTACTCGACGGATGCCTACGATGAATTCCGCACGATGAGCCGCTCGTACCAGGATGTTACGGGGTACTTTGCGTTTTCGAGCGCCGACAACCTGAGCCTGAATCTTGGCGGCGCTCCGATCACGGCAACAAGCATTGATGTGATTCAGAACTTCTTTCCGGTGCTTGGCGTGCATGCGCAGATGGGGCGGGTTTTCACGGCCGAAGATGCACGGAATGGGGCTGCTCCGGTTGTGATTCTGACCAATGCGTGGTGGAAGCGGCAATTCAATGGGGACCCAAACATTGTGGGCAAGGCATTCGACATGAATGGCCAGCAGACGACAGTGATCGGTGTGCTGCCCGCGAGCTTCGATTTCGGCGCTGTGTTCGCGCCGGGAACCAAGGTCGACGCGATTACGCCGTTAAATCTCTACGGGCCGCCGCGTGATTGGGGCAACATCATCACGTTCATCGGGCGGATGAAGCCCGGTGTAACGCTGGGCCAGGCTCGCGACGAAGCAGCGCGCATCGCTCCGCACATGTGCTGGAATAACAAACATCCGGAGACCTGCGGCGACTACAAGGGTGCAGTGGTTCCTGTTCCTCTGAAGGATTACATCAGTGGGAAATTGCGCCGGTCGCTGATCGTGCTCTGGGCCGCGGTGGGAGCGATTCTGCTGATTGCATGTGTAAATCTTTCGAACCTCCTGCTGGCGCGTGCGTCGGCGCGCTCAAGGGAATTTGCGATGCGGGGTGCACTGGGCGCGAGCCGCGTGCGCATCGTGCGGCAACTGCTCACGGAGAGCCTGGTGTTGGCGAGCTTCGGCGCAATCTTCGGTCTGATGCTGGCGTGGACATTGGTCTCATGGTTTGCGCATCAGGGCGCGATTGCATTACCACTGCTGAGCACGCTGCATATTGACGGCGCTGCGCTGGGTTGGACGGTTTTGATCGCCGTATTCGCGGCTGTCGTGTTCGGGCTTGTCCCCGGGTTGCGCATGGCAGGCGGCAATCTGCAGGAATCGCTGAAGGACGCGGGGCCGAGTGCGAGCACGAGCCGCAAACACGAACGCGTCCGCTCGGTTCTGGTTGTCTCGGAGGTTGCGCTGGCGTGCATGCTGCTGGTGGGCGCGGGACTGCTGCTGCGGAGCTTCATGCGTGTTCTCGATGTCGATCTTGGATTCCAGCCTGATCGTGCCGCTGCTATCAAAGTGGATTATCAGGGGAATCCGGCGGATGGGGACGGCAGCACTCAAGCTTCACAGAACGCCATTGCGCTGCGGCGCGCAGCCTTTCAACAGCAGGTTCTCAGCCGCGTTGGGTCATTGCCCGGCATAGAGGCTGCCGGATTTACCGACTATCTTCCACTCGGCCAGAATCGCGCCTGGGGTACACCGCTTCCCAAAGGCGCCAAGCGACCGGACAAACTCGACACAGGTCCACTTGTTTACGTCATCAGTCCCGGCTATATGCGCGCTATGGGCACGCGCGTGCGAGGCCGGGACTTTACATGGAGCGACGGACCAACAGGCCAGCAAGTGGTGATGATCAATGACTCGTACGCGCGGTTCCTCAACTCATTTGGCATGTGGCCCGATGGCAATGCGGTTGGCAAAACTCTGGGGAATGGTGGAGGACCGGACCTGATCATCGTGGGCGTAGTGAGCGACGTCCACGAAGAAAGCGTCGATGGCGATGCCGGTTGGCAGATTTACTACCCCAATACGCAGGCGGGCCCCAGTGGGTTGGAACTCGTAGTGCGCTCGAGCGTTCCGCCCGCCTCCATGGCAACCAGCGTCCTGTCGATGCTTCGCGATATCAACCCCAAACAGCCGATGGCGGAGTTTAAACCGATCCGGCTACTGGTGAATCACGCTGTATCCGGGCGCCAGTTCTTCATGCTGCTGGTGCTCTCATTTGCAACCCTGGGGTTGCTTTTGGCGGCGCTGGGAATATACGGCGTTATTTCGTACTCGGTGACACGGCAGACGCAGGAGATTGGCATTCGAATGGCCCTCGGTGCGAGCGCGGGAATTGTGCAGAGACAGGTGCTTGCGGGAACCGTGCGGCTCGCGATCATCGGCATTGTGCTTGGAGCCGCTGCGTCCATCGCTGGATCCAGGCTGATGGCTTCGCTACTGTTTGAAACGTCACCGTGGGACATCGCTACCTACGCGGGGATGGCCATTGCGCTCCTTGCTGTAGCCGCGGTTTCCGGATACATTCCGGCATTTCGCGCTTCGCGCATCAACCCTACGGTTGCCCTCCGTTCGAACTGAGCCGCTGTCCAAACTCGGTGGATACGCCGGGGTCTTATCCACCACGAGCATTTGATCCTCTACCGTGTGCACCAATTTCGACACTGCCGTCCTCAAATCCCTGCTGGCCGATCAATCGAATTCGGTGCAAAATGCGTGGAGGAGTGAATATGTCCCCGATCCGAATCACCCGGGAGGTCCACCAGGGTTGGCTCAGCGGCAACGGGATCGAATGCAAGTGCAGGGTAGAACTCGCTACGAAGCTAACGCCCGGTTTCCCGACCGTGAGGACGCTGGATATCTGGATCCCGCAACAACCGCCCGAAGGCAGCTACAAGCTGGTTGTGAATGACACCACTCTGGAAGTTCGATTCGCGCGCGGCGCATGGCTTGAAGCTGTGGCTTGACTATTCTGCGTTCGCGTTCTCAATGCCCATACCGAGAGGGCAGCGATTTCCACTGCCTCTCCACGCATTGATGGTTATGCTTCCCGTGCTGCCCGCTCCCCGCTGAAAGTCAGCGGACGGCCTGAATGACCCACCATAAAGCAGCACGCAAGAATGTGCGGAATCGCGGCCTTCTGCTCGCGCCGCGAGACATCTCGCCGGCAATCTGTGCGTGATCCACGAGGGGTTCGGAATGGAATGTTGAAGCTCAGTCGAAGAATTCTGGTGGGTGTATACTCCGGTCGTTATGCTCAATCACATTTCGAGGCTCATTTTTTTCGCATCTCTTGTTGCGATGACAGTTCCCTCTCACGCGCAACAGACGTCGACTTCACCAGACACACAAACCAAACCTAAGCCAGAAGAGACGGAGATCTGGCAGCCAGTGCCGAAGGTCGTGACGCCGGCAGCGGAGTGCAATGCGCCGCCTTCAGACGCGATCGTTCTGTTTGACGGGAAGAATGTTGACGAGTGGGTCAACGTGAAAGACAAGCAGCCCGCGCTATGGGATGTGCATGATGGCGTGATGACGGTGAACAAGGCCGGCGGCAACATCGAGACCAGGCGCCGCTTCAAGGACTATCAGTTGCATGTGGAATACAAGATTCCAGCGAGCATTACGGGCACTGGGCAGGGGCGCGGCAATAGCGGCGTGTTTCTTGCTTCGACTGGGCTTGGCGATGATGGCTACGAGTTGCAGGTGCTGGACGGATATAACAATCCAACATATGTGAACGGCATGGTGGGCAGCATTTACAAGCAGAGCATTCCGCTGGCGAACGCGAGCCGCAAGCCGGGCGAGTGGCAGACCTACGACGTGGCGTGGACTGCGCCGACCTTTAACGACGATGGCTCATTGAAGACGCCGGCGTACGTGACGGTATTCCTCAACGGCGTGCTGGTAGAGAATCATTTTGAATTGAAGGGGCAGACGCTCTATATCGGCAAGCCGTTTTACAAGAAGTACGACACCGCGCCGATCAAGCTGCAGGCGCACGGCGATAAGAGCGAGCCGATGAGCTTTCGCAATATCTGGGTGCGGGAGCTGCCGTAATTGGCCAGCGAAGAGATTTCTGGCATCGCTTACAGCCAAGATGACGCAGGCTGGAGTGGGCTTGTGCTATCCCAGGTCTCAGAAGCGAGACCTGGGGCACCCGGCAATCCTGTCCGGGTTCTGGGCGTCTACGGTGTCATGGTCGGTGCCTGGTTGATCTTCGCGAGTTGGCGATAGGCGACGAGCCCACAAACTGCCCCGAGGGCCACCCACACCCACCAACCCTGCTCGCCCGACGATTCCCGCAGATGCCAAGGTTGGTAGGGCCCGGTCAGCATATCCATTTCCAGCAGCTTATTGTTGTACGCCACGTAGCGCACACGCGCCCGTTCCCCTTGAACAAGCCCGGGCCCCCTGTACTTACAACGAATCAGAACGGCGTGGCCGGCGGCATCTGTAATCATGAACCGGCTGGAGTCGTGTCCGTTGCCAAACGATTCCCGGATGTCCCATAAATTCCCCTCGACCACTGGCCGCGCCGAATTGTGGATGAGCTGATAGTTCACGAATCCAAACGCAAGCAACGCGGCACCGATCAGACTTAGTCCCCAGCCTCGCCAAAGCGCACGCTGCCTCGGCGTAAGCGTGGTTCTGGACCCGGAGATCGTCACCACGATGGCGGGGATCAACAACCCGAAAAAGCTGACGCCGACGATATCTTCCGCTCGCACAGGTCACTTCTCCATACGACTTCTGCTGGTCTCGCCGACAGCTTTTCACTCTGTACTAAAGGTCGTCAAACAAACTCAGCGGAACTTACGCCTATTGCATTGGGACGGTCGCGACATAATGACTACTACGTACGCCGCAGGGGCTAAAGCCCGCCGTGTTTCTTCGGGGCGTTTGCGGTACGACTGAAGTCGTGCCCTGTTACAAGACAAGGGGAAAAGCGGGTCCTTTGCGCGGCTTGCCCCAAGCACGCTGCGTTCAGGGTGACACTTCATTAGTGAGCTTTCGATGTTCGGCGAACGATCAGCGTGCCATTGCCTGGGTCTTGGCTAACATCACCGCATTCCTGAGGGCGGTTACGAAGGCGTGGGCTGCGGCGGTGTCTTTAAACGTGAGGCCGAAAGCTTCGACCTGATCCTTCACCTGGCCGTAATCGGAGCTGCTGTGCGGGCCGGGGCCAAGGTGCGCGAGTTTTTCGCGGTCATAGATGAGCGCAGGGAATTTCTTTCCCGGCATGCCGACGACCACGACCATGACAGCATCGCCCTTATCGCCCGGCTTGTACGCGCTGGGGGCTTCAGGATTGGTAAAGACACGATCTTCGCCCATCAGGGATTCGTCTACGTCAGCAAGCGAGACCGTGATGGAAGAGAGAGGAAATGCGTAGCGGTACCATGCGATTTTTCCATCTTCTTCGCGCGGCAGGGCGCAGACGGGAGCGGGCATGTTGGGCTCGATAATGAGGGTTTGGCCGTCGAGCACGACGATACTGCCGGAGGCGGTGTAGGCAGTCTTCATCTGCTCCATGTGGGCGCGAAGGTCCTGCGCGCCACAGGTGCACGATGAGACGACGAGGCAACCAAACAACAAGCGAAACAAGGTCTTCATGGGTAAGCCTTTGGTGTGCTTTCAATGGTGAGCCTGATTTTCTGAGGATGGTGTGATTTATCGCACTCCGGGCATTACCAAGGACATGGGTCGAAAGTCTGCGGCGGGCATTGCTCTTCGGGTTTGCAACAATTGAGGTGCGATACAAGGTCAGTGTTTCAAGTCATTGCTCTGGCGAAGTGATGTGACTGGGCAACCTTTGCGTTGCGGGCTCATCTTATCCGGCTGACAGCTAATCTTCTGGCGTCATTGCCTGGGCCAGTCGCGCCTGAACCAACACTGGCAGCCGGTAGTGCGCCAACAGGCGAAATCGAACCAATGACCAGGCCGCACCTGAGAGCGGCACTAGAGGCGGGAGAGTACTTATGGCAGAACTTAAACGAGATGAGAACCTCGGCAACACCGGCCTTTCGACCGCAACCTTGGCACGCGCCAACGAACCGGTCGAGCAGGAACTTGTGGAGAATCGCGAAGATGGTCGCGACCTCAGTGCGTCCGTCGAGAACCGCGTCCATGCAGCTTCGCAACCGGCAGAAACCGATGCGCAGGAAGCGCTGTTTTCTCAGGATGAGTCGAAGCAACTTTACGCGAAATGGGATGCGATCCAGGTGGGCTTTGTGGATGAGCCGCGCCAGGCAGTGGAGCGCGCCGATTCGCTGGTGGCTACCGCGATGCAGCGATTGGCTGAGGTATTTGCCGAGGAGCGTGCGCGGCTGGAAGGACAGTGGGATCGCGGCGACAACGTTTCTACGGAAGAGCTACGCCTCGCATTGCGGCGCTATCGCGCGTTCTTCGGACGGCTGCTTTCGGTCTAGAGCGGTTCCGCAGTTGGTATAGCCGTTTTTGACCTCGGGGTAAGGTGGAGTTTTCTTAAGGAAAAATCCACTCGGCGGCAACGGTCTCGAGTCACAGGAACTGCGAAGCTGCTGTAGATCGAAGTCTAGGTGGAAGGAAGCTGGGCCGGAATGTGCTTGGTGCATTCCGGCCTGTTTTTTGCGGCTATTCCGTGACGTTCAGCTCGGTGTGCAGGCTCGCGGTTGAATCCTCGCCGGCCCAGACATCGAAAGTGCTGGGCTCGACTGCCCATTCCTTTGTTTGCGGACTCCAGAATTCGAGCTCATCTTTTCCCAGATCGAATTTGAGGGTCTGGGTCTCGCCGGGTTGGAGAGTGGCGCGCTTGAATCCCTTGAGTTGGCGGACAGGACGTGAGGCTGAGCCCCAGCGCTGATGAACGTATATCTGCGCTACGGCATCGCCGGCCACTTTGCCGGTGTTGGTCACGTCGACCTGCACTTCAGTGATATCGCCGGCCCTCATGCTCGTCTTGCTGAGGCGCAGGTGGTCGAATTTGAAGGTCGTGTAGCTGAGCCCATATCCGAATGGATAAAGCGGCTTGCTCGCGACGTCCCAATACCTGGAAGTGAACTTGGGCCGGTCTTCGGGCTCGTGGGTGAGGTTGTGGTTGTAGTAGAGCGGCTCTTCGCCGGCGGAGTGCGCCCAGCTGATGGGGAGTTTGCCACCGGGGTTCACTTCGCCGAAGAGAACGTCGGCTACGGCGTTTCCGCCTTCGGTTCCGGGATACCACGCTTCAAGAATTGCGGGGAGGTGTTGCGCCGCCCAGCGAATGTCGAGGGGACGGCCGTTCTCAAGCACCAGGACCACGGGTTTGCCGGTCGATGCTGCGGCTTCGAGCATCTGCTGTTGAATGCCGGGCAACTGCATGGAGGCGCGCGAGGCCGATTCGCTGCTCATCGTGGCAGTCTCTCCCATGACTGCGATCACGAGGTCGGCACCGGCAGCAGCGGCCTTTGTTTTTGCGATCGCTTCGGCAGTTTCAGCTTCGGTTGGCGGTGGGGGTAACTTCTTTCCGGAGATGGTTTCAAACAGGCCCGGAAAGACGCGCGTCGGATTCGGTCCGGCAACGAAGTTGATGTCGACGCCGGGGCCAAGCTTGTTCTTAAGACCGGCCAAGATTGTAACGGCGTGACTCTTCGACGGGCCGCCGAAGAGACCCTCCACCGTCCAGCCGCCTTCGATGTCGGCGGTAGAGTCAGCCAGCGGGCCGATGACGGCGATCTTTTTTAGAGACTTGCTGAGCGGCAGAGTGTGGTTGTCATTTTTGAGCAGCACCATGGAGCGGGACGCGACCTTGCGCTCGAGCTCGCGGCCTTCTGGGCGGCTGAGGGTCGAGTCTACTTTGGACTCGTCGACGTAGGGGTGGTCGAACAGGCCGAGCTGGTACTTCACTGTGAGGATCGGGAGCACTGCGGCATCGAGTTGCGCTTCTTTAATCTTTCCGGAGTGAACCAGGCCGGCCAGATATTTGGGATAGGTGAGGCTGGCCATGTCCATGTCGAGGCCCGCCGTGACTGCCTTGTAGGCCGCGTCTTCAGGATCCTTGGCGAAGCCGTGGGTTTGGAGCGCGCCAACAGCCCATGCGTCGGACACCACAAAGCCTTTGAATCCCCACTCTTTACGCAGAATGTCGGTCAGCAACCAGTGGTTTCCGGTGGCTGGGACATCGTTCAGGTCCATGTAGGCGCTCATGAAGGTGCCGGCGCCTGCCTGTTCAGCGGCGTGGAAAGGAACGAGGTATACGTTCTGCAAAAGCTCTTCAGGAACGTACGAGGAGTCGTAATCGCGGCCGCCTTCGGCCGCACCATAGCCAGCGAAGTGTTTTACGCACGCAACTACGCTGTCTGGTCCGAGGGTGTCGCCCTGGAATCCGCGAACCTGCGCACGAGCCATCGCGGATCCGAGGTAGGGGTCTTCGCCGGCTCCCTCTACGATGCGCCCCCAGCGGGAATCGCGGGCGATGTCGACCATGGGGGTAAAGGTCCAGCGGATGCCCGCTGCGCGCGCGTCCTCGCCTGCGAGGTGTTGCGCGGCTTCTTCAACGGCTGGATCCCATGAAGCGGCCATGGCCAGGGGGATCGGGAAGACGGTGCGATATCCGTGAATGACGTCGAATGCGAAGAGGATGGGAATATGAAGGCGCGACTTGTCGACAGCCAGGTGCTGGAGGCGATTGATCTCCTTGACGTCGATGAGCCAGAGAATGGAGCCAACCTTGCCCTGAACGATGAGGTTGTCGGGCTTTTCGTCTGCCAGAAGAGGCATGACGACACCCGAGGACTGGTTCATCTGGCCGACTTTTTCCTCGATGGTCATCTGCCTGAGGAGCTCTTCAGCTCGGCGATGGGCCTGGTCGGCGGTGGTGGCGGCGGTTTGCCCTACAAGGTTGGCGGCAAAAAGGAAGAGCGTGCAGCAGGACAGGATCACTTTCATCGATCAATTACCTCGCAGGCGGTACTCTGATCCAGGACCCGCGTCCGGGAAAGCCCCATCTGTCGGGACCGATCAGCATATTGCATGTCACGGTTTTCTGGTTGGCGGGCGTCGATTGGGGCGGGAGTGGCGTCGACGGTCGACTCGGCGTATCGGGACCGTAATGGCGCAGAATCGAAGCTGCTGTCACACCAGGTTGTGCGCAACTTGAGGGCTATCTCCACAAAAAAAGCGCCCCCCGATTAGTCCCGCCTGGATTCATCCAGGTCTGGTAACCGGAGGGGCGAGGAGCCGCAATCACAAGAAAACGAGCCGTAGGTGTGACACACTTTCGGCACATTTCCTGGACCGATTCTGAATGTATGCAGAATTGAAGATTCCCGACAGGTTCCATCGGGTAACGATGGCCCAGCAGATTGCATAAGATGAAGCAAAGATTATCTTTATTGAAGTATGGACATACGCAATAACGGGACGTATTATACGCAGTGCGGGCAATCCAGAAATTCATACGACCTTCTTTTCCACGGGAGTTAGCGTGAACCAAGCAGGGCGGAAAGAAATCAATGGGCCCGTTCTGATGATTTTCGGACTCGCCGTCAGATGAAGGTTGGCGTACCGAGCATTCGGATCTTCTGGTGCGCAACTCATGCTGCGAGCCATTGCCCGATCAGGGCTTAGAGCCGTTTGAGGAGTTTTGGATGCCGCTGGCCCCCAAATCCATGCAGGAGATGGAAGCGCAGGCTCACGTCTCCGATCCGGCGGCCATCCGTGAACAGCTCGAGAGGCTACTGGTTCACCCGCTCTTTGCCAACAGCAAGCGCTATCCCGCGCTGCTGGCCTATGCGGTAGAGCAGACGCTGCTGGGAAACGCCGCCGAACTGAAAGAGCGCAGTATAGGCATCGAGGTCTTTGGTCGGACACCGAGCTACGACGCCAACGCCGACCCGGTGGTACGGATCACCGCCGGCGAGGTACGGAAACGCCTGAGTCTCTACTACTTCGACTCATCCCATACCGGGGAGTTGGTGATTGAGCTGCCTCTGGGCTCGTATGTGCCCTCGTTTCGGCAACCTGAGCCGGTGAACGAAGCGCTGCCGGAGATCGTAGAGCCAGACTTTGCCGGCGGTGGGCAGCAAGCCATCCAGTCGGTCACGCCTGAGCTGGTTGTACCTCAGGCAACCCACCTTTCAAACTTTCGGTGGATTCTGGCGGGCAGCCTCCTCATCGCGGGATGCGTGGTTGGCGTACTCGTCGGGCTTCGCCTTCACCCGGCAGCGGTGCCGGTGGCGCCGGAACCGATCTCCAACATTGATCGCTTCTGGGAACCGTATCTTTCCAGCGTGAATCCAACCACCTTTTGCCTGGGTGAACCGGCCAAAAATATTGATATGGACGCGATCAATTCATTCGAGGCCCCGGTGAATGCTCCTGCCGAACCGCAGAAGCTCTATGTGCGGCTTCATTTGTCAGGGAACCTGGCGCTGGCCGACGTGATTACCCTGACGCGAACGGCAGCAGCCTTGGATGCGCACCACAAAGCTTTCCGCGTGGTTCCGGCATCTGAGGCGAGCTTCGCCCAGTTGCGCGAAGGACCGATTGTACTGATTGGCGCCTTCGACAATATCTGGACGTTGCGCGTGACGCAAAAACTGCGCTTTGGGTTTGAGTCGAAGGACGGCGTCGCCTTGATTGTCGACCGCAAGAGTCAGACCAAAACGTCGTGGGCGACTGCCTGGGATCTGCCGTACCAGAAGCTCTCGCGCGACTACGCGATTGTGGCGCGGATACACGACAGCACGACCGGCCAGCCTGTCATCATCGCGGCCGGTATTTCAGAAGAAGGAACGGAAGCGGCCGGAGAGATTCTCTACAACCCCGTCTATCTCAACTCGCTGCTGGCCAAGGCTCCCGCCAACTGGGAAAAGATGAATATGGAAGCCGTGATTGAGACGCAGGTGATCGAGGGCCATTCCGGACCGCCCAATGTTCTTGCAGTTGATACCTGGTAACCCGTGTTGGCCTGATTGATGCGCTACAGAACCGAACAATTGACCGGGAAACCACGATCAAACTCCTACTTCGATTTTGCTTTCTGCGCAGCCCAACGCTTGCGCTGCGCATCGGCGATCCGTTTGCGAGCTTCAGCACTGAGTACGCGCTTCTTCTTTTTGCCTGGCCCTTTGCTTGTCTTCGTCTTGGATCCCGGTGAAGCAACGGCCCGAGAACCTGCAAGCAGAGAACGGACTTGGGTAAGTCTCGCAATCTCCGCGTCTATTTCAGCAAGGATAGTTTCAATCGACATAAGAAGAGGATATATCATCGCCGCAATGCGAGTTCGATCGACTTATAACTTACACGCGTAAACTGTCATGAACTTAATCCGGCTTTCCAACGGTCCTATCCTTATAGGCCTTTTGGAGCACATAGAAGGCCGCTTTCTTCTGGCCCTGATCGGAGATCAATCCTTTGCGATTGAACTCGTCCTGGATGCCGACCAGGGGGCGATTCGGCGAACGGAAATCCATGAGTACCCATGGGCTCATGCCCCTTAGTTGCGCAATCCGGTTCAGCATCGGCAATTGATGGCGGAAGACATTGGCCTGATACTCCTCGGTCCAGCGCTCGTTATCGCCGCCATGGAGGCCGGCCTTTGCATCCGCACCAAACTCGCTGACGATCACCGGTTTTTGATAATCAATCTGCCACTGGGTTGTGTCGGCGTTTTCGGGATGACCTTCATACCATCCGATGTATTCATTGATGCCGATCACGTCGAGGGCCTGGCCTAAGGAATCGTCAACGATCTTCGTATCGCCTCTACCGCGCACGAGGAGTGCGGCTGTTATCAACCGTGTCGGATCCAGACCTCGGGCACGGTTTGCAAGCGTCTCGATAAATTGCGTACGCGCAGGAGTGTTGGGGGTTTCATTGGCCATGGACCAGAGGATGATGGCAGCGTGATTGCGCGAGGTATTGATCTCCTCGTCGAGTTGCTGCTCGGCCTTGGACAGCACTTTTGGATTGTCGAATTGGAGCGCCCAGTACACGGGATTCTCTGACCACACCAGCAGGCCCATGCGATCGGCAGCGCGCAACATGGTTTCATCGTGCGGATAATGTGCCAGCCGGACATAGTTGCAACCAAGTTCCTTGGCCCAGCCAAGTAGCGTCTCCGCGTCTTTGTCGGAGTAAGCGCGACCGGTGCGATAGGGCGCTTCAGCATGAATCGAAATGCCGCGCAGAAAGATGGGCTTGCCGTTCAACAGGATCTCGGTGCCCCGGGTTTCGATAGTGCGGAAGCCTATTGACTCGTCGATGGAGTCGTTGCCCGCGCGGATCGCCACCTTATACAGTTTCGGCGATTCGGGCGTCCACCGCTCCAGACCGGAAGCAGCAAGATGCACGAGGGCGCGACCGTCCGAGTCGAGAACGCCTGAGCCCGTGGACTTGAGCTCTGGAATTTCTACCTCCACCTTATCGCCTACCTGCCCGCCAATAACGTGGATCCATCCTTCAATGTGTTCGAGATGAATGGCGCCGATGATTCCGATGTCATTGCCATGAGGTTTTAGAGTTGTCTCTGGAGTTCGCGCAAGATGCAGGTCGTATTGATCGATAAATGAATCCGGCAATTCAATCAGCGAAACCTCGCGCGTGAGGCCGCCATAGTTCCACCAATCCGTCTCCAGTGTCGGGACGTTGTCTTCGTGGCGCGTGTTGTCGACTGCAGCCACAACAAAATTATTGCCACTATGAATTGCCTGGGTAACTTCGCAATTGAACGCTGTAAATCCACCCTCGTGCTCGCAGACTTTTTGTCCATTTACCCAAAACCACGAGTGATAGTTAGCAGCACCGACGTGAAGAAATACATGGGTATGCGGCTTGGGCTCGTAAGCGAAGTCCTTCTCGTACCAGATCGGTCCCTCGTAGAACAGGAGCGAATCGCGCTGCGTATTCCAGTCACCGGGAACGTTGAGCTTGGGAGCCCTGGAATAGTCGTACTCAGTGGGGAAGGCGTCGCCGGGCTTGGCTTTGTAATTCATGAAGTAGCCGTTTTTCTTCTCTTCGTGATGGAAGCTGAACAGGCCGGAAAAATAGGGATCCACGATGGAGGCCCATTCGCCATTGAGCGAAGTTGCGGGGCGGCGATCGGCGCCCGTAAGCACGATGGGAGCGGGTGCTGCGAAAGCGAACGGGGTGAGAATGCAGATGGCAACGAGATGAGGAACGAAAGAGCGAAGGACGAAATACAAGCGAGGCGCAACCAAGCGAACGATGAAAGCAGACATACCAATCCTCTATAGATTGCAATGGATTTGAGAGCGGCTTCTGACTCGGAACAGGCGTGCTCCTGCTCTCAGCGGACTGACCATGTTACCGCTTCGCCTCGCGGGATGTATATGAGCCGTGCGAGCCCGCTCGAACGTCCGCACGAAGAAAGGGCAGACCGGTTCGGCCTGCCCTGGTGCTTCATTCCGACTTAGACTCGCTGCTTATTGCGGTCCTAGATACATGACGTGCACATAGATTCCGAGGCGTACGTTGTAGGCCAGGTACCAGCCATCGTGATCCGGATCTTCATAGATGACGATGTCGTCGCTGTCCCAATTCCAGCCATCGCAGAATCCAAAATCGGCTGGTGCAACGCTCCAGTACCATCCGTTGAACGAGAACCGGTTTGGCCCGCCACCCGCCAGGTGCCATCTGTGGGAAGGACCGAATCCACCCATGAAGCGACCATGCTCAAAGGGATGATCGAGATGGTAGTTGGCATCGTTGCGGCCGGTGTCATGCCCGACCCAATGATTGCCGGGATCGACGTGCGGCGCATTGGGATGGCCCGGCTTATCGCTGAAGTTCCGCGGCTGCGCCGGCTGGGCGGGTTGCTGCGGCGGTTTGACGTCGTTTGTCTTATGCGCTGGCGCTGCCTTGGGTGCCTTGTATGGGGCCGGTCCCCGTGCTGGCGGGGGCGCCGGCCGTCCATGAGCCTGCGGGAATTGTTGAGCAATTGCCGGCAACGATATGGCCAACAATGCGGTCAAAAACAGGTTTGCTACACGCATGATGCTCCTCCACATCGCCTACGGGAAAGCAGACTCGATGCAATTGATGAATCCCGATAAGCTGATCCAAACACACTACAGGAAACCCTGCACCGGTTGGCAAGTTGCAAGTGTGCTGGATAAGTGAGGTTCTACAGTAACTTATGCGTTGACCGCTACGCCCTGACGCCGCCACGCATAGAGCGGGAAACGGTTGGCTAGCTCCGCGACCTCACCACGAATGTGATCGAGTGCCGCATCGTCATTGCGCTTTTCGAGCGCCTTCGCGATCCACGTTGCAATGATGCGCATCTCCGGCTCTTTCATGCCGCGTGTGGTAAGTGCGGGGGTGCCGATGCGGATACCCGATGGCTTAAGGGGCGGATTCGTGTCGTAGGGAATCGCGTTCTTGTTGACAGTGATGCCGGCCTTGCCCAGAGCGAGTTCCGCTTCCGATCCCAGGATTCCCTTCTCGAAGACATCTACCAGCAGCAGGTGATTGTCGGTGCCGCCGGAGACGAGGCGATAACCTGCTTCTTGCATTGCCAAAGCCAGCGCCTTTGCATTGGTCACGATCTGCGCGGCATATGTCTTGAACTCGGGCCGCAGTACCTCGCCGAAAGCCACGGCCTTGGCGGCAATGATGTGCACCAGCGGTCCTCCCTGCTGACCGGGAAATACCGCCATATCGATGGCCTTGCCGAGGGTCTGCTCCGGCTTCTGGCCCACCTGAAAATCCTTGCCGCAGAGAATCAACCCCGCGCGAGGCCCGCGCAGCGTTTTGTGCGTGGTGGTGGTGGTGATATGCGCGTGGGGGACCGGCGAAGGATGCGATCCGCCCGCTACGAGTCCTGCGATATGCGCCATATCGAAAATGTACTTCGCCCCAACCTTGTCGGCGATTTGGCGCATGCGCGCGAAATCCCACAGCCGCGGGTATGCGCTGGCACCGCCGATAATGACCTTGGGCCTTTCGCGCTCGGCGATTGCTTCGAGTTCGTCGTAGTCAATAACTTCGGTATCGCGTCGCACGGTGTAAAACGTCGTGTGGTAGAGCTTGCCGCTGAAGCTCAGCTTGTGCCCGTGGGTCAGGTGGCCGCCATGCGCAAGATCAAGACCGAGAATTGTGTCACCGACCTGTAAAACCGCCATGTACGCGGATGCATTGGCCTGTGAGCCGGAGTGTGGCTGCACGTTGGCAAACTCCGCGGCGAAGATTTGCTTTGCGCGATCGCGTGCAAGGTTCTCTACAACATCGGCGTATTCGCAGCCGCCATAGTAGCGCTTTCCCGGATAACCTTCGGCGTACTTGTTGGTGAACACTGAGCCGGCGGCCTCGAGTACAGCTTCAGAGACGAAGTTTTCGCTGGCGATCATCTCCAGGCCTTCGTGCTGGCGGAGGGTTTCGTGGTCAACGGCGGCGGCAACTTCGGGGTCGGCTTGGGCCAGGGAAAGGGCCATGCGGTCAGTCATACCTCAATTTTACGGCAAGATCCGCCGGCTTCTTGTGCAATCCCTACCGTTTGCCCGGCTTCGAATAACTCAACGCGATCAGACCCAGGCCGGCTGTGGCGAGAATCGCACCATACACGGCCCAGTGACGGTCATTCTGCATAAAACTTCGGGCCAGCGGACCCCAGGCAAGATTCAGCCCCTGCAGAATCCAGATGCCGCCTATCACCACCAGAAGCGCGCCAAGGGGCCCGATGATTCTCTTTGCAATGCGCATGATTGTCTGCCCAAACTATCCACGGCGAAAAGCCCGCTTAGACAACTTCTTTCATCCTACTCGCCGAATTGACCAGCACGAGGCCGACGCTATGCTCTGTCGCGTCTATCCTTCCTACCGTCCTCTCTCCTGTTGACATTCTGACTATAAGCGGCGTATATGTTGAATCTCAACAGGAGAGGTGATGGGCGAGAACAAGTCAGATGTTTTGCAGGGAACGCTGGACCTGATGGTGCTGAAGACTCTGGAAGCGATGGGACCTCTGCATGGATACGGCATCGCACGCCGCATCGAGCAGGTGAGTGGCGACGCGCTCAGTATGAACCAGGGAACGATCTATCCGGCGCTCCTGCGTCTTGAGCAACGCGGGTGGATCAAGGCAGAGTGGGGAACCTCGGAGGCGAATCGCCGCGCGAAGTTCTACTCGCTGAGCCGCATCGGCCGCAAGAAGATCGAAGAAGAGACAGAGAACTGGGAGCGAATCGCTGCGACCATGGCGCGTTTTCTTGCGCCGTCGAATTAGGAGAGACCGATGAATCTGCTTCGCATTCTGCTCGCGCGCTGTGCGGCACTCTTTCGCCGCGGCAAACTCGATGCGGATCTCAACGAAGAACTGCGCGCGCATATCGAATTGGCAATTCATGAAAACCTGCATCACGGCATGTCGCCCGGGGAAGCTCGCACCGCTGCCCTGCGCGCCTTTGGCGGCGTCACACAAACCCGAGAGACCTACCGCGAACAGCGCAGTTTTCCTCTTTTGCAGCAACTCGGCCGCGATCTCCGCTTTGGGCTTCGCCAGATTCGCAAGTCGCCCGGATTTTCAGTGGTGGTGATTGTTACGCTTGCGCTCGGTGTGGGAGCGAATACAACGGTCTTCAGTATCGTGGATGCGGTGATGCTGCGGCCTCTTCCCTACGCGCAACCGCAACAGTTGGTTGAAGTCTCCTCTGCCGATGCCGGCAGTCCGGTGGCGCGCAGTGTGTCCTATCCTGACTTCTTCGATTGGCGGGAGCAGAATCACAGTTTCGAACACCTGGTTTCTTACGATGACAACAGCTACACACTCACGGGCATAACCCGGGCCGTACATCTGGACGCAGAGATCGTTTCCTGGGATTTGTTGCCGATGCTCGGCATCCAGCCGGAACTGGGGCGTGGATTTGTCGCGGGCGAGGAAAAGCTGGGATCCCGGGTTGTGCTCATCAGCCATTCTCTCTGGATGTCGCAGTTCGGCGGCGACACATCGATCGTGGGGCGGACGATCCATCTGGGTGGAGAGGCTTTCACCGTCGTCGGCGTCATGCCGCCGTCGTTCCGCTTCCCGGTCGACAAGCCGCAGAACTCACTTTGGACCACACTTGCCGTGGACAGCGACGCTCTGAAGAATCGCGGATCGCACTCCCAGGCGGTGATGGGCCGGTTACGGCCCGGGGTTTCAGTGGCGCAGGCCGATCAGGAAATGAAGGCAATCGCCGGTCGATTAGCCATGCAGTATCCGGACACAAATACTCACAACAATTCGGCGAAGGTTCAGCTTGAACTGCGAGCAATTCTGGGTGAGACACGCACCCTGATGCTGGTGGTGCTGGGAGCGGTCGCATTTGTGCTCCTTATCGCCTGCGGGAATATCGCCAACCTACAGCTTGCGCGGGTTCGCGACCGGCAGCGGGAAATTGCGGTACGGTGCGCTCTTGGTGCGACCCGCGCGAGTGTTCTCCGTCAGCTCATAACGGAGAGTCTTGTGTTGAGCATCGCGGGCGGCCTGGTCGGATGCGCAGTGGCATTCGTGTCCGTGCCGGGCGTGCTTGCGCTGATCGGCAACAGTGTTCCGCGTGCGGCGAATGCCGGTGTCGATCTTGGCGTGCTTGGCTTTGCACTGGCCACTTCACTTCTCTCGGGTTTGGTCTTCGGCATTGTCCCCGCAACCGCTGCTTCAAAGACTGACCTCGTCAAAACGCTGCAGCGGGGTGGCCAGGCGCGCATCTACGGGCACGACTGGTTGCGCATGGCAGTCCTTGTTGCACAGGTGGCACTGGGAGTCGTGCTCACGGCCGGAGCCGGGTTGCTTACGACCAGCTTTGTAAAGCTGATACGCACGGATGAAGGATTTAACCCCGACCACGTTCTCACCTTCGCCTTCGATACGCCCGATTCCAGCTATAAGAACAGACGCCCGCAAGTCTACCGACAGTACTTTGAGAAGCTGCGTGCGCTTCCCGGCGTGGAATCGGCAGCCGGCTCCATGATTTTGCCGATGACCGACGACGACGCTCACATCAGCTTCGAAAACCCTGAGAGGCCCGTCGCCAAGGGGCTTCGACCGAACGCCGAGTTGATGCCGGTTACGCCGGGCTTCTTCCAGACGATGCAGATTTCCCAGATCGAAGGTCGCGACTTTACCGAGGCTGACAACATGCAGGCGCCGCAGGTGATGATCGTGAACCAGGCTTTTGTGAAGACGTACTTCCCCGGCGAAGATCCACTGGGCAAGAAGCTGAAGCCGGGGGCTGGAAACGGGTCGCCGGATGGACCGCCATGGCGGCAGATCATCGGGGTGGTCGGGAACGTACGCCATTCCGCAACGCAGCGCGAAATGCAGCCGGCGATGTATCTGCCCGCCAGCCAGCTTCCCAACTGGTGCTGCGTGAGTTCGGTGGTGAGAACGTCGGTTGACCCGATAAGTCTTGAGCCCGCGGTACGCAAGCTCGTAGCTTCAATGGACTCCGACATCCCGGTTACGGATGTGCGCACCATGCCGGACATGATTTCAATGCGGCTTGCGCAACCGCGATTTACCACCGTACTTTTGGGATCTTTCTCGGTGCTCTCGCTGATTCTCACCGTGGTCGGCTTGTACGGTGTGATGGCCTACTCGGTCACACAGCGGACGCGCGAAATCGGCCTCCGTTTTGCTCTTGGAGCACAGCGCGGCGCGGTACTCGGAATGGTGCTGCGGACGGCTGCAACGTTGCTGGGTGCAGGCATCGCAATCGGCCTTTTGGCGGCCCTCGCTTTTGGCCCGATCCTCGCAATGATGCTCTACGGCACTGGACCCCGGAACCCTGCCGTGCTGGCGGCTGTCACCGTTGTAACAGCACTGGCGGGGCTGCTGGCGGCCTACATTCCGGCCGCGCGCGCTGCATCCGTCGATCCGATGCGCGCGCTAAGAACCGAGTAGGAGGACCGATGGATTGGATGCGAATTCTGATCAGCCGATGGTCGGCGATGTTTGGCAAACGGAGATTGGATAGAGATCTCGACGAAGAACTGCGTGCCCACATCGATCTGGCGACGGCAGAAAACATGAAGCGCGGCATGTCTCCAAAAGATGCGCGCACCTCGGCCCTGCGCGCTTTTGGCGGCGTGACGCAGATCAGGGAGCACTACCGGACGCAACGCGGGATGCCGGCTCTGCAGCCGTTTCTCCGCGACATGCGATTCGCGTTCCGGCAACTGCGAAAGTCGCCCGGATTCGCAATGACTGCGATTCTGACGCTGGGTCTCGGCATCGGCGCGGTGACGTCGGTGTTCAGTGTGGTCGATGCGGTGCTGTTGAAGCCGTTTGATTTCCCCAACTCCGATCGGCTCGTTGTGTTGCGCGAAGCGGTGGAAGACCCGCAGTCCGGGCGGGTCGCGACCCCTGACAACTACCGTCATTTTCTGCGCTTGAAGAACGCGGCGACGACAATTGAAGATGCCGCCATCTTTGGACAGCGAGGAGCGAGCGTTTCGCCCAGCGGCGAGCACCCCCGCATCGCGGGTGAGATTCTGACTTCACCAAACCTGTTTGCTGTACTTGGTGTGCAGCCCATCCTGGGTCGAGGCTTCGTGGAAGCCGACGCCCGCGACAAAGCGAATCCCGTGGTCGTGCTCAGTTACGCAGGTTGGCAAACCCTGCTCGGCGGTGACCCGAAAGCTATCGGGCAAACGCTGCGGTTAGGTGGGCAACCCTATACCGTGATCGGAGTGCTGCCGCCGGCGATGCGATTCCCGCAGATTGCGCTGGCTCCGAAGATCGCGTTTCAGGAGGTGGCGCGCGATGCCGTATTGTTCGAGCCGCTTATCCCTGGTGACCGCGACCTGAAGGCCGACATGGGCAACTTCAATTACAAGGCGATTGCACGGCTCAAGTCGGGCACGACCATCGCACAGGCTAGCGCCGAATTGGAGGCCATGCAGAATTCGTACACTATTTCCGCACATCTTCCCTTGCATTTTGGAATTGCGCTCACGCCGCTGACGAAGGATGTGGCGTCGGGAATCAGCGGGGCGCTCTGGGTACTGTTCGCGGCAGTCGGAGCAGTACTGCTAATCGCCTGTGTCAACCTGGCCAATCTGCAACTGGCGCGTGCGGTGAACGCTGAGCACGAGACTGCGGTACGCGCCGCCCTGGGCGCAGGGCGGGCGCAACTCGTCAGGTCGCGGCTTGCAGAGAGTCTGCTGCTGGCGGTGATTGGCGGAGCAGCCGGAGCAGCGGTGGCGTTCGCCGGGGTGCGGCTTCTCATTGCACTTGTACCGGCAGATGTGCCGCGCCTCGACGAGGTTCATGTCAATACGACTGTGCTGCTGTTTGCAGCGGGAATCTCGATTGCCGCGGCTATCGCATTCGGAATTCTTCCCGCCCTGCGTTCTCTTCGGGTTCATCCTCAAGCGGCGCTGCAGAGCAATTCAGCACGCACGGTAAACACGCAGGAAGGCAGACGCACGCGTGCGGTCATGATGGCGACACAGGTGGCCTGTACGGTGGTTTTGCTGGTCGTTACATCCTTGGCGCTGCGCAGCTTCGCGCATCTGATGAGCGAAAATCGCGGATTCGATGCAAGCCACGTGACGCTGGCACAGGTGGATCTGTTCGCGCCGCAGTATGGCGACACACACCCCACGGTGAAGGCGGTGAAGCTGGCCTTCGCGGACAGAGTACTTGCAGGGCTGCGGGAATTGCCCGGTGTGGAGTCCGCAGGCATCACCAGCGTCGCTCCTCTTACAGGTGAAACCTGGGTGGATAACTTGTTTCGGCCGGATCATCCCGTAGCCGAAGGAAAACAACCAAGGATCAATGTGCGCTGGATCGATGAAGACTACCTGCCGACGATGCAGAGTCACATCGTGGAAGGCCGCAACTTCACATCCGCGGATCGCGCCAACCCCTATCTTGCGCTCATTTCAGAGCGAACAGCACGGGAGGGTTTTCCCGGCGAGGATCCAGTCGGGAGGAAGATCAACAACATTGTTCCCGACGATAAGCACGACGTGACGATTGTCGGAGTGGTGGCAGATACGCGCATCAATGGGCTCAAGGATGATGCGGCCATGGTCTACATGCCTTACTGGACTTACACGCCATGGACCCTGTCATTCCTGGTGCGCAGCTCGCAGCCCAGCGCTGCACTGATCCCGGAAATCCGACGCACCGTATGGAATATTGACCCACAGGTAGCGCTTCCAATTCTCAAGTCGATGGACGACCAGGTCAGCGATTCGGCTGCCACGGAACGCTTTCAGGCTATCGTCCTTACCAGCTTCGGCCTGGCCGCCCTGCTGCTTGCACTGCTGGGCATTTACGGAGTTCTTGCCTATTCTGTTTCCCTGCGTCGGCAGGAATTCGGAATTCGCATAGCGCTGGGCTCAGACAAAAGCGCGCTGGTTGCGCTAGTACTGCGATGGGCGGCGCCGCCGGTTCTGCTGGGCGCGGGTGCGGGGCTGGCAATGTCGCTGATCGCCCTGCGGTGGGTACGCAGCCTGCTTTATCAAACGCCGGTGATGGACCCTCTGGCAATCGGCGGCAGCGTAATGCTGCTTTTGCTTGCCGCAGCAATCGCAGCAATTATTCCGGCCCGACGCGCGGCATCCACCGACCCGATGCACGCGCTGCGAACGGAATAGAAGACACGACGGGCGAGACAGGCTTAACTCAGTTATGGAAATCTCTTATCGCTGCAGTGTTTGCTGTGCTGCGCCGAGCACGTGGCTGGTTTTGCGGTCGACAAGAAAGACAACCAGGCGCACAGGACCGCCAGCTTCATTTTTCTGCGCGAGCGGACCGCCGGCGAGCTTCAGTTCCCGGCCATCTGTAGATTCGGCGCCCAACTCTTTCATCACGCGGACGACTGCGGTGTGGTGAAGTGTGCGGCCAGCGTTCTCTCCGGCTGATACTTCCTGATGCGTTGCATCGGCTGCCAGGACTGCAACGAGTTTTGCGCCGGAGGGTGGAGCGCCATGCACAGTAAACTGTGCGGCGCCGTTGCTCCAATGTGCGCCTTCAATCGTGAGGTTTTGTCTGGGCGTCTTTGCTTCTTTCTCGATCGCCTCGACCAGCGCCCGTGAGTTGCTGCCGACAAACTGCTCGGTTCCATCGACCACCATCTGCGGCGTGTAACTCGAGTCGAGACCGAAGCGGTGGACATACTGGTCTTGCCTGTCCGTCATCGCATCGAACGAATAGGGATCGTTCCAGCCCTGATGATTCCAATACGTCACATGCTCGCTGAGCACAATGGCTTGCGCGCCGGAGATGGGCTGCGTGGCATCAAGCTTGGCCAGAAGCGCATCGGCCGGCGGACAATCCGAGCAGCCTTCTGAAGTGAATAATTCGACCAATACCGGAACGCGTTGTGCGGACGCAGCCGGTTGCTGAGACTGGCACGAAAGTGGATATACCAGACCACTGGTTGCCGCCGCAACTAGCAGCGAGGCACACAGGCGAGCGATCGAAAAGGCAGGGGCGGAGGGCATACAAACGTTTGATTGACCATTGTTTCCGGGGGTTACACATCTTTCTATTTATCTGATGCGAGCTGGACTGCGACGGTATTCAGCCGGTGACTTTGGTGCTCAGGCGAAAAAAATTTGTTAGACGCGCGAAAACTATTTAGGGAAGCACGGGTCTGGACACAACATCGGGCCGGAGACAAGTAATCGAGGCCCTGGAGGAAAGAGATGCGACGCACACTAACTGTTCTTGCCTTGGCTACCTTGTTCGCCTCGGCACCGCTTTTCGCTCAACAGACCGAGCCCGCGACTCAACCTACGACGACCCAGCCTAAAGAGGGTTCGGTGAACGATCGCCGCCAGGATCAACAGGGCCGCATTGCCAATGGCGTGCAGTCTGGTCAACTGACAGCCGGCGAAACCAAGAATCTTGAGTCTCGGGAAGCCAATGTCAATCGCGAGATCAAGGACGATCGCTCTGCAAATGGCGGCAAACTCACCTCCCAGGAACGGCAGCAGGTGAACAAGCAGCAGAACAACATGAGCAAGTCAATCTATGCCGACAAGCACAATGCCAACACTGCGCACTACGGCAACAACGAAGTGGGACAGCGCCGCGAGAACCAGCAGGATCGCATTGCGCAGGGCATTAAGAGCGGTCAGATGACTGCCGGTGAAGCTGCCAAGACCGAGAACCGCGAGCAGGGTATCAACCAGCAGATTCACGCCGATCGCCAGGCCAACGGTGGCAAGTTGACCGGACAGGAAAAGCAGCAGATTAACAAACAGCAGAATGGCGCTAGCCGCCAGATCTATCGCCAGAAACACAACAACAAGGTTGCACCTAAATAAACGAGTCCCTCCCCCAGGGAACGATGGAGCCGGTTATGCTGAACGCATGACCGGCTCTCGTTATTTGCGGCTCGTATGTTTTCTTGCCTGTGCCGCAGTTACTTCTTCCGCGCAGCACTCTGACGTGAAATCTATTGTGTCGCTTACGCCGGCGATCGTCGAAGCGGGCTCTCCGGAATTGATTGTGATCGCATCGGCGCATGCGAAGAGCATCAGCGGGGAATGGCTAGGACGCAAGATTGAATTCTTTCAGCACGGAGAAAGGTGGGTTGCGCTCGCGGGAGTGGATGTGGAGCAGGCCGCAGGCCCTTCTACTCTTCGGATCAGTGCACAGCTCGACAACGGTGGCCCGCTCGATCTGAGCCAGACGATCGAGATTCATCCGGCGCACTATCGGACCGGCAAGCTCACGGTACAACCGAAATTTGTGGAACCGGGGCCGGATGAACAAAAGATCATTGCCGCCGATGCCGACGTCAAGGCGAAGGTGTTCGCATCGAGTGCATCCGAGCCGCTGTGGCATGGGAACTTTCGCGCGCCGGTGCTTGCCCAGCCGACGGACAGCTTTGGAACGCGCCGCATGTTCAACGGCAAGCTGGCAAGCATTCACAAGGGGATGGATTTTCGCGCGGCGAAGGGAACGGTCGTACGCGCTTCGAATAGCGGAGTTGTTGTGCTGGCGAGGCCGCTCTACTACGAAGGCAACTGCGTGATCATCGATCACGGGTTGGGACTCTACACGGTATCGATGCATTTTAGCCGCATCGATGTGCATGAGGGGCAGCGTGTTGTTGCGGGCGATAAGCTCGGGCTCAGCGGCGCGACGGGGCGCGTGACCGGGCCGCATCTGCATTGGGCGGTTCGGTGGGAAGGCGCTTATCTCGATCCGGCCAAGCTGCTCAGGCTGAATTTGAATTCGATTCGATGATCGAACTTTAGAATGGGCTTCCCGGGAATTTCGACGCTTCTTCGGCAATCCGTAGAAAGAGCAACTGCAGATCCCTCGACTTCGCTCGGGATGACAGACCTCTTATGAGGGTGGCAGACTCCCTTTTTGATTTTGCCTAGTGCGAGACCAGATCTTCTTCGGCTTCCGCGATTGGTGCCGACGAGGCGCTTGCACGCGCTGCCTTTTCCCGACGCAGTTCCTTGAAGGCACGGTAAACAAATGAACCCATGTACCAGCCATCGATGTATTGGAAGGGGGTTTCGCCAGTGGTGTAGTGGCCGCAGGGGAGGACGCGCTTCTCAAAGTTGAGGCCCACGCGCTTAAACGCTTCGACTACCTGCAGCGAATAGTTCAGAGGAAATGTGAGGTCATAGTTGGCGTAGATCAGCAGGACCTTCTTGTCGGGTCCGCCGGCCTCTGCGCTGGCGATGCGATCGTAGTAGCTGACGGGACTAATTGCCGACCACAACTCGCGCACCCGGTCCTGCGTCATTCCTACGTCGTCGAGCGCCTGCTTCACGTGTCGCGTGCTCTGCCCCGCCCATACCACGTCGCCGAATGCTGTCGACGCGTGGTTGAAGGCATTGACGCGGATGCGGGGATCATGTGCGCTCGCTAAAAATCCGTAACATGAACCTAGACTCGTGCCCAGCACGCCGAAATGCTCGTAGCCCTGATCTTCAAGCCAGTCGATGCAGCAGCGGATATCGACTACTGCCTGGCGACATGCGGAGAGTGTGCGGCCGATGTTGGCGCTGACCGCGTAGTCGGAGCGTTCGAGTTCTACAGGCCGGCGGATGTCATGGTAGGGCTTGGACAGACGCAGCGCCGAGATGCCCATGCGATTGAAGATTGTGCACAGAGAATTGTGGCTGAAGGCGTCCGCATTCCACTGCGGCATCACAACGATGGCCTGCTTCGGGCGTTTCGGATCCTTGTGCGCGGGGGCGGGATACCATCGCGCGTTGGCGACGTCGTTTTCGGCATAGCCGGTGCGCTCCGGCGAGGTGAAGCGCAGGAACTGCGCAGTTGGCGTTTTACCCTCGGCAGCGAGGCGCTTGATCTCCGCAGCTTTGGCCAAGGTTTCCGGCCTTACATTGGTGGGAAAAAGTTCGGGGTAGCGCTCTTCAAGGCGAAAGTCGGTGGGTTTCTCGTAGTTGAAGAACACATCGCTGTGGCGGATAAGAAGCTGATTGATGCGCGCCATCGCGGCTTCGGCGGTAGCGGGGTCACGCATCGATTCAGGAGTCGGGATTGCTGCGCTGAATCCGTGGGCCTCAAGGAATGGCTCGATAAACTCGAAACCCCATTCCAGCGGCCGGACAACGCGATTTTCGTCACGCGTGGTGAGCCTGGTTTCCCAGTCGTACATCCAGCGCGCGTATTTTTCCCTGAACATGTGCTCAGTTCAATTTTACCAGCGTCGGCGCCGCCGCTGGCTTGCTTCGACGATGAGCCATAGTGGACCAAGCAACGTGATGAGCGCGATGATGGCGAGCGAGATGACGCAGTAGAGACACCATACACCCAGCACATCGCGTTCAATGTGAGCCAGGTACAGGGCAAATGCGAGACCAGCAGCAGCGGCGAGCGAGAGAACCGCGCGTTGGCGCGCCAGCCCCAGCCAAACCAGTCCGAGGTACCCGATGATTCCGATAAGCGCAACGGGAACGCCTTCAACGGCGGAGTAGGAACTGCGGTTGACGATGCCACAGTCCCATTTTTCGTTGATCGAGCAGGGCGAGGTGCCGGCCGTGTAGTGCACCTGGAGCGCAAGGCCCGAGACGACGGCCCCGGCAAGGGCAAGAACCGCTATCACATATCGCATGCTGAACCCCATGCTAGCAGACGCTCGCGATAACATGAACGCATGATTGAGCCAGCAGGTGTTGGACGGCGAATCGCCTTCTTCGGCGGCAGCTTTGACCCGCCGCACCTGGGGCACATTGGGGTGGCGCGGGCCGCGCAGAAAGCCCTGCATCTCGACACCATACTGTTTGCGCCGGTGGGGATCCAGCCGCTCAAGCCGCTTGGCTCTACGGCCAGCTTCGAAGACCGCGTTGCCATGACGGAACTGGCCATCAAGGGGCTGCCGCAATTTGCTATCTCCTTTGCCGACGCACCTGACTCGAGCGGCATGCCCAACTACACCATCGACACCCTGACGCGCCTCCGCGAACAGTTCCCTTCGGCCACTCTTTTTACACTGATGGGCGCCGACTCGCTGGTTGGCCTTCGCCGCTGGTATCGGGGCATCGAGATTCCCTTTGTGGCTCCGTTAATCGTGGCGTCGCGACCGGGCCAGCGCCTTGAAGACCTGGCCACTATACTGCCCGACGGCCTGACGATCGCGAAGGACGGAGCGGTTGAAGACACGGCGGAGGTGGCGTTGCGCGCATTTACGCTGCGCAACGCTGCGGGAGATTCGACACAGTTCTATCTGTTGCCGGGGCTGGAAATCGAGATCAGCGCTTCGGATATACGAAGCCAGGTGAGCGCGGCGCTTGATCGCCTCTGTGCTGGCCATGAACTGCTGCCCGACGCGGTTTGCGAATACGTCGCCACCCATGGGCTGTATCGCTGATGGCTCTCCGCCGCGCTTGATCCGTGGTTTTTGTTGACTGCTCACAGTCCACTGTTCACTGCAGCTCTTGACTGCCCGCTCATCCCGGCTTGCCGCTGTTGATTGCAAAGACTACGATGAGCGAGGAGAGAAATTTCGCTGCATGAGCACAAGCCAGGCGCACGAACAGACTCGCATTCTCGTACAAGCCGCAGCCGCGGCCTGTGAAGACAAAAAAGGTGAAGATACCCGCATTCTCGAGCTCGACCCGATCGATTCCGGGCTGTCTGACTTTTTCCTCATTACCTCAGCCACGAATGATCGCCAGGCCGTCGCCATCGCCGACGAGATCGAGTATCGCCTGAAGAAAGACTTCGGCGCTATGCCGCACTCGGTTGAGGGCCGGCGCCAGGGCGACTGGATTCTGCTCGACTATGTCGACTTTGTTGCGCATGTGTTTCTGACCGAGCGGCGCGCCTTCTACGACATTGAACGGCTGCGCAAATCGGCACGCCCGCTCACGCCTGCCGAATTCGATGCGGAGCTGAAAGAAGCTCTGGCCGCGAAGACGCGCGCCGCCCGCGACAACGCCTCTGCCGGTTCCAAGGCGAAGAAGAGCTCCATCAAGTCCGTCACCAAGAGGAAGACAGCAAAGCCAGCAGCCAAAAAGACGGCTGTCAAGAAGCCGGCAGCCAGGAAATCAAGCGCGAAGAAGTCAAGCAAGAAATCGGCATCGCGTTAGGGCGTCCCCACCGCGACAGACGGTACTCCGGTATTTTCGTCCCGCAACAATTCCGACAGAAAGAAAGACCGGGAGCCATCAGCAGATGGCTCCCGGTCTGTTGTTGTTGCTGGTTGGTTAGAACTCGAACTTGCCGGTCAGCTGGATGAGGCGGGGTGAGGCATCGCCGCCCAAGAACGACCCGAGGATCGAGGTCGGAGGATTCACCGTGGTGGTGATGAGTCCGAAGTTGCCCGACGAGAGATTTCCGGAAGGTTGGCCGAAGTTCGGATGGTTAAAGAGGTTGTAGAACTGGGCGCCGACCCTCAACTTGCCTGACTCCAGACCGGGGATGCCGAACCCCTTGTACACCGCGAAGTCGGTGTCTGTATAGTTCGGTCCGAACATCTGGTTGCGTCTCGATTGCCCGAAGTTCGTGGGCGAGGCATAGTCCTGGGTGAATGTGCACGGCACGCTGTTGCCGAGGGTTGCTGTTGCCGATACGCCACCGCAGTGAGTATGTCCACTGAGGGGGGCAGTCTGCATTGCGAACAGCTGACCACCATAGTTGTTCAGCGTGGCCGCGGTACCAGAGTCAGTGACTGAGAACGGCAATCCAGTGCTGTGGAAGACGGTGCCGGAGAGCTGCCAGCCGTCGGTAAGCACCTTCGGACCTTTCCAGTGAGGAACGGCGTAAATGTAGTTACCGCTCACATATTGGCGCACGTCGTAGTCTGCATTGCCATAGTTCTGTCTGAGGTTGTAGGGATTATCCGGATACACGCTGTTCGCGGAGAAACCGTCGAACCCTCCGTTGGAGATTTCGTCGAGCGCGTGGCTGTACTCATAGTTCACATTCACGGTGAGGCCATGCTGACGATGCTGCCACTGCGCAACACCGCCGTTGAAGTTTGAAATCGCCGAGGATGAAACCTCATTTACTGCGGCAAAATTCGGATTGGGGGCGGTTGTGGAGAGCGAACCGAACGGGGTACTACTGAAAGCATTTACGCCGTTGTCGAGTTCCGGTTGATGATAGCTTCGGTTGCCAACATACTGAATGGAGAAGCTGTCGCTCTTTGAAACCTGCTGCTCGACGCTCAAGCTCCACTCTTCGTAGGTTGGATACTTGATGGTTTGGCGCGCGGTGTTCATATTCGGAGGGGCAAATCCCGGAGTCGCCGACAGCGTGTTGTAACTCGCGCCGTTAGCAAATCCATTGTCGAATGCAAACGCGGATGCGGCTGCATACGATTGCGCACTTCCCGGCGCACCGGGTACAAGCGCGGTATTGCCCCCGCCATTGGCCGGCCCGTAAATCGTGATCGGAAGGTTGTTGGGTGCGTTGTTCAGGAACAAGTCTGCGACTTGGCCCGGAAATGCGTCAGCGAACATTCCGAATCCAGCGCGCAACGTGGTTCTGCTTGCGGGCCCGAACGGGAGGTAGGCGAACCCGACGCGCGGCTCCCATCCAATCGGCTGCATTTTCGCCACCGCTGTCTCGTGATATGCAGAGATCAGTTGATTGTAAGGGGTCGCTGTGCTTGGATTCTCCGAAGTGAAATCCGCGCCCAGGCGGGCGAAACAGTTGGTGCGGCAAATCGGATCGGAGTCATGCTCCATGCGCAGACCGTAGGTGATGGTGAGGTTGGGCATCGGCTTCCACTGATCTTGCGCGTACCACCCCATGGCGTAGAGCGCAACCGGCTCGGTGGGACGGGTCGGAAACTGTTGAGTCCACTGGTCCACGTAACCCTGCTCGAAGCTGCCGTTGGTGGTGTAGGCATACGGCGACGTTGTGTATTCAGACGGGCTGAAGTCGGTAATATCGTCACGCCGCATTGTCCAGCCAAAGGTCATGGTGTGTTTGCCCTTGGTCCAGCTGATGTCATCCTGGAACTGGTAGCCGGTGACATTGCGACCCTGGGGCCAGATGTAGTTTTCGCCGCCAGGTTGAGCGGATGGGAGATTGCCCGACAGAGCACCATCAGCAAAGATCAGCGAGAATGGAACGATTTGCTCCGAAGCAGCCTCTGTGGTGTTGGTAAAGACAGCACGATAGTAGATGGTCGAAAAGAGGAATTCGTTCGACAGGTTTGGCGTAAAGGTGTGCTGCTCGCCTAGCTGGCCTTCGTAGGCGGGCTGCGGGCTCAACGCATCGAAAAGCGGGTTCAGCACGCTGGTGTACGTCGCTTGCGTGCCCTTATCCACAGTGACATGGCCGAACAGATGGTCGTTGTCGCCGATGTTTTGATCGATGCGGCCATTCCACAACTGTTCCGTCGTGAGGTTTGAGGCATTGGCATTGAACGATAGGATGCCGTAGCCGTTCTCGGCGGCGTCAGACTGGTACTGGGTCGCAGTCGCATGCCCGGGAGCGTTGTTGTAGAGGTTGAAGATGTTCTGGTAGAACGGGATCTCCGAGGAGAGACCATTCGCTACAAGGTTGGCCAGAGTTTGTTGCTGGTAGCTGGAATCCGGCGCATAGACCGTAGCACGGCTCGGCAGAATCACCCGCAGTCCTTCGTAGTTCACGAAGAAGAAGGACTTGTCACGCTTGATGGGACCGCCGAACGACGCTGCCCACTGGTTCGCGTTGTCAAAGGGCCGCGGAGTTCCGGAGTTGTTGTTGAAGAAATCATTCGCATTCATGATGCGCCCGTTCCACCAGTAATTGGCGTCGCCGTGGAACTTGTTGCCGCCAGAGCGCGTGTTCTCAGAAACCTGCGCACCACCCAAGCCACCAAATGAGGCGTTATACGCATTCGAAGTGACGCTGACAGACGCGATGTCGTTGGCGCCGAGCAGCAGGTTGGAGGCGCCCGAGTTGCTGATGTTCAGGAACGGATCGTTGTAGTAGCCGCCGTTCACGGTGAACGTGTTGGCGGTGCCCGGCAGTCCGAACGACGAGAAGTTGCCGTAGCCGCTCTGCGTGTTCATGATGCTGCCCGGAGCTGTCTGCGCCACAAAGGTCAGGTCGTTGCCGGGATTGGGCAAGTTCTGAACCTGCTCCTGCGTGAAGGTCGTGGAGATCTGCGCGTCATCGGTATGAAGAAGAGGGACGTCGCTTCCGCTCACTTCAACAGTGGTGTTGGTCTCACCGACGGTTAGCGTCAAGTTGCCCGTTGCAACCTGACCAGCGCTCACTTGAATGTTCTGCTTCGAAGTCTGGAATCCGGTCGCCGTAACGACAACACTGTAGGGTCCAGGCGGCAGTTGGGAAACACGATATTCGCCGGTTGCGCTGGAAGTCACCTTGAAGATGGCGCCGGTGGCGGAATTGGTGATGGCCACGGCCGCATTGGGAATGATTGCGCCCGAAGGATCGGAAATGACGCCATCAATGGCGCCGGTCGTATTGGTTTGGGCATTCGCGGGATGCGGCAGCATCATTACTGCCAGTGCCGCCGGCATCATCATTGACAACGCCAACGCCAATTTCTTTAACTGCACAAAATGCATACTGCTCCTCCAGGTTCATTGCAAATCGGAGCGCTCAACACAGAGCCTCCAAGGCCATTGACACATGTGTTTGCTTGCGCCCTGCATGTGTTTTTAGGCACAGGTCGCACTTCACGGGGTTGGTCTACTTAAACCACGCTTAAACTTTTGGATTTAGATCTTGCTCTGTCCCAAGGCGTGCGGGGGAGTTCAGGGACAGACGTTCGCGTCTACATATGCATGATGGATGCCAAACCCGTTCAGTTGCGGTCGCGCGGAAATAATCGCCTGTAACAGCAGGATTAACGCGAGATGAACCGCGTTGCGAACTGCCGGGATTTCTACAAATAATTGGAGACAAATGATCCGAGATTCTGATTTTGAGATTTTTCCGGGTGCATTCTCCGATGGGGAATTGTGTCGGAACCTTTCTATTTTCTTTAAGTTGGAGTTCGATATAACGAAAAGAAGGGCGCTCCGAAGAGCGCCCCCGTCAAAGATCGACTGGTTCAAAGTTAGAACACGAAGCTGGCCTTTAGCTGGACCAACCTGGGCGAAGCATCACCACCGAGGAACGCGCCCAGAATTGAAGTCGGTGTGCTCGCCGCCGCATAAACAGTACCGAGTGCCGACGAATTCACATCGCTGAGCGGAATCTGGAAGTTGGCATGGTTAAAGGTATTGAAGAATTGAGCTGCAAGCTTCAGCTTCGCCGTTTCCCACTTCGGCGACACTTTAAAGCTCTTCGATAGATCCATGTCGAAGTCCGTGTAGTTGGGTCCAAAGAGCTGGTTGCGCCGCTGTTGGCCATAGTCAGTCGAGTTGGCGAAGTGAGTGGCAAAAGCGCAAGGGGTTGAAGCGTGCGATCCGCCGCCGCACTTGTGGCTGAAGTTGTTGTCGAGTTGTTTCGCCAACGGCGTGTTTCCGTATGCCACCTGGCCGGTATTGTCGGTCACTGAGAATGGATAGCCCGAGTTGTGGAAGATGGTGCCGGCAATGCCCCATCCATCCACCAGCATCCGAGGGCCGGCGAAGTGCGGAATATTGATGGTGTAGTTGGCGCTGACGTAGTGCCGCGTATCGTAATCGGCATTACCGTAGTTCTGCTGCAGGTTGTAAGGATTGATCTGGCCTACCGCGTTCACGCCGAAAGCGTCAAACCCGCCGTTTGATGTCGTATCGAGGGCGTGACCGTACGCGTAATTGAACTGTAGCGTCAACCAGCTCAAGCGGCTGCTTGCCGTAGCCTGAAGACCGTTGAAGTTGGAGTAAGAACCGCTGTAGTACTCGGTCGTTGAGCCGAGCGCTGCGTTGGGGCGAGCCGCTGGCAACGATGCATTTGAGCCAGGTCCGCCATTCGGTGACCAGAATGCGTTGGGCATTCTGGACACCGGCTGGTGATAGCTTCGGTTGCCAACATAAGTCAGAGAGACGGCTGTGTTCTTCACGACCTGATGTTCAACTGACATGCTCCACTCTTCATAAGTCGGCAACTTGACGTCGTGCTCCACGGAGGTAATCGTCGGGCGGCTGAAAACGCCATTGGTTACGCAGTAGATGCTGAGCGAGTCGGGGCAGGTTCCGGCTGCGTTCTGGTAGTAGCCGCCCTGCGGGAACAGGGTAATGAGAGCAGCATTCGAAGCCGCCGCCTGTGCGTGACCGCTATCAGGGCGGGACGCATCCATCGTGATGGGATTGCCATATGCAGTCCCAAGTACCGTGAAACGGTCCACCGTCGGCAGGTTGGTCATCATATCGCCCATGATCTGCGCCGGGAAGTAGTCGGCAAACATACCGAAGCCACCGCGGATCGTGGTCTTCGATCCCGGCCCTCCGGGCAGGAAGGAGAATCCAAACCTTGGTTCATAGGCGAGTTCCTGCTGTTTGAAGAACGCCTGTGACCTTCCTGAAGACATGATCTGGTTATAAGGTGTATTTCTCGCCGTGGGCAATTGGTTGAAATCCTCTGCAAAATTCGAAACACAATTCGTGACGCACAGAGGGTTCGAGTTGTGCTCCATACGCAGACCGATGGTCAGCGTAAGCTTCGGAATCGGTTTGTACTGATCCTGCGCGTAGAAACCCTCAACGTACATGGCAACAGGCTGAGAGAGGCGTAGCGGGAAGCGCTCTGCCCATTCATCCGAATAGCCAGCGGCAAAATCGCTCTGATCCAGAACGATGTTCTCTCCGCCGCCAAACTTGATGTTGTGCTCACTTGAGGTGTAATCCGTGATGTCGTCCCGGCGGAAAGTGTATCCGAACTTCCAGGTATTCTTACCCCTGATCCAGGTCAGGTCGTCATTGAATTGATACCCGGTGACGTTGCGGCCCTGCGGGAACGCGTAGTCGGCACCGCCGATAAAGTCGCTCGCACTTCCCGAAAGATCCCAATCGAAGCTCCGAACACATGGAGTCGTCGGATCGTTTGGATTCTTGTTGACGCACCCAATTGCGAATCCTTCAGGAATGAGCGTGTAAGGAAGGTTCGAGGCTCCGACTGTTGCACCGTTTGTATTCGTGAAAATCGCCCGGGCATAACTGGCGGCAAACAGGAACTGGTTGGTCATCTGCGGGCTGAACGTATGGGTCTCGTTAAGCTGTCCTTCGTAGGAAGGCTGAGGACTGTTGGCATCGAAAATCGGATCAAGGAAACTGGTCTGTGTAGGCTGCAGTCCATGATCTACCTTGGAGTGGATATACATGCGATCGTTCGCTCCAAGGACAAAGTCCACGCGGTCATTAATGAGCCATTCCTCTGCAAAGTTCGTTGCCTGGCCATTGAATATCCAAGTGTCGGGATCGTTGGCATCCTGCGAACCAGCACTGAAGTTCCTTGCCTTGTTGTAGTAGTTAAAGATGTTCTGGTACATCGGGGCCTCTGCAGACAAGCCGTTGTACGCAAGATTGCCGTAGGGAACGAGGCCCATGGCATCTGCCAGAATGACGTTTTTACCGGTGGAATCGGTGGTGTAGAGAGAAGGGTCGATCCTGGACGGCCCTAGAATGGCTGCCTGGTAGTTTGGACTTGGGGCATACACGGGTCCGATCAGCGGGATAATAACCCGCAGTCCTTCCGTATCAATGAACCCGAAAACCTTGTCCTTCTTCAGCGGCCCGCCGATCGCTGCTGCCCACTGGTTGGCGTTGTCAAAGTTCCGCGGTGAGCCGTAGTACTTGTTGAACCAGCTGTTCGCGTTCATCGCGCGGCCGTTCCACTGGTAGTCAGTATTGCCGTGCCACTTGTTCCCACCTGAGCGCGAAATCTGGTTTACCTGCGCGCCACCGAGACCGCCGAACGCCGCGTCGTAACTGTTTGTCGTCACTGTTACCGATTCGACGTCGTTTGCGCCAAGCAGCAGGTTCGTCGCACCCGAGTTGTTGACATTCAGATACGGATCGCCCTCGTATCCTCCATTTTCAGTGAAGGTGTTCGATGTGCCAGGCAAACCGTCGGTCGAGAAGTTGCCGTAGCCGCCTTGCGTATTCATCACCGCACCAGGGGTGGTCTGCGCTGCGAACGTCACGTCCCCGCCAGGATTGGGCAGGTTCTGGAGCTGCTGCAGGTCGAAACTGGTCGAAAGCTGCGCGTCATCGACGTGCAGCACGGCTATCTCGCCGCTGTTCACTTCGATGGTGGTCGATGCCTGGCCTACGGTTAGTGCAATATCCACCGGGGTGATAGAGCCAGCCGACACTGTCACTTCAACCGCCGATGTCTCAAATCCTTTTGCCGTCGCTTTAACCTGATAGCGGCCCGGCGAAAGAAGCGGAACTCGATAATCGCCCACACGATCGGTAAGGACCGTTTTGACTTGGCCCTTTTCAAGGCTTGTGACAGATACCTGCGCGTTCGGCATGGCCGCGCCGGACGCATCGGTCACGGACCCACTGATGTCTCCGGAGATGTTGGATTGGGCGTAAAGGCCAGGAGCCGAGGTGTTCACAACGAATCCGGCAAACACCAGAAGGCTCAGCGCCAAAGCAGAGTGCAGTAACCTCAAATATCGCATTGAAATCCTCCAGATCGACTCCGGATCGGGGTGACTTCATGCAGAGGCAGTTCCCGATCCGCTTATCGCGCTCGGCGTCTCGGGTCTAGCTGGGGAGAGGTTAGGTCCGTTCCGCGGTTAACAGTTAAAAAGAGGCCGAATAAACAGCAAGGACAAAAAGGCCCAGTTGCGTCACTTTTTGGCTAAGTGACCAAAACCAATCCAAGATAAACAGGGTTCTTGATTCTCTTGAGTGCATGCAGCGTGCCAAACCGGATAAACCATCCTAATTGGCAATCTAAAGGATTAATCCAATAGAATCTGTGATATAGGTCACACCAAGATATGAGAAGCTGTAGGACGACGCACGGGAATTTTACAAAGCGTTGATATTCGACCCCGCGTGGCTCGGTTCCGCAGGCTGGCGATCCTGTATCTTCGCTGCATGCAGATCGTGCTGGCGCATATCGGACCGCGGCCTTCGTCGAAGGATCCATTTGATAGTCTCGCTTCGATGTACTTGGCACGTAGCGCTGCCTATGCGCGCTGCCAGGCTGAATCGTTCCGCACCGTGGATGCGTTCTTCGCCTGGCTCGAAAAGCAGCAGCGCCGCGCTCCGCCGATCACGGTACTTCTGGACAGTAGAGGACGGCAGATGAATTCGGAGGAATTCGCGGCGTGGCTTGGCCGCCAGCGGGATACCGGCGCCCAGCATATTGTCTTTGCCATTGGCCCCGCAGACGGCTGGTCAGAGTCAGAGCGAAAACGGGCGACGCTGCTGCTTTCTCTGGGTCCCTTTACCTTGGCCCATGCATTGGCCCGCGTGGTCCTTGCCGAGCAGATCTATCGTGCTTTTGCAATCCTCACGGGCCACCCCTATCACTCCGGGCATTGAGAGACGACAGGTAAATTGGCGCAGCTGGAACGTCGCGCGCAGGCGAAATACCCGCAGAACCAAGAGAAAGAGCGCCCTTCGGGGCGCTCCTTCTCTTACGACATCTGCAAAGGTTAGAAGATGATCTTTGCGGTGAGCTGCACGTTACGGTTGCCCAAGCCCTGCGGGTAAGAACCGCCACCGGCTCCGCTTTCCATGCCGGTGCCGAACGCAAATTGGCTGCTTTCAAAACCTCCAGTCAGGCTATGTTCCACATTGATGTCCGGCGTCCCATAGTAGGCACGGTTCAGCACGTTGAAAGCGCTGACCATCATCTGCATATTGAACCGCTCGGTGAGGTGGATGGTTTTGCCAGCAGAGACATCCAGGTCAGCAAAGCTGTCGCCGCGCAGGATGTTGCGCGACACGCCGGGGAACGGATTGTTCTGTGCGATGGCCTGGTATTGGTTGTTCCAGAGCCAGTGCTCTGCCGATGGAGCGGTTGGTGCCCCCGTTACGTAATCGACATACCCTCCCGGACCCAGGTTGATTCCAACCGAGCCAAGCGGCGCTCTAGAATTCGACAGGACAGGACGGCACGGATTGCCTCCAAATGCCTGAGTGAAGCCAACGTCGCAGAAGCCGGTTCCAGCCTGGGTGGGGTTAATATTCAATGCCGTTCCGGCACTGATGCCCCCCGGGTTGCCCGCGGTTCCAGCGATATCGGCCAGCACATTGGCCGACGTCACGGTGTAGCTATTTTGGATCGGGTTGTATGCCTGGCCTCCGTTGTACTGATAGAAGGTGTTGATCATGTATCCGCCAAGCAGCCGCCCCAGGATCCCGTGCTGGTTGCTAAACCAAGGCTCAGTGTAGGTCAACTGAATGCCCCAGATGTTTGGGTATGAGTTGCCATCGACGCCGCGCTCGCCCGCATCGGAATTGAGCGGATTTTGAGCGAAGGGCGAGGCTTGACCGCCGTTGCCGCCAACAGCAAAGTCGGAGGTGTTGGTAATCGCACGGCTATAGGTGTAGCTGGCCGTCCCTGTGAAGCCACGAAAGTTCCGTACCGTGAGCGAGGTCTGGAGGGCATTGTAGAGGGAGAAGGCAGTGTTGGCGTAGGTCTCCACCTGATCGTAGTTGCAGTTTGGCCTGCCAAAGCCGACAGCGCCAACTGTGGTGCAAACCGGTTGTCCAGAACCGTAGCTGGGAAAGGATGCCTGCACAGCGCCAATATCAGGGTTGGAATTTAGGGCTTGGAACTGACCGTAGGTGTGATTGCCAACGTAGCTAACAGTGGCAACGGCAGCCGGGGCCACCTGGTACTGGATGCCCAGGCTGTAGGTTTCACTCTGAGGATTGTGGAAGTTGGAGGGGACTGTCTGGTTGGGCAGCATGCGCGGATCGCCGCCTGTGGGAATGTACTGGTCGTCTGCGGCCTGCACAGTGGCATCGGTTAGGCCTCCACCCGGTAGGCAGGTGACGGTGACGCCGTCGCAGTTGACTGTCCCGGCATTGACGGCTGGAGCCGCCGTGGCCATGTTCACGAAGATCACATAGAATTCAGGATCGGCGTTGATCGAGAATCCCCCGTGGACGACCAGTTTGGGCATATTCGACGGTGTATAGGCAAACCCGATGCGCGGTTCGATGTTCCTGTAGAACGAAGGGATGGATGGAATGGTGGTGGCCGAAAGCGGCAAGCTTGTGTTCCAGAAGGGGGTCGAGCCGGTTTGCCGGGCAACGGTCTCGTTGTGGAGGAAGTTGATGGCCTGCCCGAAAAACTCGTACCGGAGGCCCAGGTTCAGAGTAAGGCTCTTGGACATCTTGAAATTGTCCTGGAAATAGAAATCCGCGTCTTTCTCCTTGAAGGGGATGGTTGGGCTGCCCTCCGAGAGATTGAGCACTCCGATTCCTGCAGAAATCCGGTGAGGCCGTTGTTGCAACTGGCTCCGCAGGCTCCGAGGTTGAACGGAATGCCGTTGGGATTGGCGGCGTTCGATGCTGCTCCCGGAGAGAAATTAAATGTGCCCTCGTCGTTCGGCAGGAAGCCCCATGGCGAATCCTGATAATCGAACTCGCCGCCGAAGAGGATGGTGTGGCGTCCTTTCGTCCAGGTGGCGTTGTCCTGTACCTGGTTCACTTTGACGAAACGCCCTTGGGGCAAGTTCGCTCCATACCCGTAGCTCGCAAAGCTGCCGCCCAGGCCTACCGACGAAGTGCATGTTGCCTGGTCGTTGATGGTGCAGGTGGGTATTGCGCCGCCGTAGAAGCCGATACTCGATTGCTGGAAGGCGTAGCGCAGTTGGTTCACCATCGAGGGCGTGAAGACGTGAGTCCAGTCGCCGCCCGTTTCGTGGCTGATGCCGTAGACGTTTGGATAGCCACCAGCCACGGCCGTGGCGGCGCTGACCAGGTAAAAACCGGGGTTATACGGGTTGTTCTGATAGTTGTAGCGAAGATAGAACCGGTCTTTCGTGCCCAACTGATAGTCGAGCCGGCCCAGGTGCTCCTGGTCGAGGATGGCGGTGGGGAAGGTACGCTCAAACTGCGCAACCTCGACGTTCGCGACGGTCGTGCCGTCAGTCACGGATACCGTGCTGGTGGGTCCAAACGGACTGGCAGGGAAGCTCTTAGCGGCGTAAGGGCCATTGGCCGTGATGGCTGCAACGGCGGGATTGTTTGGAAAAGATGACTGCAGAGTTTGCAGGCCCGTCGGGTCAGGAAAAAGTCCTCCTTGGGAAGTAAGGACCTGACCGCTTTCATAGGTGTGGCTCCACAGAGTGCTCCCGAAAAACCACAGCTTGTTTTTCAGAACCGGGCCGCCCAAAGTTCCACCCCAATTGTTCTGCACAAAGCGCGGCACCTTGATCAGGCTGCATCCGTTTGCGCCCGCGAATGCTGCCGTCGATCCAGGTGGGCAAAAGCCGAAATTCGGGTCTTTCTGATACTGCATGAGCGACGAAAGCCACGAACCGGTATAGATCTCGAATCCGGTGCCGTGAAACGAGTTGGTGCCGCTCTTGGTAATGTAGTTGACGATCGCGCCCATGTTGCGGCCATACTGCGCACCCATATCGGTGGTTAGAACCTGGACCTCCTGAATTGCGTCCTGGTTGTCGAAGAAAAAGCTGGGACCGCCGATCGAGGTGTCGTTATTGGTCTCTCCGTCGATCTCCGAGTTATTGGATCGACCGCGCTGGCCGTTCACGGAGAAGTTGATGCCGTTGGTATTCGAGTTGGCATCGGCGTGGACATTGACCACGCCTGGCACCATCAGAGCCATATTATCCAGTGCGCCGGTGACGGGAGCCGACTCCAACTGCACTGCATCGATTGTAGTTTCCACTTGCGCGGACTCGGAGTTGATCAGTGCACCAGTATCGGCTTCCACTTGCACGGTCTGCGCGGTAGATCCAAGATTCATTGCTACCTTGCCGACCGATGTAGCGTTGCCGGCAACGACCACCACGTGGTTGAACCTGCTGGGGCCAAAGCCCGTTGCCGAAACGACCACGGCATACGATCCCAGGGGCACATCCGAGATGATGAATTCGCCCTGGCCATTCGCCAGCGCCTTCAGCGTTGCTCCGGTGCTTTCGCCGGTCGCAGCAATTGAAGCGTTCGGGATGGCTGCACCTGTCTGGTCTACAACGCTTCCAGTAATCGAACCGGTGATGATGCCTTGTGCGGACGCGGCGATGGCGCCTGACAGAACCCCAAGGGTCAGTCCCGCTGCCGCCTTCAGAAAGGCAGTTGCCATTTTCTGCAGACAAAGATTGCTCATTTGAGCCCCTCCAAAATTGACGACGTCCGCCAAGCCAACCGTTTGCCTGGCGGTCTGTGTGTCTTTTCGTTTAGGTCTTACGCTTCAAGCGAGGAATTGCGCTGTTATCCCTTGGGAAGTGAAAGAAAATCAGGATCAACTAACTCATCGACCTCGATGCGGACGAACTGGGGGACGTCCTGATTCAAGGGAAGGAAAGGATAACCGCACCCCAGGACATGCAACCGGGCGGCCATTTTTCATCGGGCCCAATGAAATGGGCTTACTGAGCTGAAAAACATAATGGATACGGAAAATCTAACCGAGACCCGGCGAGCCAGAAATCTACGAGAATTTGGAGAATCACTCACGTTTCCTCCAAAAATGGGCGATTTGCGACCGTGCGCAAGCTCTCCCACGCCATCGTTGCGATTCATGGAAGTTCAACTCGCCTCTTTCGGAGTCGTTGAGCAGCGCCATCGCGCATTTACAATCCTCACTGGGCACCCAAATCACTCCGGACATTGAGGAGGCTGGCTGGCCGGGCGACGCTTTTCTGGCGTCGTGTCTGAATGGCAATCCACGCAAGGTGCGCCACGCAATCTGGAACTGCGAATTATGAACTCTGAACAGTCTTCACGTCGTGGACTCATCCTCATCAACACCGGCCCGGGCAAGGGCAAGACCACGGCTGCGATGGGCACGGCTCTGCGCGCAGTCGGGAACGGCATGCGCGTGCTGATGCTGCAGTTCCTCAAGGGTTCATGGCACTACGGCGAGCTCGATTCCACGCAGGCCTTTGGGCAGAACTTCGTCCTGAAACAAATGGGACGGGGCTTCGTGAAGGTCGGCGGCGCTGAGACCGATCCTGAAGACATCCGCATGGTGCAGGAGGCGTGGGCCGAAGCGCGCGAAGCCATCTTGTCGGGCGAGTGGGACATGGTGGTGCTGGACGAGATCAACTATGCGATCGGCTACGGCATGCTCGATCCGGCCGAAGTTGCCGAGA
>Ga0209004_1000015_pt1 | contig 45350 bp, 24 predicted proteins | sample TexAe_RefH0_M1_FD_187948 | JGI IMG/M metagenome (GOLD analysis project Ga0209004, IMG submission 187948) | Forest soil microbial communities from Davy Crockett National Forest, Groveton, Texas, USA - Texas A ecozone_RefH0_M1 (SPAdes) (version 2) | ecosystem: Environmental > Terrestrial > Soil >... | reverse complement strand
AAAAGCCGTAATTCAGGCAGGATTTGGAATCAGCGGGTGCACTTGGGGAAAGAATTATCGACAATCCGTATTCGACGAGATCTTTCCCGCATTCTCGATCCTGGACAGTGTTCAGGGCAGGGAATTTGCTTTGCGATGTATCAGCGGGCAGGAGTACGCGATCCGATTCATTGTCCGCGATTCCTGCCTGCATTTGTGCTCAATTGCAGCAATGTGCCAACCAATTTTCGCGGCCTTGAGTTGAATGGGTTGGGATGCTGACGAAAACGCAGTCCGCGGAACTCAAGGAGAGCCGGCGCAGCTACTTCCGCCTTTGGCGAGGAGAGGCTGCGCTGGCAGGCAGTCATTCAGGAGGCAATACTAAATGAGAAGGACGAAAGCTCTTCTAATATGGCTCGCGATTGCCGGATGTCTATCGGCAGTCCCAGGCTTTGCACAGAATACGAATTCCGCAGACTTGCGTGGAACCGTAATGGACGCCAAGGGAGCAGTGCTCGCTGGCGCCACGGTCACCATCAAGGACGTGGACAAGGATCTAACTCGCACCTACATCACCGACGCGGCTGGATTGTATGAAACCGGCCCGATCGTCCCTGATCACTACCTGGTCACAGTTACGGCTCCCGGCTTCAAAACGGAAGTACGTGGCCCGATCACCCTCAACGTCGGGACCGACACGTTGAACGCCACTCTGGCCGTCGGAACCGTGCAGGAGCAGGTGATTGTCACCACCGATTTGCCTTTGCTTGAGACAGAAAGCGGATCGCAGACCAGCAGCCTTGAAGCAAACACTCTGGCAGAGTTGCCGCAGTACGGATCGGATTGGCAGAATTTCGTCTTCCTGATTCCCGGTGCGCAATTCAGCTATCGGACCGGCCAAACGGAGGAAATCAACGGTAACCTGCCTTATAATTCGGTGCTCGCCGACGGTGCGACCACGACACTGCCGATGAGCTCGAACTCTGACGTGACGATTTTCGAAGCCACGTCGGAAGTCAAGGTTGACGCCAATTCCTTCTCGGCGCAATACGGTATGGGCGGCATCATCTTCAACCAGATCACCAAGGGCGGTGGGGACAAATTCCACGGTTCCGCCTACGAATACTTCCAGAACACCGCGCTCAATGCAGCCGACTATAGCCTAACTGCCAACAAGAACACGGTTGCCTTCCAGCGCTACGACAATTATGGCTTTTCAGTGGGCGGTCCGGTCCTGATTCCGCACACCAACATTGGGAAGAAAATTTTCTTCTTCTTCGATTACGACAAGACGTACAGCAATGGCGGCTCGGGCAACACGGTTCTCAGCGTGCCCACAGACGCCATGAAGAGCGGCGACTTTACAGGCTTGCCGACAATCTTCGACTACAAGACGCAGAACCTCAGCTACACAAGCAATGGCACTCCTATTACGGTGCGTGAATCGTTTGCTGACGAAAACAACAACGGGAACAAGCTCCCGTCAAGCTACCTTTCGCCGCTGATGCAGAAGTTCCAGAAGTTCTATCCTGAGCCAAACGTTACTTCGGGTACGATTGCGCATACCAACGGGATTCCGTGGAACAACTACAGCACCAACGTTCCGAATCTCGGACCATTCACGAAATTCTTCGGACGCTTGGACTACACGCCTGTGGCCAACCATCGCTTCACCATCTCTGAGACGGAGAGCGACAATCCGGCAATCAGCTACGGCAATGGAAAGTATCTCTGTCCAATCAACTGTCAGAGCCAGGACGTCAGCCGCGATAATGCGCAGATCTCCGATGTCTGGACGATAAGTGCGCACGCGGTGAATGAAGCCCGCATGGGCTTTACCGATCAACTCAACTTCTTCTCGCCCTTCTCTCAAGGCCAGGGTTACCCTCAAAAAATGGGAATCCAGTGGGCAGTCGCGGATGCGATTCCGGAAGTTGACTTGATGACCCTCAGCTCGCTCGCAGAACCCACCAACTCTGTTTACAAGGAGTTTGTCTTCGATCCGTCAGATGTGTTCACCCTCATCAAGGGGCGCCATGTGATGCACTTCGGCGGCGAGTTCCTCATCAGCCGGGCAGATTCCACAGCTTGGGGAAATGAGCAACCTGGCAGCACCTACTTCGGTGGCTATTACTCCGACGGATGCCTGCCTGACCAGACCCAAGCTGGAGGGTGCTGGAATAATGGCAAGAGCTCGATTAATCAACAAAACAACGATGACGCGGAATACGCAGACTTCCTGCAGGGCTTCAGCGCAGATTGGTGGGGTAAGCTCTCGCCCGAGTTTGGAGCGCGCATGAAGAACCCGCAGGCATTCTTCCAGGACGACTTCAAGGTGCGTCCGAACCTTACGCTCAACCTCGGCCTCCGCTGGTTTGGTACAACCGGGTTCTCTGAAGTGAAGGGCAACATGACCACCTTCGATCCGAAGGTCGTCAACGGCGCTCCTTCCAACTGGGTTGATCGCAATGGCAATCCTTCGGCATCTCAACTGGGCGGCATGTGGTACGGGTTCAGCCATGCAAATGGCCGCACCTCGCTTCAAGCGCCTGTCTACACCACCTTCATGCCGCGCGTCGGCGTTTCCTGGTCGTACAATCCGAAGACCGTGGTTCGCGGTGGGTTTGGACTTTACAACTACTCGTGGTCTGAAGACACCTACGGTGGCGGCATGGGTAACGCCGCTGGTGGCTCCGGTGGCGCGTGGGATCCTTCCAACGGTATCTACTATCAGTTGCAGATGGATTCCGATGGCACTACCGATTACGAGCAGGGTTACGGGAAAAGTGTAAAGAATCTTTGGGTTAGTAATCCTACGACTCCTTATGCCCAGAATGGAAACAACCCGGGCTACAACGAATACCACACGCCAGTTCAGAAGATCTGGCAATACAACCTGACCATCGAACGCCAGATCGGCAGCACGATGATGGGCTCCGTCGCCTACGTGGGTAGCAAGGGCTGGAACCTGCCGTTCAACGTCGATATCAACCAGGTACCAGCGTCGGAACTTTCGCCGATCGACAACGCTCCTGGCACCGTCAAGCGCCCGTATCCTATTTTCCAGGGACTCGGCGGCAGCACCAACAATGCCAATTCGAACTACAACTCACTCCAGGTCGTCTTCCAGAAACGGTTGGCTCACGGGTTCCAATTCAACGCCAACTATGTTTGGTCGAAATTCCTCGACAATATGGATTCCGCAGGTTGGGGAAGCAGTGTTGGCGGGACCAATTACCAGAACGGTTACTGTGTGAAGTGCGAATGGGGCCCGTCAAACTTTGACCAGAAACATGTGTTCAGTTTCTCCGGCATCTATACTCTGCCGTTCGGAAAGGGAGCACAGTTCCTGAACAACAACGTGATCGCTGACGAAATCATTGGTGGATGGAGACTGGCAGCGACATCTCGCGAAAACACCGGTTCTCCCTTCACGCCAACGATGGCTGGCGGCGACAATAACACCTATTCGCAGGCAGGAACTCAGTACCCGAATCTTGTAGGCGATTGGCACGCCAAGAACCGCAGCATGAACAACTGGTACAACAAGGACGCATTTGCATTCCCGGGATTAGGCGTATATGGGGATGCGCACCGGAATATGCTGTATGGTCCTCCGTACACCAACCTGAACCTGTCACTCGGCAAAACCTTCAACCTGTTCGAATCGACCAAGCTGGAAGTTCGTGCCGATGCGCAAAACTCGTTGAACCACCCCAGTTTCTGCGGTCCAGACTCGACCATCCAGATCCCACCAACGGCCAACGATCCGTCAAAGGTCAGCTGTGTGGACGACGGCGGACGCCACGTTCAACTCTTTGGCAAGTTCACCTTCTGATGTTGCAGTTCAACTTCAACCCAAAAGGGACGGCGTCTATCGCCGTCCCTTTTGCATCTAGTTTCGCACTACAATATTTTAGGAATCCTATGAAACCGAGATCTCACCTGTTCCGGCTGGCTCTAGCCTGCGGCTTGCCCCTCGGAGTTTGCCAGACGCCTGCTGTCGCGCCAGACTCCACCACGTTGATTCAACAACATCTTGCGAAATCGCAGGAGTATATGCGTGCGCATCGGCCGGATCTGGCGGTTCCCGAGTTGGACGCCGTCGTCAAGCTGAATCCTTCCGACATGGATTCGCAGGCGAATCTGGGCGTGCTCCTTTACTTCGGTCATCAGTACGTTCAGGCCGTTCCGCACCTGCGCACGGCGCTCCAGGTCAAACCCGATCTCTACAAGATCCAGGCGCTGCTGGGACTTGCCGAAATGCATTCCAATGACGAGGAGAATGCTCGCATCGATCTTTCATCTGCTTTGCCGCACCTGAAAGGCGAAAGAGTGCAACGCGAGGTTGGCGATGCGCTCGTACAGAGTTACATGGCAAGCAAGGAAATCGACAAGGCTGCATCAACGGTCGCAGTCTTGCTCGACTCTGACCCGACAAACACTGGACTGCTTCTCAGTTCGTATCGCTTTTACTCCGAACTTGCAAACAATGCGATGATCACGTTGGCGCTTGCCGCTCCAGGAAGTGCTGAGTTGCACCAGGCCATGGCCCAGGAACTTGCCCGGCACGGGGATGACGATGCGGCAATGGCCAACTATCGCCAGGCTATCAAGCTGAATCCTAAGCTACCCGGCCTCTACTACGAATTTGGAAGCCTCCTGTACAACTCAGTAGATGAGAAGTTGCAAGCCGAGGCAGCCGCCCAGTTCGAAGCCGCGCTCGCCATCAATCCAAATGACGAAAAAGCAGAGTTGATGTTGGGCGAAGATGCTGCGCGACACGGCGACATGAAGAAGGCCAGTGAAGCAGAGTCCCGCGCAGTTGAACTTCAGCCTAACGATTCCGATGCTTGCACAGAGTTCGCCAAGACTCTGATCGCAATGCATCAACCCGACAAGGCGCGCCCGCTTCTGGAGCATGCGCTCGCCATCGACTCGATGAACGAGACTGCCCACTATAGACTGAGCACTCTCGATCGCCAACAGGGGAAAACGGACGAAGCAAAAGAAGAACTCGCGAAGTACCAGAAGTATAAGGAGATGAAAGCAAAGCTCCGCACGATCTTCCGTGATATGCGCATGAAGCTGGACGAGAAGCCGGAGGATGAAGGTGGGATGCAGAAGTAACAGCACGGCCGGATCCTCTATTTCGCCGCCGCATGCATCCGTTTCATTGCGAAACTCGCAGTTACCTATCCATGTCCGAAAGCCTTACGACGTTACAGCGATTCTCCTCCTGGTGTTGTTGTTTCATATTTTGTTCCACGTCGCGGCGTGGTCGCAGGCTACAGGCAAATCAGCCGAGACATCGTCCGCAATAACCTACCCTCAGCTTGTCGACATCACCAATTCCACGAAAATTCAATTTACCCACGTCTCTTCTCCAGACCTGCGCTACATTATGGAATCCATGAGCGGCGGTGTGGCGCTCATTGATTACGATCGCGACGGATGGCCCGATATCTACTTCACCAATGCTCCTACCGTCGAGATGGCACTTCATGGGCAGAAGGCACGCAACGCGCTCTACCACAACAACCGCGACGGTACTTTTACCGACGTCACTGACAAGGCAGGCGTCGCATATCCCTGCTGGGCCAATGGAGCGGTGGTTGGCGACTACAACAACGACGGCTGGCCTGACCTCCTTGTTACCTGCTACGGAGGGGTGGTTCTCTATCGCAACAACGGCGACGGCACATTTACAGATGCCACGAAATCCGCAGGACTTGGCGGCGACACACTCTACGCGACGGGCGCGGCTTTCGGCGATTACGATGGCGACGGTTTTGACGATCTATTTGTTGCGCACTACGTCGACGTGGATCTGGAGCATCTGCCTGTCTTCGGATCCGGCAAAACTTGCAAGTATCTTGGTATCGAGGTGCAATGCGGTCCTCGCGGCTTGAAAGGATCACCCGACAACCTCTACCACAATAACGGCGACGGAACATTTACCGATGTTTCGAAAGCAGCTGGCGTTGACGATCCCGATAAGCGCTTCGGACTCACCGCGACTTGGTCCGACTTCGACAACGATGGCAAGCTCGACCTATTCGTTACAAACGACGGACAACCAAACTATCTCTATAAAGGCGATGGCAAAAGAACATTCCAGGATGTTGCGCTTGCCTCAGGCGTTGCCGAAGACGAAGATGGCGTAGAGCAAGCCAACATGGGGCTCGCACTCGGCGATTATCTCCATACCGGCCGGATCAACATATCCATCACCCACTTCGATAATGAGTACACGGCGTTCTATCGCAACGATGGAAATATGAGCTTTACCGACATTTCCGTGGCAGCCGGGATGGTCAAGGGCACCAGGGGCTTTGTCGGGTGGGGCGATGCCTTCGTTGACTTTGCGAACAGTGGCTGGCCGGATTTCCTGCAGGTCAACGGTCACGTATATCCGCAGATGGCGAATCCAAAGATCAACGCAAGATACATGCAGCCCAAACTTCTCTTCTTAAACCATCGCGATGGAACCTTCGAAGACATCACGAAGGAGGCGGGACCGGCCCTGCAGATTCCGCAAGTCAGCCGTGGTATGGTCATCGGCGATCTGTTCAACGACGGGAAGGTCGAAGCCGTCATCGAGAACCTTGTGGGTAAACCAATGATCCTGCGCCCCGAGGGCGGCCCCAACTATCACTGGATAAGCTTTCAACTCGAAGGAGTCAAGTCGAATCGGCTGGCCTTGAATGCGCGCGTGCGTGTCACTGTCGGTGCACTCGTGCAGTTAGATGAAGTTCGTAGTGGCGGAAGCTACTTGTCGCAGAGTGATCTGCGCGTTCACTTCGGCTTGGGCGCGCACGAACACGTGGACAAAGCCGAAGTCATCTGGCCGGACGGCACGATTGAGACTCTGGCAAATCTTCCCGCCAATCACTTTTATTTCGTCCGAGAAGGCGAAGGGGTCGTCTCGTCCAGGACGCCATCCGAACAGCGAGTGGTCTCTCCGGCTGCAAGACTTCCGCACTGATACCGGATAAGAATTGTAAAACGTTCGGAACTCGAGCCTTTTACTTTTGCATTTGAGACTTTAGCTGCGCGCGAAGGCTTTGCACGTTGACGTTTGCGGGGGCTACGGCCTGCGCCTTCTGCAACACGGCATCTGCCTCTACGAATTTTGATTCGCTCGCCAACATATTGGCCAAACTAACGTAGCCCTTGATGAATTTGAAGTTGCTCTCGATGGCTCTTCGAAAAAGAGGTTCAGCCTTTGCGTCTTCGCCCTGCTGCCAATAAAGAATTCCCAGATTGCTTTGCGCATCCGCATAATGTGGATTAATCGAGATCGCAACCTGAAACTCTTTCTCGGCGCCGGTCGGATCGGGCGTCACGCCCGAAAGCAGGGCAATACCAAGATTATTGTGCGCCTCAGCGTAATTTGGGTTCGCCGCAATTGCATCGCGAAATCGTGAGGCAGCTTCGTCCGTCTTCCCTTGCCGTGCCAGCGCAATGCCAAGATTGTTCTGCGCTTCCACGAATTGTGGATTCAGCTCCGTCGCTTTTGTGAATTCTGCCGTAGCTTCGGCGATCTCGCTGTTCTTCACCAGAGCGCTCCCGTAGCTGTTGTGCATCTCGGCGGATCCCGGATAAGTCTCGACTGCGATCTGAAACTGATGTAACGCTTCATCTATGCTTCCCATCTTGATCAGCGCGCCAGCAAGGGCTCCATGCACTGTGTTGAATTGGGGATTCAATTCCAGGGCCTTTCTGAAGCGCGCCACCGCCTCTTCATACCTGCCCGTCTTCGCAAACTCCGAGCCGAGATTGCTTTGCACGCGGGCATCATCCGGATAATCTGCTGCCAATGCCTTCCACTCCGCAAGGGCGGCTACATCTTTACCCTTTTCGCCAAGCTCAACCGCGTGGTCGTACCGCTTGTACATGTCTACGGCAGGCGTAGCAATCGTCACCATTCCATCCGCTTTTATATTTACAAATTCAGGAATATTCACGGCGCGGTTTGCGGCCGCGACATTGTCGATATAAATGGCCGGGCTATCATTCCCTTGTTTGTCGATGTGCGTAAGAAACATGCGCGTGTAGGGCCCACGGCTCTTCGATGAAAACACTAACCATCTCCCGTTCGGCGACCAGCTGTGCCACGAATTCATCTTCGCCAGATTCGCATTCAAACGCCGTGCCTTTCCGCCCTCAGCAGCAACAATGTATAACTGACTGTCTGGCCTCATCAGTTGTCCGTTGCGGCACTGGACGAAGACGATCCACCGTCCGTCAGGAGACACTTTCGGGAACGAGTTGCTCATTCCGTTTGCAGAGGCGCCTTCGACCCGCGTTGCTATGCCGCCACGGCCCTCGTTAAACGGTACCCGATATAAGTCATATTTGATCTGTCGCTCGGTTGGATCATTGGCATGGGCGGCCATCTTCCCGTCTGGCGGATAGGGATCCATTGCATACGCACGAGCAAACACGACGTACTTCCCATCAGGGCTCCAGACGCCATCGGTCTGCACATAGCGTGGATCGTCCGCTCCAGGCAGCGAATGGGGAGTTCCCGTTGCGCGGTCATACCATGCAAGGGTGCCCCGCGTAGGGTAAAAGACTTGTAGGAATCGATAGTCCTTGAAATTTGCGACATAGTAATTGTTCTCTGGCGCCTTGTCGGCGGGTGTCACCATCGATAAGACATATTTGCCATCCGGCGATACCTGCGACATGAATGCTACGCGGTTTCCTGCAAACTGGCGCTCCTCAGTCGGATTCCAATTCACCATGTCTTGGTCGCGAATGGTCATCTGCGGTTTGACGGGCACAACGGCATACAGCCCCTTGTCGTTACGAGGGCCGTCCATATCCATGCCCATCGTCTTCCCGTCGCGCGAGAAGGAGTGGCAGTTGGCGCATGTGTGCATTCCCGAGAGCACCACGCGGCTCCGCGGGCGGTCAATGCTCCGCAGCCGCCACTCGATCAGTTGCACGGCATTGGCCGCAAGAGGACTGATTACGCCCTTCACCGTTTCGGAGGGCATCAGCGGTACATCTCGATAAAAGATCGGCGCGCCCACCGGATCCTTTGATGTCTCGATCATCGTCGACCCAAAAGACAGGGTGTGTCCTGAATCTCCCGACCGAAATCCGGAGATCTTTACAGTAGCCGCCTGCACTACGGAGTGCTTCTTGATCGTCGCCCATACTTGCGGATCCGGCGACCATGTGTGTGCGGAAGCCTGGTCCGCCGTCAGCTTCGGCAGTTCGTTTGTTGAGGACACGCAACGGGGATCGATCTCGCCTATGCGCGGCTGCTCGCCTAAGGACACAAGACGTATGTTCGCAGTTCCGTCACGGAACTCGACGTCAATGCGCCAACGGTTTGCACCTGCCGCTCCGTCGCGCCAAATGAATGTCGGTGGCGTGATCTCCGGAGGGAAAATGCTGCCGCTGATGGGGTAATCCACAATGATCAAAGAAGGCGAGCTTTCAATGGCGCGTACAAAGCCTGCGCCAGCGCTCCGCGCAAGGAAAAAACTCCCCAGCGCCAATGCTCCGCTGAGCGGCACGGTCATAAACAATCGTGTGCTCATTTTCACGGTAATCAGGGAAGATTTTATCGTTGAATCAATCCGGTTTGAAGGTCATCCGTCACGCGTGTTTTCGCCCTATCGGAAAACTGAGGACGCTCAAGGAGAGAACGGATCGCGCAAGTTCCAGTTTGCCTGTGAACTAGCGATCTTCCGTACGTCCTATTGAGATTGGGTTCGGAGTTCTTTCCGACGAATGGGCACCGCTGAGTTTCACACAGATGGCGAATTCTTCCCGTGCGCGGTCCCGCTCTCCTTCTTTTCGGTAAATCTGGCCGAGCTTGAAATGAAGGCTTGATATGTTCGGTGCCAACGCAACGGCTGTTTCCAACTCGCTTTGCGCTTTTGGCAGGTTCTGCCGCATCTCGTAGATATGGCTTAGTTCTTCATGAATTGTGGGGTTGTCGGGAGAAAGAGCGGCAGCTTTGGCAAGGTAGGGTAAGGCCTTTTCAATTGCGCCCTGATCTGCAAGCAATGTTCCCAGATTCAAGAACGGCTGTGCGTCGACAGGTGTGTTTCCCTGCCAGTCGATTGCGGTCTGAAATGCAGCCTGAGCCTTCTCGAGATCATTCAACTCCCGCCATGCCAAGCCGATGTTGTTCTCGGCCTCTACGTATTTTGGTCGCAGCTTCAAGGCGTTTGAAAAGTTCGAAATGGCCGCGAGAAAGTCGTTCTCGTTGAACTTGGTCCGCCCCAGAAGATAGTTTGCATCAACGTCATTTGGAGCTTCTGCAACGACCTCAGAGAACCATTTGTCAGCATCTCCAAATGCGCCCAGAATCACGTAATCAGAGGCTACGATCTTCAACTCGTCGGGATGCGGCCTTCGAAACTTCGCGCCAGCAGTAAATTCAGCAAGCGATTCAGTCGCATTCTTTTCGCGGAAGAGGACATAGCCCAACAAGAAGTGTGCGTCAGCAGATGACGGATTGGTCTTAAGATAAATGCGTAATGCCGACTCTGACTCTGCGAGTTTCCCAGCCGCCAAGAGCGCACGCTCGTGCTCCAGAGGATCGCTAGGCTGCTGGCAAACACACGCGCCCACACACATCGTAATCAGAAGCAGGCCACAGCAAATAACTTGGATTCTTTGCTTTTCCATTGGATGATTACTTGCCGTCAGCATCGCATGATTTCATCTGCGTCAGCAATCGTCGCATGTCCGCGAGGTTCGGACAATAGAAGAGCGCGGTCGAAAGCGTGCTTCGAGCTGCCGGACCATCGCCAATCATGCATTCGACTCTAGCCAGATTCATTGCCAAGGCTGGAAGATCAAGGTTGCGATCGAAGGCAGACTTCAAGAGCGGGATTGCGTCTTTGGGCTTTCCTTGCTTTGCCAGCAGAATGCCGAGATTTGAAAGCGCAGTAAGATCGTCAGGATCGAGTTCGAGAACTCTTCGGAAAACCTGCTCTCCGATCTGGTAATTCCCCCTCTCGACGCTGAGGTTTCCCAAGGCGTCAAGAGCCTCTTTGTCGTTCGCAATCGCCGCTTGCTGCGCTTCCAGTTGACCCCAGGCAGCCGCTTCGAATGATCGATTTCCCTCCATGAGTAACTGGTAATACGCCATGGCACGATCGCGCTCACTTGGTTCCGTAGCAAAGAGCGGAACAAGCTCGTCCTCTTCTTTGCTCGTCTGCTCAATGGTCGATTCTTCCGGTAGTTTCAGAATGCGGTGATCCGTCCAGGCCACATGAGGAATATTCACAGCGCCTGTGCGTCGCATGTGACAGCTGGTGCAATCCTGGTTCTCCGGGTGATGTTTCGACGTGAATTCCGGCTCCTTGTGGCAGGCGAGACACTTACTGCGGAAAAATTCAGCGCGGTGCTGCGCATCTGGCGTGTAGTGGGGATCATGGCAGGTGGTACATGACATTCTGTCTCCACTTGCTCGCTTGCAGGTGCTACGGTTGAGTTGTTCAACCTCGCTCACGCCGCGCGCTGTAAGCTTGGCGTCAGCGCGCACATAGTAAGACAAATAAGTGAAGATAGACTCACCAGGGCGATAATTCAGGGCTGAGCGGCCGGCGCGCTCCACAGAAACATCTCCCTCAAGATGGCAACTGATACAGATTGAATCCCGCCGATCCGCATCCAGGTGCGCCGGACTTACAACTCCAGCCTTCCCGCGACTTAGCACGTGCTGTTGCGAATCACCGTGGCAAGCTTCGCAGGTAATGCCCGTATGCAGGAACGCCAGGCCTTGGTAGCGGTTGATTGTGCCGGCGTCACTGGGTTGGACGGAACTCATGTGGCATCGCAGGCAATTGCTGAGCATTGGAAGAGGCGGCGGCATCGTTTGCATTTCTGCAAGGCCGGGTTTCATGTCGTACCCCTGCGAGGCAGCATACCAGGCAACAGGAGATTCAAAGAGAAAGTTGTTGATGGAATACAGATATGTGGTGCCCAAATGGCCAGAGCCAAGAAAGTAACTCAGAGGTAACTCGTTTAGTTCGCCGGAACCAGCTGGGGTGCGAAATGTGAGAGTGGCCTTTCCATGGAGAGACAACACCGTGTATTCCACACCAGAAGGCTTGTGGAGGAATTTGCCACTCTGAAGGTTGTCAGAGGCAACGCCGCTCGCATTCGCCATGGGGGTCGCGAGGTAATGCCGATATATTTTGTCGTGGCATTTGGCACACGAAGAGTCCGCCTCACGAACCGGTGTTGCCTGAGAAAGAGCCCCGCACGGTGCAAGGGATACAGTGAATAGATACATCCACATTGGGGCACGGTATAAGAACATGTCTGTTCTATTGTGCCTTGTTCTTAATTGCGTTGGAGTCTTCCGCCTGCTGTGCGACCGCGGCACTGGCTTCTCGCTGCAATTTTCCATATGTGCGCATCTCTTCCTGCGCCTCGATGCTTTTGCCCTGCGATCTGTAGACGTTGGCGAGGAGAAAATGAATGGTGGGTTCGCGCGGGCTATCCTTCTCGGCCATCAACAGATCCGGCAGGGCATCGGGCTGCCTGCCCAATCTTACAAGCGCACGAGCGCGATCTACGCGTGCCTGCATCAATGTGGGACAGCGGTCAAGAGCGGCATTCAGCTCTGAAAGCGCCTCTTCGCTCGAATCATTGGCCTCAAGCGTCGAGTTCGCCAGTTTCCAGCGAGCCATACAGTTATTCGGATCATTCTCCAGTTCTGCCCTGAACTCGGTTTGCGCCGACTGCCATTTGCCGATGTACCAGTACGCGTCTCCCATATGCATATGCGTACCCGGTCGCTTGGGAGCCATATCTATGGCTTTCTTGTACTCGACCAAGGCGAGATCGTAGTTGTGCATGCTTTCATCGATCTCTCCGGCAATCTCGTGGGCTACCATCGAGTTAGCATCGATTTCATTGATTCTTTTGAGCGCGTTCTCTGACATTTGAAGATAGGTTTTGCCAAGCAGATACCAGCCTTCCTGATCCTTAGAATTGCGTGTCAGGAAGTTATTCAGGTGTAAGGCTGCTTCCTCAAGTTTTTTCTCATTAATAAGCATGCGAGCAAGCATCATCTCAATCTGGTCATCTGTGGGATTTGTACGCAATGCTTTCCGAAGAAGTGGTTCGGCTTTTTCATCCTCTCCAAGCTGCACGTAGCTCATTCCGAGCATGGCGGCAGCGGTTGGCATATTCGGATTGACTTCCAGGCCTCGTTTGAGCACCTCTGCGGCGTGTGCGAAGTCGTGCTCATTAAAGTAAAGGGCTCCGAGGTTATTGTAGGCCGCCGCAAGATGGGGGGCCAGCTTGATGATCGATCGATACTTCTCTATTGCGACAGCACTATCGCCGTTCTGCGTGGCGGCACCAGCCTCAGCATACAAGCGCTGAACCGCTGGAGTGACTTCGCTATCCTCCTGCGGAGCTAGCGCTCCCGCGCGGGAAAAGACAAGGAAGGTGACGGCCAGAAGAATCAACTTGCCATGCGGCGAACTTGCGGGGAGGTACTTCATGATCCGAGATTATATTTGATTCTTTCTCAACATGGTTTTCAGAATGAACGACAAGTTTCCAAGATCGCCATTGCCGAAGACGAAGGGCGCATGCGATCAATGGAAACAGATTGTTCCCGTGAGAACCTGAAAAATTGCCGGGCTGCTTGAAAGCAGCCCGGCGTGGTTAGGAGAGTGCAGTGATTCAAATCAGGAGACAGCGGTTTGGTTAAAATTCGAGTCGGAAGCTGACCTGTCCTTGTCGGTTCGAGATATTCGAACCCTGCGAAGTCACCTGCCCAAAAGTGCCGTCGCTTATGTTGTTGTCAGGTCCGTTAAACTGCGTTCGGTTGAAGGCGTTGAAGTAATCCACCGAGAGAATGCCCGTGAGGTGTTCTCCAATGTAGAAATTCTTCTTGGCATTGATATTTTCCAAGGCCAACGGAGCGTTTCTCATCCCTTCATAGTTCCTTTGGGCGGTTCCGATGACGTATTGGCTTGAGGTTGGCGTGAAGGCGGCGGGATTAAACATCTGGGCAACAGTCGCTTTGCCCACGAAGAAATCGCGTACGCGGCTGTACGACGCCGTGCTCAAACCGACGGAAGAGTTGCGGTCAGGACGTTCGAAGCCGTTCGGGAATGGTGAGCCATTTTCGCCGGGACCGTTCACTGTTCCGGCCTCGTAGTCCAGGATCCAACCGACCTGCCAGCCACCGACGATGTTGCCCATGGTGTGGTTATTCACATACTTTTTGCCCGGACCGATCGGCAGCATGTAGGTTCCGCTTACTTTCAGAGTCTGCGGCTCATTCGCGTTCGAGACCGCCCACTCCGGTTTCTGGTTGTACTTGTTGATGCCACCCGAGGTGAAGCTTGAAAATCCGCTGCTCGTGTTGTCCATCAGACGGGAAAGCGTGTATCCCGCGAGGAAGGACAAGCCGTTGGTATAGCGTTTTTCAATCTCGATCTGGGCACTCTGGTAGTAGGTTGTTCCGAAACCTTCAAAGTTATTGAAGATCTTCGAGTACTGTGGATAGGGCACGAGTGCCTGGGCCACAGTGGCCGAGCCTCCAAAATCATTGACGAAGTTTGGATAGGGTAACGGCACGCCATCCAGCGATGTCTGGCCGGGCTGGAACACATCCGCCAGTTGAGAACCCAGCGAAGCATCGTACTGGGGATTCATCTGGTCGATTTGATTGTTCTGGCTCGGCAGGTGAATGATGCGGTTTCCCACCCATGCGACCGTGATGAACATGTTGTATGGCAGTTCGCGCTGCAGGTTCACGTTCCACTGCTGGCTGTAGGGCGCATAGCCGTCTTTCTTCGGGCTAAAAGCGTTGATCAGGGTGCCGGCTCCGAGACCAGGGCTGAAGGGAGTTGGATTAACGGCGGGTAACGAGTTAGTGTCCCAACTGCCGAAGGAAGAAGTAAAGCTGCCCGTAGTGCCACGTGTAAAGGATCCGGTCAACAGATTGCCATAATTGACTGCGACCTTGTTGGTGCCGTACTCATACGCTCCGCCATCGAGGAACGCCACATCCAATCCGGCCTGAAGAACCATCTTCTTGCTCAGCTGGTATGCGAAGCCGAAGCGCGGTCCAACGTGGCCGTAGTGGAGGTCGCCGCTCGTAATTCCAGAGCAACCCGAGCAGTTCCCAAACTGGCTCGCCGCACCGGGAATGCTCCCGCCGGGGAATGTTCCGGGGTTGTCCTGATTGAAGAAGACAATCAGGTTGTGGTTTTCGGTAAACGGATGTTGAAGATCCCAACGTAGACCGAGATTGACCGTAAGACGCGGTGAGAGCTTGATATCGTCCTGGATGTACGGCGAGAGATCCCAGTTGCGTAACTCCAACTCCTGGGAATTGGCTCGGTTCGCAGAATCCGGAAGTCCTAGGAGGAAACTGGCAAAGGGATTGCCGTAGTTTCCGAAATTCGGATCGTTGGGGTTCTGTACTGAGGTTTGTGAGTTGCTGAAGTTGAAGTGACCGCCTTCAGTCTGCTCTTCGTTGTCGTCCTGATAGGCGCGACGGAACTCCACACCGATGTTGAACGTGTTACGGCCCTTGGTCCACAGCCAGTTATTCACCACCGAGATTCCAAGTTTGCGGTTGATGGACTGAAACCACGATCCACTCGTACCCCAACAGGTGTAGGTCCGAGCATTGTCGCATTGATCGCTGTTTGAACCAAAGGTTATGTTCGGCGGGATGTTCTCATCCGCCACGGCTGGGAACGTAGCTCCCTTGGTGATGTTGAACTGGTTGTTGATTTCACCAACCCAGCCGACGCCGGCGGTCAATACCAGGTGAGATGTGAGCGTATTGCTGTAATTCAGCAGGAAGACGCTGCCTAGCGACGGCTCAAACTTCTGGCTGTTCAGCGGATTGGGCGCGATGACCAGTGGGTGATAGTCGAAGCTATGAGTGGTGTAGCTATTGCGCCATTGGCTGTAGTGGAGACTCTGCTTTGGCGACAGGACCTGATCGACCGTGAAGCCCCACACGTGTTGAATATTTGGGTTGATAAAAGGCGCGTAGCTCTTGTTGCTGAGAAGTCCGCCGGGCCCGGTGCCTGGACGGTCGGGATCTGGAATGTACTGAAGGATTGATGCGGAGAGCGGGCTGATACGATTCGGGGGAATGATGTTTCCAGGGAACGGCTGGCCCGTTGTCGGGTCGTAGATTGGGATGAGGTTGCCACTTGCATCCACAAGATCGCTGAAGTTGCCGGTCTTCTCAAGCTTTGTCGGCACCGTGGAAACGTCCGTGTCCTCATTGTTCTGCTTGTACCACTCCTGGCTGTAGTGGCCGAAGGTTCTGTTCCGGCCGTCATAGACGTGGGGAATGCTGATGGGGCCGCCGACACTGAAGCCATAGTTGTTTTCGTGATCCGGGGTGGGCTTGGTCGATCCACCCCAAGCCGGACCATTGAAGAATCCGACGGAGTCAAAGAAGCTGTTGCGGTTGATCTCGAACAAATCCCCGTGATATTTGTTTGTGCCCGACCTCATCTGGTACGTGAGTGCGCCTTGTCCCAGGCCGAATTGAGCCGAGAACGTGGAACGCTCGACCTTATACTCCTCCACCAGTTCGAAGGGCGGGTTGAAGTTTGTGGTATAGCCCTCGGTCTCTGGCTGCGGAGCGGGAATGCCGTTGTACACGATCTCCTGCTCAAAATCGACGCCGCCGCTCACGCGGTGCGAGAAGGTGCTGCCCGTCGTCCCGGGAGCAGTGAACTGCAGTTGATCGATCTGACGACCGCGGCCAGAGACTTCCTCAGGCAATGCCGCAACAACGACCGGCTCGATCGTGCTTCCAATTTCGGGCGCCGTTGTATTCAGGGCTATCGCGTCAGATGTGACTTGAACAGTTTCGTTGGCGGCGCCAGTCGCAAGGGCGAAGTCGATCGTCGCGGTTGTACTTACCTCGATCGTGACGTCCCGTTTCACTTCCTTCTTGAACCCGGGGGCGTCCACGGAGACCGTGTACTGACCAGGGAGAAGACCCTTAAAGGAATAGGTTCCTGCGCTGCTGGACACTGTGCTGGCGGCGACAGACGTCTGTACGTTGGTGATGGTCACCTTCGCATTTGTGACCACGGCTCCGCTCGGATCTGTGATTGTGCCGGTGATGCCGGCGCTAGCCTGTGCGAATCCGGTACGTGGGGCCAACGAGATGAGGCATGCGATTGCAATCGCGACGCACCATCCACCTAACCTCGAGCGGCGCAGAGATGCGCCTTCGTTTGAAACGGGGAACAGTTTCACTTTGCCTCCTGGTCTTACCCAGTTGTTTTTTGAAATCCTTAAACAGGGGAGTGTGACAACCGAACGGCTCTTTTTGGCCTTGAATCTTGGGTTTCATGGAATCGATACCATTTTTATGGTAGCGATTCCATTTCGCGAAACTATACGTCTGGCAAAAATCGACTGTCAAGCAATTTTTTGAAAAGTAGCCGTGGCCGCACTATGAGAACAAATGAGTTTTCGACCATGCGCACCATGCCGGAACAGTACCGGCAAGATGAAGACTCTGCTTTTTCCTCGAAACCGCCGGGAGCGTCAGAAATCAAAGGAATCGATTTAGTTTGGGGAAACTAAGGCACTCGCGCATCGCATCGCAGCGACTTCTGCGGTCCACTCGAGCCGTCGGCCGCAACTGGCTCATCCACTTGGATCTGCCGGTCGCCTTTTATGTCAGCGAGGGTTTGCACGATGCCGCTTGGCCAACGGATTTCGATACACATTGCTTCCGGGCTCTCACCCATGCCGAAGTGGACTCTGGGATCGCTTGCGGACAGGTAACCGCCGGATGTCGTCACGGTGGCCCATTGTGTGGCAGATGCAGTCTTTAGTTCCACAACGGCCCCGATGCCGTCGCGATTGCTCTTGTGTCCGGTCAGATGCAAGGTGATCCAGTGGCCTGTTGTCGGAGTCTGGTTGAGCAGGATATGCGCCGGCCCCCCGTTGGTGGTCACCACGGCATCGATGAGACCATCATTGTTGATGTCCCCGATGGCCAAACCGCGGCCTACCCAGGCCTCATGAAAAATGTCGCCGGAGATAGGAGAAACATCCACAAAGTTTCCGCCGGTATTCCGCACGAGCATCACGGGCTCGCGATAGCGCAACTGTGGGTTGGTCTTCTCGATGATGTCCAGATCGTGGCCTTGCGCGATCAGAACATCTTTCCAGCCGTCATTGTCGTAGTCCAGGAACCGCAGACTCCAGCCCGAATGAAGCATCGACATATTTCCTATGCCGGTCGTGCCGGAAACATAATTGAAGGTCCCATCGCGATTGTTCTGGTAAAGTGCATACCTTTGATTGGCCAAATCGGTCACGACGATATCTGGCCAGCCGTCGTTGTCGTAATCGGCAAAATCGACTCCCATGCCGGCATATGTTTGCCCTTCTCCATTCACAGCCGCACCGGATTCCAGGCCGATTTCCTCGAAGGTCCCATCTTTCTTCTGGTGAAAGAGAAACTCCGGCATCGAGTCGTTCGCAACAAAGATATCCATTCGCCCGTCGCGGTCGTAGTCCGCGAAGGCAATGCCGAGCGCTTTTGCCGGCTTATCGAGCCCAAGTTTGTGCGAGACTTCGGTGAAATGGCCGTTGCCGTCATTGTGATACATGAGCATTGAAATGGGCTGAAAGACATCGGGATGACAATAGCCGCGATAGCCTTCGCGATGTTCCCCACACCACACATCCTCCCAATCCCAAGTAACGTAGCGATCTACCACCAGGTCGAGCAGACCGTCGTTATCCAAGTCCACCCACGCCGCGGAACTGGACCAGCCACTGCCCCCCACGCCAGCCTTCTCCGTCACATCTGTGAAGGTGCAGTTGCCGTTATTGTGGTAGAGACGGTTGCCGCCGTAAGCAGTGACGAATAGATCTTCATAGCCGTCGTTATCGTAATCTGCAACGGCAACTCCCATGCCGTAACCGACGCCCTGCAGACCGGCCTTCTCAGTGATGTCCTCGAATGTTCCATCTGCCTTTTGGTGATACATGCGATTCCAGTATTCCGGCCCCGTCTTCTGGGGAATAAAACCCTTCGGAGTCGGATCGGTGTACGGTGCGCCGTTGACCAGGAAAAGATCGAGACGTCCATCGTTGTCGCAGTCAAACAGGGCAACACCCGAGCCCATCGTCTCAATCAAGTACTTGCGCGAGGTGTGCTGTGCCTGATGCAGGAAGTGCACACCCACCTTCTCCGTGACATCGACAAATCGCCCCGGGACGGAAGGTGCCGCCATGGGATGCACCAGCGATTTCGGGCGGGGCTGTGGAGACTGTGCCCGCACCGGCAAATCAGCGATACCGAGCCACAACGCGCCGAGCATAATTGCAGGGCATAACTGTGCGCGCGTCATGGCTTTCTCCGAAGCGACCTGGATTCAGGAACTGCAGGTGCTGCGTCCTGGCAAGTTCGAATTCCGCAGATCACAGCCGTAATGCCCTTGCCTTCAGCAATCGTGTAGATGCGATCAACGAGAGGTAGCCTGATTGTCTCTTTGGCACCAGACGGCCAATGAATCTCGGCGGTTCCGGCGTCTGTCGCATCGCCCAATCCGAAATGTGGACGTGGGTCATTTGTCGAGACATAGCTTCCGCCGCTGATCACGTCCTGTCGCTGTCGCATTGCGTTGGCAGTGAGGTACACGGTTGCGCCCACTGCATCGCGTGGGCTCCTGGGACCGCCGATAAGTTTCAGTTCCACCCAATGGTGGTGATCGGGATTGACGTTTCGCAAAAGCACAGGAGGCCCGTCGATCTGGTTGATGATTACGTCTATCTTCCCATCGTTGAAGAGATCGCCAAATGCCGCTCCACGTCCCGACAGAACTTGTGCCAGCCCGGAGCCTTTGACCGGGGGAACCTCTGTGAATCTGCCATCGCGGTCGTTGTGAAATAACAGCGGTCGCTGTGCATACGATGTGCCCCAGTCGAGCCGGTCGGCGGCGGGGTAAATATGGCCATTTACGAACATCAGGTCGAGCCAACCGTCATTGTCGAAGTCGAGGAAAGCGTCGCCCCATCCGAGGAATGGGATGGAGATCTTTCCGATTCCGGAGCGCATTGAAACTTCGCTGAAACCGCCATTCTCCTGGTTGCGAAACAGCAATTTTGATTCGTCGGAGAAGTCGCTGATTGCGAAATCCAACAGGCCGTTATTCATGTAGTCGCCTACCGCTACCCCCATGGCCGCGACCTCGTGCCCGTCCTCATTCAGGCCGAACCCCGTTGCAAAACTCGCATCCTCAAAGGTTCCGTCTCCTCGATTGAAATATAGATAACTCAATGTGGAATCGTTCGCGACAACTAAATCGGGCTTGCCATCGTTGTTCACGTCCACAAAGACGGGGGTCAAACCATAGTAGCGGTTCAACTCGTCGCCAACGCCGGCCTTTGCGCTCACATCGGTGAAGGTTCCATCTCCGTTGTTGTGGAAGAGATGGTCGGGTTCGCCCGCAAGGTTCTTGGGGCCGCACATAACTGGTTCCCCGCGAAACTCGCAGTACGAAAATCCTGTGGCCTGGGTCTTCTCATAAGGCAGATTGAGGCGGTCGAAGTGAACATACCCGGAAATGAAAAGATCGAGCTTCCCGTCCCCGTCGTAGTCTCCCCACGTAGCGCCCGCCGACCAATTGCCCAGCGTGACGCCAGCCTTTTCCGCCACATCGGTGAAGGTTCCGTCGTGGTTGTTGTGGTAAAGCCGGTTCTTGCCCCAGTTGGTCACGAGGATGTCGGGCCACCCATCGTTGTCGTAGTCGGCGATGGCTACGCCGAAACCCCAACGATCGTTAGTCACGCCGGCCTTGGCGGCAACGTCGGTAAAAGTCCCGTCATGGTTGTTGTGGTACAGAGCGGCATGTGGCGGCTCTTCCTTGCCGTCGAGCGCATCGAATGTCGAGCCGTTCACGATGTAGATGTCGAGCCAGCCGTCGTTGTCGTAATCGATAAGTCCTACACCGGATCCATTCGTGTCGATGATGAGCCTCTTGTCTGCCGCGCCCATTCTGTGCTTCCAGCCGGATAGTCCAGCTGCGCTAGTTACATCCGCGAAGACCGCGGGGCCGGAATCGACGAACCCACTCGCTGTGATGGGGCGCTTCTGCGCTTCGTGGATGGCCGGCGCCTGAGCTGGCAGACAGCGACCAAGGCCGGATGGCGGAATCGGCGCAACCTGGGCAAAGACGAAAACAGCAGGCCCAGCTGAAGCAACGATCACCGCGATCTTCGCGCTGACGCGAATGCGCCGAATGTACGGCAAGGGTGCCCCTCCACCGCTGAGTCTAACCCAGAGTCTTTATAGCTGGATGATTTCCCTGAGTGCTCATTCTAAGTGTCCTTATCGGGATGCGCAGGGTTTCCCTGTGCACAGAGCGCTCGTTATGCCTTTGGTTTCGGTGATGGTGTAGATACGATCGACGGCTGGAAGCTTCACCATTTCAGTTTTGCCGGATGGCCAGTGAATTTCTGCTGTACCCCCATCGGTGGAGTCGCCTAAGCCGAAGTGCAGACGCTGATCGTTCGACGAAATGAAGCTGCCACTGGAAAGTACGTCCTGACGCATGCGCATCCCGTTGGCTTTAAGGTAAACCGTGGCACAGATTGCGTCGCGCGGACTCTTGGGCCCGCCCACCAACTTTAGTTCTACCCAATGATGATGATCGGGATTTACGTTCCTGAGCAGAGTCGGCGGCCCGTCGATCGGATTAATGACCACATCGATCTTGCCGTCGTTGAACAGGTCGCCAAAGGCAGCGCCACGCGCTGGAATCACGACTGCCAGGCCCGATCCTTTGACCGGAGGGATGTATTCGAACACCCTTCCGGCCGGGCCCTTCACGTTATGGAAGAGTAGCGGACGCTCCGCAAACGTAGTGCCCCAATCGTGCTGGTCCACTTCGGGATAAACGTGGCCGTTGACCATAAACAAGTCCAGCCAGCCGTCATTGTCGTAGTCCAGGAATCCGTCGCCCCAGCCAACGAAGGGGATCGGTATCTTTTCGAGGCCGGTCTTATCGCTCACATCGGTAAATCCATTGTCCTGATCCTGGCGAAAAAGCACCTTGTAGTCATCGGAGAAATCAGTGACGAACAGATCGATCCTGCCGTTGTTCTCATAGTCGCCTGCAGCTATTCCCATGGATGCGATCTCGCGTCCATCGCGATTCAGCGCAAATCCCGAGTCGTAGCTCTGGTCGTCGAATGTCCCATTGCCTCTGTTGACGTACAGGTAATTGGGCTCCGAGTCGTTACCGACCACCAGGTCCGGCTTACGGTCTCCGTTGATATCCAGGAAGATCGCAGCAAATCCGTAATATGCTTTCTTGTCGGCGACGCCGGCCTTGACGCTGACATCGGTAAACGTTCCGTCGCCGTTGTTATGGAATAAGTGATCTGGTTCGCCCCTGAGACCGCGCGGGCCGCACATCACCGGCGCCCCGCGAAATTGGCAAAACGATCGGCCGATGGCCTCCGTGCCAGACGCGGCAACGTCTGTGCGATCAAAATGCACGTAGCCGGCAACGAACAAATCCAGTCGCCCGTCGCCATCGAAGTCGCCCCAGGAAGCACCCGACGACCAGTTGCCGTCCAACGCAACTCCAGCCTTCTCGGCGACATCGGTAAACGTGCCATCGTGATTGTTGTGGTAGAGGCGATTCTTTCCCCAGTTCGAGACGAAGATGTCGGGCCATCCATCGTTGTCATAGTCGCCGACGGTGACGCCGAAGCCCCACCGGTCGTTTGTGACTCCAGCCTTGGCGGCAACGTCAGTAAACGTGCCGTCATGATTGTTATGAAAAAGCGCGGCGTGGGGAGGCTCTTCCTTGCCATCAAGGGCATTGAAGGTCGAGCCGTTTACCAGATAGATATCCAACCATCCATCGTTATCGTAATCAAGCAGCGCGACGCCGGATCCGTCGGTGTCGATGATGAGAGGCTTCGTCGGCGAGCCCATCTTGTGGCTCCAGCCGGCAAGCCCCGCGGCCTTGGTGATGTCCTTGAAGATCACCGGCCCGGAGTCTACAAAGCCCCCGGCGGTGATAGGTCGTTTTTGCGCGTCATAGACCGGAGCAAACGTGCCGCCTGTAGCATTGCCCCCTTGCTGGGATTGCTGGTCTGCAGCCTGGGCCGGCATAGATTGGGCCAAGGCAGCGCCGGTACTGAGAACAACCACGCTCAAGACACCGTGAAGCAGAACACGAACACGCGGCAAAATCACGCCGATGCCCATGTTGGTTTCGAGGAATATACCGGAAGGATACATGCACCCAAAAGACCGGCCTCGGCTCCAAGCTTTGCGGGTAGTACCTGAGTGCCTCCACCCGGCATTCCCGTTGAGGCAACTCCCCCCGGTGCTGTGAGTGCGTAGACGTAACTCCGACGTTCCAGTTCCTCAAACATAATGGGTGACAGGAGGTCCCATGAGTTTGCGACCCCGCCACCCACGACGTAAAGCGGCAGATTCAGGACGTTGATCAGCCCAGCCAGGCAGATCCCCAATGTGCGGCCGGTTTCTGAATAGATCCTTCTGGCATCCAGGTCGCCCTGCCGCGCAGCATCAGCAAGATTCTGCGCAGTGATTGACGACACTTCCTTGAGCCGAGCGAGCCCAGGAGCCTTTCCCGCTGCGATCAATCGCTCGGCAGCGTTCACAACTGCGGTTGCAGATGCACATGCCTCAAGGCAGCCATGGTTACCGCATCCGCAGAGCGCGCCATCCGGATAGACCGTCATGTGCCCGGCTTCGCCGCCCATGCCCGCTGCTCCGTGCCAGAGCTTACCATCCAGAATGATTCCGTTGCCGACACCGGTTCCCAGCGTCAACATGCACATCGATTCGATGCCGAGTTGCTTTCCCAGACCCAACTCGTACTCTGCGAGCACGGCAGCATTTGCATCGCCCTCAATTACGATCGGCCGCTGAAGTCGCTTCTCCATTTCGGCCAGCAACGGGAAGCCATCCCACCCAGGAAGATTGGGCGGATGGTGTAGGCGTCCGGCCGGAAGTTCAAGGGGTCCGGGGGATCCCACGCCAATGCCTGCGATTTCGCGGCCACTGGAATACTGATTCAGCAGCTTGAGTATGGCCTCGCACATGTCATCTACAACAGCCAGCGGGCCGGCTTCGAGACGCGTGCGAAGGGAGATCGAGTTGAGCACGCCAATGCCTGGCGCGTATGCAGCGATCCTTAGACTCGTTCCTCCAAGATCGACGCCGATGGTGAGAACTTGCGCGTTATTCAAGGCCATTCCGATCACCGCAAAAGCCAGAAATGCGAATTACGCTTGCGCCGGAAGCAGTGATTGGACTGCTGGAGAAATTCGATAGTGACGTATCCAACCCCAGATGTCCCTGCCCCTGCCGTTGTCCTTGGAAACGATACCATACAAAATCAAGAGGCTGCCAGATCGCTCCCAAGCCGGAGGCCTTTTTTTATGTAGCAGAAACAGGGGTTGTATCATAAGCAAACCCCATCGAGCCACCGTAGGAACCAGCGGCGACAGGCCTCAGCGAGCTTGTGGTTCCGGTCTTGTGGTATCGTTTCCACGATTTGTGTTTCCTGTGATATTATTCGCGGCGTTGTTTCGATTGCGCCGCGCGGCGGACGCCAATCTGTTTGTAATCGCGCCAATGAGCAAGGAGAGTCGCATGAGAAACGTATCAGGCCCTGGATCTGGGAAATTGATGGCCAGATTTACCTTGACCGCCGCGGCACCACTGTTATTCGCATTTGGCGCATCCATCGTCGTGCAGGCGAATGCGCAGTCCGAGGAGCGGGATGCGATTCTCAAATCACTCAGTCCAGGTTCGCGCGCGGTCGTCGAACGCCTGACCCGGCTCAATCGCCTCCCAGCGGAGGAATGGCGGTACCATGCCGGCGATATTCCTCACGGCGAATCCCCGGATTTGGACGATTCGTCATGGCAGGTTATCAAAGGGCGTCGGGCGACTTCGGAAGACGCGGTGTGGTTTCGGCGCTTGGTCGAGGTTCCGAAGAGTCTGAATGGATACGACCTGACAGGCGCGCGGATCTGGTTTCAATTCGGTGCGGACGCCAATGGCCCGATGCCCGAGATCATCTATTTCAATGGACGGCGCGTGGCGCTGGGCGACGATCTCGAACCAATCGTTCTCTTCGACAATGCGAAGCCCGGCGAAAAGGTACTCATCGCCGTCAAACTGTTGAACACCGTGGACAAAAAGAACTTTGACGGAACAGAGCTCAAGATCGATTTTGCTGAGAATCGTCCCAATCCCGAAGACATGCGCCTTGAGATCGTGTCGACCGCATTATTGATTCCAAGCGTTTCGAAGGATGTCCCCGGCGATACAGCAACACTGCAGAAAGCCGTAAATGCGATTGATCTGAAGGCCCTGGATGCGCAGGATCAATCGAAATTCGATGCGTCGCTAAAGGAAGCCCAATCCGCTATGGAGGCGCTAAAACCGACGATCCAGCAGGCTTCGCTGCACCTGACCGGCAACTCGCATATTGACGCGGCGTGGCTTTGGCCCTGGACTGAAACGGTGGACGTTGTGAAGCGCACGTTCGGAACTGCACTGCAATTGATGAACGAGTATCCCGATTACACTTATACCCAGTCGGCGGCGCAGTACAACGCATGGATCGCGGACAAGTACCCCGAGATGAATGCGCAAATCAAGCAGCGCATCAAAGAAGGGCGATGGGAGATTGTCGGCGGGATGTGGGTCGAGCCTGACTTGAACATGCCCGACGGCGAGGCGCAGGTTCGCTCGATTCTCGTGGGGAAACGCTGGTTCCAAAAAGCGTACGGCGTGGACGTACGCATCGGCTGGAATCCTGATTCGTTTGGGTACACATGGCAGTTGCCTCAGATTTACAAGCGCTCCGGGATCGATTATTTCGTAACCCAAAAAACCGCTTGGAACGACACGAATCAATTTCCCTTCAAGTTGTTCTGGTGGGAGTCGCCTGACGGCAGTAAGGTTCTTACTTACTTTCCACATGACTACGCGAATAACAATCTGAACCCGGTGCGTCTTAGCCGCGATTTTGTGATTGCGCGGGATCATACGCCCGGCCTTACTGACATGATGGACCTGTATGGCATTGGCGACCATGGCGGTGGTCCAACGCGCGCCATCCTCGATGAGGGAGTGCATTGGATTCAGCCCGACAAGGTCGTTCCCAAGATGAAGTTCGGTACAGCGCAAAGCTACTTCAGCGAAATCGAGAAGAAGATTGTTTCCGATCCGAAAATCTGGGACTACGATTCAATCGCCAAGGGATACCAGCCTCCAACGGCCCCTCCAGATGGCAAGGTTGCAATCCCCACCTGGAAGAGCGAACTCTACTTCGAGTATCACCGCGGCGTAATGACCACGCAGGCCGGCCACAAGCGCAACATGCGCAACAGCGAGGAATGGGCTTTGAATGCCGAAAAGGTCGCCTCGCTGGCATGGCTCGATGGAGACAAATATCCCGACGAGAAACTGACTGAAGCGTGGAAGAAGATTACGTTCAATGATTTCCATGATCTGGCGGCAGGCTCAGGGATCGGCATCATCTACAAGGAAGCACAACAGGATTACGATCAGGTGCGCTGGGCAACGAATGAGATTTCAGAGCGTGCAATCAAGACCTTGTCGGCTCGCATCGATACGCAGGTTCCGGGCGGTGTACCTGTGCTGGTTCTGAACCCGCTGGCTTGGGAACGCTCCGGAACGGTAAACGTAACTGTGCAAATGCCTGCGGCAACTGAAGGTGGCGTATCCGTTTTCGATGCCGCTAATCACGCAGTGCCGTCGCAGATTCTTGAGAGCGATGCAAAGACACACACTTTCAGATTGCTTCTCGCCGTTGAAGACGTGCCGTCGATGGGCTACAAGGTATTGCACGTGCTTCCCGGCGTGAAGCCATTTGCAAGTGATTTGAAGGCAGAAGGACTGGTCCTTGAGAATTCCAATCTAAAGGTCACGGTCGATCCGCAGAACGGCTGCATCACGAGCCTCTACGACAAGAAGACAAATTTCGAAACCCTGGCCGCAGGCGCTTGTGGAAACCAGTTGCAAACCTTCAAAGATCTGCCGAAGGATTACGACGCATGGAACATCGATCCAGGTACTCTCGACCACTTCACACCGATTGAAAAGACCGACTCCGTCGAACTGATCGCAAAGGGACCTCTGCGTGGTGCCATACGTGTAACGCGTACCTGGCAGACCTCCAAATTCGTGCAGGATATTACACTCGATGCGCACGCCGATCAGGTGGAAGTAGTCAACGACATCGATTGGCACGAAACGCATGTGCTGCTCAAAGCTGCTTTCCCCCTGGCCGCCTCAAGCAACAAGGCCACATACGAAGTTCCCTACGGGACCATCCAGCGTCCAACCACGCGCAACAATAGTTGGGAGCAGGCGCAGATCGAAGTGCCGGCGTTGCGCTGGGCCGACCTGGGCGATGGCCAGCACGGATTCAGCCTGCTAAACAACTCTAAATATGGATACGACGACAAAGACAATGTGCTGCGCCTCTCGCTGCTTCGCTCTCCCATCTGGCCCGATCCCGAAGCAGACCGCGGTCACCAGCATTTCACTTTCGCCTTATACCCGCATGCCGGAGATTGGAAGCAGGCGCTCACAGTGCGCCACGGATACGAATACAATTACCGGCTGTCGGCAATTCAGTTGCAGGCGCATTCTGGAAGCCTCCCTGCAGCGTATGCGTACGTGACGGTTAAGCCGGAAAACGTGGTGCTCACGGCCATGAAGAAGGCGGAGGATGAGAATGGGTTGATTTTCCGATTCTATGAATGGGCCGGAAAATCAGGAGACGTTCAGATCCACGTGCCCAAAGGCGCTTCCGGGGCTACCGTGACCAATCTCATGGAGAAACCGGAGGGTTCCCCGTTGCAGGTATCGGACGACACGGTTACAGCCCCCATTCATCCCTACGAGATTCTGACCGTGCGCGTGGAGTATCCCCACTAATAGTGCGACCCAATTCAAAAGACCGGTACTCCGTTCCACGCGGGTGCCGGTCTTCGCACCTCAAGTGGAGGTTGGAGAACATCCGCACGAACTTCGCTTGACGAGCCTGTTTTCGAGTGTTACTTGTCGAGGACGTTTGGATTTCGTGGGTATCCGACTATTCCTTTTGCCAAGAAGTTGTTCAAAGAGGAGCTCAGCTGCAATTCGGCCAACCTCTTCTACAGGTTGCTGAACGACGCTTATCGATGGCCGGACTGTAGCGGCAAGCTCAAAATCATCAAAGCCCAGCAAGGCAATCGTCTTGGGGACCGCTACGTTGAGCTTTTGAAGAACCTCAAAGGCATAGATCGTCGCGCTGTTCTTAAGCGTGAACAATGCATCCGGAGGGTTCGCGCCGGAGAGCATGCTCTCAATCGCGTACTCCGCCGACCTGTAATCTCTAACCGAGGTATTCAGCGTTGATGGGAGGCCGGCGGAATCGACAGCGGCTCGATAGCCCCGTATGCGCTCCTGAATCGTAAACAGGGTGCTCTCACCTGTGAGACAGATGATCCTTTTGTATCCATGATCAATTAAATGCTGTGTGGCGAATTTTGCTCCCTTGAAGTTATCGGTTACAACAGATGCGACAAGGGAATCGGAAACCGGCCGATCAACAGCCACAACTGGAACAGCGACCCGCTGCAGCAGGTCGCGTAGGGCTTGGCTTTGCGAATTCGCAGGTGCCACGATGAGTCCATCTACCCGGTGGCTGATGAGAATGTTCAAATTCTCAATTTCAGTGTGTGGATCATTATGCGACGCGGTCACAATAAGAAGCGAGTCATTGGCTAGTGCAACAGCTTGAACAGCTTCTGCGCAGCTTGAGAAGAATGGATCAGCGATACTCGGAATCACTAACCCTATCGTCTTGGTCCGATGACCCTTGAGGACGCGCGCCGCCTGATTCGGCATGTACCCCATCGCCTCAATGACGCGCCGCACATGAGCGAGCGTCTTCGGACTCACACGATCGCCGCCATTGATGACGCGGGAAACGGTGGTCGTTCCAACGCCCGCTGCCCGAGCTACTTCGCTGACAGTGGGAGGGGTACTTCTCTTCTTCATTCGGCTAGACCATTCGAAACCAGTGTGGTATCAAGAGTCTAAGCCACGCGAGCCGTTGCATACAACCGAGTCGCAGCGATTAGGAACCGGAACCACACTCTTCCGACTCAAGCAGCAGGGTCGTGGGGTGTCGCAGAGATTGGGTCCAACCGCACTGAAATAGATTTACCTTGCGCAGAGTATCATTGCTCTCATTCAAGTTTAGGAGACCCTTGATGCCTGTCACCTGTTGTACTCACCGGCTTCTCAAGGGCTGCTCGATCCGACTCAGTCTGGTCTTTGCAGTCCTGGTTTTCCAGGCTTTGTCTCTCTTGAGTCAGGCCCCGGCCTGTCCGGCAGCGCCCACTCAAACCGGCACTCCCGCAGTTATTGCCTATAGCGAAGGTCGGTATGCAGACGCGGAACAGGAATATATAAAATCCCTGGTGCAACAGCCGCATGACGCTTTGATCAACGCGGCGCTTGTGCAGACTCTGCTGCATGAAGGCAAAATCGCGCAGGCATCTGAGCGCGCAACCGCGGCCCTTGCAGAAGATCCGCACTCGGCTCCAATTCTTACCGCGCAAGCCGAGCTGCAACTGCGCCAGGGACAGCCCTGGTTGGCTCTGCAAACGCTCGACGCTGCCGCGGCCACGGATCGATGCTACGCGCGCATCCATCTGATTCGCAGCCGTGTTCTACGCATCGATTCGATGTATGCGTCGGAACGTGCCGAAATCCAGAGCGCGTATGATATCGATCCCGAAGATCCCGACATCCTGTACGCGTGGCGTAGAGTTGTTTCCCCCGCTCATGAGATCGAGGGCATCCACCAGGCGCTCCCCAACACAAAGGACCTGGATGCGGAGACGCGGCAAAAGGCCGAAGCCTCAATGAACTCGATGATGCCGCTGCTCTCAGAGAATTCGCAAACCTGCAAGATTCAGCCGGCTGTTCAAGCGGCAACGCTACATTTGGTGGGTACCATGGAGGACGGAAAGCATCTGGATGGCTACCGGCTTGAAGTGCAACTGCCGAAGACCGATGCCCGGCTGGTCGTGGATACAGCAGCGTCAGGAATCTTTATCACCAAAGCGCTTGCCGATGCCAATGGACTGCAGCAGGGCGCCGACGATCCGCCGGGAACGGTTCACGCAGACAGCGTGCATATCGGTCCGCTTGAGTTTCGCGACTGCATCGTGGGTGTCAGTAACGCGCCCTTTGCTGGTAAGGCAGACGGCATGATCGGCACCGATATCTTCGCGTCGTACCTGGTAACAATTGATGCGCGGGATGCCAGGCTGGCGCTAGATCCCCTGCCGCCGCAGACCGGGATATTGCCGGGCGATCGAGCGATGCTGCCGGAACTCGCGGATTACACTCCCGTCTATCACCGGCGCCAATATCTGCTTGTGCCCGTGCTACTCAATAACAAAATGCGCAGGCTCTTCGTGCTCGACTCAGGCATGCGCTTCAGTACCATGACGTCGGAGACGGCGCACTCTATTTCCAGCACCAAGGCGAACTTTACCAATGCCATGCAGACCGCTTCCGGGCCCCAGGCGCAGGTGTATCGGGACAACTTCGACTTTCAGTTCGCGAACCTCTCGCTGAATCGCCAAAACCATGTGCTCGAGTGGGACCTCTCGGCAATCGACCACAATGCAGGGTTTGAGGTTGCGGGGATGCTCGGCTTCGACATGCTCCATTCGCTCACCTTGCATCTCGACTATCGCGACGGATTGGTGAAGTTCGAGCCCACAACTACGGAGGCTTCGCCTGCGGTCAGAAAAGCAGCCATGACCGCGTCCACAGCGCCAGTGAATGAAACAGGCGCTCCTGCTTGTCAGCAATTCGATAACCGGGATTGGCCTGTTTATTCGACGATTCAGGCTCGCGTTACGGAGTTGATGGATTCCTCGCATCTGAAACCGGGCAAGGAAGTATTTGTGAAAGTTCTGTACGGGCTTACCTATCCGGGCTGCGCGTTGACGCAGGACGCGATTCTCTATGGGCACGTGACGGCTGCGGCTTCGTCAAAGAATCCCAATTCATCCGAACTGGGGCTGGTCTTCGATCATGCCGATTGCACAGGCCACCAGAAACAAGAACTCCGCCTGCGGTTGATTGGCTTGGTGGCGCCTCTCGATGAGGCGAGAATGTTGCACGACGCGATGCCCGCCGAAGTGGCCGGAGGTACCCGCCAGATGTCCGACGCCGTCTCTGGCTCGAACGGTCGCGACGACAACCTGAGTCCCGGAGGGCCCCCGAATACCGTGCATCCGGGGATTGTTGTTCGCTTGCCCAAGGTGAAACTGGAGCCGGAAGGAGGGCCGGGTTGCAGCGCCCGAATTAGCAGCTCCGATCGCACGGTCCAGCTCGGGCCGGGCGCTGAAGTTATCCTGACTGTCGAAGAGTGACCTAATAATTTGATAGCTTCGGCCTAACTCGATCCCAGCCCACTACAACGGTGATCGACGAAGGGTACTGGCCGGAGTCCGCGGATGAGACGGAGAAAGGTGGACAATCGTTGCCAGACTCCTGCTTCACTGGAAGATTGCCAGTTGGATTATTTTCATGGCTGAGGGGGCCAACGAAGATCGGTGCGGTGCATATGTTGTTGCGTCGCATCAACGGAAACCTATCGCTCGAGACGCGCTAGTGTCCGTACCCCTCCGCGTGACGCGAAACCTTGCCGCGGAAGAGCCAGTACACGACACCGAAATACAAGAGCGCGAGGGAGATGCCTAAGCTCCACCAGACAAGACCTATTCGCAATGTATGTGAACCGGCGAGTGCGCGCGCGATGGTGAGATCCCGCCCTTCGTTTCCGGCCGAAGGAAGGAGCACAGGGAAAAGGCCGGCGGCAGCTCCGGCGAGCATCGCCGCAAGGTAAAGACACGAGCTGAGAAAAGCTCTTCTCGAAGCGCGCTTTCGAATGGCAGACGGCAGGATCGCAAGGCTGGCAAGGACTAGAAGAGGTGCCAGAAAAGCCATTGGATGCGTGCGGTAGTTTTGCAAAGAGTCAGGGCGAGCCAGGACCGTCGCGGGAATGCTCAAGAGCGTAACGACGAGCACGGCCGGCCAGAGTTTCCGCGCCAGGGTCAGAGCCCTTTGCGCAAGTTCGCCCTCTGTCTTCAACGCAAGATAGAGCGATCCATGAAATGCAAGTGCAACTAATGCGAGCACAGCCCCGGTTATCGTATACCAGTCGAGAATGCCTGGGTGAGGCCCAGTGCGCCAGTCGGTCCAGAGTGGCAGGAAAAAGTAATTGTCCGGACCTATTGGAACGCCACGCACGACATTGGCGAGGGCAGCCCCAAAGAAGATTGCCAGCAGCGTGCTTGATAAAGAGAAAAGGCCGTCAAAGAGTGTGTGCAGGAGAGCTTCGTGCGAATGGCTGCGCAGTTCTATGCTGATGCCTCGCAGCATGAAAAGCCAGAGCACCATCATGATTGGCAAGTAGAATCCGCTGAAGGCGGAAGCGTATACGAGGGGAAACGAGAAGAATAAAGTGCCGCCTGCCGCAAGCAGCCATACTTCATTGCCATCCCATACGGGACCAATCGCCCGCAATGCGAGCCGCCGGTCCTGCTCGCTCTTTGTGACAAAGAGATACACGATCCCAACGCCCAAGTCGAAACCGTCAAGCACGACATAGGCCGCAAGCATTGAGGCTACAATCCAAAACCACAGAGTTCCCATGGATTCTCCTATACCGCCGTAATGCTTTGGCCGGAAGTCTCGGAAGTCTCATGATCAGGTGCTTTCGGTCCGGTCTGAATGAAGTTGTACACAAGGACAATCCACAAGATGGAAAGCACTGAATACATGCCCAGAAATCCGAGAAGAGTAAAGAGGCTGGTACCTGATCCGATGTGCGTTGAGTAACCCTCTGAAGTCCGGATAAGGCCATACACAACCCAGGGTTGACGACCGATCTCCGCGCACATCCAGCCCGCCGTGTTCGCGATATAGGGAAGAGGAAAGCTAAGCAGGATTGGCCACAAAATCCAGCGCGAGGTGTACAGGTTACCGCGCCAAAGCAGTAGTCCCGCCAGGCTCATGAGTGCAACGAAGTAAGTGCCGAGGCCGGCCATGATGTGGTAGCTGTAGAACAGCAGTGGCAGCGTCGTGGGCCATTGGTCCTGAGGAAACTGGTCCAACCCTTGCACTTCAGCCGAGAAAGTCCCATAGATCAGGAAGCTCAACACCTTATTCACTGCCAGGGGATTGTCGATCTTCTGGTGTTCGAAGTCCGGCTGTCCCAGCACCACCATCGCCGCGCCCTTTTCGGAGTGAAACAAGCCTTCCATGGCTGCAATCGAGACCGGCTGGTGTTTCGCAAGATACTTGCCGTGCAGATCGCCGGTCGGGAAGATCTGGGTCGCGCAGGAGATCAGACCGGCGATCACGCCGAGCTTGAGGAAGGTGCGACCGTACTCGACGTCGCGGCCCTGCAGCAAATAAAGAGCGCCCACCGCGGACATGACGAAGGCACCTGTAATCACAGCGCCGGACATGTTGTGCGCGTACTCAATCCAGGCCCACGGATTGAACATCAGCGCCCAGAAGCTGCTGACCTCAAACACGCCGTTCGGCTGCAATTGATATGCGACCGGGTGTTGCATCCAGGCGTTGGCGACGATGATGAAAAAGCCCGAGAGCCATGAGCCGATAAAGACCAGGAAGGCAGAGGCCCAGTGCGCCTTGGGGGATAGACGCTTCTCGCCGAATAAGAAGAGTCCAAGAAACGCGGACTCCAGGAAGAAGGAGAAAATACCTTCCATCGCGACTGGCATGCCGATGACGCCACCTGTGCGGCGCGAAAACTCCGACCAGTTGGTCCCAAACTGAAACTCCATCGGGATGCCCGTCACCACGCCCAGCAGAAAGTTGATTGCGAAAATCTTCGCCCAAAAGCGGGTCGAAACGGCATAACGCTCCTGTCCCGTCTTCAGAGCCAGCGTCTTTAAAACTACAATGAGCAACGCCAGTCCCATCGTGAGTTGTGGGAAGAGATAGTGATAAGTGATCGTGAATGCAAAGTGAATTCGGTGGAGCGTCAGTATGTCCATTTAGCTCTACCAATCTTCTGGTTATATCCATTCGTCATTCGCATTTCTCCGGCAAAATCCTCACTGTCTTTCGCAAGGTCGTCGTTCTTATGCAGAGCCGCAACCGAAAAGGCAAACAACGCCCATGAAGATTGACATTGTCGTCGTTTGCGTCGAATGACGTTAGGCTTGCTTGCGGTGGCGAACTGACGAGCCAAAGACGCTGAACAAATCGACGGCGGTCGCAAACACCAGGAGAAAATAACTGCTTACCGCTTTCTTGATCACCGACCAGAGTGTACGCGGTTTACTCTTCGGGGCCGAGAAGACCGCGGACACCTTGTCCGGATCAACCGAATCGAGCAGATTAGCGCCGATCAGAGCCAGGCGCACCGCGGTGATTGCCTGTTTGGAGCTCACCACATCAGCAACGCGTTCGACGACCGTATCACTTGCGCTCAGAAGACCATTCGCGATATCGAGCAGGCCTTTGTCGTGCATCCGCTGCAAAAGCTCATACCCGGACAGAACTGCTTCCGCATGCTCATGCGGTGCCTGTTCGAGTCGACGAAGCAAGTCATTTCTTGAATTCTCTGGTGTGAACTGGCGAAAATCTACCGCAAGTGCCATTGCTGTTTCCTGCCTTTCCTTCTATTTGCCCGGTTGAATCTGAACAAGCTCATCCGTGCCCGGCATCCGGTAGTCTTTACGCTTCCACTTACGCTCCACCTCCACTCCGGCTTGAGGAGTTGGCTTGCCGGAGAAACGGGGGTTAAGCGGTTTCAACGGATTTGAGCCCTGTTCCGGCAAAAGCTTGATGCGCACCGCCGTCTCCTTGAACGCCGGAGTATTAGTGGCGACATCCGCATGCGAACCGGTCAGGATATTGATCGGCCCCTCTTGCGACAAATGCGGAAGGTAAACCTGCTTACCGAAGACTCGGTTGGACACCAGTGCTTTGATAACCAGCGAGCCGTGACGGCTGGTCACGCGCACCCAGCGCCCGGATTCGATGCCGCGCTCGTGCGCCAGTTCTTCAGAGATCTCAAGGTAACGCTCGGGTGTCTCCTCCTGGATACCTGAAACCCGGTACGTCATGTTGCCTTCGTGAAAATGCTCTAACAAGCGGCCGTTGTTCAAGAAGAGATCGAAATCGACATCCGGCGCCTCCTCTGGCTCATGGAACTCAAGCGGATACAGCCTTGCCTTGTTATCGGGAAATGGGAAACCGTTCAGATAGAGGACAGGCTGGTCAGTGCCGTCAGTCGCCACAGGCCACTGCAGTGTCTTATAGCCTTCCAGCCGGTCATAGTTGACGCCCTCGTAGAGAGGCGTCAGCGAAGCCATTTCCGCCATGATCTCCGACGGATGCTGGTAGTTCCAGTTGGCGCCCATGCGGTTTGCAATATCCTGCGTGATTTTCCAGTCGGCGCGGCTGTCGCCCAACTCAGGCATCGCCTGGTAGAGCCGCTGGATACGCCGTTCCGTGCTGCTGAACGTACCTTCTTTTTCCAGCGCCGGAGCGCCCGGTAGAATCACATCGGCGTACCGGCAGGTCTCGCTGAAGAAGATGTCCTGAACCACAAAGAAATCCAGCTTCTCGAATGCGCTTCCTACGTGATTCGCATTGGAATCAGCCGAGATCATGTCCTCGCCAGCAAGGTACATCGCCCGCAACTTGCCCTCGTGTGCTGCATCCACCATCTCGTGGTTGTCCATGCCTCGGTTTGGAGGCAGAGCGACGCCCCAACCCTTTTCAAACTTCTTGCGAATCTCTGTATCGGTGACATCCTGGTAGCCGGGATACACATTTGGGGCTGCGCCGATATCGCCTGCTCCCTGCACATTGTTATGACCGCGCAGCGGAAAGGCTCCACCCTCATCGCGCATGTAATTGCCGGTAATCAGCAGCAAGTTAGAGAGGGCCGTTGAACCATCTGAGGCGCGTGTATGCTGGGTAATGCCCATTGCCCAAAGGATCGCGATGCTTCTTGCCGCAGCCAGTTCCTTGGCGACACGCTCAAGAGTCTCCTGGGGCACATCGCAGGTCTTGGCGGCATACCCCATGCTGAACGGCTCAAGGCTCTTGCTATACTCCTCCAGGCCATTCACCCACTTGTCCAGAAAATCGAGCTTGGCGTGACCGTTGTCAAGCATGTAACGGCTCATCGCCGAAATCCACACCAGGTCGGTGCCAGGACGCGGACGGAAATGGATATCCGCGCGGCTCGCCATCTCGTGCTCACGCGGATCCGCAACAATCAAACGCTGGCCGTGAAGCTTGTGCGCTCGCTTGACGCGCGTGGCAAGAACCGGATGGCTATCCGCCGTCTGGCTGCCAACGATCAAAACCAGGCCGGACTTCGCGATATTCTCGATCCCGCCCGAGTCGCCGCCGTAACCTACAGTCCGAAACAGGCCCGTCGTTGCGGGCGATTGGCAATAACGAGAGCAGTTGTCCACATTGTTTGTCCCAAGGACAGCGCGGGCAAACTTCTGCATCAGGTAGCCGTCTTCGTTGGTGCACTTCGATGAGACGATTACCGCAAGCGAATCGGGGCCATATTGCTGCTTGATCGCTTTTAGCTTCGAGGTCACCAGCGTCAGAGCCTCTTCCCAGCTGGCCTCCCGAAAACCATTGCCTTCGCGAATCAGCGGCGCCTGCAGGCGGTCCTTGTGATTCACGTAGTCCCAACCGAATTTGCCTTTCACGCAAGTTGATATCTGATTGGCATCGCCGTGCAGCGGGGCAATTTTGAGAATCTTGCGGTCCTTGGTCCAGACATCGTAACTGCAACCGACGCCGCAGTAGGTGCAGACCGTTTTGGTCTTCTTGATGCGCTCTTCACGCATTTCCGCCTCGGTCTGCGAGACCTGCATGATCGCTCCATAACCCATCTCCGGCTCAATCGCCTTGACCACATCGATCATTTTGTCGAGCGCAGTCTTGGGCATGCCGCTCATGAAGCCCGCTTCGCCCAGCATGGATTTTTCCATCAGCGCATTGCAGGGGCAGACCGTTATGCAATGACCGCAGGACACACAACTTGATCCGCCAATCTGCATCCCGCCGTCCCAAAGTACGCGTGGATGATCCAGCTCCCAACCGATCGAGAGGGTCTCGTTGACCTGCACAGTCTGGCAGGCTTGTACGCATTGGCCACATAGAATGCACTGGCTGGGATCATAGCGATAAAACGGATTGGACATGTCCACTTCATAGGGCTTCGGCTTGAAGGGGTGCTCCTGGTGCTGCACATTCAAGGCAAGCGCCGTATTGTGGACTCTGCAGTTATCGTTGTTGTTGTCGCAGACCGTGCAGTACAGCATGTGATTCCCGAGAATCACATCAAATGCGTCGGAGCGGGCTTTCTTGGCTCTCTCTGATTCTGTCACCACCTGCATACCCGCCGCGACCTTTGTGCCACAGGCTCGCTGCAACTTTCCGCCTACTTCGACGAGACAGGTGTCGCAGGTCTGAATCGGTCCCATCAACGGTGAGTGATAGCAGATGTGCGGAATTTCCTTCTCGCGAAGAATGGCTTCCACCAGCAACTCGCCCTCTGAGGCCGCAACACCTTTTCCGTCGATCAGGACCTCGATCGCGTCTTTCATCGCTGTCTTGGAACCGTTCAATTCTGCGCTTGGGCTTGGATTCTTCATGGTGTCCTTTGCGGAAGCTTGGTCGAAGATCGGTCAATTTCCGGCGTGTTCAATCCGCGATTTTACGTTCGATTCATTGAGACACTGCGCAGATAGCGGGGTTTGGAAAGGTGTCGTGATTGTTGGCATCACTAGAATCCAGACAGGCATAATCCTTTTCCACAAGGATGTCCAGGTTGCCGTGAGCGCCGAGATCGACCGTGGCATATATTCCCACCTCGTCGCTCGGCCCCCAGGTGCGAACGTCTGCAGTTGATAGCACGACTGTCAATTCAGGCGCCTCATAGCGCAGAGTTGCACACGTCGAGGATGGTTGATGCTCAAGTGCGTACGTCCACCTGGACTTTTCATCAGGGCCAAGGAAGACTGTCTTCTCAATCCGTCCTGTCTCGATCAGGCCGACCATTTCTGACTGAGTGACCCGAAACCGCAGTGAATTGTCTTTGATGCGAAGCTTCATCAATCCCTCTATGTCTTGCTCTCACTACTCTGTATCGAAGGCATCGAGCGCACGCGTCGAATAAACGAGGGCCGCGCCTGCATTAATGCTCATCGCGATGCCGAGAGCCTCGGCGACCTCTTCCTTTGTTGCGCCGTTCTTCCGCGCGGCGGCACTATGAACGGCGATGCAACCGTCACATCGGAGACTGATTGCGATCGCCAGCGCAATCAGTTCGCGGGTCTTGGCGTCGATGTGACCGGTCTTTTGAGAGGCACCGCTCAATGTCACATAACCCCTGACAGCGTCAGGGCTGAGCTTTGCCAGTCCCGACACCCCGTCGGCAAGCTGTTGGCGATAGATGCTCCAATCGTGCATGTGCATTGCGATTCCTCCTCGTCAACGATGGGTTTCCGCCGCGATACGCTCAATATGCCCAGTTTGGACGGTCCGGATGACCGTCAGGTCCGTCATCCGCTGGCCAATTCCGCATGCGAAAGAAGCCTTGCTCGGCTGGTGGATCGTGCAGACATAGCGACGACGCGTGGCGCCACACTAATCGAACTGCCGGTTCTCATTTCCGTAGGTTGGGGACGAAGTATTGTGCGCCTTAGGCCTTTTATAATGACGACTCAAAAACACATCTCAATGCTAGCGTGCGTCCACAAATGGTGCCAATTATGTGTTGGTATTAGACCCACGGACAAAAGGGCGTAAACCGCGGCTCAAAGGTCAGCACAGTATTGGGACTCATTTGGGTACCATGTGATCGGTAGTCCTTACATTCGAGGAATGTCCGCGATTGTGCCCAAGAGCCCTACTGGTGCACATCCGCGTTGTCAGCCGACCTGCAGAATTCAAAGTCTCGTTAATATTATTTCGCCGGTCCAATCCGAACCCGCATCCTTGGCGTACCTCAGTCAAACGAGTGGCGAGTCCCTGACCCTCTCAGCAGCATCCTTCCACCTTGGTTCAGGTCGGCCCATTCCCCAATGCAACGAGGTCAAGTAGGAGAGCCTTATGTCAAGACTGAGGTCTGCAATCGGACTCGCGTTGAGTCTCTTGATTGCATTTCCGCCCGGCGCATTTGCGTCGAGCCATCGAGAAGCGCCGATTACCGCCCTGGATCACACAGCCGACATCACCGATTTCTACGCGTTTGTCAGCTACGATCATCCAGATCGAGTCACATTCATCATGAACGTCGATCCGTTTCTGCAGCCGAGCAACGGACCGAACTATTTTCCGTTTGACCCATCGATCGTGTATCAGATCAAGATCGACAACGATCACGATGCACGAGAAGACGTTACGTTCCAGTTCAGATTTCAGACTACGATTCGCGCTCCCAAGGTCTTTACGGGCTTCGTGGGTGCCGGCAACGGAATCAATGCGCCGGCAAACTCGCCAGCGCCGGTCGCCCCCGGAACACCGATAGTGCCGCCTGCCATCACTTCACTGAGTGGACCCGGATCTGCGGGAATGAGTTTGCAACAGACCTACACAGTGAGCATGATCAAGGACTATCGCAGTACCGCCCTGAGGAACACGACTGGAAGCCCGCTGATTGCAGTTCCCAGCAACGTGGGTCCGCGTACCATGCCAGACTACGATGCCTTGGCCGAGCAAGGCATTTATAACCTACAAGGCAATGACGGTGCTTCCGACATTCGGGTCTTCGCCGGAACGGTCGCAGATCCTTTCTTTATCGATCTGGGTGCGGCATTCGACAGCTTCAACTTCCGTCCCAGCGCCGGTGGCGGCGTTTTAACGGCTGCACAGGACAAGGACAACTACCTCAATCTGGCTCCGAATTCCGTGGCCGGTTTCAACGTCAACACCATCGTGATTGAGATCCCTATCAGACTGCTCACCAGCGACGGAGCTGTCCATTCCGCCACCGATCCCAAGGGCACGATTGGCGCATGGGCGACAACCTCCAGGACAGAAGTCACCATTCGTCCATCCCCAAGTCCTGCACAAAACTTTGGCAAGCTCGCTCAGATTCAACGCCTAGGCAATCCATTGGTCAACGAACTGATCATCGGCACTGGAAGCAAGGACTACTGGAGCATGTCTGCGCCGGTAAACGACGCTCAGTTTGCATCGTTTGATCTCGATCCTCTTCTTGCGAGAGTATTCAACGCGGTATATGGAATTAACATACCGCCTCCACCGCGCACAGATCTGCTGCCGTTAGTGACGTATGCGGCGCCGATTGCCCCGAAAGGCACTCCCACTGGACCAATCGCCGATCTTCTGCGGCTCAACACCGGCGTACCCCCAACGCCACTTGCCAATCGAAGCCGCCTCGGACTGATCGGCGGCGATCCTGCAGGATTTCCCAACGGCCGTCGTTTGACCGATGACGTTGTCGATATCGCTGCCCGAGTCGTGGGCGGTGGCATCCTCAGTCCCGGCTTCGATGTCGCCCCTAACACTCTGATCGGCGATGGCGTAAATGCGCCTGATGTTCCACCGCAAGAGACGTTTCCGTATGTGCACTATGCGTACAGTGGGCGCGACAGCCGTCATATCAGCCCGGGAGATCCAACAGGCTGCGGAGACCAGCCGAATGCTTCCAGTTCTCAGAACTCGGATCCTCCGCCGGCCAATCAAGGTGGGTCATCGGCTTGCCCGGTCAACTGATGTTCAGCGACCAATTCTGGCTGCCGGCACTGGTAAGTAGACTCGCCTGAGTTTCGACCGGTTCCCTGCGCGGCATTGATTTCCGCGCAGGAACCACCTAAGAAGGCCCGGAGAAAGAGCCACACATGAAATCTCTTTACGCAACCTTTTCTTGTCTTTGCTTCCTCTTCTCGTGGCCGGGTCCTGCTCAACAAGCCACCTTGCTGCTGGCGACTCCGGCTCCTTCAACCCGTGAGATTACCTTTCAGGAAGACACGCCCGCGCTACAGCGCATTGCGGCGGCAAAGCAACAGATTGCCAGTGATCCGAAAAGAGCGCAGGCATATAACGAGCTAGCCATCGCTTTTCTACGCAGAACGCGTGAGACTGCCGACCCCAAGTACCTAAAGGACGCGGATGCCGCTCTGGCTCAAGGCCTGAAGCTGGATGCGACAGATTTTCAATTACAGAAAACTCAAGTTGCGCTCATGTTGAGCCGCCATCAGTTCAATGAAGCAAGGGAGCTAGCTTTGGCTCTCCATCGCCGAATGCCGGACGACGTGATGACTTATGGATACATCGCCGAGGCAGACATTGCGCTCGGCAGTTACTCGGAAGCAGAGACGAACGCGCAATGGATGATGAATATGCGCCCCAACAACACTCCCGCACTCCTGGTCGGGGCGACGCTGCGGGCCCTGTACGGCGACGTGCGCGGGGCTATCGAATTTCTCAACATTGCATATTCGCAAACCTCGCCGATCGAGGTGGAAGAACTCGCGTGGATTGCGAACCAGATTGCGACGCTTCAGATCGACTCTGGACAGAATGACGCAGCGGCCGAAACGCTGGAGCAGGCCGAGCATTTGTTCCCTCGCTATCCGTACACGATGGAGAATCTGGCACGCGTTCGCATGAGTCAGCATCGTTTCAAGGATGCGGTTCAGCAGTGGACAAATACCGCGCATGTTGATTTCGATCCTCACGTGCTTTATGAATTGGCGGCGGCGCAAGCCGCGGCAGGACAGTCCCAGGAAGCCGGCGCCACACTTGCGAATTTCGAAAGGCTGGCTAGTGCGCCCGAGACGGCCACAGACAACTCGAAGCTCGACCTCATCCTGATGTACGCGGACAGCCCTGCCACCTCTCCCAAAGCGCTGAGACTTGCACGGCAGGCGATACAAGCGCGCCAGGATGTGTGGACGCTGGATGCATACGCCTGGGCGCTCTACACAAATGGTCAATATCAGCAGGCCAACGTCGCGATCCAGAGAGCCATCGCAGTTGGAATTCAAAGCTCTCAAATCTTCGATCACGCAGGCCATATCGCGCAGAAACTAGGCTTAAGTGTTGACGCGACGAAATATTTCCAGCTTTCCCTTCAAACTGATCCTCATTTTGTCCCTGGCGCCGTTGGACATGACGACCAGCAAAAGACTCCTCATATCGAATCTGCGCCGACAGGGATATATGGCGATGCACCTTCTCAGCCTTCCCCGGATCCCGGTCACATCACTTCAACAGTCGATGTTGGAAAGACCGCGATTCCGGTCTTCGCTCCTGTTCCAGAGGCTCTGCTGACGCCACAACCGACTGTCACTGCTCACGCGATACGTACCGCCCAGGGGACCGTGGCGCGCAATCCGAAGGACGCCTCAGCCTACGCGACATTGGGCGCTGCATACTTCCAACGTGCCCGGGAGACGGGCGACATCAGTGACTATCAACTTGCGGAAGAGTCCCTGAACAAGTCGCTGGACCTTGTTTCCGCAGACTTTTGAGCTGATACCGCGCTCGGAACCATGGCGGAAGTATGCATGGGGGAGCATCGTTTTGCCGACGCGCTCCACTTCGCGCAGAAGGCTCTCTCACTTGGAACTGGCGACGTCTCGCTCTTTGCAATCGTCGGCGACGCATATGCAGATATGGGCGAATACGATAAAGCCGCCAGCGCATACAGTCGATTGACACCACGCGACATGACGCTATCTCCGCGTGCGGCATATGCACGAGACAGCCGGATATCCTATCTCAAATTCATCGCCGGCGATACTGCGGCAGCGATCTCCCTCATGAAGACGGCAATTACAGAAGGTGTTGAAGCTCAACTCCAGAGCGAAAACCTCGCGTGGTTGTACTACGAGTTAGGTGAGTATGAAGTGCAGGCTGGCGACGCAGTGCCCGCCGATGCGGCTTATCTTCAGGCACTCACGATACATCCGGGTGACTATCGCGCTCTCGCCGCACTTGGCAAGCTTAGGGCAAACTATGGCAGAAATGCTGAAGCAATCGTCCTCTATCAAATGGCAATTGCCGTTGTGCCGATGCCCATTTACATCGCGGAACTTGGCGATCTCTATGTGAAGTCCGGCAATCAGACAGAGGCTCAGAAACAATATGCGCTTGTCGAATACATCGGTTTGCTGGGACACATCAACCAAGTGCTGCACAATCGCGATCTCGCTCTCTTCTATGCCGATCACGACATGAACCTCGGTGAATCCCTTGAGCTAGCCCAGAAAGAGTTGGAAGTCAGGCACGACGTCTACACGTGGGACGCGTTGGCTTGGGCTCTTTATAAGAATGGCAGATTGACAGAGGCCGCCCATGCAAGTGAGAAGGCCTTGATGTTTGGAACTCGGGATCCGTTGCTTCTATTTCACGCCGGAATGATTGCCGAGGGACTTGGACTCGACGAGCAGGCGCGGATCGAAATGGGAGAAGCGCTCCAGATCAATCCGCATTTCCATTTCATCTATGCGAAGACGGCACAGCAGAGACTCGCAGCGCTGGGAGCGCAAGCAGAGTCAAGTGGAGGCTCGAATGACAACGCTCGCTAGAAAATCCGGCAGACTCTTGACTCTGCTCCTGTTGCTCGGCTTCTGTCGTTTGGCTTTGGCTCACCCCATGGGAAATTTCAGCGTAAACCACTACTCCAAGATCACTTTGGAGAGCGATCGGGTTCGTGTCAATTACTTCATCGATCTGGCAGAGATTCCCACCTTTCAGGAACTGCAACAAGCGAATATCTCTGCAACCGCGATCGATCCGAATTCCCCATCAGTGATCAACTACGCAGCCGCGCGAGGTGATGCACTGGGGCAAGGTCTCAACCTCGAAATGGATGGCAAGCCTGCTCCTCTTCGGCTCATCTCCAGCGGAGTCATATTTCCTCCGGGCGCAGGTGGTCTTCCCACAATGAAGATGGGCTTTGTCTATGAGACAGATTACTCATCTGCTCCGTCGACGATGGACCGCCGACATGTCACTCTGCGTTTTGTCGACAACAACTATCCCGGCCATGCGGGATGGAAGGAGATCGTCGCTCTTTCCGCCGCCGGTACTTTGCTGCGTAGCTCCGTTCCCACAACGGATCGAAGCGATGAGTTGAGTAATTATCCAACCGATCTGCTTACCAGTCCTCCCCAGGATCTCGAAGCCTCACTGGTCGCCGCGTTGCCGCCCTTGCCCGCAAAAACCGCTGATGTGCTTCCCGCGCATCCGTCACTGCCAGTAGCGTCCAAGGCTAAGGAACCGGTTCTCGCGTTCAATCAGGGCAGAGCGAAGACTGCACTCGCGCAAAAACAATCTGAATCCTATCCCGTTGCAGTTGCCAGAGAGTCTTTGCAGCCCGCACGATCTTCCTCACCTCCCGTGCGTCTGCAGGCCAATCGACAACAGACGCCGCGAAGCAGATTCACTGAACTGATTCAAGCCCAGGATCTCAGCGCATGGTTCTTGTTCACTGCAGCCCTCATCGCCATTGGTCTGGGAGGACTGCACGCCCTGGAGCCTGGCCACGGCAAGACCATCGTCGCCGCTTACCTCGTCGGCTCCAAAGGGACACCTCGTCATGCTTTTCTTCTTGGGATGATTGTCACGGCATCGCATACGGCAGGTGTCTTCGCTCTTGGAGCGATTACGCTATACGCCTCACACTATATCGTGCCCGAGCAACTCTACCCCTGGCTCGGCGCGCTTTCTGGTGTCACGATTGCAGTGCTCGGTTTCTATATGCTCCTGCGCCGTCTGACCGGCACCGCCACGGATCATTCTCATGCTCCAGGTACTTCCCACGTTCGCTGGAGGTTCTGGAAGTGTCCCGCGCAAGAAGAAATAGCGAACAATCCTGCCCAGAACATGATGGTCCCAAAACAGTCGGTGAGCCTGACACAGCTTTTTGCTCTGGGAATCACCGGCGGAATCATTCCATGCCCGGCTGCGCTGATCGTGCTCCTAAGCGCGTTTGCGTTGCACAGAATCGGTCTTGGCTTCTTCCTGATCGTGGCTTTCAGTGTCGGACTCGCGGCCGTTCTGATTGGCTTTGGAATGCTGATGGTGTATGCGCGCCGTTTTATGACTCGTCTCCAGGTCGACGGGCCATTGACCCGGCGTTGGCTTCCGGTCGTGTCTTCCTCATTCATTACTGTCCTCGGCCTGATCCTGGCAATTCAATCTTTGTCTTCTCTGCATCTCGACATGCACCTGCTCTCCAAAGAGCGGCTTGGGCCGATCC
>Ga0209004_1000014_pt1 | contig 45596 bp, 21 predicted proteins | sample TexAe_RefH0_M1_FD_187948 | JGI IMG/M metagenome (GOLD analysis project Ga0209004, IMG submission 187948) | Forest soil microbial communities from Davy Crockett National Forest, Groveton, Texas, USA - Texas A ecozone_RefH0_M1 (SPAdes) (version 2) | ecosystem: Environmental > Terrestrial > Soil >... | reverse complement strand
ATGTCGCTGCTCGCCCCCCCATCCGCGAAAGTCGAAGCGCAGATGCCGCAAGACTCCAACACGCCCCCCGCCGATCAGATTCTGGCTTCCTACGAGGGCCAGCCAGTCACGACCGTCGATATCGCCGGACGCCCAGACGTGAAGATCTCCCAATTTGCGTCGAAGCTTGCGCAACAGCCGGACCAGCCCTTCGACAAGCAGAAGGTCGACCGCACTGCAGCCGCCCTCAAAACCGCCGGCAATTTTCAGAGTGTGCGCGTCCAGGTTGAGCCGGAAGCTAAAGGGCTTCGCGTACTATTCGTGGTCGATCCGGCTGTTTATTACGGCATGTTTCAATTTCCGGGAGCTGAGCGCTTTACCTACTCCCGGCTCGTGCAGGTCGCCAACTACCTCAGCCAGTCGCCATACAACGCAACCGAAGTTGAGCGCGACCGCCAGCTGCTGGTGCGCTTCTTTGAGCAGACGGGCTATTTCCAGGCCCAGGTGTCTACTGAGCTCAAGATCGATACGCAGCATGGAATCGTGAACGTGCTGTTTCACTCCGATCTCGGACGCAAGGCTAAGTTCGGCGTCATCGACATCGCTGGCCTTCCGCTAGCTGAATCCACCAATCTGCAGCACCGTCTTACCACGCTGTTTGCGCGAGTTCGCGGAGCGGCGATTCGCAACGGCAAAACCTACAACCGCACCGCGCTTGAGAAGGCGACGAACCTTATACAGACTCGTTTGCAAAAGGACGGGTTCCTTGCCGCCCAGGTCAAGCTGGAAGGCGCCGAATACCACGCCGACAGCAATCGCGCGGATATTCATTTCAACGTCAACCCGGGCGCCAGGACGCACGTGCTCATCGCCGGCGCACACCTTTGGCCCTGGACAAAGAAAGCCTTGCTGCCTGAGTACCAGGGCGTCGGCGTAGATGAGGAGACCGTGCATGAGGGCCAAGAGGCACTCATCTCCCACTACCAGGCCAAGGGCTACTTTGACGTGAAAGTCACGTCAGATATGACGGGAGACGAAAAGCTTCGCACGGTCGTCTATCACGTCAGCAGAGAAAAGAAACACAAAGTCACCGACGTGCGATTGACCGGCGAATCGCAGTTGAAGGCAGATGACCTTGAGCCGCACGTGACCGTGCAGAAAAAGCACTTCTTCTCGCACGGACAGTTCAGCGATCAACTTGTACGCACCAGCATCAACAATCTCAAAGCCGTTTACCAGTCGCAAGGATTCAGCAGCGTACAGGTCACTTCTTCGGTGGTCAATCATGGCGGCGACATCCAGGTTGCTTTCCACATCACCGAAGGCCCGCGCGACATTGTGAAAGCGCTATCCATCGAAGGCGCCCATACCTTCCCCGAATCGCAGTTTGCGCCCAAAGGGCTGAAGGTCGCCGCCGGCCAACCCTATTCACAGGCAAACGTGCAAGCGGATCGCGCCTCCATCGTCGCTAACTACCTGAGGGCCGGCTATCTCACTTCGAGCTTCCGGGAGACAGCTACGCAGGTCTCAAAAAGCGACCCGCACCACATTAATGTTGTCTACCATATTTACGAAGGCCCGCGGGTTTTTACCGGCAATATTCTTACGCTCGGTCGCGTCCACACCCAGCAACGCCTCATCAGTCAGGACATCGCAACCATCAAGCCCGATGAGCCGCTCACCGAAACTAACTTACTCACAGCCGGCAGCAATCTCTACAACCACACCGGCGTGTTCGATTGGTCTGAGGTCGACCCCAAAAGCCAGATCACTACGCAGACCAGCGAAGATGTCCTCGCAAAGGTGCATGAAGCAAAGCGCAATGAGTTCACCTATGGATTCGGCTTTGAAGTTATCAACCGTGGTGGCAGCATTCCCAGCGGAACGGTCACGCTGCCTAATCTTCCACCGGTAGGCCTGCCCTCCAACTTTCAAACCAGCCAGGTCACCTTTTACGGCCCGCGCGGTACAGTGCAATACACGCGCAACAACCTGCGCGGCAAGGGCGAATCGCTCTCGCTGACAGCATTCGCAGGACGTCTCGATCAACGCGCAGCCATTTACTATATCGACCCAGACTTCCGCTGGTCATCATGGAAGTCCACCGTCTCGTTCTCTGCTGAACGCAACGAAGAGAATCCGATCTTCTCGTCGCAGCAGGAGATCGGCACTTATCAGATTCAACGTTTCATCGACAACGCCAAGAAGAACCTCTTTTTCGTTAAATACAGCTTCAGCAAAACAGACCTGACTCGCATTGAAATACCCGAACTTGTCCCCACGGCGGACCAGCACGTCAGACTTTCCGGCTTCGGTGCAAATGTTACCCGCGACACGCGCGACAACGTCCTCGACGAACACAAGGGCGTCCTTGGTTCGCTGGAGGTCGACGTTAATTCCATCAAACTCGGCTCCAGTGTCAACTTTGCGAAGCTCACATCGCAGGCTGCTTTCTACAAAGAGAAGTTTCATCACATCGTGTGGGCCAACAGCGTCCGCATCGGTCTGGCGCAGCCCTTCGCCAACAGCCGAGTTCCTTTGAGCGAAGCCTTTTTCACCGGCGGCGGCGACTCGCTGCGCGGCTTTCCGCTCGACAGCGCCGGCCCGCAGCGCAACATCTACGTCTGCAGTTCCGGCCAGACCGCTCCGAACTGCCCACAGATCAACGTCCCCAGCGGCGGCAATGAATTACTCGTCTTCAACGCAGAAGCGCGCATCCCCGTACCCATCAAAAAGGGTCTCAGTATCGTTCCCTTCTACGACGGCGGCAATATCTTTCCCCGGATTGGCTTTCACGATTTCACTTCGCTTTACTCGAATAACGTTGGCATCGGCCTGCGTTATTCCACACCCGTCGGCCCCGTACGCATCGATGTCGGACACAACCTCAACCCCGTTCCGGGCGTCAGTTCGACGCAGTACTTCATCAGCATCGGCCAGGCATTCTAAGGAGTTCTTCCGTGGCAATCATCCAGACTTCTACCGGCGGCTCAGATCCTCGCCAACCACGGCCCCATCGGTCCTTGCGACGTCCGTTGCTCATCGCCGGACGATTTATCGCCGTGGTCATTGTCTTTCCCATCCTGCTTGGTGCCATAGTGTTTGCGTTCGTGGTGAACAGCTCGCGCGGCCATGCTTATCTCATCAATCTTATTCAGAAGCAAGCAGGAGACAGCCTCGGCGTTCCTGTACGCCTGCAGAATCTAGACTTGCATCTCGCCACGCTGAGCGTTGACCTGTATGGCATCACCATCGATGGCGCTGGGTCGCATTCCAATCCGCCGTTGCTGCAGGTACAGCATGCCGAGGCAAGCGTGCGCGTTGTCTCCGTCTTCGGGCGCGAATGGTACTTCGACAGCATTCGCATCGACAATCCTGTTGCGCAAATCTTCGTCGATAAGAATGGCGTCTCCAACCTTCCCACATTCAAGAACAGCAACAGCAGCAGCAACACGACAGTATTCGATCTAGGCATTCGCCGCGCAGTGCTCGCCAACGGAGCGATCTTCTACAACAACCAGCCCAGTTCCCTCGCGCTCGATCTCCGCGACGTACAATTCAACGCTACCTTCAACGGCCTTCTGCAGAAATATTCCGGAATGCTCGCCTATTCGGATGGCAGGCTCAGCTACTCGGGTAACCAGGCGCCGACTCATGCGCTCAACCTGCAATTTGACGCCACGCCAACGACGTTCCATCTCTCGCCGGCGAAAATACAATCCGGCAATACGAATCTGGTCCTAAATGCAACGATCACCAACTATAATTCGCCAGTCGTAAAGGCGCAGTACAACGCAACAGTGGATGGGCAGCAACTAGCCGGAATTCTGCACGAACCTTCCATACCAGCCGGACTTGTCTCTGTCTCTGGCAATGCGCAATATCAGTCGATCGCCGGGCGCACCCTTCTGCAAAGCCTCATTGTGAACGGGGATCTTACCAGCCGCGAACTCATCACCAAGACCCCTTCGCTTCGCGCGGAGATTTCAAACATCGCAGCCCACTATTCGTTAACCAATGGCGACGCAACGTTGCACGACTTCCGCGCCAGTCTTCTTGGCGGTGAAGTGACTGGCCAGGGAACGATGAAGGACATTGGCGGCGATTCGCGCTCGAAGTGTGACGCCACTTTGCATGGCATCTCGCTGGCAAGCGCGAAACGCTTGATGGGCACAGCCTCCTCCACCGGCCCTGTCGCAATCGCCGGCACACTCAATGCGACTGTGACGGCCACATGGGGAAAAACCTTCGACGATCTCATTGCTCACACAGACGCGACGATCCACTCCAGCGTCGCCAGCGTCCAACACAAGACGCTTGCGTCAGTTCAGGCACTCTCCCAATCGCCAGCTCCAAGTGCTCCATCTTTCGCGCACACAGTTCCAATCGAGGGAGCTTTGCACGCGACCTATATGGGCACGACACAGCAACTGGCTCTCGACCACAGCTACTTCCACACGCCACAAACCAATCTGAACCTGAATGGAACTGTCAGCAAAAGCTCGAGCCTCGCGATTCAGCTCCAGGCTAACGATCTGCGCGAAGTCGAGTCCATTGCGGATCTTTTCCGCACACCCGCGGTCGGTCAGCCGCTGCAACCGTTTGGTCTCGCCGGTACGGTCTCCTTCACCGGCGTCGTCCGCGGTACAATCTCCGCGCCGCATCTCTTGGGCCAACTCACCGCGCAGAATCTTCAACTCCAAGGCTCGTCGTGGAAAATGGTCCGCACCAATATCGATGCAAGTCCTTCAAACGTGAACCTGCAGCATGCGGAACTTGACCCGGCAAAGCAAGGCCGCGTCACGCTTAACGCCAGCGCTCAATTGCGCAAATGGTCTTTCTCCAAATCAAGCCCCGTGCAGCTTCAGCTCAATGCATCGCAGCTCGACATCAGCGAGCTGCTCAAACTTGCCGGCCAGCAAATTCCTGCGACTGGTACCCTCGCCGCAGACATCAAGATGCACGGCAGCATTCTCAGTCCCGGAGGCAATGGTACTGTAACTCTGACCAAGGTCGCAGCCTACGGCGAGCCGATTTCGTCAGCTAAGGTCACATTCAGCGGGAGCGGTGACCAAGCTCGTGCTAACTTATCCATCTCCGCTCCAGCCGGGGCTATCGAAGCTAAGGTGACGTCGAGCCTGAATAGCAGGACCTACTCCGCCGAACTAACTTCATCCGGGATTCATCTCGACAAGCTACAAAGCATCAAGACAAGTAACATCAATCCAACCGGCGTTGTCACCATTAATGCCAAAGGCCAGGGAACCTTTGACAATCCCGAACTCGATGCAATGATCCTGATCCCCAGCCTTGTTGTGCAGCAGCAAACCATCTCCGACATTCGCCTGCAGGCCAACCTTGCCAACCATCAGGCCACTGCCGAGGTCACGTCATCTGCGGTGAACACCTCGATCAAGGCCAGCGCAAAGGTAGCGCTCAGCGACGACTATCTCATCGATGCCACCCTTGACACGCAAGGGATCCCGTTGGGCCCGCTCCTCGCAGCTTACGCACCCGATCAGGCGGCCGACATCACGGGGCAGACTGAACTTCACGCCACACTCCACGGTCCACTTAAGAACAAGAAGCAACTTGAAGCGCACGTCACGATTCCTGTTCTCAAGCTCGCTTACAGCAATACTGTGCAGCTCGCTGCAACCGCGCCCATTCACATCGACTACAAGGACGAGATCATCGGCGTGCAGCGTTCTTCGATCCGCGGTACCGATACCGATCTGCAGTTCCAGGGGACTATTCCAACGGCGGGCAACGCACCGATGTCCCTTCTCTTGCTCGGCTCCGTAGATCTGCACCTTGCCCAACTCTTCAATCCTGACCTGCGGACCTCGGGTCAGCTCAAATTCAACGTCAACTCGTACGGCGGAGCTCACGGTCCAGACATCGCTGGAACCGTCGACATTGTCGACGCGGCATTGGCCACGCCCGATCTGCCCGTTGGACTGCAACATTGCAACGGTACGCTATCGCTCACCAGAGATCGCATCAACATTACCCAACTTAAAGGAAACATGGGCGGCGGTACGCTGACCGCGCAGGGGGGAGTTGCCCTGCGGCCATCCATTCAGTTCGATACAGGTGTCGCCGCACATGACGTGCGGATGCTGTACCCGCAAGGTATGCGCGAGTCCATCGATGCGAATATCCGCATCAACGGATCGCCGCAAGCGGCGCTGCTCGGCGGGAACGTCAACCTCACCGACCTCTCCTTCACGAACGCGTTCGACCTAAGTAACTTCATTGATCAGTTTGCCGGCGGCGTGGAATCTCCCCCCACTCAGGGGTTTGCACAGAACGTTGCGCTGAATCTTTCGGTGCGCTCCGCGAACAACGTGAATCTCGTAAGCCGCACGCTCAGTGTTGGCGGATCGGCCAACCTGCAAGTGCGCGGAACGGTTGCAGATCCGGTCATTCTGGGGCGCGCTAACCTCACCGGAGGCGACATCATCCTCAATGGAAATCGCTTCGTCCTCACGGGTGGGACTATACAGTTCGTAAACCCTTCGGTCACGCAGCCTGTCGCCAATCTCACACTCAGCACTTCGATTCAGCAGTACAACATCAGTCTCCGCTTCGAGGGACCGGTCGATCAGTTGCGCACCCAGTACAGTTCCGATCCAGCTCTGCCTGCGGCCGACATCATCCATTTGCTCGCCTTCGGCCAAACCACCGAGGCAAGCGCCGCAAACGCAACCCCGGCCAACCAGGCCGCCGAAACCCTTGTAGCCAACCAGGTCTCGAGCCAGGTTACGAGCCGCATCTCCAAGGTTGCGGGGATCTCGCAACTCTCCATCAACCCCGTCCTGGCGGGCAGCAACTCGCAGGGGCCGGCGGGCGCCAACATCACGGTGCAGCAGCGCATCACAGGCAATCTCTTCGTCACCTTCTCCAGCAACGTCCAGACCACCCAGGGCCAGACAATCCAGGGCCAATACCAGGTCTCGCCACGCGTTGCCGTCAGCGCCACGCGCGACCCCAACGGAGGCTTCGCGCTCGATACACTCATCAAGAAAACCTGGTAGGGGTCGATGGGGCAACTCCTGCCCAACTGATCGATCCAAATGGCCGACGACGATGTGAATCGCGCCGACGCGGAAATCAAAGCCTCATCAACCCGGCGGTTACCAAGCTTTGCTGTATTCGCAGAGAGAGGAGAGTCGCGGTTACAGCCTTACCTCGATATCAGGCAGGCGCACTGGGTTACTGCGCCGGCGAACTCATGGAGCAACTCGCCGTTCGGCATAGTGAAATGCCGATTGTCTATGCAACAGACGATATGTCCTAAGGAATCCGTCCATTACCGAACTGCCAGAGGTTGATTAGGTGTGAGGGGTTATTCTTTTTCGGTTGTATTTTCTTCACGAGGAGGGGGCTCCGCTTCCAGCCCTGATCTTGGCAGGTCGAGCCGGATTCAGAGCCCCTGTGAGACAACGATTGTCTTTGTCTCAGTGTGCGTACCGCCCCCTAGGGCACCTGCGTCGCGAACAATGCGTGATGCGCAAGAATGAAGAGCGTCCGGTGATCCGAACCTCCGAAGATCAGCTGCAAAGGCCGCTCAGGCACATCGATCTCGGCAATCTGATGCCCGTCTTGCGCGTAGACGAAGATTTGCCCGTTGGCCACGTAGACGTTCTCGCGCGTATCCACAGCCACACTCTCGCCTCCTCGCTGCGCGAACGGCTTCAGTTCCGCGAGTGTCCCGTCCGGTTTGACCATCGCGCTGTAGGTAATGTCCTCAGATTCGCTGCTGACATACACCCGCTGTCCCGGCTCAGCGACTAGGAACCCATACGTATCGAGGCTGTCGCTGAACCGCCAGCCCGATGTGTCATTCGCCGGGCCCTGCTGAAACACGCGGCCCGCTGGCAGAAACGCGCTGCCATCTTCAGAGACGTATTCGCGCGTCCTGGGTGTGTTCGCATCCGCGGCAAACATCTCCGCCAGCGTTGTGAAACGCATCGTATCGATATTCAGCTGGTCTTTGAACTCTCCATTGTTCCACCAGTTCACCGGTAGAATCACGGCGGCTTTGCCGTGAGACTGCACAGGCCGCGGCGTCAGCACTGTCAGTTCTTCCGCTGAGCTTCCGGTCTTGAACGAGTAGACGGTGCTCTCCGGCCCAGCCGACGAAACCACCAGCAGTTTGCCTGACTTATCAAACGCCAGGTTCACCGGATCGAGTGGATTGTCGCGTTCAACCGTGAGCCCTTCCTTCTCAGACCACCCGTAAATGCGCTGGTCGTGGTGGTCCACGAAATAAATCTTGCCTGCGGCATCCACTGCTGCCCCTGAAATAGAGAAGAAGCCATCCTCCAACTTCTTGACGTTCGTTCCCTTCTCCAGTACTGGGGACCCGTCACTCTGTTGCGGCCTCTGCGGATCAGCCGGGATGTCCAGCGCTGCGAACTCGCGTTCACGCACCTCGAGATGATGCGTCATATCCTCGATCGCGTTCTCGTAAGGGAACTTGCTCAGGCGCAGGAATGTACCGCAGCCATTCGCGTCGCAAATGCCATACCCGCTCTCCGCGTTCACATGCAGATTGCGGAAGTGAATATCAGACGATTGATAGATGCGCACAGCCGCCGGGAACGGCGCCCGCGAACGCGTTACGCGATATCCGTGATAGTTCGCAATCGTGAGATTGCGGCAGTCATCAATCTCCAGCGAAAGTGATTCAGGGCTCTCCCCAGCCTCCTCCTCGGTCTGCGGCGCGTTGATGTCCCAGTTCTCAACGCGATCAAACTTGATCTCGTTCCGTACGTGGTGTTCGTTCGACAATTCGTACACGTGTCCGGGCGTCTTCGTGTTCGATACCAAAAAGCCTGACTGCGCAAACGTGTTTGGCGTCCAGATGTCTGCGAATGTTCCACCGCCTCCATCGGCAATCCAGAGGCTGGGATACTGTCCATCCCAGCGCTTGCGCAGATCGGAATCAGCCGTGTGGTCGTTGTTGTAAGGATTGCCGCCGCTGCCGTGTCCGCCGAGAAAGCGCACGTCATCCATCAGCGACTGTTCGCCCGCCTTCCACAGCACGGCTACCGCACGCGGGTTGATGCCGCCCGCGAATACTCCGATTCCGCTGACGATGTTCTTTCCTCCTGGCGGAGCAAAAAGCACGGCCTTCGGAGCGCCCGCCCCCTGGTATCCCGGTGTTTCATCCAGCAGGTCAATCTGTGTGAGCGTGGGATGCAGCGCAATGAGCACCGTGTCGGGCCTGAGCGTGATTGTCTCGCGCACCACGTAATTTCCACTGGGAAGGTAAAGCACGCGATGTGCATTCATCGCCTGCTGCAATGCGGCAGTGTCATCGGTTGTTCCATCGCCCTTGACTCCCAGCGTGTGCACATTCACCCATTCACTGCTCGGCGGTAGCGGTTGAATCGCGGGCGGAAGCGCCGCGGGTAACGAAGCCAGCGGTGCAGCTTCATACTGCATGCCGATGGCCCCCATCCGTCCTTCGCCCGGAACGATCAACCCGTAAGTGAAGTTCTTCACCTCGTAAACCGCGCCTTTTCCAGCAACCGTCTTCCCGCTCTCGCGCAGTTTGGCGAAGACCGGTGCGTTGCTCAGCACTGCACTCTCAAATCCGATCTCCGTCAGCGGACTTTTGTCCAGGCTGATCGTCACCACCGGCCCGCTGATGTTTCGGAATCGCGAATCCTTGACCCAAAGCTGATCGGGATAGCCCTCATCGATATCGATCGCCTTCGGCACGTCGCGAAACGTATCGCGAATCAACGTCAGACCGGCTTCATGCTCCCGGATGGCCGCTTCTCTTTGCCCCTCGAACACCGAGTCAATCAGCGTGAACTGCCAGGCCGGCGAGGTCTTCTCCGTCAGAATTCCGTAGCGCCCTCCGTAGAAGTGAAGATCCTCTGCCTCATTTCCCGCCTGATAAATCCCGGCCAGCGCTGATCCCAGATGAAAATCCATGTGAGACAGAAACGAGTGTTGCGCCACATGAAAGCGCACCGCCACCGCAGCAGGATTGTTGTCTCCGATCTCGATGTCGATGTTGCTCATCGCCGAATAGAACGTGTTCGGATTGGCATCGGCCATGTTGTCGTTCGGCGGCACCGATCCCGGCGGAGGAAATGCAATGCGATCCCCAGCCCGCGGTCGCTCATGAGGCGTAAGGCCCGTGAACATCACCATCACACCCATACCCTCCTGGAACCCCGGCGCATTCGGCGGAAGCACGAACACGGGACGCGTGGCTCCGTATCCGATGAGCCGCACGCCCGGCCATAGATAGACCGTTCGGGTGATGGTGTAACGGCCTGTGGGAACGAACACAATGCCCTCTCGCCCGCTGCCCGATGCCTTGTCGATGGCTGCCTGCAGCGCGGCAGAACCGTCCGCAGTCGTCGCAGGAACATCCACATAAATAGCCTTGGGATCTTCCAGACGGGTGGTGATAACAGATGCGGCGAAAACCACCGGACAAAAACACAGCGTGACAGCGGCGAGTGCAGCTTTCTTCATGGGGCTCCCGGCAGGTGAGGTCTTGGGCTGAACTGCGGAATCCAGCATACCGGAACCGTCACGTCAGCCTGAGTCCGGATTGCAACTGCCCGTGCTAACATCCACTCATCCGGCTCGCCACAAGCTTGAGCCACGGAGGTCGAGATGAGTCCAACCACAAGGCGTAGTTTCCTCAAAACAGGTTTGGCCGCTGGAGCCATGGCGACCATAGGAACACTTCCTCTGGCCGCGAAGCGCACCGCAACCGGTACCGTCGTGCTGGGCCGGTCCAAAATGGAAGTGACCCGGTTGGCCTTCGGAACCGGGACGGATGGCGGTGCAGTGCAGGCGGCGCTGGGCCAGCAAGAGTTTACCCGGCTAGTGCGCTATGCGTACGACCACGGCATTCGCTTCTTCGAGACCGCAGAGGCTTACCAGACCCCGGCGATGCTGGGCGAGGCACTGAAAGGCATACCGCGCGATAGCTATCAGTTAATGAGCAAGGTGACTACGTTCCACGAAGGCATTGACCCGCAGGTCAAATTTGACGAACTGCGGCGCACCTCCCAGACCGAATACTTCGACATCATGCTGCTGCACTGGCAGCACACTGCCGACTGGCCGGAGACCACGAAACGGTGGCAGGACGGGATCCTTGCAGCGCAGCAGAGAAAGATCATCCGCACACATGGCGCCTCAGTGCACGGGCTACCGGCGCTGCGTCAGATGCCGGGCACCAATTGGCTCGACGTCGGGCTGATCCGCATCAATCACAATGGCGCGCGCATGGACGGGCCAACCTACGAGGATACCAACCATCCCGACAACGTGCGTGAAGTGGTCGATCACATCCAGCAGTTGAAGAAGGAAGGGCTGGGCGTGATCGGTATGAAGCTTTGCGGAGGCGGCCAGTTCGAGCATAGTCATGACGACCGTGTGAAGGCGTTGAGGTTCGCCTTCCAGAATGCAGGGGTGGAGAGCGCGACGATTGGCTTCAAGAGCACGCAAGAAGTTGATGAGGCTATCAGCAACATGAATCTGGCGCTTGCGTAAGCTTCGGACCGAACCGGGTGACACAGGATGTAGGGTCTTTCAGGATACCGGCCAAGTATCACCTTTCCGTATTCGCCGTTTAGGCGATAGCGACACAGCCAGGACATCCTTCCACATCCTTCCGCTCGGCATATGTCCAGCGATCGCACAGGCCGTCACTTACCAAATACCACCCCGATCTTGGTTTCAAAGCCCGGATCCCTGCGTCAGTCAGTGCCATTTTCTGCCTTTCGCATGTCACCAGCATGGTTGTGGAGACATATATCCATCCAGAGACATATTGGAGACATAGAGATCCAGATCTAGACGCCCTGGACGCAGCAATTATTTTCCGATGCAGAAGGTTAGAATACGTCGGGATACCGCATAAACGTCAATGTTCATAGGGGTTCTAGCGTATCGTCTGAAGCCGTGTTCTCTTTCTGGAGACTCGCTGGAGACTAAAACTGCCGCTCCGAGGCAAGGGCATCACTTCGCAGGCCTTCCCACTCGATTTCTCCGATCCGCCTTGCATTTTTTCTGACGACAAGCCGGCTTCCCGTTCCCGATCCAGCGCATTGGCAATTTACTTCCCGTCGAGAAAGTCATGGCGCGTGAATTGACAAAGAACACTTGTCCGCGAAGCCGGTACATAGCAACTTGAATCCTGATTCCGTGGCGCAAGCACTTGGCAGTTGGTGAAAATGGGACAGATCTTTCGGAATGTTTTGCACTCGGTTTGCGGAAGTCGCCGTGAGAGCAAAGATAGACAGGGGTCAACTATGAAAGTTCTGCGGGTTTAAAAACTCGGATGACCGTGGAGGATCGGACACGAGCCAATTTCAGGTTCGGACTTTAATGGCGCGGTCAAATCACCTGCGATGATGAAATCCGAGGCGACGGACCCTTCCACCCGATCGTCTTCGCCGCATATATCAGACGGTCATTCAAGAGATGGGGAGCGGGAAAAAGGATCAGCGCCACCTGGCTATGCCGATTTCTCCTGCCCAAATTCAGGCCGCCAAAACAGGTTACGCGGATGCCGCCCGGGCCCGTGACGGCGTTCGATGCAGCATCCATCGATGCCCATCGCTCGAGGCCGCTGGCAGAGCGCGCGAACTTGTGCCCAGCCAAGCAGGCGACTGCTCTGCCGAGAGACTTTCGACGATTCATGATTCCGCTCAACTGGGGTACACCGCCGCGGCGCAGTTCTTGCGGGCTCACCGCCTGCGGTTCATGCGATTGCTGTTCAACTTACGTGTCCCACGTAGTCAGGACCGTTGACCTGCACCACGAATCCATCGGGATCGCGGAATTTGAAGGACTCGGAGGAGCGTTCGTCTTCGATCTCCAGGTTGCGCTTGCGAAGCGCCGCGCGAATCTTGTCGGCGTTGAAGTTGGTGATTCCGAAATCGTAGTGAGAGAGGTGTCCGGGCTGGCTTTGATCCTGTTCGAGGCCGAAGAACGAGTTGCCCACGCCGAGAATATGAACGGTGGGCGAGTGCTGCCGCAGCGGCATCTGAAAGAACTCCTGGTAGAAGCGCGAGGTCTTCTGGAGATCGGGAACTCGCACGGTGACGTGGTTCAGGCTGATGGCCGGAAAGCTCTGCGGGCCCGCATCGTCGGCTCGCGCGAGCGGAGTAACGAGCGCTCCCGCAGCCAGGGCCACCAGAGAAACCGCAATCTGGCGGCGGGTTAGTTTGCCGCTCTCAAAATCCTTGAGGAGGCTCTCGACTTTGTCAATCATGATCTCTCCCGTTCTGCTTGGAATATTGAAATGAGCTATGGAACATGCGCCGACTCATAAAGCCTGCGCCGGACTTACCACAATAAAGTGACGACGGAGTTTGCCGGCAACTTGACTTGCAGTTCCGATTCAGCGAATCGGCACGGAACCTGCATCTCAAGACCGGCGCGGTTGGTGAGCACAAGCACATGGGTGCCATCGGGGTTCGCAAAAGCTACGTGGTCCAGATAGGGCTTGGTGCCGATCGATGAGAGAACGCGCGCGCCGCGCTGAATCACCTTCGAGTAGTGCGCAAACGCCCAGTACTGGCCGCAGCGGGTGATCTTCTGCGTCTCCGAATGAATGGTGACGATGCCGCCCGACTGCCCAAGCCCCTTGTTCGGCGTTCCTTTTTCATCGAGCACCAGATTCCAGCCCACGATGCAGCGCGCCCAGTTCCTAAGCACGTCGGTGAAGGTGTGCGACCACGTGCTCCAGTCCGTCTCGAAGTCCGCGCTGGTGATCACCGCTCCATATTCCGTGGCGTAGGCGTTCTGGCTGGGAAATGCATTGTGCACGCGGGTCATGGCGTCTGGGGTGCCTTCGTAGATGTGCCAGGCGATGCCGTCTACGTATTTGCAAAGATCGGGATCGCTGAGCTGATCGATCACTCTGCCCCACAGATTGTAGTTGTGATCGAGAATCCAGATCTTGGTGTCAAGGGAAGCATTTCGCAGGGCCGGCCCGAGGAAGTTCTTGATGAAAACCACTTCATCCTGCTGCGACCAGATGCAGGCCGGCATAGTGCCATCCTGATCGGTGTCGACTTCGTTCTGCACTGTTGTGGCGCGGATGGTGATGCCTGACGCTGCATAGGCTTGGAGAAACTTGACGAAGTACTGGGCGTACGACGCGAAGTACTTTCGATGCATCGAGCCGCCCTGCATGGAGTTGTTGAACTTCATCCACGCCGGCGGGCTCCAGGGCGCGGAGAAGAGGAACAGATCGGGATTGACCTCCTGGGTGAAGCGCAACGTGGGCAGAATGTATGCGCGATCGTGATCGATGCTGAACTTGGTCAGCCCGGGATCGGGCTCCGCGCTCTCATCGAAGCTGTAGATGCTGGTGGTGTAGTCGCTGGATCCGATGCACGTGCGACCGACGGAGAACCGCAGGCCGTCCGGTCCGTAGAGCTCGCGCAGGATCGCGTCGCGGTCCCTTGGATCGAGCTTCGAGAAAAGGTAGCAAGAGGCATCGGTGAAGGCTCCGCCGAAGCCGAGAATGTCCTGATACCAAGTGTTCGGGTCGATCCGGACGACCGCACGGGCATCGGATCCGGCCGGTTTCCAGCCGGGGCAATCAAATTTGGCAAAGCGCCGCGTCTCGGCAGTGACCCAGGCCTGCAGCTGACGAGGCTGGCTGGTGGGCTGACCCCACGCGCGAGGTCCGGAGGCCAAGGCCGCGGCGGCGTAGCCGGAGAGCTGAAGAAAATCACGGCGAGTACTGCGTGTCAAAGCGGACATGTTTTCCTCGATCAAGTACTCCGTTCGTCATCCTGCTTGTCGGGTGAGCCGGCTCAGCCTGTGACCAGTGGCTGAAAAGCGGCTCGGGTTGTTCGATCGGCGATCTGCATTCAGGTGCGTTGGATGACCTGCCTCTCGGCGCGATCCGGATCGTTTTGCAGCGTGCATTTGTTGTCGAAGATCATGGTGGAGCAGGTGGCGGTGGAGAATGCCGGCCAGTGCGGAAGGCCGTCGTGATTGGGATTTCCGGTGCGCGCAAATTGGATCCACGCCTCGCTCACGCGTGCGGCCAGCGCGCGCGGAGCCGGGCCGCCGCCAGTCAGATTCTCCGAGCGGTCGGTGTTGTCGAAGCAGAAGGGAAGATCGATGCAGTGAATGGAGCGGGGCCTGCCATCGAGCTGCGGAGTCTTCCACTGGAACCAGTAGAGATAAGAAGGAGTGCCTTGCGCGGCCTTCAATCCGGCCTGGATCACTGCTCCCTGCCGCACCTGAGCGGTCATAGCCAGTGAAAAGAGGTCGAAGGTCTTCGCGCCCGGATGAGAGGCGCGGAACACTTCGAGGATGCGCTTGGGGTCGACGCCGTACATAGCCTCCAACCGGCGGCTCGCCTCGGCCTCGGTCATCGCCTCAAGTTGGGGATTATTGAGAGAGGTCGTGAACTCGTTCAGCACGGTGCCAATGAGCATGGGAACATGCGCCGAGATAGCCGGGGCGGCGGGATCGAAGGGATGATGAGGAAGATATCTGCCATCCACTACCGGACCCCAGCCGAGAATGTCAGCCACGCGGTCCCAGGCGAGCGGCGTCGGCGGATGGGTCTTGAGCAGCGCAGCGTTGCTCGCGGCGATCAGCGTCTGCAAGGGAACGCTCTGCAGCTTGTCTACCTGCGGCGAGCTGAGGTTGAGCTCGTCGAAGACGGCCCGGGTCAAGATCTCCGAGCGCTCCGGAACGAGCGCGCGCAGGAATGATCCGCTCTGCACGATGGCGCGATGAAAGAGCCCTTGCGCCGCAGGCATCGCCATCAGAGCGCCTACCTTGCCGCCTCCGCCGGACTGGCCGAAGATGGTGACGTTGCTCGCGTCTCCGCCGAAGTTGCCGATGTTGTCGCGCACCCACTCGAGAGCAACGACAATGTCGAGCATGCCCAGGTTCGCCGAGGCCGCATACGGCTCGCCGAACTGGATCAGGTTGAGGAATCCCAGCGGACCGAGCCGGTGGTTGAGCGAGACCACCACCACGTCTCCTCGCCGGCTTAAACGTTCGCCGTCATAGGCGAGATGCTCCTGGCACGAGCCGGCAACGAAGCCTCCGCCATGCAGCCATACCATGACCGGCCGTTTGCCCGCGCCTTGGATGCCGGGTGTCCAGATGTTCAGGCTAAGGCAGTCTTCTCCGGGATTGCCGGCCTCGTAGTCGAAGAGGAAAAACTCTTCATCTTGGCCCCCGATTCCGCGCGGAACCTGCGGGCAAACCGGGCCGTAGTGCATCGAACTGCGGACGCCGGTCCACGGCTGAGGAGCGCGCGGCGGCGCGAACCGTCCGCTGCCGGCGGTGGTATCGCTATAAGGAATGCCTTTGAACGTAAAGATTCCTTCGCGAAGGTAGCCGCGGACTTTGCCCGTGAAGGTCTCCGCAATTGCGGTTTCGTTGGAAGCAACAACGGTAGGCCGAGAGGCTGGCGCGCTGTTTTTCATCTTCTGCTGCGCAGAGGCGGCTTGTGCAGCGCTTCCACGTGGGGAAACAAGGATCGTTCCTAAAAGAGCCGCGGCGCCTTGCAGCAGATCGCGGCGGCCAATGCAGGGTGTCCTGACGGGCTCAGGGTCGGGTAGGTTTCCTTGCTCGTTCAACATCTCTCCTCTATTTTTCAGTTCCGGGATGCACTCGGAGACAGTTTTCGATGTGTTCCGTGATCGTTTTCGCTGTTCAAGAATTAGGCCGGCTGTTTGTCACACGCGATGATGCTAAAAGGTTTTAGAACAGGCGGCTGGAATGGAGAAACAGCGAATGAAGTCTTAGTCTCCCCGAGGGCCCTTGTCAACTCTGCCCTGATCTTCGGGCGCGCATCGGACCGCGTCGCCACCGAGCGAATCGGCGCCCGAAGCAGGAGGACGATATATGCCAACGCGAAGCCGGCTGCGCGATCGCGGGCCGCTTGCGCGGTGCCCGCGTTGACAACCTGCAGCGCGATCCTCTAAAAAGTGCGGTTGACTGAACCGACTTAAACCGGCACGCGCCGACTCCTCAGCCGAGTGCGTGCGGAGTGGAGAGACACAATGAGATTACATCTTTATGTGATAACGGTTGCGTTCCTGGCGTCGCCGGTTCTTTTCGCACAGCAGGCGCCGGCCAGCTCATCCGAGCTTGCCGTCACCAGCCATATCGATGAACACGGAACAGCCTTCATCACACGCGTCGTACCGGTTGCGGAGACGATCAGCCGCGAAGCCCAGGAATCGCTCGTTCCCGAAGACTCCGGCACGGAGGCCACGGACAAAGGCGCCGTGACCCACATCGGGTCGGATGCGCACAAGCAGAGCGCGCTCGATGTGTATCGCTCCGTCTATCCGGTAGACATCACCTCCTCCATCATCGCCGGTGTGCCGGTGCACATCGTTACGCCGCTGAAGATTCCACCCGACAAGGCCGATCGTGTGCTCATCAATCTTCACGGCGGAGGCTTCACCGCCGACTCGGGCTCGCTGATCGAGTCCGATCCGGTCGCTAATCTGACGCAGACCAAGGTGGTGACTGTCCTGTATCGCCTCGCGCCGGAGCATCCGTTTCCCGCCGCGGTGGACGATACGGTCGCGGTGTACAAGGAATTGCTCAAGACCTATAAGCCGGAGAAGATTGCGATCTATGGATCTTCGGCCGGGGCGGTTCTGACACCCGAGGTTGCAGTGCAGATCAGGCAGCTTGGCTTGCCGCTTCCCGGAGCGTTGGGAGTTTTTTCGGGTGGTGGGGACTTTACCAAAACAGGAGACTCGCAGTACATCTATGGCGTCCACGGTCTCTCCGGTTCTCCGGACACTCGGCCGAAGGGGGTGCAGTGGCTCGCCGTGTATGTGGGCTCGGCCGATCCGAAGAATCCGGTTCTCTCTCCAATCTTCGCCGACCTTCACGGTATGCCGCCCACGTTGTTCATGACCAGCACACGCGACATGCTGTTGAGCGACACGACCATCCTGCACCGCGCCTTTCTGCGCGCGGGAGTGAATGCGCAACTTGTGGTCTTCGAGGGACTCAACCATTGCTTCTGGTATAACCCCAACCTGCCCGAGTCCCGCGAGGCCGACGAGATCATGGCCCGCTTCTTCGATAAGGCGCTAGGCGGCCGGTAACTGGTATCACTGATTTGTCGATGTACCGGAGGCGGGAAATGTCGGAGTTTTTCCGGCTGGCCAAGAGAGGCCGGGAAGCGGCAGGAACGGATCCGCTGAAGATTACTGAGCGAGCGCCTTGGGGCCAATTCTGGTCTCGTTGAGGCAATTTACTTCGAGCGGATCACGCTAAAGGCATTGGCGAACACCTACAAGTTGTCACCGACAACTGTGTCGTTTGTTGTCAACCGGTTTTTGAAAACGCTTTCCCGGACACGAGAGAAACATCGTTGACCTCGGAACTGCAATTGCCTTGACAGCCAATTTATTTGCAGCACACAATCGGTTGTCTGATGGGTCCCCAACTAAAAAATGAGTCCTAACATATCCCCTCGGAACTGGAGTTAGGTCATCGATCATCACGCCTTTCAAAGGCGATTTTGGAGGCAAAAGAATGAGGCGAAGCTGGATGCTGATGCTATGCGGGCTCGCGCTTGGTTTGGCGGGTTCTGTTCACGCGCAAAATTCAAACTCAGGTGATATTCGCGGCACTGTGACCGACTCTTCCGGCGCAGTATTGCCAGGCGTAAGCGTCACCGTAACGAACAACGATACCGGTGTGGTCACGAAATACGTGACGAACAAAGACGGTCTATACGACACCAATTCGATTCTGCCCGGAAGCTACACGCTCACATTCAACAAGCAGGGCTTCGACACAGTTGAGCGCGGCCGGATCGCGCTTCAAGTCGAAACCATCACGATTGATGCCCGACTAAAAGTTGGTGCGGCCACAGAGGTCGTCGAGGTGAATGCTTCCGAAGCGCCTCTGCTCAAGACGGAGGATGCTGAGGTGTCCACCACTCTGTCGACAGTCGAGTTGGATACTCTTCCGAACTCGAATCCGTCGAATGGCTACACAGAGCTCCTGAAGCTGATTCCCGGAGCTACCGGCGTGACATCGGGTAACATGAGCGGTGGCGGCGGTAATAATAATGACCCCGGGTTCGATCAGGCCATCAACGGAACCATGCCCTACTTCTCCAGCTATCTGGTCGATGGCGGCTCGATCTGGCTGCCGCACAGCGCCAACACCGATCAGGGCATAAGCGAGTCCGTCTCCGAGCTCAACGTCATTGCCACAGACGCCCCCTCCCAATACGGCGGCGGCGGTTCGGTCTTCAACGTCATCCTCAAGAGCGGGGGCAGCGAATTTCACGGCTCTGCATACGACTATATCCAGAACGACGCCTTCGATGCGCGCAACTACTTCAATACGGGCGCCAAGGCGAAGCAGCGTTACAACTACTTCGGCGGGTCGCTAGGCGGGCCGATCGTGAAGAACAAAATGTTCTTCTATTACAACTATCAACAATTGAAAAACCCCAACAGCGGGTTCAGCACCGCTTCGGAGCCAACTGCAGCCATGAAGGCAGGTTGCTTCAATCCTGCGCTTTTTGGAAATGCTCTGGCGCTTGATGCTGCCCATGGCGGCACGCCACTAACGACGAATCCCGCGCAGTGCGCGGCCTTTGAACCTGATACGGATTTGGCGATTCCGACCGCTGATTTCGATCCGGTAGCTGCCGCCATCCAGAACAATTACTACCTTGCCGGCCAGGACGGAAACAGTGTTTTATCGAACAATTACACGTATCTGGCGCCAGGCAATGGCGACCTGGCCAAGCAGATTGGGCGATTGGACTACAACATTACTCCGAAGAACCGCATCGACTTTTCTATCATCGAGCGCTACACGCCGGTCGTGGTGGCTACCAGCAGTCCGAATTGCCCGGTGAATTGCAATAACAATTCGTCCGACGGCGGGAACGGGCAGCTCTCGGATGTGTGGACCATCAGTGCGAATGTGGTCAACGAAGCGCGTTTTTCGTTTAACCGGGAGGCGGATTACTTTGCTCAACAGTCCCTGGGCGAGGGTATCCCGGCCAAGATTGGATTGCAGTTCTCTACCGCGGATGTTCTGCCGACAATAAACATCAGTGGAACCGGCGGACAATCGACTATTCAACCCGGCACCGAGGCACTTTTCATCCAGAACAGCTACCTCGCCGGGGATTCGCTCACCTGGATCAAAGGCAAGAATATCCTGCACTTTGGCGGCGAGGTGCTGATGGAGCAAGATAACTCGACTCCATGGGGCGGCATTAACGGCGCAACCCTGGGGTTCTCTGGCCAGTTCACCACCAGCAATCCCGCGGTCTCGGAAGCTGGATATGCCGACTTCCTGCTGGGAGATGTGCAGTCATGGAATACAAACTCCACACCGAAACACTACATGCGGGCCAACAATCCTTCGTTCTATGCGCAGGACGACATCAAGTTGCGGCCGAACTTGACCGTCAACCTCGGGGTGCGCTCGGAAACGCATGGCGGATCCACCGAAAAGTACAACAATGCGGGTGGATTTGACCCGACCCTTGCCGATCCGGTTCCCAGTACCACCGCCTATCCTGTCAACGCCAAGGGCTCGATCTGGTTTGCTGGCCTGAACGGAGCGCGGACTCAGAGCTACGCGGCCAAGACTGCTGTGATGCCTCGCCTCGGTTTCGCGTGGACACCAACGCCAAGCTTGGTCATTCGCGGAGGCGTGGGGCAATACGCTTCACTGTGGAGCGAGGACACCGTGGGCGGACCGATGGGCTTCGGCTCAGGCGCCACTGGCAGTGCGTCGGTTGGTCCCAGCGCGACAACGCCGGTGGTGCAGCTATCGGGGAGTGGGTCGAATCTGAACATTCTTAAAGGCGCTGCAGCCCGCGACCCGCTCTCTTACATTACCCCTGCAAATCCCCAGGGAAGCGGCGGGTCGATCCCCTATACCCCTTACCACCTCCCAATTCAGAATGGCTGGCAGTGGATGGGCGGCGTGGAATATCGTTTGCCCGGAAATATCGTGGCAGAGGGGCAATACGTCGGCTCTCATTGGGAAAACATGATGTTCTTAGCCGATATCAACCAGCTTTCCGCGGCTAACCTCGGCGGGGGTCAGGCGGCAAGGCCGTACCCGCAGTTCTCCGGCATAGGTGTCGGTTCCGGCGGCTCGCGTACCGGTTCGTACAATGGCATTTCCAACTACGAGTCGGCGTCATTCGCGCTTCACAAACCAATGAGCCATGGCTTGGCTCTCGAGGCCGTTTACACGTGGTCCACTCTGAAGGACGACATGGACGATTCCGGCTGGGGGGAACAGTTCGGAGACGCGTACTATCAGGACGCGTATAATCCCTCGGCCAACTACGCGAGGTCGAATCTTAACCGGCCAAACGCCCTCAAGGGGACGGTGCTCTATAGGGTGCCACTTGGAAAAGGACATCGATACCTAAGCTCGGATATAGGCGATGCGGTGCTCGGCGGTTGGGAGACCTCCGCTGACTACGTAGCCGAGTCGGGAGCTCCATTTACCGTGACTATGGACGACGCCAGCAACAATGGCTCGCTGGGTCCGTCCGATGGCAACGGTGAGGCGGCTTGGTATCCTAACCTGGCTTCGAATGGAAATCCGAATTCCGGGGGGCATTCGATCAGGCAGTGGTTCAATCAGCTGGCGTACGTATCGCCGGCAGCGAACACTTTCGGCACCAACCCGAGAAATTCGCTAGTCGGGCCTGATTTCGTGGGGATAGATTTCTCATTGGCCAAGAGTTTCAGTATCCCCAGATGGGAGCGAGGCAAAATCCAGATTCGGATGGATGCAAACAACATCTTCAACCATGCAGCTTTCAATGATCCTGACAGCGTGCTCAGTCACTCCGCGCTGCTGAGCGGGACTCCTTCCACCAGTGTCGGCGCGATTACAGCAGCCGCACCCGCTCGAGTGATTCAGCTCTCGGGCCGGTTCTCCTTCTGAGACGGAGGGGGTGGTTTTCCGAAGTGAACGAAAGGGCGGGGTCTCGACCACCGCCCTTTCGTATTGGACTTGCATTCCCGCTGATCGCTTCGGGGTTCGGAGGGATCCAAGCCTTGACTGACCCGACCTCACATCGTGGAAGCGCTCGTGCGCGGGCATTGGGTCGACGCACTAAAATGGACGGCTCAAGCAACCTCTATATCCACAGTGATGGGTGCCAATGAACTGCTACATTCGCAGGGCTCGCAGGAGAGGCAGAAACGGTACCTGCTTTAGCCGCCCTGCGGGGCAGATCAACAACATGGCATGTGGAGAGCAGATCTCCGCGCAGCGAGGCCGGCAAGAACGATGGCAGGTCTGCCGCAGAAACAGAAAGTGAAGGAAGTCATGATGCAAAGTTCACGGAGAGGGTTCTTAAAGGGGGCATCGGCCACCGCGGCCGCATTGGCTGTGGCTAAGGGACTGCCGACACTTGCGGAGAGCGCAGCCGCTGCAGGTCCAGTGCAAGTCTGGAGCACGTATGGGGAACGGCGGCACGCAGCGGGTCCGGCCTTGAGTTGGAAGCCGGCATCGAAACTCGCTGCGGACGCAATCGTTCTGAATCCGAGCGCGACGCGGCAGGAGGTGCTGGGTTTCGGCGCCGCGTTCACTGACGCGTCGTGCTGGATGCTGAGTCAGCTGCCCGACGGCCAGCGGGCTGAGTTGATGCACGAGCTATTCGCTCCCGATCAGATGGCTTTGAATGTGTGCAGAACCTGCACCGGTTCCAGCGACTATTCGCGGGCTGTGTACAGCTTCGACGAGAGTGACGAGCCCGATCCGGAACTCAAGAAGTTTTCGATCGACCACGACAAGGCGTACATCCTTCCAATCCTGAAAGAGGCGCGCAAGCTGAACCCCGATCTGTTTCTCTTCTCCTCGCCCTGGAGCCCTCCGGCATGGATGAAGTTCAATCACTCGATGCTCGGCGGTACCATCCGCAAGAGCACGCTGGAACCGTATTCGCGCTATATCAAGATGTTTCTCGACGCCTACAAGTCGGAAGGTGTGGAGATGAACGCGATCACGATCCAGAACGAGGTTGACACCACAGTGGACGGTCGTTATCCGGCCTGCCAGTGGTCGCAGGAGGATGAGATTCTCTTTGTACGCCGCTACCTCGGCCCACTGCTCCGCAAGTCGGGAAGCTCGACGAAGATCTGGGTTCTGGATCATAACTTCAATCTCTGGGGCCGCGCTATCGGCGAGCTGAGCGATCCGCAGCTCTACGAGTATGCGGATGGCGTCGCGTGGCACGGCTATGCTGGCGATCCCACTGGGATGACCCAGGTGCACAACGCATTTCCAGAGAAGAACGCTTACTTCACCGAGGGCGGACCGTTACACGAATTGGGCGCGCCTCGTCAGGACCCGATGTCGAACTGGGCGGAATGGGGCCAGTGGGCCAACACCGTGATGAGAAACTGGGCCAGGTCGATTACAGTCTGGAATCTGGCGCTCGACGAGAAGGGAACTCCCTACATCGGCCATTACGATCCGGAGGACCACATCGAGAGATGGCCGACTGTGGGCCGCGGCTTCCTTACTGTGTGGAATGACACGCATAAGGTTGAACGCAGCGGCCGCTTCTGGACCTTCGCGCACTATTCCAAACACGTGCGGCGGGGAGCCAAGGTGTTTCAGACCGACGGCATCGGCGACAGCGCGGCGCAGACCTTGAAGAGCAACGTGTCGCACGTGGGTTTCCGCAATCCAGACGGAAGCTTTGTCGTGGTGCTGGCGAACACCGGCCAACAGACGCGAACTCAACTCGTGATGGGGGCGAACTCCATGGATCTCGACCTTGCCGCCGACTCCGTTTACACATTGCAGTGGTCCTGATTCTGCGTTTCGCCGTTTGACGTCCGTGGGAGTAAAGGGCGGAGCAGTCGCGTTTCCAGGAGGATTGTTCTGCAATGTATGATGTGGCTGCCGTGTGGGGAAGACTCCTTTTATTCGTGTCGCTCGCCGTTCCGGTTCTTGCCGCGCCCGCCGGGCAGGCCCCGGCAGCGGCCCCGCAAACCGCAGAAGACCACCTCAACCTGGCGAAGCGTTATGTGGCGGAGCAGAAGACCGACCTGGCGATCGCGGAGCTGAAGCAGGTGGTTGCGCTCGACCCCGCCAACGTCGAGGCGCGGGGCAACCTGGGCGTGCTGCTCTATTTTCACGGCGACTATGCCGGCGCAGTCCCCGAGTTGCGCGCGGCCGTGCAGGACCGGGCCGATCTCTGGAAGATCCGGGCGCTGCTCGGAATGGCGGAGGACCGCACCGGCGAGCTGCAGGCGGCCCGCGACGACCTGGAGGCCGCATTCCCGCATCTCGCGGACGAGAAAGTACGGATCGACGCGGGTGAGATCCTGGCGGAACTGGACTCGAACGCCGGCGATCTTGAGAAGGCGGCAGACATCGTGTCAACTCTGCTCGCCTCCAAGCCTACTGACGCCACGCTCCTTTATCTCTCCTACCGTATTCACTCTGACATGGTGAATCGCGCGATCCTGACCATGGCCATGGCCAATCCAGGAAGCGCCGAGCTTCACCAGGCGATGGCCAGGGAAATGGCCAGGAAGGGAGATACCGCGCAGGCGATCGCCGTCTACCGCGAAGCCATCCGGATTAATCCGCGGCTTCCCGGTGTTCACACGGAGCTTGGCGATCTGCTCTTCCACTCGCAGGATGACAAGGTGCAGGCCTCCGCTGCGTCTGAGTTTCAGGCGGCCCTGGAGGCAAATCCAAGGGACGAGAAGGCAGAGCTTGCGATGGGCGTGCTCGCGGCGCGGAGCGGCGATCTGAAGGCTGCCTATACCGACGATTCGCGCGCTCTCCAACTGGACGCGAATGACAGTGATGCCTGCACGGAACTTGCCAAGGTGCTGATCCAGATGAATAAGAACGATGAAGCACGGCAGCTGCTGGAGCGCGCCATCCAGATCGATCCCGCCAACTATGTGGCCCATTTCCGCCTCGGCACGCTCTACCGGCAACAGGGCAAGACGGACGAGGCGAAGCAGCAGGTGGATCTCTACCTGCGCTACAAGCAGATGCGCGAAAAGCTCGAGAAGATCATCCACGACATGCGTGTCGCCTCCGGACAAGACACTGCGGATCAAGTGCGCGCCGGAAAATAGCGAGCCATTGCGGTCTCCGGCTGCCTCGGCGTCTCTTTCTCAAAACAGAGAGAGATTGGCCGCTTGGCCAGCTTAGGTTTCACGCCACTTTGCGAAGAGAGCCTGGAGCTGTTTGTAACTGTTCTTCGGTGTGCCGTCCCGTCGAACCAGGGATCCATAACTGATCGCCACACTCTTCGAGTCCTGCAGATCCCACCACGAGATGGCCCGGATCCGAGGATTGCTGTATGCGATCGTGTAGAACTGCTCGGCCCACTCGGCCTGCGTATCCTCAGTAAACGTGTCGCCGTGCCACACCATGTTGGCGCCGCCTGGACCACCGCCCCAGTACGGGCCGCCGCCGCCGAAACTCAGATCCGGATCAAGCGTGGGCGAGGAAGGGAAACCCATCTCCGTAATGTGGATCGGCTTTCCGAAGTCCTCAAAGGTCTCGATGTCCCGTTCGCACTCCACCAGACAACGGCCGGAGTGGTAATACTGCAGGCCGATGGTTTCGTAGTCGGCTTTGGCATCGCGCATCATAGCGAAGTAGTCGTACGGACTCTGCTGCCCGCTCAGTGGATTGTGGGCCATGTAGTAGTCCGCCCAGGTTCCCGTAACGTTGATAACGCGGAAGCAGGTTTGGTCGGTTTCACGCGCAGCGTTGAGGGCGGACACCGTCAGATCTACATTCTGCTCGCGCGTAAAGCCGGCCATGCCGGTGTTGGCTTCCGGCTGCACATGAGCCTCGTTCACCACGTCGTACACATGGCCGCGAAGCCGGAAATGCCCCACGCTCTCGCGCACGCGGGAGACGGCAACCTTCTTGGTTTCGTCGTACGAAAGGTTCTTCTCCCACTCCGGTGTCGCCTCGGCCTGCAGCCATATCAGCGGATGGATCTTGGGCAGGATGTGAGTGCCCGCGAGTGAATCCAGCAGATGCTCCAGATGGCTGTAGTCCGGGTGGCCTTTGACCGGCTCTACCCAGCCCCGATAGATCGGCATCGTTGTGTAGTTGAACAGCGTCTCGAATGTCTTCCGGAAATCCGGATTGTCCATCGTGAAGCCATTGCACCCGAACAGAAATCCGGGACGCGATCCATTCCGCGCGATGCGCGCCTGCGCACGGGCAAAGCACAGAAGATCTCCCGCCCACAGTGAATCGCGCAGCGACTCATTGGAATGCCGTACCAGGGCGGCCTGATCGCCCTTTGCCGCTTCGGCGCGTTTCAATGAGACACCAGCGGCGTCGATGCGGCGTTGCAGATCCGGCGAGATGTCGACGTTTTGCTTCGCGCAATCGGTGGCCAGCTTACGGACCGTCGCCATTCGATCGACGGCAAATGCATAGTTCAACACCAGTGGACTTGCCTTGCCAAGCGATTGCGGCGTGTATCCCGCTCCCTGGTTATCGGCGTAGACAAACACCTCGCCGAATGTCGGGACCTTGAGAGGCAGGGCGATGCGGAAGGGACGATTGGAAGGCGGAGTAAATTGAATTTCACCTGTCGCAATTTTGGGCTCCAGGGTAAACGGGCGCATCTTCAGATCGCAAAGATGGAAACGCTTCATTGCGTCTGGGGAAAGCGGCTTACCCTCGAAGTCGAATATTAGGCATCGTGCGTCGGCGCTCGCGGCGGCGAAGGACAAACGGGTGGAAAGCACCAAGCCGGTGGCTGCGGCCAAAACTTGGCGCCGATTCCATTGAAGATCTTGCGTTTCTTTCATAGCCCGCCATACTACACCTGACCCATTGGCACTGCTGGCGAATTCCGTTTGACGCTTCAAGAACTGGGCAAAGATCGGCGTTTGATCCGCTTGCGGGCATCGGCGTCAGTTCTTGATTCAAATCGATCGGCTGCGGCAACCTGACGCGGACCTGGTTATTCGACGACCATGCGGGCGGATCTTTACGACCTGCAGTTGAAAGGCCCTGAAGAGAATCCGTTGTCGTGCAATTGCAGGCAACGGTGCTCACCGGGCCTGCTGTGCAAGCGTGTCAAGGTAGCTTTGCCGAGTGCTCCGCTCCTGTGCTCGACACCACTCCCGCGCCTTCGCGCACGGTGTAAAACTTGTCGGCTGCTAAATTCGTAATGACCTCTATCGCGCCGTCCGGCCACCGGATCTCGGCCCGGTCGAGCCGCTCGTGCTTTCCCAGTCCGAAGTGCAGGCGAAGGTCGCTTTGCGACAAATAGCTTCCCCCGCTGCGGATCTCGTCGAACTGCACCAGGTCGCCGGCCGTCGCCTTCACGCGCGCATTCAGTGCGAGGCGATCGCCTTTCGGGTCCTCAAGCTGAAAGCTGATCCAATGGTTCGGCGGTCCACCTTCGGGCCGCAGGACCATGGGTTGACCTACCAGGTTTTCGACCACCGCCTCCATCCTGCCGTCGTTGAAGAGGTCGCCAACGGCCATGCCGCGGCTCACTTGCGGTTTTTCGAGTGCCGGGCCCACGCGACGGCTCACGTCCAGAAAGCTGCCGTGGCGCTGGTTTAGAAAGAGCAGCTTGAGCTCGCGATAGCGGCTCGCCGAGGGAACGCTGTCGATCTGCGGGTACACGTGGCCGTCCACCAGGAAAAAATCCTGCCAGCCAGAGTTGGAGAAATCGACGAATGCATCGCCCCAGCCGACGTAGCCTCGTGTGCCGCGTGCGATGCCCGAAGCGATCGATTCGTCGGTAAAGTTCATGTCGCCCTGGTTGTGGTACAGCGCGGCATACTCCACGTCGAAGTGCGAGATCACCAGGCTCATGCGTCCCTGGTGCAGATAGTCGCCCAGCGCCAGGCCCATATTGGCCTGCTCAAAGCCATCCTCGTTGGCCGCCACGCCAGCGATGAGCGCGACATCTTCAAACTTCCCCTTGCCATCGCCCTTATACAGGTAGTTGGCCTGTCCATCGTTGGTCACAAACAAATCGAGTTTTCCGTCGTTGTTGAAATCCGTCCAGACGGCTGTCAGCCCATACCGTCGCTCGGGATCGTCCACGCCCGCCTGCTTAGAGACATCGGTAAAAGTGCCGTCCCCGTTGTTGTGATACAGGTTGTCGGGCATACCCTTCAAGCCCTTCGGACCGCACTGCACATCCAGGCCCAGATATTTGCATGTCTGGTTTGAGCCGAAGGCAGGCAGGTTGTCGAGATGAAAATCGACGTAGTGCGAGACAAAGAGGTCTTCGTGCCCGTCGCCGTCGTAATCGCCAAAGGCGGCTCCCGTGGCCCATCCCGAGTCGTTCCCCAGGCCCGTTTTCCTGGTCACGTCGGTAAAGGTGCCGTCGCCGTTGTTGCGGTAAAGCACCACCCCGTTCAGGCAGGTCACCAGCAGGTCGGGCCAGCCGTCATTGTTGTAGTCGCCCACAACGGCTCCCATAGCCCAGCACGGAAAGCCAACGCCCGCGTGATCGGTCACGTCGGTAAACGTGCCGTCGTGGTTGTTATGGAAGAGCGCGCTCCGCGCCTTGATGCCGTGAAGCGCCATCTCGACGCTCTGTGCATTGGTGAAGTAGAGATCCGGCCAGCCGTCGCGGTCGTAGTCGATTATCACCACCCCGCCGCTCATCGATTCGGCGATGTACTTCGACTCGGGGCTGGAAAGGTGATCGAAGTGAATTCCCGAGATATCGGTGATGTCCACCAACCGGGGATAATCCGGCAGGGGGCCTGTGACCAATCGTTCCTTGGCGGCCTTTTCCGCCTCTGCAGCAGGCAGCGGTGTCGGTGTGCCCATCTGAGCCACGGCCATCTGTGCTGCTGGCAACAGCAGCGCTCCCGCCACACAGAAGAGCTGGATTCGGATCATCTTGCGAAAGAGGCTGCACGGCAGCGCGCTACTTTTCAGCCTGAACAACGGCACCTCTTGAAGCGGATTTTGAGGCCAAGGTGGGCGGCGAGCATTTTAAGGCTGATGCGCTCTTGACGCTCCATATCGTTTCCTTTGGCTGGCCCATGGCCCGTTGCTTCTGCAACCGCGCAAGAGGATCTTCTGCCGGAGCGTGAAAGGGGTGTGCCGGCAGTTGGCTAGATGATACTACGCCTGCTTCGCATCCCCGGCGTCTTGGTGCTGTTTCTAGCCATAGTACTGTTCACTTAACAAGATTTGTGGCTTCTGTATGCGGAAAGACAGGAGGCCACAGGTGGTGCGTACGGTCGCGCGCGTTCGCTCTGCCTCTGGCGCGTAGCCGAACATGTGAACAAACTTATTGCTTGCCCGTAACGCGCCCTCCTTCGTCGGCAAAAACAATCGCCTCAGGCACTTGCTCGAAACACTCGTTGAGGAGTGCACAAGGCCCCATTTGCGTATTGGTTTGAATCTGAGGCGAAACCTCAGGTTCAGTCGAGGACATACTGCCTCCGAGGAATCCATGGCTGCAACATTTCAATCGATATTTGGTGACACCTTAGGACGAAATGGGCAACCGGCTTCGCACTCACGAGTGCGGTCAATTTGTAGCTCGGCGGATTAGTACCGATAGATGGGCTAGGGTCTTTGTGTTTGCTAAATGCAATATAAATTATTGATAATAAACAACGTCCGCCTACTTGCCGATGCAGAAGGTGGAGAAGATTAGGTTCAACACATCGTCGGGGGTGGTCTGGCCGGTCAGCGAATCCAGAGCCCACAACGCACGATAAAGGTCGAGCAGGATCATCTCGTGCGGGATGCTGTTCTCGTTGGCGCGATCGGCGTCGGCCAGCGCGGCGCGGGCGGCAACGATTGCCTGCTGCTGGCGCAGGTTGGTCAGCAGGCCCGGTTCCGCTGAGGCTCCCCCGGTCGCAAGCGCCACAATCTTTTCTCGCAGTGGGCCAATGCCTTCTCCCGTCAGCGCCGATGTCGCTACCGCCGGAACGCCAAACTCATCGGCCGCCGTGCGATCCGTTTGCATTGCGCCCTTGTCTTGCGCTTGATCGGCGAGATCGCTTTTATTGATGGCCACAAGCGCCGATCTACCCTGCACTGCAGCCAATACGCCACGCTCTTCCTGATTCAGCGGCTGGGTAGCATCCAGCACCACCAGCACAATCGCCGCATCGGCTAGAGCTTCGCGGCTGCGCGCAATGCCAAGCTGCTCCACTTCTTCGAACGCCTCGCGCAGGCCTGCGGTATCGACCAGCTCCAGCGGGATTCCTTCGAGCGAAATGCGCTCGGTGACCAGGTCGCGCGTGGTTCCCGGTGTCGCCGTCACAATGGCGCGATCTCTCTCAACGAGCCGGTTGAACAGCGAACTCTTGCCTGCGTTGGGGCGTCCCACAATAGCCAGGGTGAGCCCGTCATGCACAATGCGTCCGCGGGCAAACGAGGCCTCAAGAGCAGCCAGCGGCGGAGCAAGTGTAGTGATGCGGCGGCTGATCTCAGCTTTTGGCGCCACATCCACATCGTCTTCGGCAAAGTCGATTCCGGCCTCGAGCAGGGCAATCAGTTCCAACAGCGATTGCTTGGTAGGAGCAACACGCCGGCTGAGCGCACCGCCCATCTGGCTTGCGGCTTGGCGTGCCTGGGTCAAAGTCTGCGCGTCGATCAGATCGCGCACCGCCTCGGCCTGCGTCAGATCGAGCTTGCCGGCCAAAAATGCGCGTTCCGTAAACTCACCCGGCTCTGCCAGTCGCGCTCCGTGTTCAAGGGCGCGCCGCAACAGCATATCGAGAACCACCGGAGATCCATGCGCGGCAATTTCCACCAGCTCGTCGCCGGTGTAAGAATTCGGAGCAGCAAAAAGAGTGATCACAGCTTCATCGATGCGTTCACTGCTCGCATCATTTTCGTCGAGCACCTCGGCCAATCGAGCCCGCGCGTGTTCCATTGGCTGGCGCAGGCGCACAAGCTGCGCGGCGATCGAAGCGGCCAGCGGACCGCTGAGGCGCACAATGCCGATGCCGCCACGCCCAGGCGGCGTGGAGATCGCCACAATGGTGTCGACAATTGCGGCCGTCACCTCCGGCACTTTAGCTTCGGTAGTCATCACTGTCTTGATTCTATGGAACCGGGGCGACTTGACCCTTGTTCAAGCAGATCTTCTCGATCTGGCGAACGTAGCGCAGGCAGATGAGCAACGGCGCGGCTCCAATCACGCCAAAGCTGCAGTCGATCATGCGCCAGTAAAACGGAATCCCCCGGATGGGTCCCGCAACCAATGCCAAAGGCAACACTCCCAGGCACGCAATCAAGCCAAACGCCAACACCCATTTGTTGCGCACCGGATCGCGTAGCGGCCCAAGGAACGCCGCTGCAATTGCCAGATGGGCGAATGCCAGCCAATCTGTCCCGTACGCCATGAACGGATAATCGTGATTGGTCTGCACGATTCCCCCGTGCACGCGCCGCAACCAGGTGTGCAGGACAGGTTCTCCGCCGGGAGGCGCACTTGGCGCAACCGCGAAGATGTGGTTCAGCATGCCAGTCTCGCTCTCCAGTGGAAACGCCGTTATCCCGCTCAGGATCAGACCAACCATGAACAGAACAAGCCAGATGCGAATGCGCAGGAGTAGCCGCCGCGATTGCGCCGATCGGTCCATGAATCACCCGTATCTCAAAAGCCTATCGCACCCACTCGTGCAGCGCGCAGGCGCCTTGGGAGATTTCAGCGCCCTGATCGCTACAAAAAGGTTTTAGTAGAAGAAGAAAAGATATAATTCTCGCTAGTCTTTTACGCACAATCCGGAACCGTTCATCGCGTCAGACCGTACTGTTTTCATAAGGTTGCTCTCCAGTGAAACGTAAAAACGGGTCTTCAGTTGTCTTCGCCTCATGGGCCAAGAAACTGCGCTTCTTTTGCTTTTTTGCTCTCGCTCTTCTCGTTACTTCCGCAAGCGCATTCGCGCAGACTGCGGCGCAAGCTGTATGGCGCGGCGCCCTGCGCAATGCAGGTGGAGCCCCCATCGCAAACGCGATGATAACCCTGGCTTCAAATGGCCGCAAAGCGGAAGCGCACACCGGCTCCGATGGGCGTTTTCAGTTGGAATTGCTGCCCGCGGGAAATTATCGTCTGACGGTTGTCGCCAGAGGCAACACTGTGGAGTGTGCCCAGCCTGTCTATCTTGCGGCGGCTGCACCCGAGGCTCTGCTCACCCTTTCAGGGCGCGGCGAACTCACCGTCTCTGCATTGCAAACTAAGGATCAGGCGGGCACCGGCGGCGAAGAGCTTTCCAGCCAGGCCGTGAGCGAGTTGCCGCTGAACAAGCGAGATTTCAGCACGTTGCTGCTGCTGGCCGCAGGCACAATGACCGACGCTAACGGCGCAACGAACTTTACCGCACAGTTCGCCATCAACGGGCAGCGGGGCGTCGAGGCCACCTTCGCGATGGATGGCGCCGACATCAGCGATCCTGAGATGGGCGGGGCGACGTTCTCCAACTTCAATGTTGATGCTGTCGAAGGTATCGATTCGAGTTCGGGTTGGATGCCTGCAGAGATCGGGCGCGGTGCCGCTGGCTTCACCAACATCCACACGCGCTCCGGAGCCAGCGGATTTCACGGTTCGTTTTTCGAATTCGTGCGCAACTCTTCCTTCGATGCCCGCAACTACTTCGACCACGCCACTCCCGCCTATCCCGGACGCATCCCTCCATTTCGGCGCAACGAGTTCGGCTTCACTAATGGCGGACCGGTCTCCATTCCGCATCTTTACGATGGCAGTAAGCGGACCTTCTACTTCACCCAGTACCAGGGATTTCGGCAAGTACTCGGCACCACGCAAGTGATGCCGGTGCCTTCAGCAGCGCAGAGGCCAACGGCCGCCAGCAATATCGTTTACGACACCGTCACCTTCCCCGACCAGAGCGTCGATACGCTTGCGGTTCCAGTTGATCCTGCAATCGCTGCGATTCTTGCCCGCTATCCGCTGCCCAATCTGCCCACCGGGTCATATGGCGCCAATACCTACGCAACCGCGTCGAAGGTCGTCACGAATGCGAACCAGTTCTCGCTGCGGATCGACCACAAGTTCTCGCCGAGAGATCAATTCTTCGCGCGCTTCAATCTCGACGATCTAACGGGACCGACCACCAATCCAGACCAGACAGCTGTCGATCCTGCCTTCGGCGTAGAATACATCGACCACCAGCGCAATGTAGTCGGCACATATACGCGCACAATTTCTCCCCGCCTTGTCCTGGAGTCGTTAATCAGCATCACCCGCACCACGCCGGGTTTCCCTACGCCGGACCATACTGACCCCGCAGTCAAATTCAACGACGGCCTGTTCGAGGCATTCAACTCAGCTGCAGGTTCGGTGATGCAGGCCTACGGCAACCTCTTTCAGGGCCGTCAGACCGTGTCTTATACGCGGGCAGCACACGCTTTCAAAGCGGGGTTCGAAACACGCATCAATCGGGATACCACGTATTTTGGAACCAGCGCCAACGGCGAATACGATTTCGGAGGCGGCAAGGCTTACGCGCTTTCATCCATCACATCCTCTAGTGGCACGCACAACCTGAATCCAGGCGACCCGCTTCCCGATACGCTTTCCAGCTTTCTCACCGGCAGCCCATTCGTTTATACCGTTGCTCTTGCTCCATCGTACTTCTCCAATGGGGAACACATCGGCCCAGCAGCCATCAGCCGCAACAACTTCAGCGCATGGTTTCAGGACACGTGGAAAGTGACGCCTCGATTCACGCTCGACTATGGCGTTCGCTGGGATCTCTATACACCCATCACTGAGCGTGCGCGCCGCACCGGCGGATTTGCCGTCCTCAACGGCGTAGAGCAATACGTCATCAATCCGCAGCCCGGATACCAGACGAACTATCATGCGTTCGACCCGCGCCTGCAGGCGGCATGGCAGGTTACCAGCAAGATTTCAGCGCATGCAGGTGGTGGCATCACCACCATTCAACCCAACATCTGGCAGGACAATTTCCTTACCGGGTCCACGCCTTTCGTCGCTTACCCGCGCCTCGTGTCCGCATCCAATGCGCCCATTCATTACGGCTTTCAACTTACTCCGTCGCAGCTTCCGGCCACGTATACGCCTTCCGGACAGAATGTTTTTGCATCGGGCAAAACCACAACGGTCGCGCCCAATACCATCATGGATGTCGACCGGTACGAAAAGGACGTGGCTGCTCTCACGCCCAACGGTGTGGTCAGCGCACTCAACCTCAGCGGAATCGATCGCGCCTTTGATAATGCCACTCTGTTCACTTGGACGGCGGGGTTGGAGCGCAAATTCGGCAACCTGACCGCCGATGCTGGCTACGTGGGCACAGCCGCGGAAAAGCTGCCGCGGTTGAGTTATCCGAATGGGTATCCCGGCGCCGATCCTGCCTTCGCGCCTTTTACGCAGTTCGACGGCGCAGGCGATGTTATTGGTGGATTCGGCGTGATGAACGTCATCACCGCTACCGCGCACTCCACTTACCATGCGCTGCAGACCTCGCTCTCCGGTACGGTTGGCCACGGAGGCCCCGGCATCCAGGCAAGCTACACATGGAGCAAATCCCTCGACGACACAAGCCAGGTGGTGGGAGGCACTGGATCTACAGGATCTATATCCATTCCGTTCCCGCAGAACCCGTTCGATACCCACCCCGAAAAGGGACCATCTTCTTTCGATATAACCCACGGATTCGGACTTAGCCTCGCCCAGGACCTGCACCTCGAAAGCGCCGGCTTCCTCAGCGCCATCAGCCGCAAAGCCACAGATGGATGGGAGCTGCTGAGCATCTCCAGCATCAGTTCGGGTTCACCGTTCACCGTATATTCGGGCATTCAGCAAACCGGCGTTGGTTCAAACGGTGTTGATCGTCCCGACCAGATCGCCAAGCCCAAGCTCTCCACGGCGCGCGCAAATCGGCAGGACTACTTCGGCGAAGGCGCGAACAATGCGGCGGACTTCTTTTCGATTCCTATTCATGTGGCCGGCGGCACTGGTCCCAACCAGGGCGTGTTCGGGACGCTCGGCCGGAACACATTTCGCGGCCCCGCCTTCTATAACTACGACTTCGCGCTCATCAAGGACACCCCGTTTGGCCGCCGAAGAAGCGGGGCTGAACGCATGGACCTCCAGTTTCGCTCGGAGTTCTTCAACCTGTTCAACATCGTGACCATGGGCACGCCGGCAAACGTAATCAATGGTTCCGGGTTCGGAGAAATCAGCAAAACCGCCGGCAACTCCCGCCAGATCCAGCTTTCGCTCAAACTGATTTATTAGAGCAAGCTTAAGTCTGGCTAACTTCCAAGCTAGCCCGGAAGCCTCTCTGCTATAAAGGACTGGCATTCCGATCCGCTCTCCGTGCGCAGAGGATTCTTCGATCGCGCGGCGTCGCTGTGAATTTCATGCGCGGGTCGCAGGGATTCCAATGAATACATTCCATTCCACTGCTTCGCATTTCGCAATCGTCTCTGCGGCGCTGATCTTCGGCGCTGCTTGTGCATCTTCGCAACAACATCCGCAGCCTGCGGCCAGCCATACGCTCAATCTCACCGTCGTCAAGCCCGAGACAGTCGGCTTTTCGTCTGAGCGCCTCGAGCGTCTCCACGCTTTAATCCAAAGCGAAATCGACAAGAAGCAGCTCGCCGGCGCAGTCACCATTCTGGCGCGTCACGGCAAGGTGGTCGAATACCGCACCTACGGCCAGCGCGACCTTGCCACAGCCACTCCCATCACGCGGGACACTATCTTCCGCGACTATTCCATGACCAAGCCTGTTACCGGCGTCGCGATGATGATCCTCTACGAAGAAGGCAAGTGGCAGCCCTCTGATCCGATCGCTAAATACGTTCCTGAATTCGCGCACCTCAAAGTCTTCAAGGGAATGGATGCGGACGGCAAGATGATCCTCGTCGATCCCGATCACGCCCCCACCATGCGCGAGCTGATGACGCACACCGCGGGCTTTGGGTATGGCATGGGCAAAACGCCTGTCGACGCGATGTACCACGACCAGAAGGTCATGCAATCGGGAACCCTGCAGGAGATGATTGACAAGCTGGCGACGATCCCGCTGTTCTATCAACCCGGCAAGGGCTGGCTCTACAGCGCATCGATGGACATCCAGGGCTACATTGTCGAGAAGCTCTCCGGACAGTCACTGCCGGACTTCATGCGCGACCACATCTACACGCCGCTGGGCATGCGCGATGCCGGCTTCTACGTTCCAGCGGACAAGCGCCAGCGCTTCGCCACTCTCTACAATGCCAACCCGCAGGGCGAGCTGGTTCCCGGCGAGCCCGGCGACTATGCGAAGCAGCCCACCATGGCATCGGGTGGCGGCGGCATGGTTTCTACTGCCGAGGACTACTACCGCTTCGCGCAAATGCTGGCCAATGGCGGCGAACTCGACGGCAAACGCGTACTCGCACCATCCACCGTGCAGTTGATGACGTCAGAACACATGCCCGACAGCCTGCTCACCGGCGAATTCGGCATCGGCATGTCGGTTATCCGGCCCGGCTTCGCATGGGGATACGATTGCGCCGTTATCTTTGATCCACCTGCAGCCAACCTCTCCGATGGCAAAGGAACATTCTTCTGGGATGGCGCAGCAGGTACTTGGTTCTTCGTCGATCCAACCAACGACATCGTCTTCGTGGCCATGATCCAGCGCAGGTCCAGTCCCGACAATCATCCGCTGGAATACCGCGCCCACGCGGTCGTCGATCAGGCTCTCGTCGATCCATCGAAATAATCGTCAGACTGCGCCAGGCGCGGCGATCGCAAGCCGCGCCGCAGCCTCACTTCAGCAGGTCGAGCGCCATCGCCGTCATCGCTGTAACGCCCGTCTTGATTGTCGGCGCATAGACCGGCGCAAACAACGCAGAGTGCGGCCCCGGCAGTGGCACTCCGGTCTCGCGGGCATGTGCGAGCTTCGAGCGATCGGACGCGCCCAGGCGGAACATCATCGCTGGGATCTTTCCATCCAGCGAATACAGTCCAACGTCCTCGGAACCCATGATCGAGTTCGCGGTCTCCACGTGATCGGCGCTCAGCATGGCAACCGCAACCTTGCGCATCCGCTCGGTCAGCTCTGGATCATTCGCCGTCACGGGCGTAATCTCCGTCTGGCTCACCGTCACCACCGGCATGCGGTCCTGCGGCACACCATAACCGACCGCGATCCCTTCGGCCGTGCGCCGCACATCGGCGATGATCTGGTCCCGCACCTTGTCGGAATACGTTCGCAGCGTCAGCCCCATCGTCACGTCATCGGGAATGATGTTGCGCTTGGTGCCACCATGAATCATCCCCACCGTCAGCACCGCGGGCTGTTGCGGATCGATCTGCCGCGCCACGATGCTCTGCGCCAGAACCACAAACTCCGCCGCCATCAGGACAGGATCTTTGGAGTTTTGCGGAGCCGATCCGTGCGCCCCGATCCCGCGCATTGTCACATCAATACTCGTCGAGCTCGCAAACAGGGGGCCTGCTTTCAAAGCGACGTTACCGGCCGCATAAGTCGAGTCGTCATGCTCCGACAAAACAAAGTCAGGCCGTCCGAAACGCTCGTACAACCCGTCCGCCAGCATCGCCCGCGCGCCATCGATGGTCTCTTCTGACGGCTGCCCGATCAGTTCCAGCGTTCCATGCCACCGACTTTTGCGGTCCACCATCTCCCGCGCCACGCCCAGCAGCACCGTCATATGGATGTCGTGCCCGCAAGCGTGCATCACGGCCACATCCTGTCCCTGCGCATTCGTCGAACGCACCTTCGATGCGTAATCGAGCCCCGTTTTCTCTTCCACCGGCAACGCGTCCATATCGGTGCGAATCAGCACGCGCGGGCCCGCACCGTTTTGCAAAACAGCAACAACGCCATACGCCTGCGAGCCATCCTGGTATTTGCCCACGTGCTCCGTCACCGTGTACCCCAACTTGCGCAACTCACCGGCTAGCAACGCGGAAGTCTTCTCCTCGTGGTGCGATAGCTCGGGGTTGCGATGCAGGTGTTTGTAGGTCTCCGTCAGAGCCGGTAACTGCCGCTCAGCCGAAGCCGCCAAATCCGATGGCGCAGACCCGGCAGTCTGTCCCATCGCCGGCAACGCCCCAATCACCATTGCCACGACTGTAAAAGAATGTCGATTCATCAATTCAAATCTCCGCGGAAATCTTTGCCAAGGCTAACATGCTGAATCCGCAGCGCCTGTTTTGTTTCTATCTGCGCGCATTCGCAGATCAATCGCATTCTCCTATTGCGTTCCCATACAAACGGGCGTACATTGCTCCTATTGCTTAGCCAGAGGAGTACGGAATGGGCGACAAAACCGATGTATGGCAGGGCACGCTGGCCCTGATGATTCTGAAAACGCTCGAAACCATGGGCCCCCAGCATGGCTACGGCCTCGCCCGGCGCATCGAGCAGACCAGTGGCGACCTGCTCCAGCTCAACTACGGCACGTTGTATCCGGCGTTGCTCAAGCTGGAGCAGGAGGGTTACGTCCGCTCCGAGTGGGGCACCTCCGACAACAATCGCCGCGCCAAGTTCTACGAGCTCACCAAGGCTGGCCATAAACAGGTGCGCAAGGCCGCTGCCGAGTGGGAGCAGGCGACTGAAATCCTGTCCAGGTTTCTAACTCCGGCCGAGGAGGCGTAATGCGCGCAATCCGTGCAATCTGGATGAGGCTGCGAAGGGCTCTCGATAGCGAGTTCGATGCTGAACTGAAGAGCCATATCGCGATGGATGTTGAGAATGGAATCCAGCGCGGCCTCGATGAGCAAGAGGCACGACGTCAAGCGCTGATTCGTCTCGGCGGAGCGGAGCAGGTGCGACAGGCTTACCGCGAGCGCGCCACGCTTCCCTGGTTGCTCGATCTGCAGCGCGATCTCCGGTTTGCTTTGCGAACAATGGCGCGCAATCCGGGCATGACCGCTGTCGTCATTCTTACGATGGCGATCGGCATTGCCACGACGGCCACGGTATTCACATGGATTGACGCTGTGATGCTGCAGCCCCTGAGCGGTGTAGCGGATCCGTCGCACCTCGCATCTGTAGCGACTATGGCGGCCGGTGGAGAATTTATAACCAACTCTTATCCGGATTACATCGATTTTCGCGACAATCTCAAGCTCTTCGATGGCATCGCCGTCATGCGTCCGGCGGCCTTCAGCATCGGTAACGAGGAACATAGCGATCGCGTATGGGGGGAGTTGGTAAGCGGGAATTTCTTCGCCATCCTCGGGGTGAAACCTGAAGCGGGACGCGTGTTTCTTCCATCGGAGTACGGCGACGCTGCGGGCAAATATCCGGTAGTTGTCATCAGCGATCGGTACTGGCGCACGCACTACGGGGGCGATCCGCGGGCGATCGGTTCCACCATTCGCATCAATCAACACGAACTCACGATTGTCGGTGTGGCCGATCCCGCATTTCATGGATCGATGGCCGTGACATCCTTCGACCTGTGGGTGCCGTACATGCAGCAGCCCATGCTGAACGGCGTGCAGACCTGGATGCTGCGCGATCGTCACACCCGCAACCTGCTGGGGATTGCGCGGGTGAAGCATGGTGTGACCATGGCGCAGGCCGGGCAGGAGCTGAAGGCGCTGGCCGATCGCATGGCTCTTGCGCATCCCGATGTCAGCGAGGGAGTGAGCGCCACACTGCTTCCGCTTTCTCAATCGCCGTTCGGGCCGCAGGGATTGCTTGTGGGGCCACTGCGCATTCTCATGGGAGTATCCGTTCTGGTCCTGCTGATCGTTTGCGCCAACGTGGCGAATCTTCTCCTGGCCCGGGCGACCATGCGCGAGAAGGAGTTCAGCGCGCGCATGGCTCTCGGTGCGCGGCGCGGGCGTGTTGTGCGTCAAGTGCTCACAGAGTCTCTGCTGCTGACATCTTTGGGGGCTGCTCTTGGAATGGCCGCGACCCCGCTGCTAAGCGGTGCGCTCAAGCTGCTGATGCCGCCCGGATTCATGGAGACCTTGGTTTCTCTCCGGGTTCGCCCAAATCTGGCGGTACTGGGATTCACGGCCGGTGTATGCGTGCTTGCCGCGGTGGCGGCCGGCCTGCTTCCTGCCATGCAGGTTGTTCGATTGAACCTCAGTGCACGCCTCAACGACGGCGGGCGCAGCGGAACAGTTGGTCGCAGGCGCAACCGCATGCGCTCGGTGCTGGTGGGCGGCGAGGTGGCTTTAGCGCTGGTGGCCCTTGTAGGCGCCGGTTTGTTCACGCGCAGTTTCCGCCAAACGATGCGGATCGACCCCGGCTTCGATCCGAACCATGTTCTGCTGAGCCAGCTTTATCTCTCCACCAACGGCTACAACCTCGCTCAGCGCAAGGAATTCTGCCGCCGGCTCGAAGAGCAGATGCGAAGCGCGCCCGGTGTGGACGGAGTTGCATTCTCAGATGGCGTCCCGCTCGGGTTTGAGCCGAGCTGGTGGGAAGAGCTCAAGGTCGAAGGCTATGCTCCACAACCCGACGAAAACATGAACATCTTCCGCAATGTGATTTCACCGGGCTATCTCCCGCTGCTGCACATTCCCCTTGTCGAGGGCCGGAATTTTACTGATCAGGACAATGAGAACGCACCTCCTGTGATGATCGTGAACGAAGCCTTTGCCAGGCACTTTTTCCCCGGTCGCAGTCCGATCGGACACACGGTGCATGGCTGGGGTTCGTGGTTTCGCATCGTGGGGATTGCCAAAAATTCCAAATACCACTACCTCAGCGAAAGCGCGCCGCCATACTTCTATGTGCCGTTCCGCCAGATGTACCGCGAGGACATGAACCTGGCCGTTTACGTGCGCACGCCCGGCAATCCTGACAATGTTCTTGCCACGCTGCGCAGGAAGGCACGGGCCGTCGATCCAAACGTAACTGTTTTTGACGCCGCTCCGCTCAGCGAGTTCATCGGTGCATCGCTGTTTCCGCAGAAGGTTGCTGCGAGCCTCATGGCGATCATGGGCGGCATCGCACTTTTATTGGCTGCGGTGGGCCTCTATAGCGTGATGGCGTACTGGGTCGCGCAGCGTTCGCAGGAGATCGGTGTGCGGATGGCGCTGGGAGCCCGGCCTGCACACGTTTTGCGCCTGGTCATCGGCAAGGGGCTGATGGTCACGCTGGCCGGACTTGTTTGCGGTGCGGCACTCGCGATGGCGTTGGCACACACCGTGTCGAGCGTCTCGTTCACCAACTCCGCGATGGGTTCCAGCGCCAGTCTGCTCGGCCAAGGGGGCGGAGATCCACTTATCTACATTGCTGCCGCAGCATTCCTCTGCGTTGTAGCTCTGTTGGCCTGCTGGCTTCCCGCTCGTCGCGCAGCCCTCATCAATCCCAACGATGTGTTGAGAACCGACTAAGGAGTATTGATGCGAAGCGTGCGCGCATTCTTGATGCGATTCCGGACACTCTCACGAAGGGAGCGTGCCGATGCCGAGTTTTCGGCCGAGCTTGACTCGCATATCGCAATGCACACCGAATCCGGCATCAAGGCCGGCCTTAATCCAGCGGAAGCGCGCCGCCGGGCCCTGCTGCGACTCGGCGGCGCCGAACAAACTCGCCAAGCTCATCGTGAGCGCCGCGGCTATCTCTGGGTCGAAAACTTCCTTCAGGACCTTCGCTACGGCATGCGCACCCTGCGCCGTACGCCCGGCTTCACGGTCACTGCCGTGCTCACTCTCGGCCTCGGCATCGGCGCCTGCACTGCAATTTTCAGCCTCGTCAACGCCGTCCTCATCCGTTCCTTGCCGTATGGTGATCCCCAGCGTCTCGTCTATCTCTTCACCCCCAGTTCCAGGCTCAAGATTCCGGAAGAAGTGATCTGCCCAGGCTACGCTGATTTCTACGACATGAAGCGCGATAGCAAGTCGTTTGCCAACATGACCACTTACGAGCAGGCAATGCTCGGCCTGGCAGCGCAAGGTTCGGTGCAACCAATCGGCGGCGCGCGCGTCGACGAGGATTTCTTCTCGACCTTGCAATCTCCACCAGAACTCGGCCGCACTATCAACGCGGAAGACAATCAGCCTTCACATTCAAAAGTCGCCGTGATCAGCCATACCCTCTGGATATCCATGTTCGCGGGCCGCACCGACGTCCTCAGGCAGACCCTCCAGCTTGAGGGCGCAAGCTATCAAATCGTCGGCGTGATGCCGCCCGAGTTCGAATACCCGTTCAAGACAGATCTCCCTTATGGCGATTCGCACATTCAATCCACAAAAATCTGGGTCCCGCTTGCTCTAACTCCCAAGCAGAAGGCGGATCGTGATATCGCAAACAACGTAGCCCTCGCGCGTTTGCGTCCCGGCGTCTCTATCCCGCAGGCGCAGGCCGAGATGAGTTCCGCGATGGCTCGATTTGATCGCCTTTATCCCACCGAGTATGGCGATTGGGGCGCGCTGGTTGAAAGCTTCACCGGTGTCTCCATCGGCCCGGCACGGCCCCTGATGGAACTGCTGATTGGCACGGTCGTGCTCGTTCTTTTGATCGCGTGTGGGAATGCGGCAAACCTGTTGCTCGCGCGTGCCACGGGCCGCGCCCGGGAACTGGGCGTGCGCGCAGCGCTTGGCGCAGGTCGTGGCCGCATGATCCGCCAGCTCCTCACCGAGTCTTTGCTCATTGCCTTCGCAGGCGGAGCCGTTGGCCTCGTCCTGACATTCCTTTTCCTGTGTCTTTTGCCGCATCTCGATCCAGGCAATATTCCGCGTCTCAACGAATCCACCCTCGATGTGCGCGTCCTGCTCGTCGCTTTGACGGTATCCATACTCACCAGCGTATTCAGCTCGCTGTTCCCAGCAATCGCAGTCTCGCGCATGCACCTCACCGATTTTCTAAGGACCCACGAAGTTACGGGAAGGGCCGCCGCGCATAGCCGAGTGCAAGCCATCCTCATCGTCGCCCAAACAGCCATGGTGGTTGTGTTGTTGGCAGGCGCGGGACTGCTCATCCGCAGCTATATCAACGTCGTGACTGTCGACACCGGATTCTCGCAATCCACATTGAGCATGAACGTCTCGCTCGGCGACCGCTTTCGCGAGCCACAACCCGGTCGCGCTGCATACTTCAAAGATCTCATCGGCAAAGTCCGTACACTTCCCGGTGTGAATGCAGTGGGAGCCGTCAGCAATCTGCCTCTAAGCCAGACAGAGAGCCTCGGAACAATTTGGATCGATGGCTTCGCCAATCAGGATTATCAGACAACCGAAGCCAGGACGGTTACACCGCAGTATTTTGCTGCTATGAATACTCCGCTCATCGCCGGTCGCGACTTCACCGATGACGATGCTTCCAGCGCTGCGCGGCCTGCCATTGTGAACGAAAAATTCGCAAGAACCTATTTCGCAAATCGGAATCCCATCGGAGGCCGAGTCGCCGGAGACAACAAGCACCCGGACTGGCATACCATCGTGGGCGTCGTTGCCGACATTCGACACACCAGTCTTGAAGAGGATCCGCAGCCGCAGATGTACACTCCGAGCTACGATTTTGGCGGCGCGTTCATCGCTGTTCGTTCAGCGACCCCACCCGCGACTGTCGCCAACGAGATTCGCGCCACATTGAAGTCCATTGACCCGAATCTCGCTGTCGCCGACGTTCACACCATGGGCGACCTGGTCTCTATCGCCAGCGCTCGCCGCAGATTCCAAACGTCGCTTCTCACCGCCTTCGCATCAATCGCATTGCTGCTCGCCCTCGTAGGCCTTTACGGCCTGATGGCCTTCTCGGTGAATCGCCGCACGCGCGAAGTCGGCATTCGCATGGCTCTCGGCGCGCAACGCAGCAACGTCCTGTTCCTCATCCTGAAGAATGCCGCAGTTCTTGTCGCCTCAGGTCTCGTTATAGGTCTCGCATTTACATGGGCTGCGACGCGCACCCTCAAGTCATTTCTATTCGGAGTCAGCGAGCATGACCCCGTCACCGTTGTCCTGGTTTGCGCATTGCTAATCGTGTGTGGACTGATCGCGGCGCTCGTCCCGGCGCGCCGCGCCGCGTCCATCGATCCCATGCAGGCCTTGCGTACCGAATAGGAGCGCCAATGCGAAAGCTTCGTGCATTATGGATACGACTCAAAAGCATGCTGCACTCTCGCAGCGCCGACCACGAGTTTTGCAACGAACTCGAATCGCACATCGCCATGCACGTCGACGACGGCATTCGCTCCGGGCTCACTCCCGACGAAGCGCGTCGCCGTGCCCTCATCCAATTAGGCGGCAAAGAACAAGTCCTCCAATCGCAACGCGAGCGCCGCGGCCTGCCCTGGCTCGAAAGCTCTGTCCGCGATCTGCGCTATGCCATTCGCACGCTCGCGAAACACCCTGCGGTTACAGCTATTGCGGTCCTCTCCATTGCTCTCGGCATTGGGGCTAACGCCACCATCTTCTCCATGGTGAGCCGATTCGTTCTCCGTCCTGCCCCGGTCGGCAATCCCTCAACGCTTCTATCTCTTCATATCGCGGAGCGTGGCGAGCAGTGCTGCAACGAATTTCCTCAGCCGGTCTATAACGATCTCCGCGATCAGGCGAAATCGTTCTCTTCCGTCGCCGCGTTTTATGAGCTTATTCCTGCATCCATCAGCGGTGGCAGGGAGCCCGAGCGCGTCTGGGGGCAAGCCGTAACGCCGAATTTCTTCAATGTACTCGAACTTCCCATGGTGCTTGGTCACGGCTTCGCGAGCGGCGATGATCGTCTTCCTGCGGTGGTCATCAGTGCACGACTCTGGCAGCGGCGGTTTGCAGGCGATCGCCAGCTCATCGGAAAGATGATTGTCCTTTCGGGCCACGCTTTCACGGTTGCCGGTATCGCACCGGCGTCCTTCCATAGTGTCGACCAGATTCTGGACACTGAATTCTGGGTCCCTCTTGGAGTTGCTCGGCAGCTCGTGCCCGACCTACCTCCGGCTGACTCACGCGAATTTCATTGGCTGGCAGTCGTCGCACGCCTCCGCCCTGGCGTCTCTCGCACGGAGGCTACGGCGGAATTGGATACGCTCGCAAAGCGCTTTGCTCTTGCTTATCCGAAGACAGATAAAGATCGCTCGTTTCTCTTCGAACAGGCGGGTTCGCTTCCGCCCCGAGAAAGGACTGCCGTTCTCACCTTCCTCACCGCCCTCTCGCTCGTCGTGCTTCTTCTTCTCGCCATTGCAGGCGCGAATGTAGCCAACTTGCTTTTCGCGCAGGCCGTCGGCCGGCAACGCGAAATGGCAGTGCGACTCGCCCTGGGCGCCACGCGTGGCCGTCTGCGCAGGCAAGTGCTGATCGAAAGCACGCTGCTCGGCCTGGCCGGCGGCTTGCTTGGCGCATTCCTCTCGTTCCGGTCAACGCAATCGCTCTCAGCGTTTCATCTTCCCGCGCCCGTGCCGCTTGATGTACACGTCGGAATCGACTGGCGCACGCTGCTTTACACCGTCGTGGTGAGCGTCCTCTGCGGCGTGCTGCTTGGACTCGCCCCTGCCTGGGCGGCTGCACACCCCATTCTTTCCAATGCGCTCAAAGGTGAAGACGCTCTCACGCGTCCCGGCCGTCGATTCAGCCTGCGCAACATCCTCGTCGTGGCACAGGTTGCGATGTCTCTCGTGCTTCTGTTGGTCACTAGCCTCTTTCTCCGCAGCCTGCAAAGTGCGGCCAGCATCGACATCGGCTTCCGCCCAAAGGGGTT
>Ga0209004_1000013_pt1 | contig 46301 bp, 43 predicted proteins | sample TexAe_RefH0_M1_FD_187948 | JGI IMG/M metagenome (GOLD analysis project Ga0209004, IMG submission 187948) | Forest soil microbial communities from Davy Crockett National Forest, Groveton, Texas, USA - Texas A ecozone_RefH0_M1 (SPAdes) (version 2) | ecosystem: Environmental > Terrestrial > Soil >... | reverse complement strand
CTTCTGACCAGTCGCCACCGCCGATCACGTTCCCGGCCCGTGCCGTTGCCAGTGCCAGTCGGTGCTCACTCCAGCGGCTCGGCGCAAAGTAGGAATCGCGATAGGCTGCAGCAACGATCTCCGCACAGGCTTTGCTGGAAGAGTACGGGTCATGGCCTCCGAGAGGATCGGTTTCACGGTAGGGCCATGCCCACTCACGGTTCTGGTAGCACTTGTCGGTCGTGACGCAAACAACGGCGCGAACCGTGGGGCATTTGCGGACAGCCTCCAGCAGGTTCGCCGTACCCATGACATTCGTCCCATAGGTGCCCAGGGGGTCAGCGTAGGAACGGCGCAGCAGCGGCTGAGCGGCAAGATGGAAGACGACCTCCGGTTCAAAGTCAGTGAGCGAAGCCTCAAGCTTGGGATAGTCGCGAATGTCGCCGCGATCGTCGTCGAGGATCTCGGCGATTGAGGCTGCGGTGAAGAGATTGGGCTCGGTCCAAGGGTCGAGGGCGTAGCCTCGCACCTGCGCGCCTTTGCTTGCCAGCCAGAGGGCGAGCCAGCCCCCCTTGAAGCCGGTGTGGCCAGTGAGGAAGACGCGACGGCCTTCCCATAGATTTGGAGTCGCATCTGGGAGATTGGTTGGGTTCACCACGTTTTCCATGGAGCCTCTCCGGAGGCCCAAAGTTCTTCAAGGCGCTGCTTGTCGCGGAGGGTATCCATGGGCTGCCAGAAGCCGTTGTGGAAGAAAGCCTGGACTTGGCCGTGTGCGGTCAGCTTTTCGATGGGTTCGGCTTCGAAGGGGGTCGATTCGTTCGGAATCTCGTCGATGACGGAGGGCGAGAGGACAAAGAAGCCGCCGTTGATCCAGCCGCCTTCACCTTTTGGTTTTTCCTGGAAGGAATTGACGGAGGTCCCGTCGATGTTGAGTCCTCCGAACCGAGCTACCGGGCGGACCGCGGTGATCGTGACCTGCTTTCCGTGGCTGCGGTGGAAGGCGATTTCAGCGGAAATGTCAACGTCACTGACCCCATCGCCGTAGGTCATGCAGAAAGCCTCTTCACCTTCAAGGTAGCGGCGGACGTTGCGGAGACGGCCACCGGTCGCGGCGGTGTCGCCAGTATCGACCAGGGTGACCCGCCAGGGCTCCGCAACGCTCTGATGGACCTGCATTCGATTTTCCTGCATGTCGAAGGTGACGTCAGACATGTGCAGGAAGTAGTTGGCGAAGTATTCTTTGATGAGATAGCCCTTGTAACCGCAGCAGATGACGAAATCGTTGATCAGGTGCTGCGAGTAGGTCTTCAGGATATGCCAGAGGATTGGCCGGCCGCCGATTTCGACCATCGGCTTGGGACGAAGGACCGTTTCTTCGCTAAGCCGGGTGCCGAGGCCGCCGGCGAGGATAACTGCTTTCATTTCATCCCCTTGCTGCCGATTAACTGGTGACCGCACGGCAGGCAGAATACAACTAGGTACGTTGGTGGCTTTCCTTGACTTATACAGTACACCGCGATGATTCGATTGGGTATGCTTGGTGAGTGGACCCCAGATGACCAATGGTATTGGAGAGCTTCGGCAACAGATTCTTGAACTGACGGCCCGATATGTCGAGGAGGCTTTTCCGTCCGCGGGGTTCAGTCCCGGGGTTACGCCAATTCCGGTTTCCGGCAAAGTCATTGACGCGGCTGACGTGAGCGCGGTGGTTGAGTCGGCGCTGGACGCCTGGTTCACCACGGGACGCTTTGCCGAATCTTTTGAACGCAAGCTGGCACGGTTTGTCGGTGTGCGCTGCGCCTCGCTGGTCAATTCCGGATCGTCGGCAAATCTGCTTGCACTCACTGCCCTGACCTCACCCAAACTGGGCGACCGCCGCCTGAGGCCAGGCGATGAAGTCATCACGGTCGCTGCAGGATTCCCAACCACCATCAACACCATCATCCAGAATCGCCTCATCCCGGTATTCGTGGATGTGACGCTGCCAAACTACGAGATCGATACAAGCCAGCTTGAGGCGGCGCGCAGCGAAAAGACCCGCGCCATCATGATCGCGCATACCCTCGGCAACGTCTTCGATCTGGATGCGATCACAGCCTTCGCCAAAAAATATGACCTGTGGCTGATTGAAGACTGCTGCGATGCTCTCGGCTCAACGTGGAAAGGCCGCCACGTTGGCACTTTCGGCGATATTGCCACGGTCAGCTTCTACCCTGCACACCACATCACCCTGGGCGAAGGCGGCGCGGTGCTCACCGACAAGCCAAATCTGCAGGTCTTGGTCGAATCTTTCCGCGACTGGGGCCGTGACTGCTGGTGTGAACCGGGCAAAGAAAACACCTGCGGCAAGCGCTTCGACTGGCAATTGGGGTCGCTGCCATGCGGCTACGATCACAAGTACACCTACTCGCATATTGGTTACAACCTGAAAGCGACCGACATGCAGGCTGCTCTCGGCACCTCGCAGATCGAAAAGCTGCCCCATTTCATCGAGCGCCGCAAACAAAACTTTCGACATCTTTTCAAGGGTTTGCAGTCGTTGCAAGATTATCTGGTACTACCGGAGGCGACGCCAGGCTCAGATCCTTCGTGGTTTGGCTTCCCCATCGGAGTGCGAGAATCTGCTCCCTTCAATCGCCGGGATCTCGTAGCTGCGCTGGAAGCCAAAAGGATCGGCACCCGCCTGCTTTTCGGCGGAAATTTGCTCCGTCAACCAGCCTACGAGGGTTGCGAATCCCGTGTCATTGGCGAACTCAAAAACACCGACTTCGCCATGAACAACGTTTTCTGGATCGGCGTGTATCCAGGCTTGACCGAAGAAATGCTCGACTACGTCGCAGCGAATATCCTCGCTTTTTGTAAAGAGTCAACGATGGGTTGCCGAAGGGTATGAAATTATCGGAATACGTGATTCACAGACTCGCCGATTGGGGTGTGCAGGACATCTTCATGGTGACTGGCGGCGGAGCCATGCACTTGAACGACTCGATCGGTCGAGAATCGCGCATTCGCTATATCTGCACGCATCACGAGCAGGCTGCCGCGATGGCTGCAGAGGCTTACGCGCGCGTAGCGGAACGGCCGGGCGTTGTAAATGTCACGGCGGGCCCTGGAGGCATCAATGCGCTCAACGGTGTCTTCGGCGCCTGGACTGACTCGATTCCTATGGTCGTCCTCTCAGGGCAAGCTAAGCGCGAAACCTGCATGGCAACTTATGGGCTCACAGATATCCGGCAACTCGGCGATCAGGAAGTCGACATCATCGAGATGGTACGGGGCATTACGAAGTACCGTGTCTTCCTGAGCGATCCAGAGACTGTGGCGTACCACCTTGAAAGAGCCTGGCATCTCGCCCAGAGTGGGCGTCCGGGGCCGGTCTGGATCGATATTCCGGTAGATGTGCAGGCCGCACAGATCGATCCCGCCAATCTTGTCCATTACGACGAGTCAGAAGACCCATTGCCTTATGATCCCGTGGAGGCTCACGAACAGGCAGCGACAGTTCTTGAGAAGATTGCCTCCTCGAAGCGTCCAGTACTCCTCGCAGGTAACGGCATCAGGCTGGCAAATGCCGTGTCAATTTTTCGGGAAGTCATCGACCAGCTGGGCATTCCCGTCACAACTGCGTGGACGGGGATAGATTTATTGCCGACTGGTCACGCCCTTCACGCCGGCAGACCGAATGTCGTTGGCGATCGTTCCGGAAATATCGCACTGCAAAACGCCGACTTGGTTCTGGTCATTGGCAGCAGGCTGCCGTTGCGACAGATCAGCTACAACTGGAATTCCTTCGCTGCGAGGGCCGTCAAAATTCAGGTGGATGTTGATGCTGCCGAGATGCGGAAGCCCACGTTGAAGCCGCAAATCGCAGTCGTACAGGACGCGAAGCTTTTTCTCGAAGCCATGAACGATGCTTTGATCAAATGTCCCGTTGCGCCGCGCACGGTCTGGATTGATTGGTGTCAGGAACGGGTGAAGAAGTATCCGGTTGTTCGGCAGCATCAGCGGGAATCAGTTCTGCTCAATCCGTATCACTTCACCGAAATCCTTTTCGAGTCGCTCGAAGACGGGGATGTGATCGCCTGTGGGGATGGCATGGCCAGTGTTGTTCCCTTCCAGGCAGCTCGCGTGAAGGAACATCAGCGGCTGTTCACGAACGCGGGCTCGGCCTCAATGGGTTATGACGTACCGGCAGCAGTCGGCGCCGCCATCGCTCAGGCACGGCTGGGGAAGACGACCAGGCCCGTGATCTGCATCGCCGGCGACGGCAGTCTCCAAATGAATATCCAGGAATTACAGACGATCGTGCACGAAAGGCTTCCGATCAAGTTGATCGTGTTCAACAACGGCGGATATCTTTCCATCAGAACCACACAAAACAATTACTTCGGCGGAAACCTGGTGGGCGAGGGACCGACGAGCGGAGTTTCGTTCCCTGATCCGGTCAGACTGGCCGAGGCGTATGGCATTCCGGCTGTAAGAATTGACTCTGCCAAAGGCTCTGAAGAAAAGCTGAAGAGATTTCTCAGCTGTTCCGGACCGGGACTTCTGGAAGCGGTCCTGGATCCCAAACAGGGTATTGAACCGAGACTGACTTCGCGCGTGCAGGCCGATGGAACCATGGTGACCGCCGCTTTTGAGGATATGTATCCGTTTTTGGACCGCAACGAACTTGAATCGAATATGCCGACATGGGATATCTAGAAGGTTTTTTCAGGCTCAAGGGCAAGAAAGCTGCTCTCACCGGAGCAGGAGGTCTGCTGGTCGGTGAGATGTCTCGCGCCCTGAGTAAAGCAGGTGTTTCTGTGGCCGTGATGGACTTCGACGAGCGCAAAGCAGTTGCAGTCCGCGATGAGATTATTGCCGGCGGTGGCCACGCAATTGCCGTAGCGATTGACGTAACCAGCAAAGACCAGTGGCAGAAGGCTCTCGAACATGTGACCCGCGAATTTGGTGACGTTGACATTCTCATCAATGGGGCCGGACAAAATGCCCCAACGCCCTTTCTGGAAATACCTCTGGATGAATGGGACAACATCCTCAGCGTCCAATTGACGGGCACAATGCTTGGCTGCCAGGTGTTCGGCGCGTACATGGTGCGTCAGAGAAAGGGCTCTATTATCAATATTTCCTCCGCTTCGTCCGGCCCGCCCCTGTCAAAGGCCTTTACCTACTCGGTGGCAAAAGCCGGAGTAAAGAACCTTTCGCAGAACTTAGCGCGGGAGTGGGCTACATCGGGCGTTCGCGTAAATGCGATTCGTCCCGGATTCTTTCCCAGCCAGATGATGCGAGAGAAGTTTCTGACCGAGGAGCGGATCGAGGCGATCTTGAGGCACACTCCCATGCAGCGATTCGGTGAAGCCGTTGAGTTGACTGGATGTGTCCTGTGGCTGTGCTCAGACGCGGCCAGTTTCGTAACCGGCGCCGAGATTCCTGTGGACGGCGGCTTTACATGCATGACGATTTAGCAATGATGAAACTGCGAACCACAATCGTGACTGGCGGAACTTGCGGCATCGGCGCCGCAATCGCGAAAGCTTTCTATGAAGCAGGTGACCACGTTGTCGTCGCCGCACGCAACGACAACGGGTTTGCGGATTCACTCGGCGATCGTGCCAGATTTGTCAGGGCCGACGTCACCCGGCCTTCGGACATACATCAGTTGGTGAAGAAAGCAGTGGAGTGGACCGGACACCTGGACGTGATGATCAACAACGCAGGCCTTTCCGGCTGGAGACCGCTGGACAAGATCGACGAGCAATTCTGGAGCAGGATACAGGATGTGAATTTGAAGAGCGTGGTGTTCGGCTGCCAGGCGGCTGCAGCCGTGATGAATTCCGGCGGTGCGATTATCAATATTTCAAGCATGGCGGGAAAGCGGGGAACAGCAAACAACGCAGCCTATTGCGCTGCCAAGTTCGGCGTTAATGGAGTGACCCAGGCACTGGCTAAGGAACTCGGACCGCGGGGAATTCGCGTCAATGCTGTATGCCCGGTGCTGGTGACTACCCCGGGGCTTCTGGAAGCTCTGACCCTGGAATATGCTCCGGCACATGAACAGCCCGTCGAGAATTTTCTGAGTGGCTTTGCCGCTCAGAACTCTGCGCTGGGACGGCTGCCGGTGGCCGATGAGGTAGCTCAGTTCTGTCTCTACCTCGCTTCTCCGGCGGCCTCTGCGATTACTGGGCAATGTCCGAACATTGATTGCGGTGTGTTTCCCCAGTAGGAGGCGACGATTCGATGGCATTTCGACTTCCGCGCTACCTGCTGTTTGATTTGGACGGAACCGTTCTTGATTCTTTGCCGGGCATCGCTTTCTCCGTGAATGAGGCCTGCCGGAAAGCCGGTCTTCCTGAACCGAAAGTTGATCTTCGCACCTTGATAGGACCGCCGATGCGAACGATTCTCTCGAAAGTTGCGCCGTTGGCAGGGACGACTTTGCTCGACGAATTGGAGAATAACTTCCGCTTGACGTACGACTCGGTGGGCTGGAAGCGAACGGCTTGTTTCAAGGGCGCACGTGAGGTGCTTACCTTAATGAAGTCTGCTGGGCACAGGTTGTTCGTGGTGAGCAACAAGCCTCGGCATATTTCGCTGCGAATACTCGAACATGAAGGTGTTCTCAACTTGTTTGAGCAAATCTACACTCGCGACACGCGTGTGCCGGCATATGGCTCGAAAGAGGAGATGATCCGCGAATTCATGCATACATACAACGTGCCGCCCTCAAGCTGCTTGCTCGTGGGAGATACGATGGATGATGTTGAAGCGTCTACCGCAAGCGGGATTGGACTTGCATTAATGGAGCATGGTTATGGTGAAGCGCCCGCAGAGTTGGACGTCCAGCTTCGTTTAAAGGGTTTTTCTGATTTTTCGCCGTACCTCAAAAAGGAGAACGTTGAATGATAGATCGCGACATATTTGAAGATCTATTCGTGCTCGAACTGGCCAACAACCATCTCGGCAGCGTCGAACGTGGATTAAAAATCATCGGCGAGTTCGCCCAGGTGGTTCGATTCAACAACGTTCGAGCCACGATGAAACTTCAGTTTCGAGACGTCGAAACCTTCGTCCACCGCGATTTTCGGGATTTGGGTGACCGGTATATTCAAAAGACGCTCAGTACTCGCCTTACCGACGATGAATATGCCACGCTGGTAAAGGCCATTCGCCAGGCAAGTTGCATGCCGACTGCCACTCCGTTTGATGAAAGATCAGTTGATCTTTGCTGCGAACTTGGCATTCAGATGATCAAGATTGCCAGTTCCGATTTGAACGACTGGATCCTGATCGAAAAGATTGCTAAGACTAAGAAGCCGGTGATCATTTCGACTGGCGGATCATCCTTGAAGGATCTTGATGACGTAGTCACGTTCTTTACCAATCGGAACATTCCCCTGGCCATCAATCACTGCGTTTCGATCTATCCCAGTGATGATTCGAAGCTCGAACTGAATCAGATCGACTTCCTTAGAAACCGCTACCCCAACAACACGATCGGTTTCTCGACCCATGAATTCAGCGACTGGTCCAATTCGATTTTGCTGGCCTATGCAAAGGGCGCACGAACGTTCGAGCGCCATGTCGATATCAATTCCGATGGGAAAAATGTGGCCCCATACTGCAGCCTGCCGCACCAAGTCGATCAATGGTTCAAGTCCTTCCACAAAGCACGCGAAATGTGCGGAGCGCCTGGTACACAGAAAAGAATGTCTCCTAAGGAAGAGATCCAGTACCTTGACGCATTGGTGCGCGGCGTATACGCCAAAGAGGATCTGCCCGAAGGGCACCTGCTGGCAGAGGAGGACGTCTATCTCGCGATTCCGCTGCAGAAGGGACAACTCTCCTGCCGCGAACTGATGCGTGGCGAGGTGCTGCTGAAGCCGGTGAAAAAGGATGCAGCCATTCGCATCGATGACATTGAGAGCCCTTACTCCCAGATCCCTTCGCTGCGACAGGTGATCTATAACCGCGGAATTGATCCGAAGTAGAAAAGCGCGCGTTCTCTCTCGTTGTGAAAGAGGAGTTAAGACGGCAAGGATGACGACTCGACTCAGCCATGATCTTGAGATGATCGCTGGCCGTACCGCGGGTCTGTGGGAGGAAGTGCGCGGCCAGCAGATCTTTTTGACGGGTGGTACCGGCTTTTTCGGCTGCTGGCTGGTTGAAAGCTTCTGCCACATGAATCGCGTGCTGGGCCTGGGTGCACATCTCACGATCCTGACGCGTGCTCCGGAGGCCTTCAGAGGCAAGAGTCCCCATCTGGCCGCCGACACAGCTGTATCTCTGCTCAACGGCGACGTTCGGGATTTCGAGTTTCCTGCCGGCGATTTCCGCTACGTGATTCATGCAGCGACTGAGCGCGCGCGTCAGGCTGCTGCGGCGCCGCTGGAGATGTTGACGACCATCGTGGATGGCACTCGAAGAACACTGGATTTCGCAGCAACCCACGGAACCAGGGCCTTCCTGCTGACCAGTTCGGGCGCGGTTTACGGAAAGCAGCCGAGCGAGCTGACACATGTGCCGGAAACCTATTCCGGAGGCCCGGATACGCTCGACGCTGCGAGCGTGTATGCGGAAGGCAAGAGGGTCGCCGAGCAGCTTTGCGTGCAATACGGAAACAGGCATGGCGTGGGATGCAAAATCGCTCGGTGCTGGGCCTTTTGCGGTCCGCATCTGCCCCTTGATGAACACTTTGCCATCGGCAATTTCATCGGTGACGTGCTGGCCCGCCGGCCGATCCAGATCAAGGGGGATGGTACCGCAAGGAGATCGTATCTCTATGCTGCTGACCTTGCGGTGTGGCTCTGGACCATCCTGCTGCGCGCGCCCGATCTCACCGCATTCAACGTCGGGTCGGCGCAGGACTTGAGCATCCTCGAACTGGCAGAGCTGGTTGCCCATACCCTCGATCCCGAGACACAAATTCAGGTGGCACAGCAGGCCGTTTCACCTTCCGCTCCGGCGCGGTACGTGCCATCGGTGGACCGGGCCCGCGACTTGCTTGGGCTGGAAGCTTGGACATCCCTCGAGGAATCGATTCGACGCACGGCTAAGTGGTACCGGGGCCAGTAATTGATCCCGTCTGCGGGATACCCCCGGGGAATTTTTATACGTAAAATACTCATTTTAAACGAGATATATGGTAGATTCATCCGCAAATTACTCTCAAAATTGGACTTGCAGGCAGATTATTCTCAGCAAAGGACTTACGTCACCAATTCCTCGTACCGATAGGTGGGGCGCCGAGTCGGGACCAACAAGACAGATCTCAACCCATTTCAATTATGCGCCACGTGGAATAAATGGCATGCAACCAAAGCGCGGAATTTTTCTCTTTAAAATGTTGGAGTTGCACGATTCTGACGGGATCTGGGCTTGACGGGCTGAATCGCTAGCAGTTGATGCGCTCTTTTTCGGTGACCAGGGGGCGGCGGAGCACCAGGGTGTGGATGGAACCTACGTATTCGCCAATGATGCCGAGGGCAATGAGCTGAACGGACCCAAGGAAGAATAGCCCCAGCACGACCGGCGCGATGCCTACATTGAAGTTTGCCCAGAATACGAGCTTATAGATCAGGTAAAACATGCCGATCAGGAAGCTGAAAAAGGCGCTGATAAAGCCGGCGAAGATGACGAAGCGCAGGGGCACCTTGGAAAGATTCGTAATACCCAGCATCGCGAAGTCATAGAGGGAGTAGAAGTTCTGGCTGGTGATTCCGCCGGCGCGCCGGTTCTGGTTGTAGTGAACGGTGGTGATCGGCAGGCCCAATTCGGCGATCATTCCGCGAAAATAGGGGTAAGGATCGCGAAAATCATCTCGAATTTTATCGATTACAGTGTGATCGTAGAGGCCGAAACCGGTGAAATGGGCCATGATGCGCACATTGGTCAGACGCGCAACCAGGCGGTAGTACGCCGTGCGGAGCCGATACATGACCCAGCTTTCGTCGCTGGTGTTCTTGATGCCGGCGACGATGGGGGCTCCGCTCTCCCAGGCACGAATCATCTCTGCAAACAGCTCGGGCGGATCCTGCAGGTCGGCGACGAGAATTCCGATGGCATCGCCCTGGGCCTGCAGCAAGGCATGCATTCCGGAGCGGTCAGGCCCGACGTTGCGAGCGTTCACGATGACCTTGACGGTGGGGTCTTCGGCCGCCATGGCGCGAAGCACGGCGACGGTGCTGTCAGTGGAGGCGTTGTCGATGAAGAGGTGCTCGAAGCGGTATTGCGGCAGAGTTGCGGCCACCGCCATCAGCCGCCGGTGCACCTCACGGACATTCTGCTCCTCGTTATAGCAAGGAGTCATAATCGTGATCAGCTTGCTCACCGTCGCACCCGTATGTCGAGCGTTCGGCAGAGCATTGCACCTTCGATCAGACAGAAAGACATAGTGGCTGTTGAGGGCAGTCTAGCACACGGGGATTCGGTCGTAAGCGTCGCATAAATCGAAAGTAATTCGACTCGGCCGACGAGTCACAACACTTCGGCGAGGGCAGCTCCAGAGGGTGAAAACCCACCGCAGAGCGACAGTACCTAAGTGGCTACGATCTGCTCTAATTTCACTAAAAAGGTGACGTCTGGGTACTATGATCACGATGATCTGTATTGTCGGCGCGGAGAGGCTACTTGAGTTTTATTTCAACCATTCGAGCAGCTATTGGTACGCTCCAATCCATCGAGAATCGTTGCAAGCTAATTCAACAGGGGCTGGGACGGGTCGAACTGCGTCAACTCCATTCTGTAGGGGATCTCAAGGATTCGGAATTCACGGTTTATTCGCAGTGGGGAGAAGATGGGATCATTCAATTCCTTCTCAAGATCGTTCCGGTGCCGAACAGAATCTTTGTTGAATTCGGTGTGGAAGATTACACCGAATCAAATACACGTTTTTTGTTGGTGAATGACAACTGGGCGGGGCTGGTGATCGATGGAAGCCCCGAAAAAGTCGCCGCTATCAAGAAAGACGAGATCTACTGGCGGCACAATCTCAAAGCTGAATGTGCATTCATTACCCGAGAGAACATCAACGAAATCATTGAGCGGAGTGGCATCTCCGGTGAGATTGGTCTGCTTTCAATTGACATCGATGGCAATGATTATTGGGTCTGGGAAGCGATCTCAGCTATTTCACCAGGCATCGTTGTGGTTGAATACAATTCGCGGTTCGGTCCAGACAAGGCCGTGACCATCCCTTACGATCCTCGATTTGTCAGAACCACCGCGCATTACTCCAATATCTATTACGGAGCTTCGCTACCCGCATTATGTCTGCTTGCAAAACGAAAAGGGTATTCGTTTGTTGGATGCAACCGGAATGGGAGCAACGCCTTTTTTGTGAAGAATGAGTTGAGGCCTACTGACCTTCGAGAACTATCCGTAACCGAGGGATTTGTCGCTGCAAAAATTCGTGAATCGCGGGGTAGGGATGGGCAGCTGGCTTTTCTGAGCGAGGTCGAAGAAGCTTCTCTCCTCGACGGGATGCCGCTGGTTGAGATTCTTCAACGGGTTTCTCAATAGATTGAAACAAGACACGATGAATGAAAATAACCAATCAGGTTTCTCGATGCTTGATCTCCTTACCGTTCGACCTTCTCTTGAAAATCGATTGGCTCAGCTCTTCTTAAGGACTCCACGTGATCCACATCCCTATACTTCTAGCCGCAGGAATTCACAGGCAACGAGGTCAACATCCAACTAGGCGTGTTGGCCTGCGATATTACTTGCGGCTCATTTTTGGCGCGTATTCGCTATATCGGGTGCTCTAGCGGATCTATTGAGTCGCGGAGCTGCACAAATTGCTCGATTGTGGCCACCGGCTGCCCCCGAAATGTGGCGCAGGGGTAGGGGGGAAAGAACATGGCGCGAATGAAACGCTCAACGGTATCGAGCGGCCAATCCGGCTGAATGATGCCGGCGAAGGGAACGCCGCGCTTGTGAAGACAGGAAATGCCCTGTTGGGGAACCCCGCTAAATCCGGCCTTGACAAGTTCAAAAGCAGCCGGCCAGAACGCTACTCCATTTCGCATACACTTTTCAAACAGACTTGCCTGGGTTTCATGATCCTCAATCTGAATGGCAGTCTGAAGAAGGATATTGCCGGTATCTATGCCCTCATCGATGTAGTGAAACGTAACCCCTGTAACGGAATCACCTTCAAGAATCGACCATGGAACGGAGGAACAGCCTCGATGCCGCGGAAGCAATGATGGATGCATATTGAAGATTCTTCCTCCGACCGTGTCGATCACATGACGCTTGATCACAAGGCGGTAATAGACGCTCGCAATCACATCGGGACCAAAGGGAGCTTGGACCTCATTGATTGGTGTCTCGGTGCACCAAACCCCATATTCCGCAGCAATCTCGCGAATATCGGGCACGCCGCGCTGTGGCTCATGCGTATAAACTGCGATATCCGATACATCCGCGCGTTGAACGAGATGCTTGAGCACCTCGCACCCGGTCCAATGGTATCCGCAGAGTATGACTTTGTTCTGAATCACAGTTTCACCTAAACCCCATTTGGCCCCACAACAAAATCTCGATCATCTCGAGAACGGATAGCTCTTCGGCCATTAGCAATCGATTCCAGAAATGTTCGATTTTTTCAACGTTCGTGAATTCAGTAATTAGCGACTTAAGTCTCGAATGGCCGTGGTTATGCGCTCTTGATCGGACTCAGAAAGGCCGTTGAATGTTGGAAGGTTAAGTCCCGTCGCGCTGAGATGATCAGTCACCGGGAGGTTTTCGGCACGACGGCGCGATTCCTCGCGGAAGGGCGGAAGTCGATGAAGAGCAATGAAGAAAGGCCGCGAGTCGATTCCATTCTTTCGAAGAATTCCAATCAACTTGTCTCGAGAGCCACCGAATTCTTCTTCATTCACAGTGATGCAGTAGAGCCATGGTGCTCTCTGTGCCCAGGAAGCAACGGGTTGAAAGCCTATTCCCGGAATTCCTGTTAATAGCCTGTCATAACGAGAGAAGATCTGATTCCGAACTGCCACGATGCTTGCACATCTCTCGAGCTGAGCACAAAGCAGAGCACAAGCGATGTTCGTGATTCGGAAATTATAACCAGTTACCGGGAAAAAGTATCTTCTCTCAGGGTCGACGCCCTGGCCCCGCAGCGTGCGCAACCTCTTTTCGAGTTGGGGATCATCGACCGTGAGGGCGCCACCTTCTCCTGAGGTGAGGATTTTGTTTCCATAGAAAGAAAACGTTCCAATCCGAGCCAAGCCCCCGACTGGGCGTCCCTTGTAAGTTGCCGCATGCGCTTCGGCCGCATCTTCCACTACCCACAGGCCATGGACCGCTGCGAGGTGATTGATCGCATCCATATCAGCAGGATGTCCGTAAAGATGGACAGCGATAATTCCCTTAGTACGCCGTGTGATGCTGGCTTCGATCAATTTCGGATCGATGCACCACGTTTCCGGATCAACATCGACAAATATCGGCTCGGCTCCAACGTAGCGGACCGCGTTGGCCGTAGCGATGTAGGTGAGGGACGGCACAAGGACCTCGTCTCCCGGCCGCACGTCGAGGCCCAGAAGCGCAAGGTGCAGAGCAACTGTGCCGTTGCAGACGCCCATAGCAGCGCGAGTTCCGCAAAGTTGAGCAAAGTCACTCTCGAACCGGTCTACAAACGGGCCAAGAGAGGATATCCAGGAACTGCGAATTGCCTCGACGACATAGGCTTCCTCATGACCGGTCAGATCTGGAACGGCAACCGGGATAAGAGCCGGTCGATCGCCAGAGAGACCCTTCGCAACGTTCGGGTTCACGCCCGTTACGTCCGTTTGCATCCTCTACACTCCACTCTGCTTTGCCTGATCTGCATTTTACCTTGGACCTGTATCATTGGGTGAACCTAAACACCCCTCGGTCTATTACTAATTGTCGCCTAGAGTCCATTCCGAAATTGCATTCCTCTCCAAGGGGTTCATCGAGTGGAGGGGAGGCATCGATTTCCTGCGCCTTTGCGTCGGGGGAGTTGATTCCGTGATTCCGGGGCGGACCTGGCCAGTTTTAGTCCCCATGCCCACCTACGGTCAGCGCGCTCTGCAGGCGGCGGTGGACGCCAAGAGGAAGATATTTCAAAATTCCGGTAAGACTCCTGCACTACCCGGAAGAGAACCGGAAAAGGACTTATCAGAAGCCATGTCCATGGCAGGCTGCGCTGTGGAGATGCATCATTACCCGGATTCGACACTCGGTCTGCAGGCTGCGATGGACTCGCTTAAGTCGGCAGTGGTTTTACCCTGCCATTCCAGCCTTGGTTCCCGCTTTCCTCATCCATGGGTCGGCTACATTGCCGACCTGCAGCACAAGCGCGTTCCCGGAAATTTCAGTCAAACGGAGAGACAGGGGCGGGACAGGCAATACAGAGCTCTACTCGCAGATGCGCGGGTCGTGGTAGTTAATTCGAGAAGCGTCGTGGAGGATATCCGGGAATTCTATCCTGATAGCACCGCTGAACTGATCGCGCTGCCGTTTTGCCCGCCCGTCAGCCACATGGTTCTCACCGACCTTGACGTTGAGGAGTTAAAAGCATACGCACTTCCAAAGCGATATTTTGTGATCAGCAATCAGTTCTGGACACACAAATCGCATAAAACGGCATTTGACGCTTTGCGGCGAGTTCAAAGTGAGGGACACAACGACGTACAGATCATATGCACAGGCAATCAACACGATTACCGTTTTCCCGGCTATGTTGAAGAATTGAAGGAAGGCATTCAAAGAGACGGACTGGGGGAACATGTCCGTTTCCTCGGGATCGTCCCCAAGATGCATCAACTGGCAATCATGCAGCGCTCGGCTGCTGTGATCCAACCAACGCTTTTCGAAGGTGGCCCGGGTGGGGGCGCTTTGTACGATGCAATTTCGGTGTCCGCACCTGTGATTCTTTCGGATATTGCGGTAAACAGGGAAGCTGATATCGGGGTGATTGAATTTTTTCGTGCTGGATCAGCTGAAGATCTGGCATCCATCATGATCAAGTTTCTGCAGAATCCGCCTGACCGGCCTGCTTGGGATGAGACCATCAAAGTTCTCAAGTTAAGAAGAAAAAAAATGGGCGAGACGTTGATTGGGGCCGCAAAGCTTGTCACCCAAGGCAGTTCTTCTCTCGATGGATGGCCAATCGACACGTATCTCAAACGATGAACGAGTGACAGGTGTGGTCAAAGGACTCATGCGTCTTGGAGTGATTTCGAGAATACTGAAGCTGTCTGGCAGCAGAACGCCGGATGATCAAGGTGCAGCACGTGATTCAAGGGCAGCCCTTACTGGCGTGACCACTATTCTTGCGCGAGCGGTTCAGGTTGGGACTTCGCTGATCACGATTCCGCTGACGATTCACTATCTTGGGAATGAGCAGTTTGGCTTGTGGGTCACGATCAGTTCCCTGCTGGCGATGGCGACGTTTGCTGATTTCGGAATTGGCAATGGCGTGCTGAATATCGTAGCCTACGCCGATGGGCGCAACGATCACGAGGGTATTCGGCGGGCGGTTTCGAGCGGCTTCGTGATTCTAGGGATTGTCGGCGTTGTGTTGCTAACGGTTTTTTCCGCAACCATAGGCTGGCTATCGTGGCCTGATCTTTTAGGGGTTTCGTCGGCGCAGGCGCGAGCTGAGACCGGTCCGTCGATACTTGCGTTTGCGGCATGCTTCGCACTGAACATTCCGCTTGACCTGGTACAGAGGGCGCAGCTTGGGTTGCAGGAGGGCTTCAGGACGAATCTGTGGCAGTTGGCTGGGAGTGCCGCAAGCCTGGCAGGGGTGATCGTCGGCATACATTTCAAAGTGGCGTTGCCAGTGCTTGTGGGTGTGCTCGCCGGTGCTCCGGTGATGGCTACTGGGCTCAATACTTTGCATTTCTTTGGCTGGAGCAGGCCTGACCTGAGGCCCAGGTTGAGCCTGGTTTCAAGAGAAGAAGTGCGGAAGATCCTTGGTTTTGGAACGCTGTTTTTTGTGCTGCAGCTGGTGGTTTCAGTCTCGTTCTCAGCGGATAACATCATCATTGCCCGCGTTCGTGGTGTGTCCCAAGTGCCGGAGTATTCCATTCCGCAGAGAATGTTCTCGATTATTGCCATGATAGTGGGGATGATGGTGACCCCGCTCTGGCCTGCGTATGCCGAGGCTATCTCCCGCGGGGATGTTCCGTGGGTGCGCAGGACGCTGGGCCGTTCGCTTCTGCTTGTGTTGGGGTTTGCATGCGTGGCGGCGACTGCGCTGCTTCTGCTGTCGCGGACGATTCTGGCATGGTGGATCGGGCCGCAGTTTTCAGCGCCATTCGGTCTGCTGTTGGGGCTGGCGGTATGGAGCGTGCTTGAGTGCTGCGGAAACGCGAACGCCATGTTCATGAATGGTGCGAACATCGTTCGCTTCCAAATTGTTTTCGCCTTGATTTTTGGCGTCGTCTGCCTTGGCACTAAGGTGTATCTGACACGGCGATTTGGAATTGAAGCTGTACCCTGGGCAACCGTGCTAACTTTTGTTCCTTTTGTCGCCTTGCCTTGCATTGTTTATGTACCGCGAGCGTTGCGGCATTTGCATGTCGCACACGACCGAGTACAGATCGCGACTCCGACAGAATCTTAGGCCTATGGTTGATACTCGAGCAGCCCGAAGCGAAGGAGGCCGGCGTTTACGCGACGGAGGTTTGGTGACTGCTCCGCTCGTTTCGATCATCACAGTGGTTTTCAATGCGGCGCTCGAGTTGCCGCCTTTGCTGGAGAGTATTGCGGCAAACCGAGGAGCGGATACAGAGCTGGTCGTGATCGATGGGGGCTCCAATGACGGGACAATCGATGTGCTGCGCCGATTTGACGATGAAATCGACTACTGGCTCAGTGAACCTGACCGTGGCATCTATGACGCCATGAACAAGGGAATTGCGTTGGCGAAAGGCGAGTTCATTCTGCATCTGAACGCGGGTGATCGGCTAGTGTATATGCCCAGCCAGATTCTGAGTAATTGCGTGGAAACCGGCGTAGATGTTGCATGTTTTACGGTAATGATGGAAGGTTGGGGCGAATTCCGGCCGAGGACAGGATTTCTGCTGCGGCTGGACAACGTGTGGCATCATCAAGGCACCTTCTACCGTCGCCGTAACCATCCTGGTTATGATCTGCAGTACAAGATTTTTTCCGATTTTGACTGCAATCAGAAGATGATGAAGGCACACAGACGCGTGCGCTTGTTTCCGGAGGTGGTAGCTGAACAGGCTTCTCTCGGGGTTTCCGCCAGCGCAGGTGCTGACGAAAAATACCGGATTGTCCGCGCCAACTTCGGTGTTTTTCATCTGGTTCTCGCGGTGATCTGGAGCAAGACTGCATGGCTGCGTTCTCTGCTGAAACGCGCACTGAATTTTTACGAATCGCACCTGGTGCTGAATCGATGACCCGGTGTCGCGAAGCGATAACTTGTCGGAATATCGTGAAATGACGCGCATCTCTGTAGCCCTGTGCACATATAACGGCGCCCGTTATCTCAACGAACAGCTGGCGAGTATCGAAGGGCAGACACGGCTTCCGGACGAGGTGATCGCCTGTGATGACTGTTCCGGCGATGAAACCGTCGCAATCCTGGATTCTTTTGCGAAAAACGCGTCGTTCCCCATGCGCGTCATCCGAAACCAAAGCAACCTTGGATTTGCGAAGAATTTCGAGAAGGCGATTGGTCTTTGCACTAACGAATTTATAGCTCTGTCTGATCAAGACGACATATGGTATCCGAACAAGCTGGAAGTTCTGGGTGGGGCGCTCGTAGAGAATCCCAATGCAGGCTTTGTTTGTTCAGACGCCGCGCTCATCGACGAAGACGGCAAACAGTTGTCATCGACGCGCTGGCTTCGAAGCCCGGTTCGTTTTCTGCCCCGTGGGGCTTCACAATTTCCTATCCTGTTTTCTACGCTCCTCAAGCAAAATATTGTCACCGGATCCGCAGCAATGATGAGAGCGTCGCTAAAGCCGGTCGTGCTGCCGTTGTCTGGTCGGTGGGCGCACGACTACTGGATCGCCGCAGTTGGGACTTTGAGCGGCAATTGCGGAATCGGGCTGACGGAACCGCTGATGCAATATCGATTGCATCCATCGCAATCAATCGGAGTACATCCTGCAGGATGGAAACTTGTCCTTCATATTCAGTCAGCGCCTTTCGATATTTGGGCGAAGGAGGCGGCAATGTTCAGCGAATTGAGGGAGAAGGTCCGCGAACATCCAGCTACATTCGCCAATTGCAACGCGGGCGATCTCGAACTTCTGGATGGAAAGATCGCTCACCTCAAAGCACGAGATCTGGCTCGCACTTCTCACGGGATTGAGTCGTGGAGGAGAATTATCACTGAATTTGGAACCGGGGGGTACAAGCGGTTCTCGTTGGGCTGGAGGAGCGCCGTTCGAGACCTGCTGACTTGAATTTTTAATTTGAAGGGACAAGATGCGCGTACTGCAGCTCAATATTCAATACCGCGGGACGGGGGCGGATCGCTGTGCGCGGGAGCTTTACCAGCGCCTGCCGGGGCTTGGTATTGAGTCATCGATGTGGGTTGGCGACCGCGGGGCGGGAGATGACGGCGCTGTGCAAGCCATCCGATCGCGTTGGGAGCGGCACCTTTTTCCTCTGGAGGCGTTTCCGGACCTTACGGACTGGCGCCACCGCGGTTCCATCACTGCCCTGCGAGGGATCAGCACACGAAGTTTCGATCTTGTACATCTGCATAACCTGCACAGCGGCTGGATTTCGATACGCGCTCTTCACGAACTGACAAGCCGGTTTCCCTGTGTGTGGACACTTCATGATGAGTGGGCGCCGAAGCGTGGCTTGACCTATGACCTGACCGGCAAAATCAGTCCGGCGGAGGGTCGACTGCTGTTCCGAGGTCCGCTGCGATATATCCCCTACGACCGCTACCACGAGAACTTCAAGTGGCGAAGGACCCGGCGATTCCTGGACAAATGGATGCCGCAACCGAAAGCGGTGATTTGCCCGAGTGAGTATCTGGCGGATATGGCAATTCAATCCGGGGTCTTCCCGCACTCCCGGATCGTGCATATCCCCAATGGAACAAGCGTGGCAGACGTTGAGAATGCGGAGATGGACAGAGCGGAAGCCAAAGCAAGTTTTGGATTGTCTCCTGAACTTCCTGTCGTCCTGGTGGTTGCCGCCGATCTCGAGCTGGCTCACAAGGGAATCAATCTGGCGATCCAGGCGATTCAAAAGGCCAATCCGAAGTTGGGCCTTCAGGTCCTGCTGCTGGGCCGTTTTGGCGAAGCCATGCAGCAGGCTCTTCATCCGATGCGTACGGCAACCGCATTTGCGCAGGACGACATGACTCTCGCTCGCGCTTATCGAGCCGCTGATGTGACCTTAATCCCGTCCCTGGCAGAGAATCTGCCTTACGTCGGTTTGGAGTCGCTGGCCTGCGGGACTCCCATCATCGCGTTTCCGATAGGGGGTATGCCGGAGATGATCGGGAGAAACGAACGCGGAATCGTTTGCCGCGCCATTGATCCAGCGGAGATGTCTGCACATCTCGACTTCCTTCTTGATAATGCCGACATCAGGCTGGAGATGGGTCGGCGGGGAGTCGAGTGGGTGCGGAAGAACTGCAGCATGTCTATCTATCTGACGCGTATTGTCGAGCTTTATGAAAGCGTTTTACAAAGCAACGCGAGAACGATTTAGCTCAAGCGGATTTTTCGCCGAGGCACCAGACGACACCTTCGCTTGAGGCTTTAGCGGTGAGAGGGTAGTAGCCGGAGGCAAGCACGGTTCCGCCGCAGTTGCGCATGAGGGTGGCTAGAGCGTGCTCGGTGAAATAGTTGATGTGCTCGTGCATCATGTAGAGCGTCGCCGGGTGTACGATCTGCGGGATCAATGAGGGCCGACGCGCAGAGGTGATGACTGTCTGCGCAATACGCCGCACGATGCGATTGATGCCAAATGCGGCCTCGCAGGGGACCTCAAGAAATACGAGGCCTCCGACAGGCGCCGCATCGAAAATCTGCCTGACCATCTGGCGCGGGAACCCGATGTGCTCGAGAACATTGCTGTTCAGGATGAGGTCAGCCTTGCAGGCCGCTGGATCGGTGACAGCGGTGACTCCGGGGGCCGGGTCGGCGCCGGAGATGTCATAGAGGAGCAACTGCGCATCGCCAAAGAGCCCGAGCATCAGGTCGCCGTGATCGCCGCCGTAATCGAGCACGCGGTTGATGGTCCGGCCGCTGAGGTGCTCGCGAAATATCGGGACAAGTTTTGCGCGCCGTGAGTTGTAGTGCGCGGGCGATGCAAGGTCGGCGTTGAACCTGGTTGTATACCAGGGCTCGAAATGACGGCGCATCTCGAGGTATTCGGCAGAGCGATAGCCGCGATATTGCTGCTGTAGGTCAGCATCATCCAGGCGGGGGTTGTAGAACATGAATCCGCAAGACTCACACTTGACCAGATCGATGCAAAAAGGATCGCGATTCCAGATGCGCCTGGCGAGGAAGGGCGCGACGAGCGCGCGCTTGAGCGGACGGATTTGCGCATCGCAAATGACGCACCTTGAGACTTCAATCATTCCGCTCTCGCTTGAGGATAGTCAGTGGATTTCTCCAGTCGAGGAAGGGCAATTACTATCCAAGATATACGCATCGTTATCGGCAATCCAGCGCCCTGAACTCGGGGTCGGTTACGATCGGGGGAAGTGTCCAGACCCAACTGAATCGGTCTTTCCACGGCTGATCGTAAACATTGGCAATGAGGTAGTCGATGCGATAAGCCTTGCATGCCGCCCGGGCCTGATCAGCATTGGCGTCGTTGTACAAGGGCATAATGGCGGCCAGCAGGCCGGGGCAGCCGGAGGGATCGCCGCCTAGTTCCGACCCGCACCAGAGGCCCGATGTGGATGTTGCGGTCTGGCGATTGAGGCTGATCAAATCGACGTTCTTCCAGAACATCCAGTCGCCGGATGGATTGAATTGAACCACGGCGTCTCTCGCTATGCGGGAATCAAGCTTCGCATAGCCCAGATATGAAAAATAGGCTTTGTGAGGCAGTTCCCCAACCTGGGGGTTGGGCGCTCTTGTGGCGCCGATCTGCGAGAGCGGAAGAATGAACCGCAGGCAGAGAACCCACCACGTGGTGCTTAAGATTCCGATAATGATCGCGAGAGATACAAACGATCGCAGCACGGCGGGTGTGGGTCCCGGCAATGCCATCGCGTGCTCTGGAGCGGCGTTTTCTTGAAGCAGCTTCCAAGCGATGAGCGACTCTGACAGCAGCAAGAGCAGCGGATACTGAATGAACAGCGCAGAGTGCATACCGAAATCGTTGACGCCAATCACGCTGGAGCGGATAAAGGCAGTCACTGGAAAGGTGGCCAAGACGATAAAGACAAGGCTTTGTTGCGCGCCTGTCAATGGCTTGCGCCCGCGCCAGGCAGGAACTAGAAAGATTGCAAGCGCGATGCAGTAGACGCCGAGTTCGAGCGCGAAACCGGGCGGCATCAGGATCAATTTGGCGAGTGAGCGCGCCACCTCTGGATGACCGTGCGCGACTCCGCTTAACAGTGCCGAGTGCGCGAGGTGATCTGGAGGAATGGTCTCGCGAATATGCCATTTGAAAGGACTGCTGCCGCCTGCACTGCCCGCCGCGCCCCCGCCATCATTGCCTTCGCCGGTCATTTTCGATTCAGTATGCGTGATCTCGTAGAGATACGGGGCGAGCAGAACGGCGGCAATCATGCCCCCGGCAAACAGCCGCGCGGGCATCCGACCTTCATGCATGAAGATGGTATGCCACAGGGCCCAGCACGCCATGACCAGAAAAAAGGCAAAGGCGACATAGACCGATAGTCCGAAGGAACTGGCCAAGGCCATCGCGATAAAGATGACGCTGACGGCACGGTCGCGGCGACTCGCTGACTTGCTCATCCAGGTCAGCAGGAATGCAAACATGCAGCAGACCATGCTGCAGAGGTGGTGAGGGTAATAGAGAAAGAAATTGACGAAATCTTCGATCTGACCTGGGTACCACACGTTGCCCGGCGGAGGTACGTGCAGAAAGATCATGTTCCCGAAGTAGATGAAGAGTGAAAATCCGCCAACTGCAGGGAGAAGCGCCGCAACGAGGAATTGTCGGCGGAGACGGGCGCCAACGGCGAGAAAGTGTTTCAGCAGCAGTCCGGTGAGCGCTTCAAGAATGAAGCCAGCCCAGATGCAGCCTGCCTCGATAACGGATCGCATGGGAAGCCGGCTGTACTTGGCGACGACCGCGCAATCGGCCAACCAGAAGTAGTAGTAGCGCAAGTTGGCGGGATGCAGGTAAAAGTAGTGCGGATTGGCAGGTGGAATGCCAGTTCGCAATATGCTGTTTGCCCAGTCGACCCGCGTACCGATGTCGTAAAAAGTGAGACTCATGAAGAGCCGTTGATTGTTTTCAAAATCGACCAGCGACAGAATCACGAACGCAATCCAGACAGCTGAAAGCACCAGAACCGTGGAGCCCATGGGGGCGAAGCCGACATTCCACTTTCGACCCGCGCGACGTAATTGCGCAGCCTCCCCCAGGAAAACTGTTATGCAGCCGAACAAGCAGCAGAGAGCAAGCACCGCTGCAACGCCGAGCGAAGCAAACCGGCCAGCCAGGACGAAGCTGATGGTCGCGATGGCTATCGATAGAGGGATGCTCCAGAAGATACGTTCTACCAGCGAGCGCTCTCTAAACCCGTGGAGGTTGGTCAGCCAGGCTGCAAGATATCCCGGGCAGAAGGTGACAGGAAGGAAAGCCGGTATAGCCGCGAGCGTGGTGATGATCTGCTGTACGGTGATGTTGGAAATCTCACCCTCCCATGCTCTTGAACAAAACGCTCTGATCTATAACGGACAGCCAAACGGCCGAAATCTTTTCGGCGGGTCAAAAACCGACATCGGATTAAAGAGACACAAGTTCATGCCCGTCCCGTGATGAAGCCGGTTTGAGTGCGCCATCAGATGCCGGCGTTTGCGCCCGATCGTGCCTACCTGTTTCTGCAGTCACGGTAGGACGGGCGTGGCGCATGAATGCGAAAAGGTAAAAGATGGCGATCGCAAGCAAAACCAGCGGCGCCGGCCGGGTGAGAATCATCGTTGTCAGCCGGCTCAAGACGCCCGGCCCAGGGATGAGGATATTGCGGGTTAACAAAATCTTGGCCCCAGTGAATATGTCACCGCAGATTACAATTCCAATGCCCGTTACGAGCAAGGCAATCCATCCGAGCGCATCCCGCTTCACCCAAAGCATCACGCATGCCGGGACGGTCAACAAAATCACCTTGGCGTCGTGTTGAAAGTGGTAGGTCGGGAGCATAGAAAGCGGAGCGGCCACGGCCACGGCCAGCCACATTCCGGTCAGGTCCTGGTGGTTGCGTATGGTGAGGACGAGCAGCATTCCGATAAGAGGAGCGCAGACCGCGTATGTCACCAGGTTGAACGCGGCGGGCTGAATGAAAAAGATGCCGACTGCCGATTGAAGCTGAACGAGGGAGTCCATGTTTCGGCCAGCCATGCCGGTTGCTGCCGGATCGACGATTCCGCCGACGCCGGAAAAAGATGCCATATTCTGCTGTAGTTCCGCAAGAAAGTGGGGCGAGTCGAGCGTAACCCAGACGATGACCGGCAGGCTCAGCACTGCGAGGACAGCGAGCGACTGAAGTGCGCGCTTGCGAAAGGCTCCGCCTGAAATGAGAAAGATAAGCCAGACGAGCCCCGAGTCGTTGGGCTTGAGAGCGAGACTCAAGGCCATCAACAGCACGCCGGCCCATGGAAATCTGCCGCGCAGGAAACTCCAGGCCGCAAGCACACAAAAGCTGACAGCTATGGCGGCCGAATTGCCAATCATGAAGAGCCAGAAGCTATTCATCAGCAGCAGGCCCGCCAGCATGCCTCCCATCAGCGGAGCGTAGTCTGCGGCAACATCCCAAACGGCCATTGCAGCCAGCACCAGGCTCCCCGCCAACAGAATCGTCCATGCAATTTTTCCGGCCGAAAAGCCCACTACTGCAAAAGGCAGCGTAACGATAAACGCGGTGGGAGGGTAGAAGAAGCGGGTCTTTACCTCGCGATCTAACGCCGGCTCCGTCGCGGACTCTCGGCCTTCGCCGCGGTAGACGCGCAACACGTCGCCTTCGCGGTAGGGGTCTCCGTGTTCGAGGAGACACCGGGAACTGTAGTACACGACCTTGAAGTCACCCATTTCAATCGGAGAAAGGTGCCGCCAAGCGACGCCGATGACGATGAAAGCAACTGCCCCGAAAACCAAGAGGAGCAGGCCGTCACTTCGTTTCTTCGTCATCGTGAATGGTCCTCGATCGGCATCTTCGCTACAGTTCGGCGATGTTGTCAGCTGCATCATTTCACCGATTGCCATCGCGACGACAGGGAAGTTCGCAGGTTTGCCACTAGTTTGTCATCCTGCTAACTCGCTCTTCCTGTGATCGCGCATCTAGCGATTCGTTGGAGCCGTTCCAGCGGATGACCACGAAGAAGATAGCGGTTGCCAGGAGGGCTAGAGGCGCGGGGCGCGTGAAGGGGAGAGTGAAAAATCTGGCCGCTGGACCGATTGCGGCCAAGTCCAATTTGCGGATCAGCAGGCTCAGAATCGCAAGCGGAATGTCGCTGGTCACAACTATGGCGACGCTCGTGAGGCCGACGCCGACCTTGCCTGCCAAATCGCCGCGCGCCAAAAGTATCGGGCAGGCTGGCACCGCAAGCAGCAGCAGTTTCGCATCGTATGGGCGATGATAGGTGCCCAGCATCGATATTGCCGCAATGCCCGCCAGCGCGTACCAGTTTCCCGCACCGGTTGCCCTCCCGCTTATTGTTGCGAATCCCCATAGCAGGAGCAGGACGACGCAGATCGCGTAAACCAGCGGATTGTAAAACCCTGGCGCATCGTTGAAGACGCTGACTACCGTTTGCAGATCGATTATCACGTCGGCGCTTCCCTTGCGGCTGATCGACGTGGGACCCGGGTCGCTGATGTCCCCGTGTGATGACGTCGCAGCGAGGTTAGACCTCAACTCGTTGCTCCAGTTGGGCGACGCCCCTGAAACCCACATCACCGCAGGAATAGCGATCAACGCGGCCAGCGCCAGCGTCTGCAGGCTCCGTTTCCGCAGAGCGCCGCCTGCCAGCAGCAGATAAAGCCACACCAGGCCAGAGTCGTGGGGCTTGAGGACGAGACTGATGGCAAGGCATAGAACTCCAACCCAGACCAGGCGCTGCCTCACAAAACACCACACCGCGACGACACACAGGCCGACGGCGACACCGGCAGTGTTCCCGGTGATAAACAGCACCTGGCAGTTTGCCATCATCAGGCAAATAAGGAAGAGAGCGAGCCGAGACTCACGCTCAGATCCCAATTCTCGCGCCAGGTCGTGCGCCAGAAGGGCTGCTGCGCAGACACAGCTCCCGACGAGGAGAAGCCAGATTACGTGCGATGGACCCCAAGCAAGCATCGCCAACGGCGCTACGAGCAGCAGGGTCGTCGGCAGATTGACGCAGACCGTAAGTGCGCGTAGAAATAGCTGCTCCTTCTGCGGAACAGTTGGAAACTGCCCGCTTTGCGAACTGTACACGCGGAGGAAGTTACCCGGGTCGTAGGGATCGCTGTGCCCGATTACGCATCGGGCGCCGTAATAAATCGCCCGAAAATTTGCGGGACCGCTCGGAGAACCACGGTCGAGAAGAATGCCCGACAGCATCGAGATCCCGCAGCTCAGCAGGATCAGAACGACACTCATCTGGCGAATCTTAGGCATCGCTCTCGCTGGTCAGGGATGATTTGGTGCCGAATACAACGACTGGCCGACTTTGCGGCCATTGGCATCGAACCTTGGCAAGTGAAGGACACCCAGCTTGTGAGCGACAAAACTAAGGGTAGTCCCCATCACCCCTAAACCGTATTCGACGCTGCGCTTGAAATTGATCGACGAGGCCTCCTCAAAGTACTTCGTCGGACAAGAAATTTCACCGATTTTGAAACCAAACATGACCGCTTGGGCAATCATCTGGTTGTCAAAAACGAAGTCATCGGAGTTTTCAAGAATTGGCAGGGTCTCCAGCAGCCGCCGGGAAAAAGCCCGAAATCCGGTGTGGTACTCGGAAAGCTTCACGCCCAGGAACAAATTCTCGAAGGCGGTCAAAAACCGGTTTGCAATGTACTTGTAGAGGGGCATGCCTCCGCGCAAAGCTCCTCCGCCCAGAATGCGCGAAGCGAGCACCATGTCGTAGACGCCACTGGCGATCATGCCTGCCATGGCGGGAACCAGCAACGGGGTGTATTGGTAGTCAGGATGGACCATTACCACGATATCGGCTCCAGCAGCCAAAGCCTCGCGGTAGCAGGTCTGCTGGTTTCTGCCGTATCCAAAGTTTGATTCGTGAACGAACGTGTTCAGACCCAGTTCTCGCGCTAGCTTGACGGTCTCATCCTTGCTGGAGTCGTCCACGAGGATCTTGATGTCCACTGCATCAGATAACTCGCGCACCGTCATCTCGAGGGTCTTTTCGGCGTTGTAGGCCGGCATCACGACCGCGATGCGTTTCCCATTGATCATGCTTTCCTACCCCGTTAAGCTCTATTTTCACATCTTTCTTGTCACAGCACGTCATTGCGATGACGCGGCGGTAACCTGCTCCGCCACGGGGTACGGAATTACCTCCGCCGCCGGGGAATCCGGCTGAACGCGACCCCAACGACGACTGCAACCACCCCGGAGATGCTGCACGCGCGAGCGATCTCGCGTCTGAACGGCGCTTCCAGGACCAGATAAGCAGACTTCCGGCAACCGCCCGACTAAGCGGCGTGCCTTCGTAAGGGCGCGTTATGACAAGTATCACAACGCTGCCTGCCATCAACAATACAAAACGCATGCTGCTGGTCTTCTGGAAGCGCGGTAAAGAACCCAAAATCAAGGCACAGCCCAGTGACGCGACTGTTCCGGCCGTGCGGTACGTGTTGGTCCAGTCACTAAAGACCCCCAATCCGCAGAACCGCGATAAAGCCCCCCATGAGGGCCCCAGGAGAGCGGCAGCCAAGCTTGGAGCGTCCAAGCGACGGCAACATCAAGGCCGCAACCATGGGCAACGCTAGCCAGAAATTGCCCCGCAATATCTTGCCTGCAGCGAAAATACATGGACTTGCAGGTGGGCTTTATATCAATGTGCACCGACTCGAAGTGAACCCAAATGGCGGGGGGGGTGGATTCGTAAGGCGGCCGAGCAGGTTACTGAGTCATCGGCAGTGAACGGAACAGGAATTGGCAACAGAGGCAGGATCGCAAGCCGCAACAGGAGTGCCGAAAGGCCAACTTGTTGAAACGCACCGTTGGTGATGCGAGGCCACGCGAAGCAAAGGCCAACTGCAACGGCGGTAAGACCCGCTTCCATTCCCATAAAGAAGAATTCTGCCGGCGCGGGAGGTGGGGGAGAGAAGAGCATGATGAAGCGTTGAGGCAAGTATATGAGAGATGTCGGGAAATCAGCAGCGCTAGGAAGAATGCGGTGGCTCGGCAGGTACATCCAGCGCCGGAAGCACTCACGAACATTGGATTGTCAGGAGGGAAAGAAGAGGGATACCGGAAAGTCCAGCTTGAAGACAAAATGCCGAAACAGCGTCCGCTGCTTCGGCATCCTGTGTTACCAAATTGCGTACAAAGGTGTAACCTCCGGGAACACCGGAGGTCTTCCAAACTAAACGTCCGCGGTGAGGGTGGTGGCGATGCCAGAGAAGGCATTGTTGATGCCCTTGGCAAGGTAGCCCATGCCGGTGATCGCGCCGAAGGCGATCAGAGCGACAACGAGGGCATACTCAACGAGGTCCTGACCTTCTTCGTGCTGGATCAGGGACTTCACTGCAACATACATCTTGATCATCAGATCGTTCATTCGTAATTCTCCATTTCCTGGGTTGGGGTTCCAGTCAGTGACTGGTGGTGCATGGGTTGAAGCAAGTGTTGTGCATTAGGTTTAGCACTTGGAATTATTAGAAGTCAACCACTTATAAAAGGGCATACCACGAAAGGTGTAACCAAGGTTTACGCAGGGGGCGTTGACAAATACACCGAACCCTATAACACGAAAGTGTTATTCCCAAAACACGCGTTCAGGTGCATGAAAATTGACGCTTCGAAAACTTGGTAACTCGAATATTTCTTGAGTCTACAAGATCTTGCCAACAGTCGCAAACGGTCCGCGGAGCTTCCCGAAGATAACTGTGTTGGCCAAATATGTACATAGCATCATCATGAGCAGCCCCGCGATCACGTCAACGCCATAGTGCCACCCCGTGGTCATCGTCGATACTGCGATCAGCAAAGCCACCAGAATTGCGGGATATCGAAGAATGCGAAACGGGTAAAGAGCATGGGCGGAAACGACCGCCCAGAAAACGTGGAATGAAGGCAGGCAGACGATCCCACCAAAAGTGTCGGTGATTACGAGCGAGCCGCGCCGCAGCGCGTGGATTGTGGCTTCGCAAGCATGCTGCATCGCACTCGGCTCAAAATGCCAGCCGACCCAGGGACCGACTGCGGGTAAGAAAAGCATGAATGGCAAAGCAACCACGAAGCTGAAGGCATTGGCGAGCACAAATCGCTCGGCGGCCTCGCGTTTGCCAAGAAGCGTGGGAAGAAATATTGCCGCCAGCACCAAAGGATGCAGCGACCAGTTATAGCAGTTGGTTAATACATCATTGATCCACCGATGTCGAGCGGCAAAAGCCATTATTGCCGGAATGTTGATTCCTAGGTACACGTCAAGACTTCGCCATAGATCATCCCTAAGAGGAAACGCGAACGTGGCTGTAGTGGGAGCTGCCTGCGTAATCAGCAGGGCCACCGCGAGCGTCCAGGGCAACATGAGGATTGCGTCGCGTCTGCGCCACTTTTTTTTCTCATGAAGGAAGGCTGCAGGGAGCAAGAGGGGTGGGGTCAGCAGCAGTATGGTCTCAATCAAAGGTACTGCTGAATGCATGGCACCCTTAGGCGCCGCCAAGACGCAAAACGCGAGCAAGACTGCGCTGCAGCAAGCCAGCGCGAGATGCACTCGCTTGAAAGACCTTGGAGAGGCCTCTTCGAGGCCCTTCGAGTCCACGGGTTCCGCCGTGACATCTGACAACATGTTTCACCCTATAACAACAGACCTCGTGCTAATTTCCGAGTGCTCGCTTCGTACGTTGGTCCAAAACTTCAACAAGCTGGCGCAGTTCTGAAAAAAAGGATCAGTGACTTCCAGCCGGAACAGCATTTAGGTTGCGAGATGAAGTGTCGCGACCTGTCACGCTAAGTTGGCAGCTCTTTGCATATTCAACAAGGTAAAACGTGCTCAAAGCAAGCAAGACAATCGGTACCGGACGGAGTAAAAGAATCGTAATCACCTCGCCTGGGTACCCCTCTGGTACGTGAAGGCCCTTGGACAGAATCGAAAGCAACCCCAGGGGGAGATCTGAAGTAATTACGATCCCCATGGCCGTCAAAACCATCCCGAGCCAGGCGGCCCTCTTCCCCTCGGACCACAAAATAGCGCAAGCCGGAATAGTAAGAAGAAGCAGCTTGGCGTCGTAAGGCCTGTGATAAACCGGCAACATCGTGAGTGGTGCCATTGCGGCGAGCGCCAGCCATGCGGACCTTGGCGAAAAACTGGAGCGAATGGTCTGGTAGATCCAAATCACAAGAAACGGGGCGCATAGAAGATAGGCGGCAGGCTTGTAGAAACCCGGGTCATCGTGGACAACGCTGGTGATTGTCTGCAGGTCGATGATCATTCCCGTCCCGATCGATCTATTGGCGACAGGCCCTGGATCGTTGTACGACCCGCGCACCGCATATTCCTGTACGTTCGTTTGAAGCTCTTGCAGCCAGTGGGGAGAAACATGCCAGATCCAGGCGACGGCAACCAAACTCAAAGCAGCCGTTACCAGTAGGGTTTTCAGCGCAAGCTTTCGATAGATACCCCCGGCCAGGAGGAAATACAACCAGACAAACCCAGCGTCGTGAGGTTTGATGGCCAGGCTGATCGCCAGACTCAGGACTCCTATGTAGAGGAACCGATCCTCGATAAAGCACCAAACGGCAATCATGCAGAGACTCACCGCAACGCCGGCTGGATTGCCTCCCGCGAAGAGAACGCCGCTATTCAGCAAAAGAAATGATGTCAAGTAGAGCGATGGACCGGCGGCGTACCGACTTGCCACATTCCATATGAGCAAGGCCGCTCCCGTAACTCCGCATACCGTGATAGCAACCCAGGTGAAGTAAGCTATCGGCCACGAAAGCATCCCAAAGGGCGCGGTGAAAAGCGCCGCGCTCGGCAGGTACATCTGTGACGCTACGATCTGCTGAGTGTGATAGCCTTGCGCAGCCTCAGGCGCCTTTTCGCCACCCTCCGCAAGGTACACCTGCATCAAATCACGTTCGCTATAGGGATCGCGATGTTGCACCAGGCAGCGCGCGCCATAGTAAACAATCTTGAAATCAAGAATGATGCCGTGCGCTGCGCGCGCCAAAGCCAGACCCCACGAAAGAGCAAAAACGCTACTGAAAAGAAACAAGAGAGCGATTGCGATGCGATTCGTTTTCGTGCTCAATTGCTGAACCCGCAATTCTCCTCCCACACGCCCCCCGGTTCCGCATCAGACACGAATTGCGAAAGCCCCTTATCGATTCGGAGCATACGGGGCCAAATCTGCAACAAAAAACAAATCGGGCGTAAAGCGATGCTGCCAAACTCGATAAAAGCGGCCATCCCTTTAAGCAAGCGCGCTTCTGCGTCTCCAACTCCCTTGTGACATTACCATTGAAGTCCCCGCTTTTCGGCAAAGCCCTTGAACTGAGAGTCCTTAGGCTATATTAGACGAAAAGCATCTAAAGACTCACCTTGTAAGAGTTCCCTTCATGCCCTTGGTAAGGTCAAATGACGATCTCGCGCCGCGCTTTACGGTCATGAAGCCTGCCTGCAATGAAGTACCTTCCCCTTGACGACGTGATTGGGGACTTTATCACAACCGGGCGTGGAGCAATCGAAGGATGTTGACGGCTCGTGCGACAGATTCAAAGCAATTTGGCGCCTACTAGGGTACATATTCAGGAGCAAACGAACATGATGAGCGCTACTTCCCCCATCCTTCCCGATTTTCAATTTGAGGCGCTTACAGAGGCAAAGAACTATCGCGCAGCCTTGCTGCACGACCTTAACAAGTTTCTCGTCGGCAATGTAATCGAAGTCGGTGCGGGGATTGGTCAGATTGCCTGCCAACTGAGGCAAAAGGCGGAGATCAGGAAACTCGTCTCCGTTGAGCCCGACCTGCGCTTCTGTAACTACATGCACAAACACTTTCCCGAACTCGAAATACTTCACGGAACCATCAAGGATATGAAACCGGGAAATGCCTGGAATGCCATCTTGAGCGTAAACGTTCTTGAGCACATCGAAGCTGACGATGTCGAACTGGCAACCTATCGCACTCTGCTTAGCCTTGCAGGTGGGTCCCTTTGCCTTTTCGTGCCTGCACGCCCGGAGATCTACGCCCCAATTGACAAAGATTTCGGACATTTCCGACGGTATACGCGATCTGGGTTGCGCAAGAAACTTGAGCATGCGGGATTCAAGATCGAGCGAATTCGCTACTACAATCTCGTGGGTTACTTCGCATGGTGGGTGAATTTCTGTCTGTTAAAGAAAAGGTCATTTGATACGCAGGCAGTGCGTTTCTTTGATCAAACAGTCTTCCCCGTTGTGCATTGGTCCGAAACTCATATTTCCGCGCCACCCTTTGGACAAAGTCTCATGGCAGTCGCCACTGCACGATGAACACCGCAACATTACGTGAACGCTCTAAGAACTCTGAATGAAGCCTGTAGTCCCGGTTGCACCTTGAAGACTCGGTTTCTCCTACATGCGGACTCGCTCAAGCAGTTGCGTCTGTGCCAGCAAATAGGTTGCTAACCACCCGAGAGCCGTCCACCAAAGGAACATGTACCCATATCCGAAATGGCCGGCGGCGTTCGAGATGTAAAGCGCATACCCTAGATCCGTGATCGCAAAGGCGAATACAAAAGCTCGACGGTTGCCACTGGCAAATGCAATGAGCAAGGCCGGAAGCGCCAGGATTTCATCGTATGGATAGCTGTAGTAGCTGCATGTGACGGAGACAAGGAGCACGACCATACCCTCCTTCTTCCAATCCCAATCGAAGCGGTGCTTGCGCCAATAGAAAACAAGCCACAGCAGGCCCGCAAATTGAGGCAACAAGGCCAGCACATGCAGGCCGGAGATACTGTAAAGAAGTCCCCCAACATTAGGGTAGGACTCTCTTTCATGGACAACAAGCAGCGTGCGTTCCCAGAACTGAACAAAAATGTGGTGATTGATCAGCACGGCCGCGAGAGTGGCCGAAGCAAGAGTGAGAACGCCCGAAAACACGATGATCCATCTTTTGGAGTGCACGACCCAGAGGACAATTGCGATCAGAAACAACAGAACAACATGCGGCTTTCCGAATGGGAGAAGCAGGAAAGCACCTGCAAGCCAATCCTGCCTTTTTTGGGCGAAGATGCTGAATAAGACGATACCGAGAAGAACCAGAACCGTGAATTGACCCAACATCAGAAGAACGAACGTTGGCCCAAATATGAAAGGCAACACAGCCGGCGCAAGCGAGGTCCTGGAATTGAGATCATGTCCGATCGCGTGAGCACATCCGGCGATCACAAAGATACTCATGAGCGCCCACAATGCGAATGAAGTGTGATAGCCGAGAACGCCAAGTGGAAGCACAATCATGATCGCCCACGGCGGAATCTTCGTGACTAAAGGGGCTATATACATTCCCGCAGACTGTTCGAATTGCCTGGATAACTCCATTGAGTATGGATTCTTCGCAACCAGATGCGCCGCAGTCCAGTACTGCGTCAGATCCTGCGCGGGGAGAGCGTTAGACGCCATGAACGCCGCCAGGAACAAGACTCCGCCCACGAAAGCGATGAGCGCACCTGTGAGGATTTTCTTCGACTGCATGAGTGACATTCACCTATGACCGGAAATCGCGATGAATAGGAACGCGGCTTTCAGAAGCAAGGAGCATACCTGGTGTACTCAAAACTCGGGACTCACCTCTTTTCGGCGGGCGATGATTGTTCTACAAATTCCAGGACATCCCCGCGTTCTGTATTCGTCTTTTGAATGGTCCCCGGGGGAAGCTCAAGCACGGAATGCGCCGACAGGCATGCCGAAAGCCGCCAGGCCGGGACGTTGGCGCTTGTTTTTTTAACACGATGCTTGCGATCGAGATATACAAGATCGATCGGAAACTTCATGAAAAATGTGTGAACTGCTTCGCAAGGGATGATCCATAATCCCTCTCCCGGCCCAAGACCTTTTCGACCGAGTAATCCCTTTGAGCGTTTAGGTCCGCTCCCCGCCACCTCAAGCTTGTCGGCGAGTTCTGTATCTCTGTTCAGATTTCGAACCAGCATACGGACGTCCTGAGTGTTCCTTCCGGACTTTGACATTTCTGCGCTCACAGACATTGATTCCTGGGTTTGCTTCGTCACTTGGCTCGATTGCTCGCGGGCTCGCTCACATTGGTCCAAAGATTGTTGCGGTGCGGATCGAGTGCCTCTCAACCTGCACAGCATGCGAAAATGAGCCCCAGTGAGCACTTCTCACTGGGGCTCCTGGTCCATGTTGTCCTGTCACACACTTACTACGTTACTGTGGCGCGGGCTGCGTTGATGCTCCACCTCCGCCTCCACCGCCACCGGCTGACATGCCACCTTCAGAAACCAGTGGCGTCTCCGGCTTCTGGCTTTCGATCAGCTTCTCCACAGGAATGGTTGCTGGCGGAGGCGCCGGCGCAGTGCCAGCAGCCTTGGTATCCGGAGTGTGCATCGGAATCGTAGAATTCGGCGGCAGGAACCCTTCCGGATACTTCAGTTCAGGCAACGGTGTAGTGGCATCAATGGGATTCACAACCTCAGGCGTCACGATAACGATTAGTTCCGTATTGGTCTTGATCCTCTGCATTGACTGGAAGAACTTACCCAGAATCGGTATATCGCCTAGAAACGGAATCTTTTGGAAGTTATCCGTTTCTTCGTTATCGAGCAGTCCACCGATCACAAAGCTCTGCCCATCGGCAAGTTCGACCTCTGTCTTGACGCGTCTGACGGTCAGTGCTGGAACAGTCGCGCCGCCGATGTCCACGGCGTGGCCGTAGTCCAGGGAACTAACTTCCGGAGCGACCTGCAGGCGAATCGTGCCGCGATTGGTGATGGTGGGAATGAACGCAAGCAGTATACCGTATTGTTTGTACGAGATGGTGATTGGAGCCGCTGCACCGCCCACGGAGCTAGACTGGGCGACAGGATAGGGATATTCACCGCCCGCGAGGAAACTGGCCTGGTGTCCGTTTTTGGCTAGGACGTTGGGCTCCGCCAGGGTTTCGGCGAGTCCCTTCTGCTCCAGGGCCTGAATCGTAGCTCCCACGTTGAGGCCTGGATAAAAGGCAAACAGGTTTAGAGGGCTCACGGCACCGATCGTTCCAGTCGATCCACTAACCGTTGGCGTCACCGCGGCGTATTGATTCGTCGAAATCGAACCGATCGTGTTACCTAAGCCGGTACTGAAGACATTGATCCCCAGTTGTTTTTCCTTGGTGCGGTCGATACTCGCAAAACGCACCTTGAGGAGAATCTGCGGCTCAGCAGCCGGCACATTCACGTTGAGAAGGTTCACCACCTTCCCGGCAGTCGATGCGATCATGACAGCCCGATCCGAGCTGTTGAGATTCGTCACCACACCGCGAAGAAAGATCACACCGTTGTCCTGGGAGACTCTTACGTTCTGGCCAGGAAGTTCTGCTCTCAGCTCCCGGCGGATGCCGTCAAGAACGTCGTTGGAAGCGAAAGAACTGGGTCGAACCGTGACATTGAAAAATTGCCGACCGCCGCTCTGATCCCAAATGATCAGGCTGGTTTCTCCAGCAGCCTTGCCACTGAGCAGAATCTGCGTGGGACTCACTGCTTGCGCCTGGGCAAAGTCGCCCAATCCCACCACGATGCGCGTTACGGGGCGCGCGAGATCAAGTACGACAGATTTACCCACTGCTAATGACAGGTCGTTGGTTGAATCCTGACTTGTTGCTGTCGCCGGCTGGGTCCCCGGCGGGGGCGCCTGGGCCCACACGGCCGCTTTGGCACAAAACATAAGTGTCAAAGCACTGACACTGGCGATGACGATCCCAGTTTTCGCTTTCACTGTTTCCCCCCGGGCGCTGCAAATTTATCTTCCGTTTTGGTATTCCCGTTGATGACGGTTACCGTGAACATTTCCGGCTTCGGCTTGGGAGCCGCGACACGACCGGTCAGTTTGGGTTTGCTTGCCGGGGCATTCTGATCCAGGAACAGATTCGTCATCGCAGTTCCCTGCACCGGCGCAACCTTGATATCGAGCGGATTCCGGAGCACAAGCTGAATACGAGTTTCGTTACTGGCGAGGGCCATCACTTGAGCCTGCTCCGGCGTTACGAGCAGATTGACGACCTGCACCTGCTGTGGCTTGCCCTCGGCGTCCTTCTGAATATCGGTTCCCGCTGAGAGAACTTCGATATTCTGGAGGACCGTCCTTACCTGGGTGTCGTTGTTCCCTCCGCCGCCGGTGTTGGTCGGAGGCACTCCCGAGATGAGAACGTCCACGTGCATTCCCGGGAGGACGAATCCGGCCACGCCAACAACCTGGTCGACTCGGACGGCGATGGCTCGCATACCATCCTTGATGGTCGCAGCAAAGCCGCCTCCGGAGCCCATGGGAGCGAGACGATCATCCAGAATCGGTTCGCCGGCGTACAGGTTCGAAATGACGCCGCGCCCAATTGCGTTCTTGGCATCCAAAATTGCGCTCTTCGGCACCGTCCCCATGATTTGAACGGTGGTCAGATCCGGAGCACTCAGCACCGTACCAATTTTGATGTCGGTGGCTGCAGCAACCACGCGTGTGGATGGTAGTGGTTTCGCTGCAGCAATGCGCATGCCGACCAACCGGTAGACGAGCACGGAGCACAGTGCCGCTACAACGAATGCAGCAAGGAGAATGGTTACCAGTCTTCGGTTCATCAGAATCCTGTCTTCGCGAGGTGAAAAGTGCTGATTTCTGCTTCTTCCGCCGTTGCATGCAAGGGCACAGGAAAAAGCTGCCTCTTCACACAGAGTTAGTGGTCGAAATGGTGAATTGCCTGCATGGGTGAATGCCGCTAGAGTATAGCATTATGTGGCATTTCGAGTGCATCGAATTTAACCCCTGCAAACCGAAGTACCTAGAATGCCAATTAACGAAATGGCATCTCAAGGCTTCGCTTCGCCGCATTGCCTTCATAAGGTATTTGTGAAGGTATCTCCTCATGGCTCGCGTGCTCTGTCAACGGTACCAAAGCGTGCAAACTGTTAATAAAATCAGGCTGGCTCTCCCCTGTAAAGACAGCCATGAACAACAACCTGACCAAAGTTATTCTCATTACAGAAATGATCTTGTAGAGTTATCCACCCACGCGCATACTTGTAGGTACGTTTGCCTTGCCAACGCGGATCACGCGACCTTACAGCTGTGACCATTCCCGGGTGTAACTCTGTCGTCCCCTGAGTTAGGGGTGATTCGAGGAACAACACCCAACGAGAAACAACACCTGTTCCCCGTATAAAGTACGAGCAGGCTGCCTACCAGGAGAGGGGATTACCCGGCGAATGAGGTCATCGCGCACGATCAGCCTATTTACGGTACAACCGGAGCCCCGACGGGGACCTTCGGCGCTGGTTGCGTCGGTTGTTCTGCACAGTTCAGCCATCGCTCTTGTACTGTCAGCCTTCGTGTATTCTCCGCAGTTCCGGCTGAATACACCGAATGTGTACATGATGCAGCATGTCGATCTCAACATGCCCTACCCGCCAATTCAAAAATCCGGCGGGAGCGGAAGCATGTATCCGAAGTCTTCGTCTTCGGGCGCTGAATCTTCGGCTCATGAACAACTAGCCGCGCCGGCCTCGAGCCGGGTTCATTTCATGCACCGAAAACTTGCTGCACAAACATTGATCGATCCCGATGTTGATCCGGAAAAAATGCTGCCGAAGGATACACCTCTTCCGCAAATGTTGCTCTGGTCAGGCCATCGCCCGAAGGTGCAGGTTCTTACTCCTCCAAAACCAAAGCCTCCATCGATCACGCTCGACAAACCGAAGCTGAACTTCCCCAACAAGGAAGTACAGATTGCCGAGATGAACATCTCGTCGACGCGCTTCCAATCGAAGCTTCCAATGCCGATGCCGAGCAGTTCGTCTCCCGTCATACTGAAACGCGATCTGGATGTGCAGCGCATTCCGGAGACGGGTTCGGTTTCGAGTATTGAAGCGACACCGGCCGCGATCCTATCGGCTTCCGACCTTCAAATGAACCAAGGCCGTGTCACCATGCCCGGCGCAAACCAGTCGGCTGAAGGTACAGAACAGGGCGGCCTGGGAACTGGCAAGGCGCCGAATTCCCTGCAGCATGGCTCGGGAGACTCGGGGAGCACCGGCACCGACAAGGGTTCAGGCAAAGGACAGAATTCAAGCGGTGGACAAGCCGCCGGGCCTGGAAATGGGGGCTCTCAAAAAGGTCCTGGAAGCGGCACAGCGGGAAATGGCACGCAAGCAGGTACCGGCAGCGGAAAAGGCACCGGCCACAATGAGGGCTCGGGGTCAGGACCAACGAACGGACAAGGCTCGGGAGAAGGTGACAACGGAGCAGTAACACGCATCAAGCTGCCGAAGAACGGTACGTTTGGCGTTGTCGTTGTGGGATCGTCCCTTGATGAGCAGTATCCCGAAACATCCGAAGTCTGGAAGGGCCGCCTGGCGTACTCGGTGTACTTGCATGTCGGACTGGAAAAGAGCTGGATCCTGCAGTATTCGCTTCCGCGGGCTGCCGATTCAGCAAACGCAGGGAGTGCACGCCTCGAGGCTCCATGGCCGTACTACATCGTTCGCCCCAACTTGAACCCCGATGACGCCGATTCTGATGCGGTGATGGTTCACGGCTTTGTCGATGAAGCGGGACACTTTGAAAAGCTCTCCGTCGTTTTTCCAACAGACCTCGGATATGCGCGTGAGCAACTCGTCCTGGGAGCCCTGCAGCAATGGCAGTTCAGAGCCGGCACACGCGACGGCCAGATTGCCAAGCTCGAAGTGCTCCTGATTATCCCGGAGACTGGTCAATAGCTTCGCGAGTGATTCCTGGCCGCATTCCTATCAAGCCTGGACTGTCCGCCGTGGATCGTTCAGCCAAGGATCGTCCCGCCTTGGATCGATCCGCGCCGACTCGGACGTCGCCAGATCGACAAGCCGTCCCTGGCACTCCCGGTAAGGGAGCAGCTCAAGACGGCGATTGGACCCGCTGAATGAACCGCTGTAATGCTTTCTTCCCTACACCGGTTTCGGGCAGAGTCTCTCCACTGTTCAAATCGACAGTGTTGGATGGAACAAAGGAAAGACCCACTCCATCCGTGCCCCAGCGAATGACCTTGGTCAACACAGAAATGAAATCGTCCGGGTCGTCGCCATCGGTATTCGTACGCTGCAGCGTCATCAGGATCATGGTTCCCGGGAACCAGCGTTCGTCGGTCAGCAGGTACAAACCATTTGTGCTGATATCGGCGATGTGAAATGCCTGGGGAGCACCGCCGGTCCAGTAGTAAGCGACCAAGCCTGGCAACGGGTGGCGCTTTGAGCCACGCCGGTCCGTCGAAAGCCAACGAAGAAAGCGAATAAACCATGAAGCGTTATGGATCGGATCCGCTTCGGCGCTATCCTTCTCCGCAAGGCGTTGATGCGCCATCTGCAACTCGGCTGTCTGATCGATTTCTGGATAGGTCTCAGCTACGGCAGCAGGCGCGGACTTCATCCCTTCCCGCTGATCGCCGGATGCCACCGGGTTGAAACCCGATTTATTCGACAAACGAGCTAGCCGCTCTTCCATTTCACCCGCTACGCAGATAAGAAGCATATCCCCGGGCTGCGTTTGGGTAGAAAAAATGGTATGACCTGCGAGCACCAGCGCGCTGGCCGGCTGCTCCCGCGTTGGCTCAATGGCATGATTTGGAAAAGACTCAATCGCCTGTAAGACCCGGTTGTCATCGTCAAGATAGATCAAATCGACAGGCGTGAGACCCTTGGTGGCAGGAACCCCTCGAAAAGGTGTCAGCCACAGACCCGCGTCAGCTTTGATGGAGAGGTTCTCCATGAGAACTTTCAGCTGCTTGGCGGCCGTATCAGCAACAACGACGCCCAGACTCAGAAAGCTCTCTCGCGTTTGGTTATACACACAGTATCTGCGGGTTTCCATGATCTGCGCCTCTTCAGAAAGCTGCCCGGATGAAGGCCGGAACAAAATGAACTGCTTCTATCCGGACCTCATAATTTGCCAGGTGACGCAGAGAACTTTCCTGCGTCGTGTCACCCCAAATGAGATCCGCTCAATCGACCAACAGCATTCGATCGCACGAAGAGGAATAACTTGCTGAAGTCTGCTAACAGATTACAACAGCGCAGACGAGACAAAATTGGCTTCACCGTCACAGGACGATGTTCCGCGAGACTAAGGTGCCGGCTAGAGGCACGGACATACATTGCCGTACTTTCCACCGGCCCCTTTCAACCAGACAGGGTTACTTAACCCGTGTGCGGCGCCGCTGAATCAGAATAACCAGCACGATGACAAAGAGTACCCCGGATACGATCCGGATAATCGTGGTTTGGTCCATGTCGATTCTCTCCCTTCATAAAATGCTTGAAAATTAGTGATTAAAAAGCTGTTTGAATGAGTCTGCCATGGTCAGCACTGCAGGGCCAAGGACGACCAAAAAGAGCGACGGAAAGATAAACAACACCAGGGGAAATAGAAGCTTGACCGAGAGCTTTGCCGCCTTCTCTTCAATTTCCTGAACGCGTTTTGTTCTCAACGTATCAGAGTGGACACGTAGTGTCTTGCCGATACTTGTTCCGAACTGTTCGGCCTGGACCAGCATTGAAACCAGGTTTCGCACCACGTCTACGTCCGTGCGCTCGGCCAGGTGCTTCCATGCGTCGGACCGCGCACGACCCGCGCGCTGCTCCAGGGCCACGATGCCGAGTTCATCACTCAGCGCCGGTTGCGCCTTGACCAACTCCTGCGCAGTGCGGGCAGTCGCCTGATCGAGACTCAAGCCGGCTTCGACGCAAATTACAAGAAGATCGAGAACGTCTGGAAGGCCCTTCTTGATCTCCGCTTGGCGATTCGAAATCTTCCTTCCGAGCCAGAAATCAGGAGCCAGGAAGCCGATGCCGCCCGCCATCAGAAAAACGAAAAGCGGCCCAATATGGTACGCACCGGTCACCCACGCAAGCAACATGAGTACAACCGGTGTGATCACTTTGGCGCCGTAGAACGATTTGACGGCAGTATCGGAGCGAAGTCCGGCGCGGACCAGCCGTTGCTGCACCACCGAAATCTCGGCTTGGCTGCGGGGCAGGATCTTTTCAAAGTGCTCGACCACGCCGCCGATTACATGGCGGGTCTCTTCGATCGTTGTGGAAATCGTCTTCTTGTTAGCGCGCGGATAGAGCGCCGACGAGATGCGCTCCTGTATCTTGTCGCGGTAGAAGATCAAGACGCCGCCGCTGCCGATCAGCAGGAACGCAACTAGAAACGAAATGACTGCAAATGCCATAGATCCTCACTAGACGTCCATGTTCACGATTTTGCGGATGATGAGGCCACCAATGACGATCATGATGCCCGCAGCGTAAAGCAGCTTCAACCCGAGTTCCTTCTTCCACAAAAGGCTCATCAGGTCAGGGTTGACCATGTACAAGAGCATTCCCAGCACTACCGGCAGAAGCGTAAGAATCCATCCCGTCAAACGCCCTTGTGCCGTATGTGTCAATACCTGGCGCTTCAGGCGGAAACGTTCGCGAATCACCTGCGATGTCTTTTCCAGTACTTCGGCCAGGTTGCCGCCGCTTTCACGCTGAATCAAAATCGCGGTGCAAACAATCTTGACGTCCTGCAATGGGACGCGGACAACAAGATTATCCAGCGCCGACTTCAATTCGAGACCGTAGTTCATCTCGTCAAAAGTCAGTCGGAACTCCCCGCCTACAGGATCCTGACATTCGCGCGAAACAAGACCCATTGCGGCATTCAAACTGTGGCCTACGCGAAGCGCGCTCACGATCAGTTCGAGTGCCTCTGGAATTCCCTCTTCGAACTTGTTCATGCGCGATTTCCGCTTTTGGTATACCCAACCGATCGGCCCTGCAGCAGTCACCAGTCCAACCAGCGCGCCGGCAAGCATCGCGCCAGTCCGCCAATACACCAGGTAAGCCGGCACGATAAAGCACACGCCGCAGAACAAGCTCAGGCCGCCTACCGTCCACTTCACGTTTGCCTGATATAGGAACCGGCGAATGCGAGGGGCAAGCTCGAGCTTTGAGAGAAAGCGATCCAGCCAGGGAATCGAACTCATCAGTTCGTTCTTGCGAACGTCTACGATGAGGTCGGCCATCTCCGGTTTGCCCACAGCGATCGCGGACTCAAGCCTGGTCATGATCGCACGGGTCTGCTCTGTAGCTCCCGAGCCGCTGGCGGCCGCGATCAGAACCACTACCCCGAAAACTCCCAGGAACACGAGTACGATAATAAATCCCATGCTTACCTCCGCTAACGCTTCTTGCTCAGTTCACTTCCGTTACTTTCTCAAACAAGCTCGGCGGCAGGAAGATGCCGGCAGTACGTAGTTGTTCGAGGAACTTTGGACGGATGCGACTGGGCACGAAAGCGCCCTGTACCCTGCCATTCGGCCCGATGCCCTTCTTCTGGAATGCGAAAATCTCCTGCATACTGATCACGTTCTCTTCCATACCCGTGATTTCGTGAATGCTCACGCACTTACGGGAGCCGTCGCTCAAACGCGAAGCCTGCACCACAATAGTGAGCGCAGAAGCGATCTGCGCCCGGACTGTCTTTTCAGGAAGGTTCAGGTTGGTCATCGCCACCATGGATTCCAGGCGGGTCAGCGCGTCGCGCGCCGTGTTGGCGTGAACCGTGGTCATCGAACCTTCGTGACCGGTATTCATGGCCTGGAGCATGTCAAAAGCCTCCTCGCCACGACACTCACCGATGATGATGCGGTCGGGGCGCATACGAAGGCAGTTGATCAGCAGTTGTCTTTGTCGAATCGCGCCCTGGCCTTCAACGTTGGGCGGACGCGTTTCCAAACGAACAATGTTCTCCTGCGCAAGCTGCAATTCGGCGGCGTCCTCAATCGTAATGACGCGCTCGTTCTGCGGAATGTACTGCGAAAGAATATTGAGGAAGGTCGTTTTGCCAGCGCCGGTGCCGCCCGAGATCAAAATGCTGAGGCGCGCACGGACTGCTGCTGAAAGCAATTCCATCATCTCCGCGGAAATACTCTTCAATTGAACCAGCTGGTTGGCCGCCAGAGGACCGGTGCCGAAGCGGCGGATGGACATCGAAGGGCCATCGAGCGCGAGCGGCGGAATGATCGCGTTCACACGAGAGCCGTCAGGCAAACGCGCGTCCACCATCGGCGACGACTCATCCACGCGCCGTCCCACGCGCGAGACGATGCGGTCAATGATCTGAAGCAGGTGACGGTCATCGCGGAACGAGGCGTCGGCACGCGTCAGCAAACCTCCCTTTTCAATGAACACATGATCCTTGTCATTGACCATAATGTCGGAGATCTTCTGGTCTTTGAGCAGCGGCTCAAGAGGTCCCAGACCGAAGACCTCGTCCAGCAGATCGGTCTGGATCTTCTCTTGCTCATCGAAGCTGAGCGGCACCCGACGATCACTGATAATCTCGCTGATAATGCTCGAGACAGCCTGCCTGGCTTGACTGGAGTTAATGCGGGAAAGCTTCTCCAGATCGAGCTTCGACAGCAGTGTACGATGTACTTCTGCCTTGAAGTTTTCCAGATTCATTGATTCCACGATGCGCCGTCCTCAATTACAAATTCCGTCAAATAACGGGTGGTTATTTGAAAAGGCTGAATCCTTTTCTCTTTTCCGGCTTGGGGGGCATCCCGCAAGCCGCTCGTGCCATGTCCTGGAGTACCCTTGCAATGCTTGAATCATCCAACGCCAGCGGAACTGCCTCGTTCTGCATCCGCCGTACGTTGTAGTAATCGCTGGGAATCTTCCACGCGATCGGCTTGGTAAGCGCCTTCTCGATGTGCTCTTCGTCCACCCCCATGGAGCTCTTCACATATCGATTCAGGACGATTTCGAGTTTGGGAGTTCCCGATTTGAAGAATTCCGAAATCAACCGGTGCGAATTGCGCAGCTCGGGAATTCCCGCCTGCATCACAAGATACGCCGTGTCTGCCTGTTCAAACCAGGCGGCATCCGTCAAATCGAAGCGCGATCCGGCATCAATCACAACGAAGGCAAAGTCCTGTCGCGCCACTTGCAGCATCTTGTCGATTGACTCATTGCTGGCCTGAATTTGAGGAAACCTGCCCGGCGCCGCCAGCACCGGGAGTCCCGAGCTATGGGTGGTCAGCAGCTTTGAAAAGAAATTCGTGTCCATGCGGTCGGCGTTCTGAAGCGCATCGGCCGTGGAGAACTGCGTGGTGAGCCCGAGGCTGAGGGCAGCGTCGCCAAGAGGCAGATCCAGGTCGATCAGAACCGCGGTTTGTTGGCATTCCTGCACCATCGCCACGGCAAAATTACAGGCCACCGTAGTTACACCGGACCCCCCTTTTCCACCCAGGAAAACCAGGATCTTCCCTCCCGTCCGCTTGGTGGACTTGCCCCCCTGACGGCGCGAAGAGGCTCGGATCAGTGCATCGGAAAGGGCGGCGGGATCAATCGGGTCCGACAAAAACTCGCGCGCGCCGGCCCGCATCGAGCGAACCATCAGGTTCGGATCGAGCCGCGACGTGTACACCATTACCGTTGTCGTGCTGCTTGAAGCAACAAACTCTACAAGTTCAAGAGCGTATTCGACGTCAGATTCCAAGTCGATAATGACCGCGTCGAAGGCTTTTTCGCCCAACATCCTGGGCATTTCTTTAAGAGTCGGGGGATACGAAGAATATTCCCGCACAATCGCAGCGTGCGAGCTGTTCAGTGCGCTCGCAATTGTCCTCCTGCGCTGCTCACTGGGGCAGATCAGCGCAATCGACAGTATGTTGCCACCAAGGGGATCAAGGTCTTGCGTGTTATCAGTCACAGAATCAAAACTCCCAAGTTCTAGCGCCAAAACCGCGCAGTCACCAAGTTCGGGGCATCGTCAGCCTACTCTAGTCGTTTTTCAAGCTCCTTCTCAATGAGAAAAGAAGGAAATGAGAGTACCAATCGCAATTGCCGGAGCATAAGGCATCTTGCGTGCCTTTGGGTTGGAGAGTTTCAGGTCTTCGGGCGCGTGCAATCCGCGCTTCTTCCAGCCAAAAACCAGATCCCCGGCCCCGGTGAACATCTCGCCCAAAAATCCCCCAAAGGTGGCCCAGGCAATCGCCATAACTCCGCCAACCACCGCGATCAAAACCAGTGCAAGTACAAGCTGCTGCCACCAAATCCAGGCTCCGATTGCGGCACAAAGCTTTACATCGCCCATCCCCATGCCGCCCATCATCGCCAGCAATCCATAAATCAGGCCCCCGAGCAACATGCCGCCGAGGCTCTCACCTAATCCATGCCATCCCGCAACCCATGTCGAAACCACCAGTCCCGCCAACAAAAACGGAAACACCAACCAGTTTGGAATCCGCCGGCTGCGAAGGTCTGTAATAGTCGCCACAATCAATACTGCAAGCGTCGGCCACCAGGCATAGGGGTGCTGCAAATGTTGCAAACTTCATCCTCCTGCGCCCCTGTCCGAGTGGCAGCCTTTAGAGCAATTCTGCCTTCAATTTCGCGCATGTCAACCGTCGCTCGATTCAATGCGTTAGGTTGGGGGTATCGAGCCAAGTGTACACGGAAGTACACGTTGGGAGTAACCCTGTGCAATAAAGGGTATACACCGGAGTAATGCCTCTATCCGGCTATACCTGTATCTGAAAATCTGCTTGATTCCATTCTTTCACCACCACTTTCATTCGTGAACCAGTATTCCATTTCGTGTCCGAAATAGTTTTGGTTTCACTCGAAAACCCGATAGCAACCAGCTATCGCTTTCAAGCCGAATCTCAGGTTTAAACAAACTCCCATGTTTCCTTTCTGCATTCGCAGTGGCCGGGCATTCGGCCCGTCAGCGCGGCGGCGTTGTATCCTTCTTCTAATGTTCAGGCGACACGCTTTCCTCCTATTGATCCTCGCAGTCGGACTGTCGCCTGTTCGCAATCGCGCCCAGACTGATTCACCACTGCCTGCGCGGCCCGCTCCGGTCAGCCCCAAACCCGCTTTGACGGGACAAAAATCAGCAGCAAGCACCTCGTCCAAAGCCGCTTCGGCCGTGCCTGTTTCGTCTGCAAACGAATTCGACTCTCCACAGTCATCGCCGTCCTCCCAGCCGCAGCAGATTGTAGTCACTCCATCGGCGGCGCAACCGGCTCCGTGGACCTGGCACGATCAGGTGCTCTGGGGAGCTCTTCTGGTTCTCGTCGTCCTTGGCTATATCGGCGTCCTGCTTTCGCTGCGGATCTTGAAGAACATCCAGCGGCAGACCGAATTCGGCGTCTCCGCTGCCCAGGCTGCCCTGCAATGTGCCAACGCAGCCCTCGAAAGTTCCCAGGCAATCGTCGACTCCGGCCGGCCCTGGATCGTCATTACCGTCGAGCCCTTCCTTACCGTGGAACACGGCTTTAAGGTGATGGCCACAAATCGCGGCCGCACCCCCGCCCGCATTCTGGCCAAAGCTGACTGCGTGAAGGTCGCCGTTGACGAAACCAGACTTCCTGCCACTCCCGATTTTGATAGCGGGAAATCAGCTACACCCTTTGAGCCGATCATTCTCCTTCCCGGCGAATCCGCCGGCATCCGCCCATTCCGCCGCGCTGACGTACGCTCCTATTGCGCATCGGATGAGCAATTTAGGCGCGTGGAGAAGTGGGAAGAGAAGCTCTTCATGTTTGGCCGCGTCATTTACCGCGACCTGATCTCACCCTTGGATCAGCCGAATCATGAAACCGACTGGTGCTGCTGGTACGTTTATGGCGACAAGGACGCGCTGGTGATTGCCGGCCCGCCGGAATACAACAAGCACAATTAGCGCTGATACCGTTGAACCAAAAGCTGATGCACTTCGTAAGGATTGTCATT
>Ga0209004_1000012_pt1 | contig 46616 bp, 47 predicted proteins | sample TexAe_RefH0_M1_FD_187948 | JGI IMG/M metagenome (GOLD analysis project Ga0209004, IMG submission 187948) | Forest soil microbial communities from Davy Crockett National Forest, Groveton, Texas, USA - Texas A ecozone_RefH0_M1 (SPAdes) (version 2) | ecosystem: Environmental > Terrestrial > Soil >... | reverse complement strand
CGTTCACTTTCACTTCACGCCTACTTACTCATCATGGCTGAACCAGGTCGAACTCTGGTTTGCCAGAATCGAGCGCGATGTGATCGCACGCGGCATCTTTACTTCCGTCTCTGACCTGGCCCGTAAGCTTCGCCGCTACATCAACGCCTATTCCGCAAACGCTCGGCCCTTTCTATGGAAGTACTCAAATCCAACTCGACGCATTCATGCTAACGATTTCACTGCGACAGGCCACTAGAAGGTTGTACGTTCCCCCACAAGGTCGTCAGCCCCGCGTCCTGGTAAAGCTCATAGTTAAGTTTGTTTGTTCCGTAAAGCGTTTGACGTAACGGAACCGCGTCCGTTGAGCCAGTGTTTGGATTGGATCCTTGGCTGAGACCAATCCAAGCATGCAAACCAGTCAGACATGCCACCGACAAGGTGGTGGAGCCCTGCAAGTCAACGCCCGAACTAGCATTGTTAACGGTTGGATCGTATGTACCGACGGATAGCGGATTGGCTGTGACGATGCAATGGTCAAGAACTGCGGTTGTGGCATTCATGTTTGCTCTTGCTGGCGTGCTGGCGCTTGTCGTAGCCACAAAACACATGGATAAGATCACCAGAGCCAACGAGGTAAACGGTTGCGTGATGCGTTTCATGCTTTCTCTCCTGAATCCGCGTCGCGGGGTCAAACTGGGAGTCGACCCACGTCGGTCTTCTACAGAAGTTCCAGTCGTCGGGCCGCAAGCAGAAAAAGGTAACTCGGGGCATTAATCCTTCTGGAAGTCTTCTCAGATAGTACTCTCATCGTGACTATAAATAATAAGTGTAGGTGCATCAAAATAACTAATGTGTTATCTCAACTTAGTCAAACTAAACGGGTAACGACATTGTGTTTCACTTATAGGAACCACCACTTGAAGTTATTCGGCATTGCGTCAGCGTCTATCTATTTCAAATGAGCTACGCTGAGAACCAACTGACTAATGTAAGGCCGCACACCCTCCAGACGGATGATCTATAGTGCAACCGTTTCTTCTACGTAAACAACGAGGTTGCGACCAGACGCCTTTGCCCGGTATAGCGCTGCATCAGCTTCCTCGAGAAAAGGCTCGATCTGTGTCGTCTTGTTCCAGTCGTCAATCGTGATTGCTCCGACGCTTATGGATACGGAGACTGGCCCACTCTTCGTCAAGAATGGACTTCGGCAAATTCCTTCTCTTACCTCTTCAGCGCGTTTCCTGAGTCCCGTAGCATTGCATCGCCCGAGTACAATCAGAAACTCTTCTCCGCCGTACCGCCCCACACCGTCATATGGCCGGATAAGCTCTTGGAGCCGAGTGGAGACCTGCTGCAGAACCTCGTCGCCTACCAGATGTCCATGCGTATCATTGATCTGTTTAAAGTGGTCAATGTCGCAAATCATCACCGAGACGGGAGTCTTCTCCCGGGATGACCGACTCAGTTCGCTCTTCAACAATGCGAAGATGCTGTCTCTATCCCAAAGAGAAGTTAGCGCATCGTGGGTTGCCCTGAAGCGCATTTGTTCGCGAGCAAATACAAGTTTATCCTCAAGTTCAAGGATACGCAGCCCGGCGCGAAGTCTAGCTTTCAGCTCGTCCGGATTACATGGTTTAGTAAGGTAATCGTCCGCACCGGCTCCCAGACCCTTTACTACATCTTCCGTCGATTGTCTGGAAGTCAACAGCACAATGTAGACATATGAATCGTGGGATCTGCTTCGGACTGCACCGCAGACGCCAGGGCCATCCAGTTCGGGCATCATCCAATCGATCAATGCGATCCGTGGACAGTCCCGCTTGGATAATTCGCTCGCCGCCTCCCGCCCATTTGATACCGTAATTACTTCGTACCCACTCTTCTCAAGCGTGCGCTCCATCATGCGAAGCGAGACTGGATCATCATCCGCTACGAGGATCCTCATTTTGCGACCTCCAGGCAAAGCCCTTCCAGGCTTTCAATAACCCGGGTCAATTCTGCTTCTAACTTCGCCAGCGCGGTTGCGGCAGATGCAAACTCGCGAGCTAACCCCATCGACTCGAGCTCGCCTGCGAATCCCGCAGCAGTTGGGGCGGCGAGGTTTGACAATGCGCCCCTGAGCGCGTGCCCCACGCTTTGTAGCGTCCCGGCATTTCGATTCAAAATTGCCTCGTGCGCGACCTGCATCTGTTCCGGAGTATCCTTTCGCAAAAGCTCGAGAAGTTCGGAAAGCAGACCACGATCTCCGTCAATTCGTTCGAAGAGATCTTTGATGCAGATTGGCCCCTCCGGTTTGTCGCTTGACTCCGCCAAAATACCTTTCCGACGGTCTTCCGTTTGATAATGATCCAGGATGTTGTCCAGTTCCTGTGGGGAGATCGGTTTCGAGAGGTATCCGTCCATGCCTGCCGCCAGGCAACGCTCGCGATCGCCTTTCATCACCAATGCGGTCATTGCCACCACTTGTTGATGTTCTCCAGAGAACCTCTCTTTTTCGCGTAGCAGCTTTGTGGCTTCCAACCCGTCCATCTCGGGCATTTGAACATCCATAAGAACCAGATCGTATCGGCCCTTCTTCAGAGCCGCCAGGGCTTGTCCCCCGTTGCCGGCTGCGGTCACACGATGTCCGCGTTTTTCCAGAAGACGTATTGCAAGCTTCTGATTCACCAGATTGTCCTCGGCAAGCAGAATATTCATACTTCTGTGAACCCCACCGTTTTCTTGCATTGAGTCCCTCGTGACCATCCGGGTCGGTCCTGATTGCTTATCGGTGCCGAGGACGCGCATGATTGCATCTTGGAGTTCTGACTTTCGGACCGGCTTCAAAAGGTATGCCGAAATTCCCAATTCACCGCAACGAGCTGCGTCGCCCCGTTGTCCACCTGAAGTCAGCATCATGATGGTCGAGGTGGAGAGTTCCGATCGCCGTTTGACCTCTTCCACAAGTCCAAACCCGTCCATATTGGGCATGTGCATATCGGTAAGAATCAGTTCGTATGGTTTCTCATTCTCATGTGCAGCCAACAATGCTCCCAGAGCTTTTTCTCCGTCGGCCGCACAGGTCGGATTCATTCCCCAGTGCTTGACAAGGCCCTCAAGAATCCGTCGGTTCGTTCGATTGTCGTCAACAACTAACACTTTGACTCCACTCAATTCCGGAAGGGCCGCCGTGGGTCCGACTTTGATCACCCGTTCCGCAGCGGCCTTCAGGCTCACTGTGAAATGAAAGCGAGATCCGACACCGAGTTCACTCTCCACCCAGACCCGTCCACCCATCATTTCGATCAATCGCTTTGAGATCGTCAATCCTAGGCCAGTTCCACCGAATTCACGCGTCGTTGAGGTATCGGCCTGATTAAAGGATTCAAAGATTGTACCCAGCTTCTTAAGATCTATCCCGACTCCTGTGTCGGAGACTGTGAAGTGTAGTGTCGAAGAGTCTGTGTCCGTCAGCTCGTTCTGAACTTTCAGGCCAATCTCACCTGCCTTGGTGAATTTCAGTGCATTGCCGATTAAATTAATCAGGACTTGGCGCAGGCGCCCAGGATCGCCTACGACCACCTCCGGCACCTCTGGCGAAATCTCACAAAGGAACTCGAGCCCTTTCTCATCAGCACGGAGTGCGAAGGTCTTCATCGTTCCCTCAATGCAGCTGCACAGGTCGAAATCGATTTCTTCAATATCGACCTTCCCGGCCTCTATCTTTGAAAAGTCGAGGATGTCGTTAATCACATTTAGTAATGAGTCCGCAGACAACTTCACCGTCTCCAGATAATCGCGCTGTTCCAAGGTGAGCTCCGTCTCGAGGGTAAGTTCTGTCATTCCAATGATGCCGTTTAACGGAGTGCGAATTTCGTGGCTCATATTTGCAAGAAACTCGCTCTTTGCCTGGCTTCCGGCTTCGGCCGAGGTGGCTCTCTCTCTTTCCTGGTGCATCTGGGCCATCATGCGATAGCGCTCTTCGCTCATCTCCAGTTCTTTGGCGTGGAATGAGAAGCGCCTGTCCAACATTGATGCCAGGAACACAACGCCTAGGATTGTCAGGGTCACAAGTGCAATACCGGCTATTCCAAGTTGAGAAATGCTGATGGAATGTTTGAGCTCCGATGCGGGGAGAGGAGCCGGCATAAAGCTGACAGCCGCCATCCCCACATAGTGCATTACGGGGATAGCCATTCCCATAACCACTGCGCTTCCGGTTTTCCGCCAACTCCAGGTCGACGTCTGCCCTCGCAATCCAAACGTTAGCCACATCGCCACAAAAGAGATGACGACGGCAAGCGCGACAGATAGCGTGACGAGACCAATCGAATATTGGCACATCCCCGGAAGGCGCATTGCTTCCATGCCGATATAGTGCATGGCTGCAATTCCAGTGCCCATGAGCAGACTGCCGAAAACTGCCGCCTTCATCTCCATGGTCTTCCGGCTCACCACGAGCAGAGCCACAGCTGAAGCTGATACAGCCGCAACCATCGACAGCAGAACTGTAGGCCAGTCATACTCGACGGGAACCGGGAGGATAAACGCCTCCATTCCGACATAGTGCATCGACCAGATCCCCATCCCCATAGCAAGGGCGCCGCCAGTCAACCAGGCAATTCGAGAAGCTCCGTGTGCAGCTGTTACTCGTCCAGCGAGATCAAGCGCTGCGTATGCAGCAAATATCGCAATCAGGACAGATACAGCAACGAGACGGTAGTCGTAGAACCCGACCAAAAGAGTGGCATGTTGGTTCACCCTAATACCTCCGAGATCCGAATATCCTGCCCGCATCAGTCAGACTGTCGAGCTTAAGTCTGTTTAATGTCAATTGCGATTTACTAAGTGCAATTAAACAGTGAGTAAGTCATCGACCCAATGAGACTGGTACTTGAGACCGTTCAGTGTTTCAGCGAGTGCTCGTCAACTTCTTCTGCACTGTCGGAAGCGATTTCTGTGAGGAGAAATCTGATCCCTGCAGTGGGGGCAACAACCACGACATTCGTGCGATTAGCTTGCGTGACTCTATTACTGCAGCAAGTGAGGTGCCAAAGTCAGATGGCCAAAGTAACCGTCAACAAATGTTGCGAGGATGGAGGTTAGCAGAATGGCGCATTAGGTGTTGGAGGAACGGGAATGCAAGTGACGAAGTCGTGACGAAATAGAGTCACTCAGACTTCATTTAGTCACTTTACTCAATTCGAGCGGCCTCTTCAATTGGCAGATCTGATCAATGCTGCGGTCAAGGAGTTTCTCATTTCATCTCTCAGCCGCATTCCGCGGCAGTCGAAAATGGTTGGGAAGTGACGATATTTAGTCTCGGCGGCGCGATTTCGTCTTCGCCACGTCGTCGTCAACCTAAGTAGCATTTCCGCTATCCCTATCTACTCTGCAGCCAACTCAACTTCTGTCAGTGACTTGAATTTCTTTGGTCTCATCTCTCCAGTTTGGTAAGGCAATTGCTCCTGCAAATAGCGTGCTTCGATCAATGAGCCGTTCCGCTGCCTCTAATCAGCTCCTCTTGTTCGAAGCCTCGTTGTGGAAGTTTGGAGAGAGTTGAAGAAGATAACGGAGGTTCAAATTGCAAGGCGTGCCCAAGGAGATAGGAACGTTGGAATACCCAATCCGGTTTCCAGGTGAGTTCTTCCGGACATTGTCGCTCACCGCTTGGAACGATGTGACTTCGTACGCGAATACATTTACTTACCTCGCGGACATAGCGATTTTTTCGGAGAGAGATTTGGCGCTCGGCTTGTACATCATTCTTGAGGGTGCTGTCAGGCTTTCGACTCTCTCAAGCGATGGCCGACGCTTTGGCCTGCGTATTGCACGGAGGGGGCAAATGCTTGGACTCTCATCGGTTCTGTCCGGACATTCCCTCGACGCAACGGCCGAGACCATCAGCCCGACCAGGCTCGCATTTCTGGGACGGAGCGAGTTTCTTGGCTTTCTGTCGAGACACCCCACCGCATACCGAAACCTGAGTGAAGAGTTTATTCGCGAGCATTCGATGACTTGTGCACAGCTGCGGACCGTTGGTTTGGCGCCGACGGTTCCGGCCAAGCTGGCTCATCTGTTGCTAAACTGGAGCGAGTACGAGCCGATACAGGCGACCGGCGCGAGGGTCCCTTTCTCGCTCACTCATGAGGAGATGGGTGAGTTCATCGGTGCTTCCCGTGAGACTGTATCGAGGGCGCTCTCGGTATTCAGGAGCCAGCGGCTGGTGGCTTTCGATGGATCGACCATTACGATTCCCTGCAGGAGAGCTCTCGCCAATTATGCCTGCTTGTAAGCTATACATGTCTGGTTTCAATTTCTGTGTTCCATGTCGATCGCTTGCGACGGGCAGACGAAGGGGCGTTATCAGGCGTAGTCGGGAGTACTCTACCCAGATTCCATAAGAGGCGACAAGCGAACTCAAACTTGAATATCTCGAACATCTACTAACTGGGAGTCACAACCAATGCCCGACAACTTGACGTGCCATTCGCGCTCCAGGTAATCAGCATGTCGGTCTCCATGCAAACACAGTCTCCTGCTTGGAGCAGCTCTTGCGCACTACCAACTACGAACTGAAGGCTTCCTTCAAAAACGTATACAACGCCGCTAAGCGGAGTTCCAACGTCAGTCAGCGTCCCTACGACTCCAATTGGAAACTCGACAACCCTAGCGACAAGATGAGCATCCGCCGACATATTCAGTGGAGTCGCTTTTAACGCGCCCTGTGCTCTATCTTGCGCAATGCGGGACACCTTTCGCGTGACGGACACGCTGTGCCTCGTTGGTTCGGCAAAGAAGAAGCTCAAGCCAACACCAAGAACGCTGCTGATGGTTAGCAGCGTCTGCAGTGTCGGAATCAGCTGCTCTGTTTCGAGTTTTGAGAGAAGCGCTGTGGACAGATGCGTCTCTGCCGCCAATATCGAGAGTGTCAGACCTTTTTGTTTGCGGAGGGCACGTAGTTTTGGGCCAACGGAATAAACATCAAGAGACCGGCCTGCTCGACTCCCCTGACCGTTCATAGCTGGGATCCATCGGCAGCCATACGCCGAAGCCTCTCGACGTGATGCACCGCAGCCCGCACTATGCTGAGACGGTAGATGAGGTACCGAAGTAGCTCACGCTGGTCAAATTCAAGCAAAGAGGCCCGGTCATCGTTGTCGTGGATTACGACGCGTGCAATGAAGATGACCGGGATTGAAGGAGACTGTTTCATGCGTAATGTGAGATGGTCGCACGAGTTTGAGTCAGCAGATGTGATCCGAGTCACTCATCCTGAAGCGAAATGCTGAAAGTAGAAGGCAGAACTAACGGATGATATTCCGTCGGCCTTCGAATTCAGCAATTCGGTCCTCGAGGATGCGCTTGCCTCGAAAGAGGCGATGGCATTCTACGAAGACTACTAGATCATGAGTACGGAGCGGTTCGCACTCGACTATATCTTCGTGAACTGGTGGGGTGGTCAAGTCGGTGTTCCGATGCCGTATGCGACGGCGATCGATCTGTTCCGACGACTCTCGAAGGAGATCGGTCGTCCATCGATCTGCGCCGCGCATTGGGCACGAGCGCTTTCCAAATGGCCTATCAACCTCTCCATTCGTTTGACGACAACAGGCTTCTTGGGTTTGAAATTCTGTAGCGCTGGCGTGATGGATGGGCCCTCAATCGCCTGCGGAGTTTATCCCTGTGGCGGAAAAGTCGGGCCTCATCGTTCCCATTGGGGCGTGGTGTCCTAAGGACGGCATGCAAGACAGCTGCAACCTGGACGAATCCACTCAAGCAGGCGGTGAATCTTTCTCTAGAGGTCCGTTTGTCCGTTTCGTCACGGGAACATCGTCGCCACCGTCCAAGAGGCCCTCAGACCATTACTTCACCAAGCCCGGGAATGAACTGGCACTCAAAGAGGCACGAGAATTCGCCCGTCCTCAGCCTAACGTCCTCTCCGCGTCTCTTGGCACCGGTCGGAGCCGGCGGTCAATAAGGTTCCTAGATGAAGGGGGCGTGCACGGGCGTACCTCACTGTTTGAGTACAGAATCAACCAGGTATGTGTTTTATTTGCAATGGCTTGAAAGGGCTCCCGGCGCAATCAAACATCGAGGCTTGGTTTGGCCCTGGCAGCTCCTATCACGTCGTGATCGGCCCCGGTGGGGTCCTTCACATATCCCGAACAAGAGTTTTGGGATGGTGAACCGGGCAGGCTGGCTCGCTGCAAACCTTCCTCAGTTTGCCCTTGTCGTTGCCGTCCGACACGATGGCCTCAATCTAGTCGCACAAGATGCTAATTTACGAGTCATTACAAATATGACTACTTGACTAGTTCTCTAAAAGCCTCCAATATGATTTAACCCACAAGAAAAGTAACATGGGAACCCCGTGGAATCCGTCAGGTTCTTTGGGGCGGTTAGAGGGGCAGGTAGTTTCGCGGCTAACGGCGGTGGAGGAACCGGCGCAGTCGAAGAGAGGGGCCCCGTGCAACATCAGTTTGAGGATTCACTCACGAATCGCCAAAGCGCTGTTCGGATTCTCCATTTGGAGGATAATCGCGAAGACCAGGAACTAATTAAACGCTTGCTTACAAAAGCGGGCATAGTCTGCGATATAACCACCGCGGAAAGCCACGAGGAATTCCTAAGCTCCGTGGACCATCAAAGCTGGGATCTTATTTTATCTGATTATTCCCTTCCATCTTTTGATGGTTACCGGGCGCTCGCAATCGCAAAACATAGATCTCCGAATACACCCTTCATTTTCGTTACCGGTACGTTGGGTGAAGACATTGCTGTCGAAACCCTTAAGAACGGCGCAACAGACTATGTCCTGAAACAGAAACTGACACGTCTGAGTACCTCAGTTCGGCGCGCGCTGAGCGAGGTGGCGGAGAAGAACAGGCGACTGGAAGCCGAAGCTGCTCTCAGAAGAAGCGAAGAAAATCTTCGTTATCAGGCGGACCACGATTCCCTTACTAGCCTTCACAATCGAGCTTACCTTCATGATCAGTTGCCGAGATTGATAGCCTCCGCGACCCGCTACCAAGAGAGAATGGCAATGCTGTTCATCGACTTGGATGGATTCAAACTCATCAACAACTCGCTTGGACACTCGCTGGGTGATCTCGTTCTACAGAAAGCCGCGGAACGAATGAAGCAATGCTCAAGAGAGCCAGATATTGTGCTTCGTTTGGGCGGAGACGAGTTCCTAATTGCTCTCACGGGGATAAGAGATAGCACGGATGCTGCTAGAGCTGCCGAGAGAATCATAAAAGCTATGGCGGATGAGATGCAGATCCGAGGACATTCGCTCACTGTTACTTGCAGCATCGGAATCAGCATATTCCCTGACGACGGGACGGACGGTGAGAGCCTCGTTAAGTCGGCAGGTCTCGCGCTATACAGTGCCAAGGATAGTGGCAGGAATATCTGGCGATTTTTTACGCAAGACATGAATGGTAAGACCGCGGAGCGACTGAACTTGGAACACGGTCTACGCCTTGCAATTGAGAAGGGACAGCTATTCGTCGAATATCAGCCTCAGGTGGAGCTCACCACCGGGAAGATCGTCGGTTCAGAGGCTTTGCTTCGCTGGCGACATCCGGAAATGGGCGTGGTGTCGCCTGCAATATTTATACCTATTGCGGAGAACTGCGGAGAAATCCTCCGCATCGGTGAATGGGTATTGAGAACCGCCTGCACACAGGCAAAGAAATGGAGTGATGACGGCGTGGTTACGCTGCCTGTCGCCGTGAATGTCTCAGCCGTCCAATTCCGTGAAAAGTCCTTTATAGAGACTGTAAAAAATGTGTTGCGCGACACGGGTCTTGTTCCGCATTTTCTTGAACTGGAAATTACAGAAAGTCTCCTTATCTCAACTTCAAATGTAATGGCATCTGTAATGAACGAACTGAGAGATATGGGGGTAAGGTTTGCGATCGATGACTTTGGTGTGGGGTACTGCGGGCTCAGATATTTGATGGACTTCCCATTCTCAAAGTTGAAGATCGACGGCAGCTTTGTGAAGTCTATCTCTAAGAATTCAGTCGGTTCCTCAATCGCAGCCGCAATCATCAGCATGGCAAGGATTCTCGGAATGAAAGTCTTGGCGGAGTGCGCTGAAACCGAGGAACAGGTTCTCTTTCTTCGGGAACACAACTGTGACGAAATACAGGGGTACTACTTCAGCAAACCTCTTTCTCCCGACCAATTCGCAGATATCGTCCGATCAACGCGCGCGTAAGCAATTAGTTCCAGTCGCAATTAATTCGAGTACGCAAATGCTCAAAGAGTCTTGGGGCAATTCGGTTCATAGCAGTCTCCGAGTAGTGGTCATCTGTTCAATGGGTTCCATTGTCGTTCGTCATCGCCACATGATCAAATTTACCGATCGACGGTTCGGAGTATTTGAATGAGCAGCCCTCTCCGCGTACTCATCGTTGAAGATTCCGAAGATGATTCAACGTTGTTGCTTCGAGAACTGCGGCGTGGTGGCTACGAGGTCTTTCACCAAAGAGTCGACTCGCCAGCAAGTATGGAGGCGGCCATCGGGCCCAACTCATGGGATCTTGTAATTTGTGATTATTCTATGCCGCATTTCTCTGGGATCGATGCGCTCCGCCTGCAGAGATCAAAGGATACCGAGGTCCCCTTCATCTTCCTTTCGGGAACAATTGGTGAAGAAGCAGCAATCGCTGCCCTAAAAGAAGGTGCACATGACTGCCTGATGAAGAGCGATCTGAAACGTCTGATACCCACCGTGCGTCGCGAACTCCGCGATGCTGAAGAACGAAGAGCAAGGAAGCGGCTCGAGCAGGAGGTTCAGGATCTACAAAGATTTGCGGCCCATTCAAGGCTTGCAGGCGGCATTGCCCACGAATTGAACACCGCTCTCACTCAGCTCCTGTCGGCTATTTCTGCGAGCGTTCGCGAAGTAGTTGCCCATGATTGTGCCACGCTTGTCCTTTGCGATTCCTTTAGCGGCTGTCTTCGCATCTTGTTCTTGGAAACCGAAGGAGTACCTAAATCGCTGCCGCTTCGTACTCTTGCCGAGATTTCCACTGCCGACCGACTGACGGTATGGAAGCCCATTCTTCTTGAGCGATTTGATACAGTTCCATTCGCAGATGAAGAATCAATGCAGCATTTGATTCAAATGAATATGCATTCCGGATGCCTTGTTCCCTTGATGGACGGTGAGCAATCGATTGGAGCGCTCATTTTCACAAGTCTGGAAAAAGATGCCTTTGGCCAACGTGAAATAGAACTGCTGACCTTGATTGGTAGCCAGATTGCCACGGCAGTAAACAATGCCCTCGCGTTCCGCCAAATTGCCGATCTTCGCGACAGGTTCAGGCTGGAGAAGCTATACCTCGAAGAGGAATTGAACCTCCAGCAACCGTTCGATGAAATCGTCGGCGCGAGCGAAGGTTTGAGGCAAGTACTCAAGGAGATAGAATCGGTGGCTCCTACCGACGCCACAGTTCTCATACAAGGAGAAACAGGAACTGGCAAGGAATTGCTGGCGCGAGCTATTCATCGACTTAGCCCTCGACGCGATCGGACCTTCATCAAGATGAATTGCGCCGCAATTCCCGCTGGACTTCTAGAAAGCGAGCTCTTCGGCCACGAGAAGGGGGCCTTCACCGGCGCAGTTGCGCGCAAAATAGGGCGGCTTGAACTCGCGAATGAAGGTACTCTCTTTTTGGACGAGATTGGGGAACTGCATCTGGAACTTCAACCGAAGCTACTTCGCGCCCTGCAGGAGCGGGAGTTTGAGCGCCTTGGTGGAACGCTGCCTATCTCGGTAAACGTGCGGATCATCGCAGCGACCAACCGGGATTTGGCAAAGATGGTTGCAGAGCGACAGTTTCGCGCTGACCTTTTCTATCGGCTCAAGGTGTTTCCTATCTTGTCTCCGCCGCTGCGTGAACGTGTGAGCGACATCCCGATACTCGTGCGGCATTTTGTGTCCACTCACAGCCGACGAGTGGGCAAAACCATCGAGACCATTCCAGAAGAGACGATGGAGGCGCTCAAACACTGGAAGTGGCCCGGTAATATCAGAGAGTTGGAAAACTTCTTGGAGCGTGCGGTTATCCTAACGCGCGGTCGCGTACTTTACGTTCCGCTGGCAGAGTTGGAGGGCGAATCGGACGATGAGCCTTCCAAGGAAGAAGACCCGACGCTTCAGGCAGCCGAACGGGATCATATTCTGCGCGTGTTACGAGAGACCAAGGGGCAGATAGGAGGACCAGATGGTGCGGCCGCACGGCTCGGAGTCAAACGGACCACATTACACTCCAAAATGAAAAAGTTGCGAATCAGGCGGCGAGACGATGTCTAGTTCTGTCAAGATCCTTTCTCTTGTGGGTCGTATGTTAGATGTTTCCAAAGGCATGCTTAGAAAACTTTATGTTCGCTACGCGCTGGCGGCAGTAGTAGTTGCCGCGTCTTTTCTGCTGAGATACATGCTGGTTCACCGCTACGGCTTGAAATTACCGCCGTTTCTCATTTCCTATCCCGCAATCATGCTGGTTTCTCTTCTGGCAGGCCTTTGGGCCGGACTGCTGGCTACGGCATTGGCCGTGCTGGCAACAGCATTCCTGGTTATGCCGCCAATCGGGAGTTTTGCGGTCGCGGATACCTCAGAACGTGTCGCCCTCGCTTTCTTTGCCGGCATGGGAATCGTGATGAGCTTCGTCGCCGAGCACTACCGGCGTAGCCAACGGTTGATCGAAGTCTATAAGGAGGAGCAGGCTCAGCGGCGGAGCGAAGAGGAACTGAGGCGAGCATCTGAATTCAGGCAGTTGGCGCTCGATGCAGCGGAACTGGGTACGTGGGAATTTCTTCCGGAATCATTAGACGTCCAAGTGGATGACAATTGCCGCAGATTGTTCGGCTTTGAGCCGGGTGAAGCCTACGCTGATGACGCACTCGCCGAACGCATTCATCCTGAAGATCGCAGCAGTGTTGATGACGCTATCAAGAAGTCGATCGCCGGAGCCGGTCGTGGACTATGGGGAATGGAGTATCGAGTCGTTTGGCCAGACGGTTCGATTCATTGGTTGACTTCGCATGGTCGGGCATACTTCATCGGCGAAGGCGACAGCCGCCGAGCCGCTCGACTCATCGGCGTGAACATGGACGTCACCGAGCGGAAGCGAACAGAAGAGGAGTTGCGCAAAACGGAAACTCAGTTCCATACCCTCGCCAATTCAATCCCCCAGTTGTGCTGGATGGCCAACGCCGACGGCTGGATCTTCTGGTACAACGAACGCTGGTACGAATATACCGGGACTTCCCCACAACAAATGGAGGGATGGGGATGGCAGTCCGTTCACGCCCCGGATGCTTTACCGACTGTCATGGGACAATGGAGGAAATCCATTGCAACAGGAAGTCCGTTCGAGATGACTTTCCCGCTCCGGGGCGCCGACGGAGTCTTCCGATCCTTCCTGACCCTAGTCATGCCGGTCCTGGACGCCGACGGCAAGATCGTACGCTGGTTTGGAACCAACACGGACATTACCGAACAAAAGCGGGTTGAAGAAGAGTTGCGCGAGAGCGAAATGCTCTATCGCAGTTTGTTTAACTCTATGAATGAAGGGTTCTGCGTCATCGAGGTGATCTTCGACCCGGACAGCAAGCCTGTCGACTTCCTTTTCCTCGAGGTTAACGCTGCATTTGAAAAGCAGACCGGGATGCATGATGCGGTGGGTAAGCGAATGCGTGAGTTCGCCCCGTCTCATGAGGAGTATTGGTTCGAGAGTTTTGGCAACGTTGCGCTGACCGGTGAGCCGGCGTATTTCGCGAACGAAGCCAGGTCCTTGAACCGCTTCTATGAGGTTCGTGCCTATCGCGTCGGACACCCGATGCAACGACAGGTTGCAATTGTCTTTAGCGACATTACCGAACGCAAGCGGGCCAGTGAGGCGGAACGGAGGCTCGCGGCCATCGTCAAATCCTCCCAGGACGCCATCATTGGAAAGACCCTCGATGGAATCATAACCAGCTGGAATCCCGCTGCAGAGAAACTCTTCGGTTACACCCCAGAGGAAGCAATCGGCCACCCGATGTTGTTGCTTTTTCCCGCCGGAGGCGAGGAGGAAGAGTTGAGAATTCTTGCGGGCATTCGGGCTGGCGAAAGGATCGAGCAATTTGAAACCATCCGCGTTCGGAAAGATGGAAATCGCGTAAACGTGTCCGTCGTTATTTCACCGGTCACAGACAACGAAGGGAAAATCGTCGGCGCATCAAAAATCGCACGTGATATCACGGAGCAAAAACGGGCGGAACAAGAATTGAAAGCCTCTGAAAGTCGATACAGACGGCTCTTCGAAAGCGCGAAGGACGGGATACTTATTCTAAGTGCCGAGACTGCGCAGATTTTGGACGCGAATCCATTCTTAGTGGAGATGCTCGGTTATTCACACGCAGAATTCCTTGGCAAGAAGCTATGGGAGGTCGCCTCGTTCAAAGACATCGAGGAGTGCCAGTCGGCGTTTCAGGAATTGCAGAAGAACGAAACGATTCGATACGAGGATTTGCTGCTAGAAACCGCTGACGGACGCCCCATTAATGTCGAGTTCATCAGCAGTGTCTATTATGTAGACAGCCAGAAATTGATCCAGTGCAGTATCCGCGACATCACGGAGCGTCGGCGGGCTGACGAGAAGGTGCGGGAAGGCGAACAGAGCTTCCAGACGATGGCAAATTCTATTCCGCAACTGGCATGGATCGCTCGCCCAGACGGATTCATTTATTGGTACAACCAACGATGGTATGACTACACAGGTACTAAGCCGGAAGAGATGGAAGGCTGGGGCTGGCAGACGGTCCACGACCCACAGATGCTGCCGCGCGTGATGGAAGAGTGGACGGGCGCAATCGCCGCAAAGAAACCATTCGAAATGGAGTTTCCGCTGCGCGGCGCCGACGGGCGATTCCGGAGGTTTCTCAATCGCGCAATGCCTCTGAAGAATGCCGATGGATCGGTCGTTCAATGGTTCGGCACCAATACGGACATTACAGCACAGAAGCAGATCGAAGATGCCTTGCGCGAAAGTGAAGAACGATTCAGCAAAGCGTTTCGCTCGAGTCCGGTCGGTACGATCATCGTACGGGTCAGCGATAACAGATTTGTGGAGTTGAACGACACTTTTGTAGCGATGACGGGTTACGCCCGCGAGGAACTTCTCGGCAGCACGACGACCGAGCACGGAATGATGCAACAGGAAGAGGGACCAACATATCAGGCGTTGCTGCAAACGGACGGAAGAATCACGGGTCTTGAAACCAAAATGAAGACCAAGAGTGGCGAGATCAGAAACCTGATCTCATCAGTCGAAGTGATTGCGGTTCAAGGTGAACCGCACCATCTTGGTTGCGTGGTTGATATCACCGAGCGTCGCCGAGCCGAAGAAGCATTGCAGGAGGCGCATCGTACGCTGGAGCAACGGGTGGTTGAGCGCACTTCGCAACTCGAATCAGCTAACAAGGAACTCGAGGCGTTCAGCTATTCAGTTTCCCACGATCTGCGTGCACCTTTGCGAGCCGTAAACGGATTTGCTGGCATCGTATTGGAAGACTTCGGTCAGCAACTTCCCGAGGAAGGGAAGAGATATCTGGAACGGATTCGCAAGGGTGGCGAGCAGATGGGATGCCTCATTGACGATCTGCTCGCATTTTCGCGGCTCAGCCGGCAACCGATGAGCAGGCGCAGGGTCGACATGACGAGGCTCGTGAGGACGGCGGTCGAAGAATTGAGGCCACAATGCGAGGGCCGAGAGGTTGAAATCAAAGTCGCAAGCCTGCCGCCATGCCACGGGGATGCGGCCTTGTTGAAGCAGGTCTGGATGAACCTTTTGTCCAACGCAATCAAGTACTCACGCGGTAGAAAGAAGGCCGTAGTTGAGATCGGCTTCACCAGCGAAACGGGTGAGGCTGTCTATTTTGTAAGGGACAATGGCGCGGGTTTCAATATGACTTATGCGCATAAATTATTTGGAGTGTTCCAGCGACTCCATCGTTCCGATGAGTTTGAGGGAACGGGTGTCGGGCTGGCTATTGTCCAGCGAGTTGTCCTTCGTCATGGCGGTCACGTTTGGGCAGACGCAGGAGTAGATCGCGGCGCCACATTCTGTTTCACTATCGCGGAAGAGGATCAAGCATCATGAACGACACTGGCGAAATCGAAATCTTGCTGGTCGAAGACAATCCCGACGACATTGACATGACGTTGCGCGCGTTGCGCAAGGCAAACATTGTCAATCACATCAAAATCGCCCGCGACGGTCAGGAAGCGCTGGAATTCATCTTTGGCGAGGACACGCAGGCAGCCCACAACCTCGACGAAGTGCCGAAGCTGATCCTATTGGATTTGAAGCTTCCAAGAATTGATGGGTTCGAGGTACTGAAGCGCATTAAGGGCAATCCAAGGACCAAAAGGGTCCCGATCGTCGTTCTCACATCGTCAAGAGAGCAGCAGGACGTGGTCGAAACTTATCAACTAGGTGTGAATAGCTACATCGTCAAACCAGTGAACTTCGAAAGCTTCGTCGACGCTGTGGGTAAGTTGGGGATGTATTGGCTGCTTCTCAACCAGCCGCCGCCGAAATGAGCATGTCTCGAGTGATTGTCATGATCCCTACTTCTTAGTTGTAAACGGAAGCTATTGGCGTAGGAATTGAGATGGGCGTGACTGACTCGCAGACGTCGATAACGACCAATCAAATCAAACACCAATGTCGCGTGATCTTCGTCACATCACAGCATTGGACTGGGCCCCATACTCAAACTCGTTGCCGCCTCAAACCGCTCTAGAATTCGGAATCCTGTGCAAGCCGTTTTGGGCCGAAGCAAGATCGACGAGGGGAACGCCTTTCTTTGTCGGTAGTTAGCCGCTATCCTCCAGAGGGACAATGCGGCCAACCAGTAGGTTGTGGTGTGATAACCTTCACACCACAACCTGTAATATTCTTCCAAGCGGAGCCCCCCGGCCCGTTGACCGCCACTGACCCAGCCAACCGCCCCGCAGCCAAGAGCCGAAAACCCCGCTCCCGAAGCTGCCGCATGTCTTGACGACTCTGCCGCCACCACAAACCTAAGCGCAAAACTTGCTCGCAATGGCTGTCGGAACAGCCGGAGCGGACCGTGGCTCTGGCCCAATGAGGAGGACGACGAAGACTCCCATGGGGCCCCATTGAGTGGCATCCTTTTGACCAGTTGTTAGCCATTCTCCGCTCCAAGAAGAGGGTCATACGTTCGACCCGCGCTCAAGACCGTCCGCCCCGAACACATCGGCTGGACAGAACGCCGCGCAGTGGGATGCCGATTTACGCCATGTCGCGTCCTAGATTTCGAACGAGCATTCGCCGGCCTCGATCCAAGCACCAGTTCACCGTGCTTCCTCACTCATTGCGACAGCCAGGACCACGCTGCCACCGCTCTCGGCTGCAGCGCACGGACTCTCGCTACGTCCCCCGCGCCGCTCGATGACTGGCCGACATCCTCGATATCCTCGACCTGCTGTGACGCGGATCACCAACTTAAAACGCTGCTCGGCTCGATCCGTGACACCATTCAGTTAGATCGACATGAGTCTCCAGCCGCCAAACGACCTTCTCACCACCCTCCGTCGCAACCTCCATCTCATCGAGCGGAGTACGGAAGATGGTCTGTCCCCGGAGGCTTTCGAACTCAAAACTCTTCTGCTTTGCAGCATCGCAGTCATCGAGGCCGCCATCGCGCGCACTGAAAAGTCTGCGGTACTTCAGACAAAGGAAACCAAGCCGGGCCAATGATGGGGTTCTCCAAACCAATCCCGAGCCCTCCGCTCGATCTGCTCGCGACTCTACGCGCTACCCTGACGTGCCTTGAACAGGCCGACGACCCAGACTCCATCGATTTTCGCAAGAGTCTCGCCGAACGGATCGCCAAGCTCGAAGCAGCTGCCAGCCAACAGCTGCCCGCCAATCTCTAGCCGCGTTCTTCTGTTTCCTGTGATCCAGCGCACATCTCACGACGTCAGATCGTGTGACCATCTCTTCACCATGCAGAATTCTTCACCGTTCATATCCAGCATCCGCAACATAGCCTTCGCTGCCGACTCGCAGAAAGATGCGGATTCCGATGCGCCTGAGATGATCCGGCTTCTCCTCCACCGCCTGATGGTGCTCGAGGCTGCCCTGCAAAGAGTCGCAGAACTTCACCGCGAGGCGGCCGCCCCACCCGCCGCATGAACCTACAGTCCGCCGAATCTCTTATCCAGGATACCTGTCCGCACTCCGCATTCTCGATATCGAAGGTCCTTCTGTACTCGTCCCCAGCGCCACCGTCGAATACCGTCGCCGATCTCGGCAGGGGCCGCAGCAAACCTCGCGCTAGGACTGCCTCCGAAAAAGACACAGATACAATCCACTTAGACAAAAAGCTGTAGCACTAACGAGTGGCACGGCTTTTTCCATGCTCGGCTCTGTTGCCCACCGGATAAGCGGCTTTCTGGACAAGTCCGGAGATTATCCCGATCTTTGAGTTCTGTCCGTATTGAGACGGTCGTCCGTTCGGCCCCCCAACTCTTACTTGATGAGTTGCCGGCGACTTTGCCGTAAATGAGAGTCCAAGTCCATGACACGCGATAAGTACAAATCTCCGACCAGAAGATTTACGGGTAAATCTGCACGCAGTTGCGCCCATTTTGCTTTGCCCGATAACAGGCGGCGTCGGCAGCGCTGAGCGCCTCCGCAACCTGAGTCACTTTCCCGTCCAGAGTCACCACACCAATGCTTACGCCTAGGGTGAAGGTGTGTCGTTGGCACACGAATCGATAGTGAGAGATCCCTTCGCGTATCTCTTCGGCCAAGCGAACGCCACCGTGGGCATCGCAGTTCATGAGCAGTACGCCAAATTCGTCCCCGCCCAGGCGGGCAAGAGTATCGGTCTGGCGCGTGCAGACGTCCCGTTGCACCTCGTCGATGGCGCCGGAAAGATGACGCTCGAATTCGACGCGATTGCACAGGCCAGTGAGAGCGTCGTGCCAGGATGATTGCCCCCCGCGTGCAGGCCAGCTTCTGCCTTGACGTAATCAGGTTTCGCGCTCGTCAACTCGAGTCTTGCTTCGTTGATCAAGCAAATCAGTGAACTGCCTTCGCGAGTTCGAAGAGCTTGAATGGGATAAGAGGACAGGATTCAGTCCGGCCATCTGAACCCTGCAAAGCAATACATATATATAAGGATATTGCTTCGAGTCTGAGAAAGATAAATGTTAACAAATATCGCCTAAATAATTGAAATAGAACATTTTATCAAATGGCTATAAGAGGCGTTATGGGAATCCCGCCAGCTAACCGCAAGGAGTTTGCAGCGCTCTTTCATTGCCCAGATTGATCCCCGCCGTTGGAAAACATCCAGCCTGTTCACTGGTGGTGCAATGGAGAAAAGGGATCAGCCAGAGTGTGACGTCGGGGAGGGAGTGTTTTCCTTCACTGAACTGCTTTGCTCCCCGGTTTAGTGAAATTGGGCGAAGTACTGGAGGATTCGGGGATGTCTCGGAATAGCGCCTCGAATGCTCTTCTGCCGGTCAATCCTCTCCACCGCGAATCAGAGGGCAACTGAGCGAGTTGCGCACCAGGATCTCGTTGTCGTTTTGCTTCCTCTGCCGAAACGACGATCCATCCCGTAGGTAACGGCTTGTTGGAGGCCGTGGCCGGCTTTGGAGAGGGCTCGAGCTTCGTGGCGGCTTTCTCCTGTCGAGGAGGCCTGCGACCTTGCGGCGTAGCTCGCTTGATTTCTTTTTGAAGAGGTTGCGCTTCTTTGACCTGATGCGACGCTGGTTCTGGAGCTGGGAACGCCGGTTCGTTCCTTTCAGCCACACCGGCCGTTACAGAAACTCGGTTATGCGAACCGTGGAGATTCCCGGCCGCGGGTTTTGGCTTGCGAGTCGTAATGCCAACCGGACGCTTATTCTCGGGAAGTGGTAGCACGCTTCGCGTGGCCCGAACACGCTTCCGGGCGCTGATTGCCTTCTTACGGATGCGCGCCCGCGAACGCTGTTCTGCGATCGTTGAGGCTGCGAGAAAGATCGCGGGCTTGTCGCAGGCGGAACAGATACGCATCAATTTCATGAATGATTTCGGCGAAACGCACGATTATGGTCACCTACTTGGAAGTGGTCATGTGGCGATAGCAAAAGACCACTCTCTTATGATGCCTCATGAGCCGACACTCCGCATCTTGACGATCGGAAGAGCTTCCGAACTACAAAAAAACTTGTATTTCGCTGACTGCAATCTTCAAGACGAAGGCACGACTAATATTGAGTCCAGTCTTCCAGCGAATGATAGAAGATCGAGTGCGAAGTCCTGTCGGAAAGGAGATCAGAGCAATACTTCCAGCCAATAACCGCCAGAGGCACCAACATCAATGCCAAGACCAATCCGGCTAGAACCCTCAATCCGTTCGCAACAAGGTTTGAGCGACATGCTATATCGAGGGATCGCCCACAGTGAGAACACATCGGTCGCTGCGCTCGCTTCTTTGAGGGTTCAAGAGTCGAAAGTTCCATCGTCATCCTCCTGATTCTCCTGAGGGAGACCTTCTCCGTTGTGAAGTGCCGCAAATGCCTCTCGCTCGCGTTTATCGCGGCGGACTTCCAGCAACTGCTCGCCTGTAGTGTGTTTCGGCGAAAAACAGTACTGAACGTATGCCTCAAAGAGAGAATGATTGGGAATGCGTCTCAGCAGGTCTCGCAAATGATGCTTGTAGAATTCGCCCAACGCCTCAGGCGTGATCTGGTAAGAACTTCGGCCGCCCTGCTTCGTGATGGACGCCTGAAGCCAGCCAAGCTCAATCCAATTTCGTATTTCAGTGCCGCGAACGTGCAATGCATTAGCGAGGGATCCCAAAGAAAAGCAGTCGCAGCGAATCTCGCGAACACTCAACTGCCGTCTATGCAGGGCATTTCGAAGCGCCTTTGGACTTCTTTTCAGTCTCCGAGCAACTTCCTCGACCGAGTATTTCGTGAGTAGCTCCCGCGCCTCATCGAGTTCATCTTCTTGCCAGCGGCGGTGATCGACCTCTCGCTTGATTCCATACTTGATAACGAAACGCCAGCATTCTTCCTGCGAGCAGCCCGTCTGACGCTGGATCCGGCGCACGAGTTGGACGATTTTGGTTCCAGACAGCACCCGGGCTTGTTCAGCCATGGCGCGTGCTTCCGGTCCCCACTTGGTGGAGAATTCTGAGGGCGAATGAACGGTTGCCATATGCACCTCGAGCAGGGAGCGTGCAAAGGCCTCAAAAGGCCCGGGATCGATAAACGCTTGTGGAGAACGCAAAGAACGTACGCGAACCGTGGAAAACAAGTTCGCGCGGTGACCATGCACGGCTTCGAGTGAATTGACGTTAGTGAGTTGACGCCGTGCAGGATCCGACGAGCCTATCCAAATCTGCCGCTTGCTCAGCCATCGCCTCTCCACGGCCCGTACGCTTGTGGACTCTTACGAAGGCGAGGGAAAACTCTTCAACCGCTACCCTTGCAGCTTCTCCTGGTGGACAAGTCATGACGGCAACCAGCACATCGCCTGTTGGTGCCGCAGACCTCGCTGCAATTCCCCGCACGAGCGGATTTACTCGCATCGCCGGAGATCGGAGAGGGAAGCTCTTCGTCGACGTTTAGTGCCTACAAATGTCGACGTGGTTTGCTCGGAAGGCGCACCCGGGCTCACTGCTAGAGAACGTATGCGGTCCTTCTTCGAAGAAGATACATCCGCGATTTCCACTGTTGATCATCCGAATATTGAGTGGAAGGGGTTCCGACCATTTCAAACGCAAGTGTTGAAAACTCAGCGTGGAAAGATCGGAGTATCCCACCTCCGTCTGGTCTTGTGGTCGCGAATGTGACCGGCGGCTCGTTTGAATCTTATTGTTCACCAATAGCGAAGGTGACCGCGCAGATCAGTTGCAGACATTGAGAGGGCTGCAAGGGAGATCTTCGATTACGACCAGGAGACAGGATTGGCCATCGAGGTCGATTACTTCTGCGGAATAAAGCGCGGGTTCATAGAGCCCGGACTTCGATTTAAGCCGGGCGACTGCGTCGCGAACCCTTGTGCCGCAGCGGAGCTGTTCGATTAACGTTGAACGCTCAGCAGGATTCTCCCAGAAGCTAAGCTCGGTAGACGAACGGCCCAGCAACTCCTTGCGCGCAACGCCGAAACGGCGTTCGAATGTCTCGTTGACTTCAATGAATCTTCCCTCGGCGAGCGAGGTCACTGAGATCGCAACCGGAACCGATCGGAACATTTTCTGAAAGCGATCCTCCGATGCGCGCCGTCCTTGTTCTGACTCTTCCAACGTCTGTCGGACCCGGTGCAACTCCTCGATCCGTTGCTCGAGTTCGGCTCCATAGATCTCCGCGCGTTCGTAAAGTCGGGCATTTTGGATCGCGACAGCCGCCGGAGTTGCGATCGACTGCGCGAGGCGTAAGTGCTCGGCCGTGAACTGAGCGGGATTAGAGTGGGCGAGCGAGAGTAGACCAAGTACTTGATTTGATGAGATCAATGGAACGCCGATCCACGAGCGAGCCGGGATTCCATGGGCACTGCACCTCCATCCTAGGTGTTCAGCAGTGTCTTCGATAACGAGTCCCTTTTGAACTGAAAGCACGTCTCCCAGAATCGGGAAATCGGAGGCGTCAAGAGTTTCGGCAAAGCCCGTCACTGGGACGGCTTCATCCGAGGTTGCCTCACGCGCCAGGAAGAGCCTCGACTTGGCTTCGAGCAAAAACACCTGCGCTTGTTGGTACGGTACAAGTCTGGAGAGTGTCTGCAGCAGAGTGTCGAGAACACGGTTCATGCGCAGGTCTTCGGTTAGTGCCAGGGTCGCTCTCCGCAGGGCGTCCGCCTCCTGCCAAGACGACCTTGCGAGAACGAGGCTCTGATTCACTGCCTGATGCGCCCGGCGGCGCGGCGTGATGTCGCGGAGAATCATGAGATGCCGGTTGGGGAGAAAGTGCGCTGCGGCAGTGAATTCCGTGGAGACGGTTGCACCGGCGGCGCGCACAAGTTCCGCTTCACCCTGGTAGGTGTGGCTTGCAAGCAGCTGTGCCCACATTGAATCGAAATCGTGCGGATCTGAATAGAACGCCCTGACTTGTTGCCCGACAATGCGGTCACGGATCGAACCAAATAACTCCCAGGCGGAAGAGTTGGCATCCAGGCAAACGCCGCTGCCATCGACAACGAGAATTGCGTCCAATGCGTTCTCAAAGATGGACTGAAATTCGCGCTCCTTACTCAAAAGGAGCCCATTCGATTGACGGTATTGCTCTCTCGCCAAGTAGAGGAAGCGGCCATGCACAATCGCCGCGACGCACAGGATTGCAATGGCAAGGATCAGTACCCCGACACCAGCGTCCTTATGGTATGCAGCGAACGTGACCGCTGACAGCGTGACCGATGCGAGGCTTACAACGACCGAAATAACCCTCCAGCTTGGTGCTAAACCGAAGATGGGAGGCGGGTAGTCATGAACGCTCGACGTCAGCATAAGACCCTCTCGGTGACCACGGCTGCCTTAGTTCCGGCGGCCCGAGATTTGCCTTTCGAGACCATGCTACTACGATTCAATTTGTTCTTCACGGGGCCACCAACTCCCTTGATTGGCCTCGACTGCGTTTCAGCCTGATATTCGGACGACAACTTTTCTCTTGCGGGTAACGATTAGTTTTGCGGTTTTGCGCGTAGCGCGCCGATTCAGGCCACCACCCTGGGTGAACGCGTCATTCTGGCTATAGTCGAATAGCGATTGCTGCTCAACCCGCAACGTCTTAGCAAGAAGCGCGAAGCTGAGTTCGCCGGTCCAGCTCTTACCTCTCTCGATGTTGCTGATCTGTCCTTCAGAGAGCCCAACGAGTTCCGCGAGCTGAAATTGACTCAAACCTCGTTCGAGACGAAGCATCTTAACACGAATTCCGAAGTTAGGCTGAACGCTCTCCACGCAAAGAAAGTCTGGCCAAATTCGTGATTTGCTAGAACCGAGCGATATTACGGGTTATGATTTATGTAAATTGGGGGTCTTGTGTGCCTGGGAGATCGTTTCCGAGGAAAAATCAAAGAAATCTCGCACAGGAATGCCAAGGATTATCGAAAATGCTTCAATCGATTCGAAGGAGGGAGCATTCAAGCCGCGCTCTACAAGGCTAAGAAAATCAACGGAGATATCCAGAGTCTCGGCAAACTCTTCTTGGGTCTTGCCCAGCTCTTTGCGGATTGATCGCAACTTCTTTCCGAATTGCTTCCGCAGCGTGGACACACTTGAAGTGTCGCCATGGCAGCAACAAACTAACACCGAGTAGGACTACGGATTTATAAGACTCAACGGTGTGCACCTATGCCGTTAATCGCAATTCACCATCCACCCAAGTGAGATAGCAATGGATTCAGATGCCATTTCGGTCCGCTCAACCGGTTGCTCAGGAAGAGACTCTTTGCCGGAACTTCGAGTTGAACGGATCGATGATGCGTCCACTTTGCCTTCGATCTACACACCGAAGCCTATAAAAGAATCGAGTCTGCCCGAAGAGAGGACTTATCCCGAGCCGGAATTTTCCGATGAATTTCTTCTCGAGCAGCTCAGAGAAGGCAATCATGGCGCCCTTGCGCTCCTCTTCCGGCGCTACGCGCGCTTGGTACGTACGGTCGCCTACCGCATCTTGCGGGATGCGGCCGAGGCTGAAGATCTCTTGCAGGAAGTGTTCCTATTTATCTTCCGCAAATGGGCCCTCTTCGATGCATCGCGAGGCTCAGCGCGCTCGTGGATCGTGCAGGTAACCTATCATCGGGCGATCGACCGGCGCCGGCATCTTGCCTCGCGCAATTTTTACGCCAGCGCGGAACTCGACGAGACTATTCTCTCGTTGGATGAACCGATCGCCGATAGTGCATTTTACGAACGGTCTATCGAAGGGGCGCTGGGAACTGAGATGCTGAGTAAGATCGCGGAAGCACTCTCCATCGATCAGCGGAGGACGATACAACTCTATTTCTTCGAGGGCTATACATTCGAGGAGATTGCTGAGCATACCAAGCAAATGGTCGGAAACGTCAGAAATCACTACTACCGAGGGTTGGAGAAGATCCGCAAACTTGTTTTTGCGCCCGAATTGCGAGACAAATGAGCGATATGCTAGAACATGGCGCCAGCGGAGGAGCCGGACCATTGCCGCCAGGTGAATCCCATGACGAGTTTCTGGAGCTTTGCGCCACGGCGACGACAGGGTCTCTGGGCGCAGAGGAGCGCAGAAGACTGAATGCGCACCTGGCGCAGTGCGAGTCCTGCCGGGAGATCATGGCGCAATATCAGGCAATTGTCGACCGCGTGATTCCGGCTTGGGCTGCCGATCCCGTCGAAGAGAAGCGTCCGCCATACGCGTGGTCACAGGACGAGGCTGAGGCGCAGCTGTTCGCACGCCTCGGTGAAAATGAGCGTTTTCCAATTCAGCGAGAATCGGGGGAATCGCAACTTCCGGCGGGGTCTCCGGTAGCGCCAAATGTGCGTGACTCTTCGGGAGACGCATTGTGGCGCCACATGTGGGTCCAGTTTGCTGCCGCCTTATTGCTCGTCGCTGCCTTGGGATTGATTGCCTATCGAACCGGCATTCGCCGAGGACTCGATCTGGTGCCTCGCGGGTCGATCCCGACACCTTCCAGGCCGGCGTCGGATTCCGCGACCGGTCAGGAAACTTCAGCTTCGGAGAGGGCACCTGCGCCGGCGCCGAGGGGAGCGGACCAACAGCTAGCCGCGCTGCGCGTCCAGCTTGAGGAGAGAGCGACTGAGATCGAACATCTCAAAACGCAGCTGTCCCAGACCCAGACTGACCTCAACGACAAGGAAGCCGACCGGATCCAACTCGCACAGCAGCGTGCGGACTTGTCACAACAACTAGAGCTCGCCAGCGCAAACCTCGAGAGCGCTCAACAGAAATTGAATTCTCTTAACAATCAGGGCGCTCAGGATAGCGCGCGCACGGCAGCGCTAGAAGAGAAGGCCAACCAGCTCACGGCGTTGATAGGCGAGCGCGATCAAGAAATCGCCCGGGAGCGAGAATTGTTGGATAAGGACCGCGACATTAGGGAATTGATGAGCTCACGTGATCTCTATATCGCCGAGGTTTACGATGTCGCCAAGACCGGAGACACGCAGAAACCCTTTGGGCGAGTGTTTTATACCAGCGGGAAATCGCTCATCTTTTATGCCTACGATCTCGATCAGCAGCCGGGTATCGAACGCACAAGCACATTCCAGGCCTGGGGGCGCAGAGGACCCGATCGCGATCATGCCGTGAATCTCGGCATCCTTTATGAGGACAACGCGAACAAGAAGCGCTGGGTTCTGAAGTCAAACAACCCCAAGACGCTCGAGCAGATTGATGCTGTGTTTGTCACCGTCGAGCCGAACGGCGGCAGTCCGCATCCCAGTGGCAAACCCCTCCTCTTCGCCTACCTTCGCATTCACCCCAATCATCCCTAAAGAATCCTGCGACCGAACCCGGCCCCTGCAATGCAGTTCGGAAACGTTCGGGCGAAATCTCTGCGAGAATCTTGATAAGAACGCGAAGGTTCGTCCGTAGACCGGATGACAGGATATTAATCCTGTGCCCTTGTTGAAGGAGCCTCCTCGTGAGACGGACAGACTTTATCCGGCTGCTGCTTATCGTGTTTTTTGCACTGCAGATTGTCGCCGGACAATCTACGAACGGGACCATCAGCGGCATCGTGTTTGATCCGGCTGGTAGGGCAATCCCGCATGCCGAGCTGTTGATCGTCAACGATGCCACTGGGATCTCCTATCCAGGCGCGACAAACAGCGAGGGCATCTACGCGATTCCCAACCTCCCGCCTGGTCCATATCGACTTCAGGTATCGAAGTATGGTTTCAAGACGTTGATCAAGCCGGACGTCGTCCTGCACGTCGAGGACGCCCTGGCCATCAACTTTACGCTGTCGGTAGGCGCGGCATCCGAGATTGTGACCGTCCAAGGTGGGGCGCCGATCATCAACACCACCGATGCTGCGGTCAGCACCGTAATCGATCGGAGTTTTGTGGAGCGGCTGCCGTTGAATGGTCGGAGCTTCAATACGCTGCTGCAGTTGACTCCCGGTGTGGTCATCGCGCCGTCCAACAACATGGGAGGCAACCCCGGGCAATTCAGCATTGCAGGGCAAAGAACTGACGCCAACAATTTTTCCGTGGATGGCGTGTCCGCAAATTTCGGCGTCTCCCTTGGCACCAATGGATACATGGGAGCGGCCGGGACAGGCAGTGCGCAGGCGTTCAGTGTTCTTGGCGGATCGAGCAGTTTGGTGTCGGTCGATGCACTTCAGGAATTCCGAGTTGAAACTTCGTCGTTTGCGCCGGAGTTTGGAAGACAGCCCGGCGGTCAGGTTATTTTGACCACGCGTTCAGGGACAAACGATTTCGATGGTGGAATCTTCGATTATTTCCGCAACACGGTGATGGATGCAAACAACTGGTTTGCGAACCAGGCGAAGGAGCCACGCGCGCCCGAGCATCATAACGATTTTGGAGCCTTTCTTGGAGGGCCGTTGTGGAAGGATAGAACCTTCTTCTTCGCTTCCTACGAAGGCGCGAGGCTCGATGAGCCGGAGACTACACAAATTGAAGTTCCGTCAGCCTATGCACGGGCAACGGCCCCGGCAAATCTCGCTCCATTCTTGAATGCCTATCCAGTTCCGAGCGACACGACAGTGGCGCCGGGCGTCTACATATCACCGTTTACCGGCAATTACGCGAGCCGGGCCACGCTCAACGCGGGAAGCATCCGAATCGACCACAAGATAAGCGACAAGTTCTCCGTCTTCGGCCGCTACAACGAAGCACCTTCGAGCGAGCAATCGCCGACTTTGAGTCTGAGCACGTTACAAAACACCTCAGTCGATACGAGAACCCTAACGTACGGACTGAATGTGACGTTCAATCGAGACGTTTCGAACGCGTTGCGTGGAAACTACTCGGCACAGACGGGAAACACGGTCTACACGTTGACATCGTTTGAAGGAGCAATCCCGCTTTCGCCGCCCCTTCTCATTGGTTCGTTATCGGCAACGAACACGCTGGGGAGTTTCGCTCCGCTCGATACAGCAGGAGCCGATCTGCAATTCGGACCGGCAGCGCGGAACTACGCGAATCAAAACAATTTCGTCGACGATCTGTCCTGGGCGAAGGGAACTCACCAGATCAAAATAGGAGCCGACTATCGCCTAATTCAAACGAGGACAGCTCCGCCAGAGAACACTGCGGCCTTTAATCCGACTTCGGTCCAGAGTTTTCTGGAAACCGGAGATGCCGATCTCGTGGCCTTGACCTCGGGAAGCGCCAAATTCCACACTGAGTCCTTTTCTCTGTATGCGCAGGACGGCTGGAAAATCACGACGAGAGCTACTGTCAATTACGGATTGCGATGGGATGTCAACCCTGCACCTGCCCCCACGGGTGGCACGGAGTTTGCGACCTGGCAGAATTTGAATAATCCTTCCGAAATCAGCCTCGCCCCAATAGGGAACCCGCTGTGGAAGACCTCGTTCGGAAATCTGGCTCCGCGCATCGGAATTGCGTATGCATTCACACCAAAGGGCGACACGGTTCTTCGAGCCGGTGCTGGAATCTTCTACGACCTAGGTGTGGGGCAGTCAGCCAATGTCGCGACGACCTTCCCCAACGGAGCTTTGCTTTCGTCTTCCGGTGTGAGTTTGCCGGTCAGCGACCTCTCTCCCTATTTACCCACGATCAGTCTCGAACCGCCGTACAGCGGGCTGATCTACGCCTTCGAGCCAAATCTGAAGACGCCGCGTTCGTACCAGTGGAACCTGGCTCTCGACAAATCGTTCGCGGGACAGCAGGCAATGTCGGTCACGTATGTGGGACAGGTGGGCGGGAATCTGCTGAGAGACGAGGGACTCACGACGCCCAACGCAAACTTCGCGCCTGGCACCCTTTTCTATGTGACGCAAAGCAACTCGAGTTCCAACTACCAGGCGCTCCAGGTGCAGTTGCGCAGACCGCTAGCGAATGGTTTACAGGCGCTCCTGAATTACACGTTTTCGCATTCGCTCGATGACACTTCCAACGACACGGTCAGCACCATTTCGAGCACGGTGTATTCGAACAAGAACGACTGGGGTTCGTCGAGCTTTGATGTCAGGCACAGCTTTTCCGGAGCACTGTTGTACGAGGTTCCCGCTGCGGCACGATCCGGGCCGGTCGCCATTCTTACCAGAGGATGGTCAGTCAATACGGTCGTAGTGGCGCGATCCGGGTTTCCGTTCAATCTCACGTTGCTCACTCTGGGCGCGATCGGTGGCGCTTATCCGCGACCGGATATAGTTCCTGGCCAGCCTCTCTGGGTGTCAGCGCCTACCGCGCCCGCCGGCAAGGTCGTCAACCCGCTCGCGTTTGCCGTGCCTCCCACCCTGAGGCAGGGGACCGAAGGACGGAACGATATTCCAGGCCTGGGCTTCACCCAGGTAGATCTATCTCTCGGACGCAAATTCAAAATCAGCGAGCGCGTCCATCTGCAATTCCGCGCCGATGCGTTCAACGTGCTGAACCATCCGAATTTCACGAACCCGCCGGGCTACTATGTCTCGAACTCGTTCACGGCCTATCTGCAGTCACTATCGACGCTCAATGAAGGGCTTGGCGGATTGAATCCGCTCTTCCAAGAAGGCGGGCCACGCTCGCTTCAACTGTCGCTGCGGTTGTCTTTTTAGACAACATGCAGAAATCCGCACGAACAACCATGTGGAGACAAGAGATGACCGGGCTGGGCCGCGACAAAACGAAGACGCTATCGACCATGACGCCAAACAAGGGGCAGCGAGTATTTCAGTTTCTTGTGGCCTTCTACTTGATGGTTCTCGGAGTGCTGCTCGCGCGTGCACAGCAGAATCCCATCCCCCCCGAAGAGCTACTGAATGTGCATCTCCTCGGAGAAGGATCACCGCCTGATTTCTCGCCGGATGGGAGTTGGATTGCCTACGCGGTGCGGAATAATCTGCGGGGGAAATCATCTGACTTCGGCCAAACAGATGCAGCTCACTGTTCCGAAGTGCCGTGGCATGCACAAAACTCATGGATCGTTCTAAAGAATATCCAGAGCGGAGCAACGACACGGCTTGGAGGAGCAGACGAAGACAGCTGGCTACCGCGATGGTCCCCCGACGGAAAGTACGTAGCATTTCTATCGGACCGCGATGGAGGGGGCAGAGCAAAGTTGTGGGCATGGGAACGCTCGAACAATCGAGTGAGAAGGCTCTCGGATGTAGCCGTTGTGGCGGAGGAAATAGAGTGGACGGCGGACAGCCGGGAGATTTTGACAACTGTGGAGCATGGAAACGGAACGACCGAGGAAAGTGACTGTCAGGCTGCGGCGGTGGCGACTTCGAACTCTCAGGCAGTCTCTCCTGCACCAGTAATTGTTTACGAATCTCACCCGCAGGCTCCGGAAGCGGAGAGCAGAGGCCCCTGGAATCTCGACCGGCATATCCGGGATCTAACTTTTTTTGACGTCGAGAGCGGAGAAATGAGGAAGGTATCGGACGGGGAGCGAATCGAATGGTTTCGACTTTCCCCGGATGGCTCCCGCGCGGCGTACAGTTCTGCAAAGCGATTCGAGCGAGCCGGTTCGCAACAGATTCGATTTGATCTCGTGGTAGTTACACGGACGAACAGCAAACGATCCGTTGCTGCTGGGGATATCCGGCTCTTTGTGCGCGGAAGGGCATTCGGATGGGATGTGGGTGGGAACGGACTCATTTTCGAGACAGGCGGACCGCTCGAGACTCGCGGTGACTGCTACTGGACCAGCGTGGATGGAGGGGAGACGCGCAATCTGACGCGATTTGCGAGTGACAACCGTACAGCGGTCTTTTTCCCGCCGGCTCCGGGGCCGGACGGAACCCATTTCTATTTTCTGCGCGACGGCGCAGTCTGGGAGACGACGCTAGATGGGCAAAGCACCCGTGAATTCGCGAAAATCCCCGGGCGGGAGATCGTTCACATCGTACCCGCCGGTGGAGGGCTTGCAACAACTCGACGAGGGAACTTGATCGTTGTCACCCGCGATGAACAGACGAAGCGGAACGGATTTTATGCGGTGGATCTGCGAACTGCTTCTTTCACAGTGCTTCTCGAACGGGATGAATGCTACTGGTTCAGTTTCGACAAGAACTTCATCAGCGTCTCCCCCGATGGCGAGATGATCGTTTATTCCGCACAGGATGCAGGTCATCCCCTGGATCTATGGGTCAGCGACACGGGATTCAGAAGTCCCCGGAATTTTACGCACCTCAACGCGGAACTGGAACGCTATGCAATGGGCGCCGCCGAACTCATTGACTGGCGAAGTCTTGACGGAGAGGAACTCCGAGGGGCCCTGCTATTGCCACCGGGGTATAACAGGAACAGAAAATATCCCCTCCTTGTTTGGGTCTATGGCGGGGCCAATCTTTCCGAGCAGATCCACGAGTTCGGCTTTACGGGTCTGGGGCAACCAATCAATTTACAGATGTTTTCGACGCGAGGGTATGTGGTGCTCGCCCCCGATTCTCCACAACATCTCGGGACGCCGATGCTCGATCTTTTGAAGACCATTCTCCCAGGAATCGACCGTGTAGTGGAAATGGGAATCGCGGATCCTGGACGAATCGGGGCGGTGGGACAGAGTTACGGCGGTTACAGCGTGATGAGTCTCCTCGCGCTGACATCCCGATTCAAGGCGGCCGTGGCGGTAGACGGCTTCGCCGATCTTCTTGGAGCTTATGGACAACTGAATGCGGACGGAACGGCTTATGCCGCCTCAAGAGAACACGGTCAGGAGCAGATGGGAGGAGACCCCTGGCAATATCGCGATCGCTACATTGAGAACTCACCGATTTTCTATCTGGACCGAGTCAAGACTCCGTTGCTTCTCGTACATGGCACCGACGACGAATGGGTCCATCCGTCTCTTTCCGACGAAGTATTTGTCGGCCTGCGGAGGCTGGGGAAAGAGGTCAGTTATGCGAAATATCCAGGTGAGGGTCACACGCCGGACATCTGGAACGCAAACCACCAGCTTGACCTCAGCAACCGCATCCTTGACTGGTTCGCTCGGTACCTCGGTGACTCCGCGTCTGGATCCGAGAAAAACAAGGAAGAATAGCGAGGCGCAGTCCGAAGAATGCGCCCCGCTCCAGAGGAATTATTCGTCAGCTTCGTACGCGGCGAAAATGGTCGGATCCCTGTCGGATTCCAGGTTGACAGGGCTGTTCTTCTGCGAGTTCTGGATTGCTTGAACAGCAGACGTGCAGACTACGATTTCGGGTTTCTCGTATCTCATCGGGGTTCACCTCCTTTCCTTGGATTTTCCTTTGCAGCTAGCTGAGGAACTTGTCGAAGGCGTTCTCAATCGAAAGCGATAGGGAGCGACGTTGCGGAGACCGTTTGCTTGCTGAGCACTTCGGAATCGCGTAGCCAAATCTCGAGTGCGAGTGCACGCAATAACGGAACAGAGGGTTCGCCGCCACGGCGACCAGCATCCAACGCCCGGCGAAATTCCGTTTCGCGAACGATACCGAGCGAATCGAGCAGCATTCCGTGGGTCAGGCCATGTAAAGCCTGCCGTTCGGTCGAAAAGGCTGAGAGCGAAGAGCGTGCCCGAAAAGCTTTGCGCTTGCGCTCTAAAATTTCGTTAGGAAGAATTCCGCGAAGCGCCCTCCGCATGAGAGAGCGCCGCTCTCCAGGGCGTACGAGTTGATCGCGGGGAATGGCAAAAAGAAACTCCAGTAGATCACGGTCCAGGAAAGGGAAACGCCGCTCGTAGACGGGATCCTGGGTAGGAGCCAGCACCGCGATCTGTCGCCGTAATGCGTCGACGGTGATCATCGCCTCGTCAAAACCCGGCCGTCCCGAGAGGAGCCGTATGCGCCGCGGGTAGCCCAGCAACGCTTGCCGGTACTCGTGAAGGAAACTGGGTGCGAGCCAGGATGGTAGTTTGTTGTGCCCTGAGGTGCTCGCGAAGTTCACTGGAAGAAAGTCGCGCAGTGCCTCCCAGAGCAGGTGCGTCCAGGGCCGTCGCTGGATGAGAGCCCACTGTGTCAGCCGGCCAGCCAAGGTGCCGAAGCGCGCGGAAGCGATCAGATCAAGAAGTTCAGCGTTTGGCGAGGGAACGCCTCCGGTGACTTCGTCTCCGCCGAGCCCGGAGAGAACGACGCGGTATTCGTTGAGAAGAAGCAACTCGCGAAATCGTTTGTGAGCGTCCGTCGCGGTGCCATTCTCAGAGGGAGTGGGTCGAAAGCGTTTCGCTCGAAGCGCGCTCTCAAAGAAGATCTGCGATCCAACGTCGATATGACAACCCGAACGGCCACGTTTGCGCTCGACGCTCTCGAAATAAGGTTGTTCGTTCCAGTTTGGTTCGAGGTCGTCGTAGTAGGAGACCGTATCGAGGCGCGGAGTTTCGCGATTGCCTTGGCTGAGAACCAGGTCGGATACCGAGACGATCGAAGAAGAGTCCATGCCACCACTCAATTCAGCCAGTACGGGCGCAGAGGATCGCAGACGCCGACGGACAGATTCGCCAAATACGATGAGGAAATGGTCTTCATACTCCGCGTCTCTCTTGTATCGGAGTGTCTTTCCAGCATCGAAATCCCAAAATCGCGTCGTGCTGGTCCGACCGTTGGCAAAGCGCACGAAACAGGAAGGTGGGACAGAGTGGACGCCACGAAACGGCGTGCGATGAGTTGCTGGAAACATCCCAAGCCAGCCCGCAAGGTATTCCCACTCGAGAGGAGTTCCACGAGCCCGCAACGCAAGAGGATCAAGGACGCTGCTCCAGAGAACATGGTTTGCATCTGCAGAATAGTAAAGGGGACGAATTCCCATGGCATCGCGGGCGAGGAGGAGGGACCGTTCTCCGGGATTCCAGACCGACAATGCCCAGTCGCCAAGGAATTTTCCGAAGCAATCCGTGCCCAAACGTGCATAGCACGCCGCTGCCACTGCAACGTCGGCTGATGCTTCCGAAACTCCTTCGCCTGCAACAGCGAGGCAATCGCTGCGGTTGTCGAGCCTGCCGTCCCAGGTGAAAACAGTTTCTGAAGGAAGGACCAGCGGCTGTTTCTCGGAGGGGGATTCCGGCGTTGCGTGGAAGGCGTAGTAGAGGATCTCCACATCGTCCTTTCGATAGCAGGAGCAGCCATCGGGCCCGAAGTGAGCGAGCATGGCATGCAGATTAACTTGCTCCGGATCGTCTGAATGGTTTCTGAAATCCCATCTTCCTAATTGAACGCTCACGTGAATCCTCCCAGCCCTCCGATAACTCAGCAGCGGTCCAGAACCGAATAGATTTCGGAAACATAGGATTTGTCATTGACCACGCGACCTTCTATTTCGACCCAGGCATGGGCCTTGAAGGGAAGTGGCTGGGCGCCGATGACAAGCTGCGCCCGGACGCCACAGCTTCTGAGGAGGCAGACAGAAGCAGCGGAGCGTTGCAGACAGAGCACTTGCTTCCAGTACCAGATACAGGCCACGTCCACGGCCTTGCAGATCTCCTGAATCGAGTGACTCTGGCGTTCGGACCTCTTGAGCGGATAGCCGCGGACTGTTTCGTAGAGGCCATCAAACTTATCCTGTGCAACATAGGAGTCGAAGCGAATCAGTTTCGAATACGCGCGGAGAATGAGAAGAAGCATGGCCACAACCTCCTTTCAGAACGACAACTGCAATTGGTCGCAGACGAAGGCCAGACGATCGGTCAAGCCTTCGACGCGGTCGGTGAGCGGCAGCACGGGCGAGTGGCCGCGCATCGGGTTGTAATCGAGAAGGATCGGGTGATCGGAGAGAGTCGCCGCCTGCAGACGCGCGGTCATCTTCCGGGCATGCAGAGGATTGCAGTTCTGGTCAGCGTCACCCGAGACGATCATCGTTGCGGGATAGGCCAGACCGTCCCGGACGTTGTGATAGGGAGAGTATTTGCGAAGAACGGCGAAATCTTGTGGGTCTTCGACAGTGCCAAATTCGTCCTTCCAGACATGCGCGCTGTCAAACAGGTGGTAGCGGAGCATATCGAGCAAAGGAACAATACAGATAACCGCACGGAACAGGTCCGGCCGTTGCGTCATCGCGGCTCCCACGAGGAGGCCGGAATTAGATCCCCCGAAGATGACCAATCTCGCAGGCGACGTTCGCCCGGTTTCCGTGAGCCATCGGGCAGCAGAAAGAAAATCGTCGTATGCAGTCTGGCGGTTACGGCGCCTGGCGGCGTGGTGCCAGGCTATGCCCAGTTCCGAACCACCACGAATCTGCGGCAGACAAAACAGGCAGCCACGCTCGAGGAGGAAGTTGACAAAAACGCTGAACATCGGGGTAGTCGGAACACCATAACCGCCGTAGGCCGTCATTACCGTCGGACTGTCGGTCCGCAGGAGAACATCCTGTCGACCGACCAGGTACATCGGAATCTCTGTGCCGTCGTTCGACAGATAGCTCACGCGGAAGGTGCGAATATCGCCGGATGCAGGCGGCACACGACCTGGTGAGAAGGGAGATCGGGTGCCCGTTGCCGGAGCGCAGCGAACCGTCTCCCGAGGATGCGTGAACGATTCGCGTTCGAGGAGCAGTTCATCGTCTTCGGAACTGGAGCCGACGACCCGTAGTGTCTCGTTCTCATGGGACAAAAGCTCTCTTACGCGCTTGCCGAATTGATCGAAAACGACTACCTTCGTCTGCGTGGGCCCCTGGTATGACACGACGATGTGATGAGCGGTCACGAACCAGCTAGCGATGGGTACGTCAGCCTCCGCAACAAGGTCGAAGTACAGCGGGCTCGCACCGTTCTGGGCCTGAACCTCTACGATTCTTCGATTGGCTGCCTGATGATTGGTGAGAGCAAAGATACGCCCCGGAACGAGTTGCGGCACGAATGCGTATTCCGCATCGCGCAGAATCGGAATAGCTCGCGACGAGTCTCCCATTCCGCAGATGTAAAAATCGGTGTACCTCTTTTCAAGAAATCGATACACCAGAAAGCCAAGTGTCCGCCGGTTCGAAAGGAGAATGAGCCTGAGTTTTTCATCTTCTCCTGCGTGGAAGATCTCCTGGTCCCGGCTCCGGTGGGTCCCGAGGATGTGCTGGTAGACGGAGCGGTAAAAAGGTCGCTCTTGCGCGCCAATCGCTTCGTGTGAGTAATAGAAGCTCCTGCTGTCCGGTGCGAATGCGAACCCCCGCAGGTAACCGCGCGGCAGCAAATCGGGCAGGCGTTTCCGACTCGCAATCTCTAGCAGTTCGAAAGTTCCGGTTCTTTCTCCCCCTTCTTTCAGCTCGTAGAGGAGCAACTGGCCGTCCGGCGAAATCTTCAATGGTCTGACGGCTGCGTATGGGCCGCAGCATCTTTCGAGAGGATCAATCAACAGCTGGTCAGGACCTTCCGCGCCATCACGCATGCAGATGCACTGCTGCTCCCGGCCTCGGATTCGCTTTCGGAAAAAATACCGCTCTCCACTTCTCAGGAATGAATCGCAGGTCTCTGTCTCTAGCCAATCTCGAACGCGCGCAGTTATCCGATCCCTTCCCGGGATTTTGTCGAGATAGGTGCGGGCAAAACGTGTCTGGCGGTCGATCCATTCCCGCGTTTGCGCCGAATCCTGCTCTTCGAGCCAGCGATAGGGGTCGGCTACAGAGACTCCGTGCAAAACGTCAGTCACGATTTCGATCCTGGTGGGCGGTAGAGGCTCGATCAACGCGGACACGGCACACTCCATTCCGGGAGCATCCGGGCTTCGCGGCTCATCCGCCTCGTGAGGCTACGCAGAGCCGCCGCTGTGTGCGATTGCTCGACCTTTCTCGGGTTGTTCCAGAGCTCGTTTGCTGCGGCGTAGGTGAAGGCCGCCAGCAAAGGTGCTACCTTGCGAGCTCGAAGAATGTCGTCGTCTGAAGCAAACGCTCGCCATGACGAGGAATAACTGTCAATGAGCTGCGGTTCCTGGGGATGAGCCTCACCGAAAGCGCAGCGGAAATGTTCGAGCAGATACTGAAAAGTCAGAAAGGGATGGCCTACGAAACCCTCCGCCCAGTCGAGAAACACGGCTCCGACGGGGGAAACGATGACGTTTTGAGGATGGAGATCGAGATGGCCGAGTGTCGCAGGAAAATCCGTTCCTTGCAGTTGGGCAAGTGCATTCACAACCTGCGAAGCAAGACCGCTGATCTCTGCGCGCGAAAGCACCAGGGGCGGGATTTTGATCTGCCGTTCCATTGAATCGCCCATCATCTGAAAAAAAGGTTCCACTCGCTTGGCGAGCACGTTGGGACGCAGGTCGCGCGCACCGGCCTCAAGAAGGTGCAATTCCCGGTTGAGCGAGCCGATTTGCAACTCGGCAAGGGCGCGTGCCGCAACGATCCAGGGACCGAGTTCGTGACTGGCGTTTAGGGTGGTCCCTTGCACCTCAAGCGCAAGCCATCCGTTCCATTCCGGATGGGTGGCGATGATCCGGGGCAGCGATCGGGGATGAAGCCGCATGAGAAATTGCGTCAGTGGAAACTCCCGACGATTGGGTGAGCCAGTCGCTTTGAACCAGACAGCTGGCCCGTCCGTTTCGAAACGAATCAAACTAAAAGTGCGGGATGCATTCAGTTGTCGGAAGCGGCCATTGAGGTGCAAGCCGTGCGGCTCGATCGTTTGTCGAACCCAGTCCACAAGCTCGTCAAACCAGCCCGGCTTTCCGAACGCATCGTTAGCGCCACTTTCTTTGGTTTGGTTGACCGCCAGTCGAACGGCCTCGGCATCCCGTGAGTCTCGAAATGCCAGTTCTTCGAATGCCTCAACTGAGGCCCAGTTGTTGGCGTGAGCCGAATTGCCGTCCGAGGAGCAGGATTCCATGACTTCATACTGGATCTTGGATTGTGAAGAGGGGACCTCCAGCAAGAAGAGCGATATAGCGGCGATGCCCAAGATTTCCTCTACGCCGGAGATAAGGTGCTCGGCGATTCTCTCCCGACCGGGAACTGGGATATCTGGAAGTGTTCTATGTGCTCCTTCGCGGCACAACCACACTTCGGGTTTTTCGCCTCGCAAAAGAATGATGCGTCGGGTCTCGCGTTCTTCGTGCTCCAGTGTAGGCACAGATTCACTCCAACTTTAGGTGAGGGAATTTTCCTTCTGTGAGGTTACGAGGTGGTGTTTCTCGAGCGCTTCGAGAAACTCGCGAACATCCACTTCTGCTGTAACACGGTCGATCGTGAATTCACGCACAAGTTGTTCCGCGATTTCTGGCTGTCCCATGCCTTGCTTCGAAAGCTCAAGAATCATCGATCCGACGAAATTGAGGCGGAACATTTGCCCGTGGTGAATGTCGAGGACGGTTGCGCCGTCGGCACCGTGGGTCGTACGCACGTGCTCCGGAACGGTGAAAGCATCTGGCCTCTGGTGTTCTGGCTGAGTTGGCGCAAGGTCCGAAACGCGATCTGAACTCATTGCCATCTTCCTCTCCGGCATCGACAAATCCCATTGAAGTTGTGCGGAATAAATTTCAGCCGCTTTTCAACTCTTGCAAACAATGGCATCATTTAACTGTAGATTTGGAGTTCAAGCCCAGGAAGTTAAGATCCGGTCTCGCTAGCGACCGGTTACGAAGATAGAAGAGGCAAAGCTCCGATCGGCTTCGTAGAGGCGATGCTCCTGCCGGTCGCGGCTTCGACCGCGATGATTCGATCCCCTGTTCCGCAAGCGAAATTGACTGATGATCTACGCAGTGACGAGCCCCGCGCTCGACTTGACCAGACAGGCAAGAAATCCGTACATGACAGGTTGGGCCCTGCTGATGCCTGCTTCGAGACCGAGTCCGGAAGTCGGAAAGCTTCTGAGAACTGAGCGTCTGCGTGTCCAACTGTCGACGCGCGACGTGGAGGGCCTGAGCCGGAGAATCGCAGATGAGAAGAAGAGCCAGGACTATTACATATCCCACGCCTGGCTCACCGACGCGGAGAACGGAGCGTTTACACCCAGCATTTTCAAGCTCTACAGTCTCAGCGTCATCTACAAGAAACGATTCGATGAGATGCTGGGATTCTTCGGTATCAATCTGGATGACATCGGGCGTGAACAGATGTGGTTGGCTCTGCCTCGCACCTACCTGATAGGAAGCCAGCCGGAAATTTCGATTCCGCCGGTCGAGATTCCTCCTGAAATTCGAGCGAAGATCGATCTCGGGAAGACCGATCTGGTTTCGCGGATGTTCAGTCAGTGGGGTGGCGTACCAGTGTCACTCTTCGGCGCAAGGGATGGCGGCAAATCCGTATATGGATATGTTGGCACTAAGGACTTCACGCTCCATCCTCTGATCCGTCCCGGTTCCTTTGTGCAGATTGATGCCAATCAGACAAAGGTCGATCGCGGTGGATGGCACAATGAAATCGACCGCCCCATCTACTTTGTCGAATTGCGTGACAGCTATGCCTGTTCGTGGTGCGAATCGGGCGAAGGCAGACTCCTGCTGATACCTTACCCACATTCGACATATCAAGTGCGGGAGGTGCGCTTTCCCGGAGATGCTGGAATTGTCGGGAGGGTGACGGCAGTGTCGATGCGAATAGCGGAGTAGGGGGTGCTTGGAATTCGGTCGAAGTCGTTGTCCGTCCGGGGTCATGCGCCCGTATTCCATTGCCTCGAAGCAAATGAGTATGCGTGCTCCCCTTGTCTCATCCGCAGGCGCTGTGTCGGATTCATTGCGAAGCGGTCAACTTGTTCGGTCATGACATCGGCAAGGCCACCCTTGGTTTGGTCTTTCCGTTCTGAGTGGACTTTGCTCTGAGAAGAATTGCACTCAAACGCTCAGCTTCGAGCGAGAGCGATACGACCATAAACGTGGGATTCACAACACGCGTTGATGACGCTGTCCGTCCGCTTCCGAAAATGGACTTGATGATGCGAGACGGAAAGTCGTTGAAGCCAAACGGAAATGTAATCTGGGCATCAACAGGCGATGGAATCCTGACCGAGATCTGATTCAATGTAAGATGAGGCTGCTTCGGCAGCGTGTTCACTCCAGGCGTAGACTTGGGCATGGACGTAGACGCGCGCAGCCAAGGTCGCTGAAAGCGAACTAGACAGGCACACGAACAGAAATCGAATCCGTCTTCATCACCTTGGAGCGGAACGACGAAGACGTGGCGCAGCCGAAAGGGAAGCGGTTGCTCACCGCGTATTTTGGGACGCCGCCGAATCACCCGTTGTCGTTGTGCCCAGCGAATCGAGCTTGTCTACGATGGACTGCAGCTTGCCGCGAACACGTTCTTGAGCCTTGTCCTCTGAACGACCCCAGATTCTGAGAGTGGTCTTAAGAGCGACGGAAAGCGCCACACGCTCCAAAGCCGTAAGCGAGAGAGTCTCGGTATTTGAAGCTGTCATGGCGGTGGGTCTCCAATGAAGTCTTCGTGCTCTGGAGTATAGCGCGATTCTTTCCCTTTGGTGTGGGAACAAAATAGTCGGCCACAAGTTATACCCGGAATTAAACGGTTGCCTAATCTAATTTGAGTCGCTGCTTCGTTATCAGGTTTCTCGCGGCTTTTGGGGACTTCCGCTTAGCCCAACCACAGTCAGCTATTGGTGTCGGGAACTTGGCCCCGAATCATCTCGAAAATACCGGGCGTTCTTCACCGCATCCATCCTGAGTCGGAAAACCAATGTCTACTCCAGTTTCAGCCACACCGCCAGCTTGCGCTGGATCGTTGCGACCAGCTTTTGAATCTCGTAAGTTTCCGTGCCGGTCAAGGATGCGTCTACGCTCTGCGCACGCACCACCTTTGAAATTGTTTGATCATTGCGTACCGTCTTCCCTCGATATGTCACAATGGCAGCAGCTGGACGATCGGATTGTTCGGAACCAGTATGCGTCCGGCGGTTGCAGGATAATTCCACTCAGGTGAGGGCAATGACAGAACTCACGAGCTTTCAAAGAGACATTCGGCCGTTGTTCACGGAGCGAGACATTCGTGCGATGAGTAAGGCTTTCAACCTTGCAAGTTACGACGACGTGAAGGCACGTGCGCCCGCCATCTACGACCGGATTCGAGGCATCGGCGGCGCCGTGATGCCACCGCCACCTCCAAGAGGCGAGGGTCCCTGGCCGCAAGTCAGCATTGAATTATTCGCAAAGTGGATTGCGGATGGATACCAACCTTAGGGAAGCTCTGCACAAGTCGGCGATCTGCATGGTGATTGATTAGAGTAGAGGTATGAAGCGGAAGGCACATTTTCAGCGGACGTTGGCGACGCAGACGGGTTTTGAGAAGTACGCACGGAAGAGTCGTCGTGAAGAGTTTTTGAGCGTGATGGATGTGGTTGTTCCGTGGCGTGAGTTGGGAGCACTGATCGAGCCGCACTATCCCAAGGCAGGCAACGGTCGTCAGCCGGTTGGGTTGTCAATCATGCTTCGTGTCTACTTTTTGCAGCAATGGTTTAATCTCTCCGATCCTGGCGCCGAGGATGCTCTCTACGAGTCACCCGTTCTGCGGCATTTTGCGGGCGTTGATCTGGGCCGTGCCGCAGCGCCCGACGAGACGACGATTCTTCGCTTCCGCCGCCTGCTGAAACAGCATCAACTGTGCGGCCAGATTCTGGACACGGTGAACCATTACCTGGCAAGCAAAGGCCTGCGCATCTCCACCGGAACCATCGTCGATGCCACGATCATTGCAGCTCCATCATCGACTAAGAACAGCAAGGGCGAGTGCGATCTGGAGATGCATCAGACACGGAAAGGCAATCAGTGGTTTTTCGGCGCCAAGGCGCACATCGGTGTCGATGGCAAGGAAGGTATCGTGCACTCGGTATGCACCTCGGCTGCTTCAGTATCGGACGTGCATATGCTGCCCGATCTGTTGCAACGGCGCGGAGAAGAAGGTCTGGGGCGATGCAGGCTATCAGGGCCAAGCAGAGGCGATCCATGCCGCCGCGCCTGAAGCGCAAGATATGACCTCGCGACGGACCAAGCACAAGGACTCCGTCGATGAGGTGCAACGGCGCAAGAACCGAACCAAGGCAAGAGTGCGATCGAAGGTGGAATGGCCCTTCCGCATCTTGAAGCGCATCTTCGGATGTACAAAGGTGCGCTATCGCGGTCTGAAAAAGAATCACGAATGGCTATTAGCTGCCTTTGCATTGGTTAACCTCTACCAACACCGCAACCGGTTGGCCACACTGGGGGCGTAGTGTCTTCGGGAGCCGGAAATCGGCCGCCGGAGTCACAAACAACCCAATAAAACACACGCCTTGCTGCGATTTTGACATCAATTTCGACGGGAACTGATTCAGAACTTCATGGCCACGTCAAAATGACCGACTGTGCAGAGGCTCGTTAGATTGCTTCGAATGGAGATGCCCAGCTTTCGGCCCTCCAATTTGTGTCTTTGGGGGAGCCGGCGGATGAGGCTCCTAAGGACGCCCTTGTGGCGATTCGATCTGACCCGAATGCTAAAACAACATGCGTTGTGACCAATACTCTTATCGTTGTGACAAGGCCATCATTGGATTAGATTGTGTCCCTTGGTGCCCCAACTCGGGAGATTGTCCCTCGGTCAATTCAATGCCCCATGGGCAGATCCGGTCTTATTGGACGACTGCGATATCGTCTGCCTTGATCTCAGTTCCACCGTAAGCGTACGCTCTTCCCCTTCTAGCAGCGGAGAGTGTTGCGCGTGAAGATCGGCACATGGCCGATAGTTTGGTGAGCACGGGACGTCGCGTTCGTCGGTGGCGAACTGCCTCAGAGAAGCTGGCGATAGTTCAGCTGACGTTAAGACCAGGTGCAAGCGTTGCCGAAGTGGCGCGAGCGCAAGGTATGAACGCGAACCAGCTGTTCAAGTGGAGACGTGCATACGAGCGCGGCGAACTGAGTGAGTCGAGCGTCGCGCTGATTCCGGTCAAGGTATCGAACTCGGAAGAGGAGAAGCGAGCGCCAGAAGTGGTTGTGCCGGCTGCTGGCGGTGCGATCCACATCGAGCTTCCGGGTCGTCCAACTCAACTGCCAGTATTTGAATTTCGCCATTCATGCGGAGACTCTACACATTGAGGGAATGGATGGCTGTTCAATATAGCTCAGCTTGAAAGTCGAACTGAGGACTATAAGCGGTTGTATGTTTTGCGACGTGTACCCCAACCCGCCCGGAACTCCTCATTACACCGTCATGTTCAAGAGTGGCGGCGTACGAAAGCGAGTGACGGAGCGTTCTCTGCGTGGCCTACGGGTCGCGGAGGTTGATTGGCTCTGGGTCGTTGAGCAGAAGCGTCGTGCGACTCCGGACGAGATTCCGAAGCTGTGCAAGGGAGTTTCCAAGCATTAGGAACGAATTTGGCGAGGAGGAATTGTCACGAAGAACCTCGACTCCGAGCCTCGCAGCACTGTTGACTACAACATTCATTTCAAGAACGGCAGCAGCCTTGAAGGCCGGGTCACTGAACGCGCCATTTGCGGTCTCCGCCCAGTGGAACATCGACTGGGTATGGATTGTCGAGCGTAGGCGTCGTGCGACTACTGATGAGATTCGGGAACTGTGCAAGCTTAGTTTCGAGCGTTAGGGCGCATAATCGGGATGCGCTAACTGCTGACCCCAACCCGGCAGTGACGGGGCTTCTCCGATGGAGACCCCGTCGGCGCATGAAACTCCTATTACTTGTGCTCCGAAGCGTTGAGACCTAGCGATTTCTCGGCGGTCTCAGCATCTCGCAAATACCGGCAATACGCCAACGGCGTTCGTCGTAGGCGTTCGCTTCTTCCGTGGACATGCGGTTGTACGGAGACATCACAAGGGCTTCATATTGCAGCCGTGTAAGCCGGGATAGCTCCTCTGACAGAATTTGGACTTGAGCCTCAGAGAGTTTTTCGCGGAATGTGAAGTCAGACTTTCGTCGGGTCTGTTCGGGTTCGTTTCATCGGGATTGTTGGTAGTTGCGACGGTCTTCGAAATGGAACTGCACACCGCAATGCACTCGTTGCAAATGTAGACTCGCTTCCGGTCGGGCGATGTGTCGGCGGATTTGCTCCCCACGGTGCGATTCGGTACCGGGCCGGGTTGTACAGGCAGTTTGAACGGGCGCCCTTCTCTACACTGAGTCAAGATAAATCTGCCGATTCGCCTGCCTAAGTGACGTAGAGCACACCATATTCCTCGAAGCTGGCCTAGGATGAATTTCCTGTAGGGAAACAAGTGAGGTCCAATGGGTTACCCCATGCCCGTCAGAGAGCTTGTCAATATGACAGGTACGCTCTCAGTTTCCGGTTTATTCGATTTTCAGGTCTTCTTCGACCTGCTAGATTTGCCTGATTCCCCTGAAGGAATCGAAGGCAAACGGTACACCTCTGGCCGTCTCAGGTTCCGTCAGGAGCTTGAACCTGCATTGGCAAGGATGTTGTTGTCTTCCGCTCGCTTGACTCTCAGGGGTGGGGGCATAGAGGTGTCGATCTTCCTCCACGGTCGCAACTCATTTGGGGTAATCGGGCCGATCAAGGACGTAACGGAGGAGCCCGCAGCATAGCAAAGGAAAAGTGAGTTGATTCCGACATTGGAATGCATCCTTGACCGTGGTTTGGCAGAGCTGATTATTGAGCGGTCTGTGGAGATCATCACGCAAGACGGAATTCTGTTCCGTCAAGGGGAGTCGGGAGATTTTCTGTACTTCGTGAAATCGGGCGAGGTCACCCTATCAATGAAAGCCGGAGACGTGGAAGTCAGGATGCGAGCGTGTAAAGGTTCGCTTCTTGGCCTTCCCGCGATGATCGGCAGACAGCCATACTCGATGACGGCTAAGGCATGTTGGGATGCGGAGATTTTCAAGCTGAGCACCGACGCATTTAACGACCTGATGAAGACAGAGCCGAGAATGCAGGAAGCAGTTTTGCGAATCCTAGCGGGGGAAGTCAGAGCAGCACGTCAAGCATATTCGGATTTGGCATCGGGGCGGTAGTGAGGAAAGAGCGGCGCCGTTGGTAAGAGCCTACAATATTGGGAATGCCCCCGGTGCCACAGCTACAAACGAGGTATGACGAGAACGGCATTCCGGTCTCTGCTAAATGTTCCATGTGTGGCGAACACATGCCGCAAGGCGTTCCGCGCATCATGAACCCAATTGAAAATGTTGAGTGGTTCGCGACTCAATTCGGCCTGCATGTAGCGCAAACCCACCCGCCCGTTGCACCTCGCAGATCAAACTTTGGCACGCTGAATTCGTAAAGGATATCCGGTTAGGTTTATCTCCATTACGGCACCGGGTTCGTACCAGTACGGGGCAGAAACAGAGCGGGGCTTCGGCTTCGCCCTTTTAGTTTCTTTGACGCTCGACGATACTTCGTGACGGCCCGGAGCTCTACTTTTTCAGGGCGCGGAACGGGCAACGCGATTGGCAACGAAGAAGACGAGGAACACTAAGAAAGCACCCGCGAGAAATCCACCCCAGAAGCTGTTAGAAAGCATGTCGTCATTATCGCAGTAATGCTCCATTAGTTCTCGCCGAGACGCGGGAGAACGAACGATGAATCATCAAAAGTGGGTAGAATGATTTCCCGCGCACTCTGACTCTCCAACTCAGAGGAGGCTGTTAACCGAGGGAATTAACGGCCTCTTGCGCGGGCCGCGCTAACGGTGAGGAATGATGGAAAAGAAACCGCTTCGAGTCACTTGCCCACTCTGCAATGCCAAACCGGGGCAACCCTGTCAGAGTGTCGAAGGCCATTATATGAGACGCTTCCATCGGCAGCGCTATCCGAAGACGGCGACGTGGAGGAAGAGCAAACGCTCTGAAAAAACCTAGTTTAATTCCGGGACTGTAGTCCGTGGCGAGATGATGGCGGCGAGCGCGTTTTCGACCCGATCTTTTTCCTGTTGGAGTTTCTTCATCGCCCCTTGAATCACGGTCAGCTCTAGGTTTGCTGTCTCGTAGGCGAGACGATAAGCGATATCTTGATCAGCTTGCATTGTCCCTCTCAGGTAATCACCCTAGCGGACACTGACGGTCAATCCCTATTGCCCAAACGTCGCACAGCGATAACTCTCTTCGTTCAGGTAATCACCCAGTCGGGTCAACAAGATCGGGACGCACAAGTCTGATGGGATTAAATCCGCCCGATGGCGCAATATAGAAAGCACGGGGGCCTAATGCACGGAAATCCGCCTAAAGACACCGGTTGGCACCGTACTGTCTTCGGTCAAGTTCGAGGCGCTTTCCAACCCGAGTTGCACGTCATTTGCGGTTGGGACAAGCTGTTAAACGAAATGCATCTGACTGAAGAGGCGGCGCTGTTAGCGGTGGCGACAAACGGCGCGCTCGGAATGAAACTGCGGGGGTTTGCGCGGCGCGAGTTCCGGGCGCGTTTTGTCCCCGAAGACGTGTTAATCCTGCTGGATCTTAATCGACAATCTGGAGACGGTTCCCTTGCGCTCCAGAATTTGCGCAAAGGCATTGACGACGCGGAGTGACGGCGCGCATGGGTGCAAGTCCAGCTAGACCATCACCTTTCTTTGGCGTGGTGGATAGCAATCACCGTGCGGCGGACTCGTGCATCGTCTGCCTTTGCAATCTGCTGGAGCATCATAGACCGAAAGTTTTGATGCGTATT
>Ga0209004_1000011_pt1 | contig 46839 bp, 40 predicted proteins | sample TexAe_RefH0_M1_FD_187948 | JGI IMG/M metagenome (GOLD analysis project Ga0209004, IMG submission 187948) | Forest soil microbial communities from Davy Crockett National Forest, Groveton, Texas, USA - Texas A ecozone_RefH0_M1 (SPAdes) (version 2) | ecosystem: Environmental > Terrestrial > Soil >... | reverse complement strand
TGATGCGCTGGCCTACCTGATATTTCGCAGGCGCGGCGTCCCATGGCTCGGGCTGAAGCTGCTTGAGGCCCAGAGAAATCTTTTTCGTGTCGGGATCGATCTTGAGGATGCGAACCTGGATCTGCTGGCCAACGGTGAGCACATCTTCAGGCTTGTTGACGCGGCTCCACGAGATGTCGCTGACGTGGAGCAGGCCATCGATGCCACCGAGGTCGACGAAGGCGCCGTAGGCCATGAGACTGCGCACGGTTCCGTCGAGCACGTCGCCGGGTTGCATGGCGGCGTAGCGTACTTCCTGCGAAGCGCGAGCCTGTTCTTCAAGCACAACGCGGCGATCGACCACTACATCTTCGTCGGTAACGTCTAGCTTGGTGATGCGGCAGGTGATTTCGGCGCCGACCATTTTTTCGAGCTCAGCCGCGTCGCGGGTTCCGCTGCGGCTGGCGGGCATGAAGGCGCGCACGCCGATGTCGACAGTGAGACCGCCCTTGATGACGGCGGTGACAGTACCGACGACGGCTAATTTTTCCGCGAAGGCTGCTTCAAGTGCTGACCAGTCGCGCGGCTGCGCAACCTTGAAGCGAGTGAGGTCGTAGTAGCCCTCTTCGTTGCGGCCCTTGACCGAGACAAGGACCTTGTCGCCCGACTTAACTCCCTCGGCATTGTTTGGGAAAGCGATGAGGGGGAGAACCCCCTCCGTCTTGTATCCGATATCCACAAAAACCTGTTCGGCGGAGAGGGAGACGACTGTGCCCTCGATCTGCTTAACGCCAGAGGCGGGCTTGTGGGTATGACTCTTCTCGAACTGGAAGAGGATGTCGGCGAAGTCTTCCTGCGGTTCGGCGGGGGCTTCGGTGGGAGCTTCCGCTGCAGGGTCGGACGTTGATCGGACGGGCTCCGCGGATTGTGCAACAGGCGCGGCGGGTTGCGCGGCAGGAGCTGCGGTTGACTCGCCGGCGGCATCGGGGGTTTCGGGGGCGGGCTGGGACTCGGGAACGCTATCAGTGCTCATGATGTTTACTGTTCCATTGTCCCATGCGAGACTCGCTCGAACGATATCCCGCAGGGGCCGAAGCCCACATTCATTCTGCTGCATTGGCGGCATGACTGAAGTCATGCCCTGTTACAGGACATGGCTTACGAAAGGAAGCCGGACTTGATACCAGCTCAGTTGCTCATCGATTCCTGCGGAAACTCCGCGACCTTTGGCGTCACACGGTGCGGCGCGACTGACGTCGGGCCGCCTTTGTCGTCGATGACGTTGGAGATTTCGCCGAGGTTGTCGAGGGCTACGGTGATCATGTGGTGGAAACGGACACCTGGCGCTGCCGGAACCTCAATGGCGCGCGTTAGCGTGACGTTGGGGTGGCGAAAGACACTGTAGATCCCGAGGCCCCAGGCTTCGTGGGTGGTCACGTTGTCAGACACCTTGTAGGAGGCCCAGCCGTTGGTGCCCGGTACGGATGTATAGCCGGGCTGGTCGGGTGGGTCGTAGGGGATCTCGGATTGGTAGAAGTAGGTGCGGCCGTGGTTGCCATTCCACAGTACCTGGAACTGCTGGTGGTGTTCGACAAAGAGGCCGTAAGCGGTGACGTTGTTGCCGTTGACGACAAGGCCATTGTCGCTGAGGTTGCTGGTCCAGCCGACGCCCGCGCCGTGATCCGCGCGCCAGATCCAGGTGTGGTCGACGATGGTGTCGTTGGAGTTGATGCGCAGGTTGACCTTGGCCCGGCCTACGCCTGCTCCGCCAACGCGGAAGAAGACGTCGTGGAGGAAGATGGGGTTTTTGGCATGCACGGCATGGCTGCCTTCAGGGCCGACTTCTACCAGGACCGGTGAGGATTGCTGACCGGCGTCGAAGAGGATGCCGGCGATGTCGATGCCGTCGGCGTCTGCGGTCGTGATGGCCGCGGTGCCGTTGGTGGGGCGAAGCGTGGCGAAACCAAGGCCGAGGACGATGGCGTCAGTGCGCGTAACCCGGATGGGCTCAGTGAGATCGTAGATGCCGGGAGCGAGGAGGAGATTTTTGCCCTTGGCAAGTTGCGCATTGATGGTGGCGGCGGTGTCTTTGTCCGGTCGAGCGATATAGAACTGCGTGAGAGGGATGGAGCGGCCGGGCGTGGAGCCTCCGTGCCAGGTTATGCCCTGGCTATTCGTTTGAAGCCCGGGAACGCGGACGCTCCAGTTCCCTTTCGCATCGACTTCGAGGAAGGGTTTTTCGCGAACGGTGGGCGTGCGATCGACCTTGGTGTAAGGCGGCTCGGGCCACTCGCCTTCAGGCGGATGAGGAATGCCGACGAAGACCATGTTCCAGTTGGCGCCGGTCCAGCTGGCCCACTCGCTGTTGCGCGAGATCCACTGCTGCTGCGGACCCGCGCCCACGTTGCCGTCGATGAGCGAATCGGACATCCAGCCGCCGCTGGCCCATCCTTTTTTCTGGTGCAGGACGATGTTGCCGAGGATGTGCATGCGGCGGAAGGGCACGGCCTGCGATACGGCCCATTGCATGGTTCCGTCTGTGGGTGTAACAGAAAAGCCTTCCACTCCGCGCCAGAATGTGCAGGTGGCGTTGTTGCGCGGGAGGCTGGCATCAGAGTGGACATTGCCGATGATGTGGACGGCGTCGGGCGTGGTGCCGAGGCCAAGCACCTGCGTGTAGAAACCGACGGGGACATCCACGTGATATTCGCCGGGCAGAAAGAGCAGGGCGTAGCGAGCCGTGCCAAATTCGCTGTGCTGCTGGATCGCGTAGACCTTGTCGATCTGGGCCTGGATGGTGGCGGAAGACATCGAAGGATCGAAGAGCAGAACATTGTCGCCCAATTCGGGCTGCGTCACGTGTCTGGGAACATGCGGAGATTGCGCGTTCGCTGTTGCCTGGAGCGCTGCAATCCCAAGGAGACTGCCTACGGCGATCAAGGTAAGACTCGTATTCAAGTTGGCTCTAAGTGCTCTTAAAATCTGCATGGCCTGGATCTCTCTGATGTCTGGATGTGATGACCTAAGCATCGTATGCGATTGACCATGGGTTTCGCCTGTGTCGGTGGACACGGCGACGTCCGGCAAGCGAGAATTGCGGTCGCACAGGAAAGGCTTCTTCAGATGGGACCAATTTCACGCAGGGACTTTGTGCGCCTGGGAGCGGGCGCGGTTACGGTGGCAGCCGCGGCTAAATCGATTGTGCTGGAACCGGCGATTCTGGCGGCGCAGAGTCCGCAAAGCGGAAGGCAGATTCGATTTGTTTCAATCGGGACCGGGATTCGCGGGTGCGACTTGCTGCGCTCGGCGAAGAAGGTGACGAGCGGCATTTGCGTCGGGACCGCGGATTTGTATGACATGCATCGCAAGGCCGGCGTTGAGGCCTACGGTGCGGACATTCCGACGACGCGCGATTACCGCGAGTTGCTGGATCGCAAGGATGTGGATGCCGTAATTGTCGCGGTTGCCGATTTTCAGCACAGGCGGGTGGTGCTGGACTGCGTGGCGGCGGGCAAAGATGTGTACTGCGAGAAGCCGATGTCACACAACGTGGCCGACGGGCTGGCGATGGTAAAGGCGGTTCAGGATGGCAAGCGGATCTTCCAGGCGGGTAGCCAGCGCGTGAGCAACACGGTTTTCAAGAGGGCGGCCGAGATCTATAAGTCGGGACGGCTGGGTGAGGTGACGTCAATTGAAGCTCATACAGATCGCAATTCCCCATCCGGGGCGTGGGTGTATCCGATTGCGCCGGACGCAAGCGCGGAAACCATCGACTGGACCACGTGGCTGCGCGATTCGCCGCAGAGGCCATTCGACGCGGCGCGGTTTTTCCGCTGGCGCTGCTTTGCCGATTATGGCGAGGGCGTAGCGGGTGATTTGTTTGTGCACTTGCTTTCGGGAATGCAGTGCGTAACGGGGATCAACGCGATTCCAGAGCGTGCGTATTCGACGGGAAGCCTGACCCATTTCAAAGATGGACGCGATTTCCCTGATTTACTGGCGACGCTCTACGACTATCCCGGCGTCACGGTCAATATGCACTGTAATCAGAACAACGCGGCGGGCGACATCACCATCTTTTACGGTAAGGAGGCCACGATGACGATCAACGGCAACACGCTCACCGTGGTTCCGCAGGACACGCGACCGCAGCCCGAGGGATATTCGCTCGACGGCTGGACCGCGGAGGACAAGAAGAAATATCTCGACGACTGGCATGCGCAGCACCCTGAGCCTGCGGTGGCACTGCCGCTGACAGAGACCTATTCGCCGCCGCAAGGATACGACGATACAGCCGATCACATCGCGACTTTCTTCCGCGCGGTGGAGACACGCGAGCATGTTGTTGAAGACGAGGTTTTCGGCAACAATGCTGCGATTGCATGCCACATGGCCAATTACTCGTATTTCCATAAGAACGTGGCTACGTGGGATGCGGCCGCGCAAACCATCAAGGGCTAGCAAAGGCCTTGAGGAGAGTACGTGAATGAAGATTTCTTCTCGACGCAGTTTTTTGAAGGCTTCCGGCGCAATGGCTGCCGCGGCCTGCGTGGGTGGTGAACGATTGATGGGCGCACCCCTGCGGTTTCCGGTTGGGTTGCAGCTTTACTCAGTGCGCAACCTGTTGCCGAAGGATTTTGAGGGCACACTTCATCAGCTGGCGGCCGCCGGGTACAAGGAAGTTGAAGCGGCGGGCTACTTTGACAAGACTGCGGCCGATTTCGGGAACGCGCTGCAGAAGGCGGGACTCAAGTGCGTGAGTACGCATCACCAGCTTGTGCAATTGAAGACGCAATTCGACCAGTTAATCGAGTACGGGCAGGCGCTGGGGCTCGAATACATCATCTGCTCGTGGGCGGGTGTGCATCGGGATCCCACGCGCAAGGGCGACCTCAACCTGGACGACTGGCGTTATGTAGCCGACCAGTTCAATGCGATCGGCGCAAAGGTGAAGGCGGCCGGCATGACGTTCGGCTATCACAACCACACGGTGGAATTCGGAACAGAGAACGGTGTCGTGTTTTATGACGAGTTGCTGAAACGCACCGATCCGAGTGTTGTGAAGTTCGAGATGGACTGCGGCTGGGTGGTGGCCGGCGGACATAATCCGGTTGACTATCTGAGCAAGTTCCCCGAGCGCTTTCCCTTGCTGCATGTGAAGGACCTGGTGAAGCAGGCGGATGGAAAGTGGCGCAACGTGGTGATGGGCAAGGGTACGATCGATTACAAGCCGATCTTCCGCGCGGCGACGGGGCTGAAGCACTACTTCATCGAGCAGGAAGAGTTCGAGGGCGATCCAATGACGGAGCTGCGCGAGGACGCCGATTTCATGAAGAAGCTGGACATGTAGCGACTTTGACAGCTGCAATAACAGAATGTTTGGCACAAAGTGATTCCCGGGTGAACCACCGCGCGCCGCGCAATTTCCATCAGCATTGGGTCTGGAAACGCGCATTGGCCCGTGGGCCCAGCTTCACCTAGTTAACCGCAAACACCACAGAAAGAACAGCGCGTTGGTGCGTATTCGCGATCTAATGATACGGAACACTTCGTCATCGATGAAAAATCACGCCAGCTCAAAATCCCGATCTGTACCAACTGAGGAAGAGTGGGGGGACTACAACTCCGATCTTGACCAGAACTACGCCCACAGCGTGTTCGCGGGGCGCACAAATCTGGAAGCGCAGGCGCTGATTCGGAGCAGTCCCATTGAACGTATCGAAGACCTGAGATGGATGCCAGCAGTGCCATTTCGTTACTACATGACGGGGCTTCGAGACCTCATGGTGGCTAATGATTTCGAGGATCTGGATGCTTCGGATGCAGCAAGCTGCTTCCTTCGCCTTGTCGCATATAAGCTTGAAAAACAGCCGCATTACATTGTTCCAATCATGCCGGAGTTGCTTCCTGTTGTTGAGCACGTGGCTCGGAATCAATGTTTATTCAAAGCCGATAAAAGCATTTACGGAGACTTTTTGGAGCTTCTGACGCAAATTCATTTCCTGTACCAAGCTCACGGGAGTGCCTAACAGTTGCAGGACCGCGCTGGCCGCTTAACCGTCGAGCGTCAATGAGAAATCAGTGAGCAGTTCGGAAAGATGCGGCGATCGCCTTGCGGCTCGCAACTTTCGTCTCCGACTTGTGGAGACAGGCGGATTGCGGCTATTTGACCAACTTGTGGTTGAATTTGCAGCTGCAACCGTCGGCAGCGTTAAAGGCCGGGGCGCTTCGGGTAGGCTTGTTTCATGGATGTTTTTGACGAGAAGCGCGCGGAGTTGGAGAAGCACGAGTTCATGATGGGCGTGGAGCGGGGAAGGCTGGCGGTTGCGCTGGACCTGCTTACCGATTCGCTGATTATGGTTGGACAGCATGGCGTTTACTGCGCGTCGAGCCGCAACCCCTCAAAGCCGGCGCTGGATTTGCAAGCGGTTCTAAGCGGGATGGAAGGGGCCAAGGCGCTGATCCAGTCGGTTATGGAAGAACTTCGGCAACACAGGGAAAAGGAATCAGGGAACAGGGATTAGGATCGACCCGCAAACGACGACGGCGGAACTACAGCAAATAGTGACGAGTACGGCCTTGTGAGGCGAAATACGGTATGCTGGTAGAGCGCGCCCGTAGCTCAGCTGGATAGAGCGAACGCCTCCGGAGCGTTAGGTCGGGAGTTCGAATCTCTCCGGGCGCACCATTTCCTTCCGCACATTCCCTGGAAAAACTTTGAGCTTAATCCGGATTTTTAGACCGGACTTGTAAGGATTACATGCATTTTAACTTTCATTTCACGGCTGTTTCGGTTTTGTGGACACTGACGTTCGCTTCTCTGCTGGTGCTGCTGGTGGTCCTGACGGGACGCGACCGCGCGCGGCGATTCCCGTGGTTCACGACCGCCATTGTTCTGGTTGCGCTTCGCTTGCTGACGAACCGGCTTCTGCATGACAAGTTGCCGCCGCTGACGATGGGCGCGGTTGCCATTACGCTGGCCGATATCTCGGTGCTGGTCGGCCTGATCGTTTTGGTGGAGATGGCACGCCATGCCTTCAAAAAGGCCGGCGCGCGTGCGTGGGCCGGGTGGGGATTGGGGTTGCTGGCCCTGGCTGGCGCTGTGCTGTGGAAATGGGGGCCGTGGCCGCAGTGGAAGACTGTGGCTTTCGACACGCTGATCGCGAAGCTGCAATTCATGCAACTGGTCGCGGTGAAAATGGGGTTGCTGATCGATGTGCTTACCGTGGGGCTGGGGTTTCTGGTGGTGGCATTCGGTCGGCGCTATGGCGCCGGCTGGCACAGCCATGTGCAGCGCATCATGATCGGGCTTTCCACAGCGTCGTTGTCGCAGATGGGAGCGCAAGGGATCTGGGAGATCATTGCGCGTCATACGGTTCCGCACACGCGGGCGGAATATGACCACGTGATTGGATTGCAGGAGAAACTGCTTAACAGCAACAGCGTGGTGTACGTGATTGTGCTGGTCTGGTGGATCGCTTGCCTGTGGATGGATGAGCCGGGAGCGGCCTCGACTTCTGTTGAAGAATCAGCAAGTACTGAGGCGCTGCCGGCAAACGAAACCGGCGACGCCTAAAGCGTGCTGCGAAGCGAACTGAATCGATTACATGGCGAAGTCGATGTAGCCTCGCTGCGGATCTGTGGAGACCAGCTTGACGGTCAGCTTGTCACCAACGTCAAGTTTCGAGCCGGGCTTACCGGCATTCATCAGCATTCCCTCAACGTGGGGATCGATGGCCCGCACAAATGTGCCGTGTGGGGTGACGCCGGTGACGATGGCGTTGAAAGTCTGTCCGATGCGCGGGTGAAGAACGACGGCGGCAATCCGCTTTTGCATGGCGCGCTCGACCTTGCGGGCGGCGTCTTCCATTTGCGTGCAGCGCAGCGCGATGGAATTGAGATCTCCTTCGGAGTAGGGCTGGGACGCTTTGGCGAGATACGCCTTCATGAGGCGCTGGGTGACGACATCAGGGAAACGACGGTTGGGCGCAGTGGAATGGGTGTAGTCCTGCACCGCAAGTCCGAAATGGCCGGGTGAAGCTTCCTTTGGCTTGACAAGCACGTATTCGCCGGGGCCCATGAGCTTGACGATAGTCAGCGAAAGATCAGGAAAGTGATCGGGATCCTTCTGCTTCTGCGCAAGCAGAAAGTCATTGAGCGCCTTGGAATCGGGTTGTTCGGGCAGCTTGGTGCCGAGGCCCTCGGCCACCTCAACGATGCGATCCCAGCGCTTGGGGGTGCGGACGATGCGGCGGATGGAGGCGACGCCTGCATCCTCAAAGGTGCGGGCGATAACGCCGTTGGCGGCCACCATAAATTCTTCAATGAGCGATGTGGCACTATTCTTTTCGAGTTTTGTAATATCGACGGCCTGGTTCGCCTGCATGACGGGATGCGTCTCGATGGTTTCAAGATCGAGCGCACCGTGCTGGAATCGGCAGCCGAGCATACCCTTCGCGGCCTTGTCCTGGAGCTTGAGTTGTGCGGCAAGATCGGCGTTGGCTGCAACTTTTGCGGGGGCTTGACCGCGGCCCTCGAGCCAGGCGCCGACCCCGTTGTAAGCCAACTGGGCACGGTTGCGCACCAGGGCACGGTAGGCTTTACCGCCGGAGACGCAGCCGGTGGAATCGGCTGTGAATTCGATGACCAGGGCGACGCGATCCTCGTTCTCGTTCAACGAGGTGATGCCCTCGGAAAGATCCGCGGGGAGCATCGGGAACACTTTGACGCCGGTGTAGACCGAAGTTGTCTCGGACTGGGCATGCTTGTCGAGGAGGCTGCCGTGGGGTACACGCACGTCGACATCGGCTACGCCGATCAGCACGCGGATGCGACCATCGGGCAGCTGCTCGGCCCACTCGATCTGGTCGAGGTCTTTGGAGGTGTCGTTGTCGATGGAGGACCAGAGAAGATTGCGGAGATCCTGCGCGCCGGGTGCGGAGGGCATTTCAGGATGCGCCTTGATGGCGGCGAGTTCGGTATCGGTTCCAGCCGGAAAGTCTGGCTGAAATCCTTCCTCAATCATTTCGGCATGTGCAGCTGCCACGAGGTCAAAGTGCGGCGTCTTGGTGGAATGCATCGTGAATTGGGCCCCTTCAAAGTGAAGAGCCAGCCTATCACGGGCAGATAACAAGTGTGCAAAAACACCGAGGGCGGCCGCGAAGCCGCCCTTCCCCAACCGGTCAAAGCACGTTTTATTGAATGCCGAGATCGGAGAGAACCTTTGGCTTGGCCTCGTCGACAGCGAGCAGGTTGTGGCAAGCTGCGCAGTCCTGCGTGAGGGTCTTGCCGTCTTTGGCAACGTGGTCGCCATCGTGGCAACGGAAGCAGCCGGGGTAGCTCATGTGCCCGATGTGATTGGGATGCGTGCCCCAGGTGACCTTCATGTCCGGGAAAACGTTGGTTGTGAAAACATAGACCAGCCCCTGGCCTGCGGCCTTGACGAGATCAGGATGCGCGGCCAGCACATCGGGATGTTCGTCGCGGTAAAACTGAGTGAGCTGGGCGGGAATCTTGTCTCGCGCTTCCGCCTCAGTGGAGTAATTGGCCTTGAGCAGTTCGAGTCCTTTCTTGTGGACCCAGGGAAGTTCGGGACTGATGGCGCCTTCGGCCATGGCGCGATTGAGGGCATCTTCGGCCGTCTGCATGGTGTGGGCCGCGCGATTATGGCAATCGATGCAGTCCATCACGCGGCGCTCGCCCTGGGGCACCGCGCCTTTCAGGGTCGAAGAAGCAAACGCAGTTTTAGATCCGTCTGCGAAGGTACGCTCTGCCCACGGAATTGTAGTGCGCGTGGGGTCAGTGGCGATGTACTCGATATGGCCGAGGTGGACGCCGTGAATACCGGTGAGGTGCGAGAGGGAGTCGATGCCGCCGAGATGCAGCAGCACGACGCTCTGCGTCTCAGTGTTCTTTTCGTCGTCTGCAAAGCTGGACTTGACCAATAGCTTTTCACCAACGAATTTGGCCGGCGTGTGGCATCCTTCGCAGATTTCACGGGCCGGACGAAGGTTGCGCACCGGCGAAGGAATCGGCTTGGGATAACGGTTGAAAGCGACTTCAACGAGTTGCTTGGTGCCGTTCACCTTCGCTTCAAAATAGGACTGGGCGCCGGACCCGATGTGGCACTCAACGCAGGCAACATGCGAGTGCGCCGAGACCTTGTAGGCAGTGTACTCGGGATGCATGACGTGGCAGGAAGCTCCGCAGAACTGCGGGGAATCCATGTAAGCCGCGCCGCGATAGCTTGCCATCGAGACAACGAGCAGGTTCACGATTGTGGCGACAAGAACGATGTCCAGGCCGTGACGGAACATGCGATCGTTGAGATCGATCTTGGGAAACTCGGCTGGAATCTGACCTGCGAGTTGCAGCTTCTTGCGACGGACAAACACGCCGACCGGAATAAGCAACAGTCCGAGCACAAAAAGCGCGGGAAGGATAAGAAAGAAGATGATTCCCAGGTAAGGATTGTCATTGGGCCGGCCAAAGAGTTCCACCAGCCAGTAGCCGATCATGGTTACACCAGCGGCGCTGGTGATGGCACCACCGGCCAGGCTTATGGGATTGTTGCCGAAGAAAAGGGCCGGCCGCACCCAGTGCTCGCGGAATCGCTGAAACATTGTTATGTTCCCCCAGACAGTGAATGACCCGCTTCACCACCTCAGCTTAGGCGCTGCGGTTTGGAGTTGCGGAGTGAAGCGGGCCGGATTTGTTGTCTATTTCAAGGTGCGGAAGTAACCGACGGCGTCCTTGATCTGCTCATCGGTAAGCTTCGGGCTAAGAGGCTTCATTTTGCCTTTGCCGTTCTTCACGGAAGCAATCTCGTCTGCCTCGGAGAGCTTCTTGATATCGGGATCGGAAGCTGCCTTCACGCCCATCATCTTCGCGATGCCGGGGCTCGGCGTTCCGGTGCTGCCGTGACAGCTTTGGCAATTTGCTTTGTAGACCGCTTCACCCGCTGATTGAGCGAAGCCCATGGAGCCAGCGAGACACACAGTCGCAGCCAGCACCGCCATCGATCGAATCGTCTTCGTCATTGCAAGACTCCTTCACAAACGCATTATGGCCGTATGGTTGGGGGCCACACCCATTCATTGGAACCTTACCTGCTCGACCACCAGCGGCAACAAGAAATGGCTTTGCCCTGTGATGCGCACCAGGAACCGTTCAACTGAAAATCCGGCGCATGCTCGTTTTTCTGAGATACGCCGGGACTTCTTTCATCTGCTCACTAAGAACTACACAAACGAACAACCACTATTTTGAGAATGTGCGGAAATACTCGACTGCATCCTTGATCTGCGCATCGGACAACTTGTCTTTGTAGGGCTGCATTTTGCCCATGCCATCGTGGACTGCATCGATCATCTGCGCTTCGCTCAACTTCTTGACATCGGGATCGGTCGCCGGCTTCACTTTCATCGCCTTACCTGCGCCGGAATCGGCCAAACCCTTTTCCCCATGACACATCTGGCACTTTGCCTTATACGTCGCTTCGCCGGAAGATTGCGCGAAGCTCACTGTGCCGGCAAGGACCAGAACTGCAATTGCCGCCACAACATTGCGAGTTAAATTGCTCATGTCTTTCTCTCCCAGAGATCTCCCCTTACAACTGCGCGGGGAAGATCGCTGACGAAAGGGACATCGTTTAAAGCAGTCGCGGTACCTCGGTTAAGACAACTCCGCAACTGCGACGTTTGTTGATTCATGGGTGGACTGGTAAAGCTCTGCCGTTGTCCAGTTCACCCACGTTACTCAGAATGCGTACTTCACACCCAGAGTGACGACATCACCATGGAAACTACGCGGAGCCGGACCAGGACCGCCGGCTTCGTCGTACCCATGGTGAACCCAGTTACCGTGCCACACCCACTGTGGCGCGATGTTGACTTGTACATTGCTGAACGGCGACACAACTTTCGACTGCAGTGCGCCGGGTACCATCAGCGGGTTAAGAAATTCTGCGGTGCCGTTTGTATCAGTGAAACGAGCGCCACCGTTATAACGGAAGTACTTCGAAGGAGCCCAGCTTATGGAACCGGAGATGAAGTTGACTGGAGCGTCGTAACGACCGTTTCCCAGATAAAGCTGAGACGATGCCGGAGCCGTCGGCAATGTTCCACCAGGATTGTTGGCGGTTTGCAGGCACGTACCTGCCGAACCCACAGCGCCCGCCGGCAGCGGATAAGTCGCTGTGGCGACGAAAATGTAGCACAGGCTGGTCTCAGAGAAGACATCGTCATGTGCGTAGTTCATTTCGAAACTGAAATTCTCGTTGGGAATGATCTGCGTCGCGAAGCTGTAATCATGACTGTGCTCGAGGTGATTCACCAGCGGGTCGTCGTTCTTGCCGTGGAAATCGTTGCCGGTCACAGAGAAGTTGATCCACCTGGCAGGTTTCACACTGGCGCGGGCTCGCACGTGATAGACATGGTCGGGCGCTTCACGGGTGTAGGTATTGCTGGGCGTATCTGCGTTGGCGGCTTTCCAATTGAGGGTGTCAAAGTTCACGTTGAGCCGGAATACGCGCGAAGGCGTGAGCACTGCGCCGAGCAGCAGACCGTTCTGGTGCCAGGTCAAGTCGTCACCGGGATCGACGATGTTGCGGTTATCGAACCGCCATCCCGCGGATAAATTGAACTGGGGAGTAATGGTGGCCGTGCCCAATACTGTGTTGCTTGTGATTTTCTGGTTCAGGAAATAATTGTTCGGCGTGGTTGTGGTGACCGGCGTCAAGGTGCTGAGCGGGGTGTTAACGTTCAGGTTTGGCGTGGCCGCCGTACCTGCCCAAACCTGCGAGACGACGCTGTTGTTGCCCTCGTTGCGGAAGCTGCGGTACGTGAATGCATCGGAGACGGCGAAGAATCTGCTCAATTCGGCTTCTGCGCTGAAGTCTCCATCGAGGCTGTCGCGCTTGTTATGCGCAAGACGCCCGTTTCCGAGTCCGCCCGTGTCGATCTCCTGGCGAAGGAAGGTGCGGGTGAGCAAACCGTTAAAAGTCTCGTTGAAGTTATTGACGTTCATCGTATCGCCGCTATAGGCGAGGCGCCCGTTGAACGCTACCCTGTCCCAGTAGTGGGAGCTGAAGCGAAATTGCTCCGTTGGGAAGGTTGTGCGCGTCGGTGCTACCTGGCTCTGTACCAGCGTCTGGCTGCAGTACGGATTGGCAATGCCGTTTACAACTTCCAGCGTCTTGTTCGCGCCGGTGCCGCAGGTAGTTCCCGAAAGTGTATCGACACCGAGAGAGGTTGGCGTTCCGTTTGCGAGCGTAAAAGGTGTCGGCGCCAAGTGGAATGTGGAGTCTCCGCGGTAGAGCGCAAAAAACTGATCGTAGCTCAGGGTCGTGCGTCTGGCGAGTTTGAGATCCACTCCGCCGGTGTACGTATCGATCGCATTGCGGAACCACTGCGATACCTGAACGTCTCCGCCGTTGTGCACTGTGGAGTAGGTCGGACCTTCGTTCGTGTTGTGGTTGTAGCCGACGCGGAAGCTCACTCTTGAAATCGGGAACAGGGTGAACAACGCGTCGGTATTGCGCCTAACAGTGTTGAACAGATGCAGCGAATCCGGCTCGGGGACCAGCGGCGGATTTGATGGGGTGGCTGTCGAGAGCAATGAATTGTCGAGCAGGTTGTAGTCGAAGTAGTTGCGATCGCGGCGGAAGTTTCCCGAGAAATCGTATAGCTTGCCCTTGGACATCTTGAGATAGGACACGTCATTCGGTTCGCCGCCGTAGCCGAAGCTTGCGGTCGAAAGCGTATCGAAGAACGGCGTCTTCCGCGGGTTAGTTGTGCGGAGTTCGAGGGACTGGTTCAGCACACGCAGCCCGGTCGTCTCGTTCACCATGGTGGCCCACATTGCATAGCTGCCATCACGCTGGGTGATGACACCGCCCAGTTCGACGCTGGAGTGCATGGTGTAGCTGCCCAGCATTTTTTCTTTCGGCACGGGCGCGGGTTTCGTTTCGGTTGCCGGCTTGGCGGTCGCAGATTGCGTTGCCTGGGGCTGCTGCCCAAAACCGCTGATCGCGCCGATGGCCAGGATTGCCGCTGCGGTAAGGCTGCGCAACCGGGAGATTCTCGACCCGGTCAGCGACCCAACCAGACTGATTGCGAATTCTGTCTGTTTTGTCATCGCTCGCCCCTTACTCGGTGGTGTTAAAGAAAATGGAACTTGTATTCGAACCGTGAATACTGGTGTGGCAAATGGTGCACGACTGATATTGCGTTGCCTGGTTGTGCGCCGGCCCCATGGGTTGAAGAGTCGTGAAATTCGGCGACGGCGAATGGCATTGCAGGCAGATGGTGTTGACGCTGGCGCGGTTCAGCAGGCGCGGATTCGGTCCACCGTGCGCGAAGTGGCAGGCGGTGCAACCCTCGGCTCTGACCACATCGTGCTCGTAAACGAACGGTCCCGCCGTCTCGCTATGACACTTGGTGCAAACCGCGTCCATTTGCGACGATGATCGGAGATTCTTCTTGTTGAATGTGCCGTGCGGATCGTGGCAGTCGGAGCACTTCAACAGCCCCTCTTCCACTTTGTGATGAAAGGGCATGTTGAATTGCGGTTTGACATCGGTATGGCATTGGTAACAGAGCTTGGGCTCAGCGGCCTTCAGCAACTGCTCCTTGTCTTCGCCGCCATGAATGCTGTGGCAGCTTACGCAGCTCACATTATTTTCGCCGTGCGCGGTGCGCTCGAAGTTGGCATGCTGGCCCTGGTGGCAGTTCAGACACTTTGCATCGACTTCCTTCGCTGTGGCCTTCGCGGGATTGAAAATCTTGGTGATATCGCCGCCGCCGTCGACGTGCGCCTTGCCCGGCCCGTGACAGCCCTCGCAGGTAACGCCGGTCTTGCCGTGCATCTCTGCCAACTTGGTGTGCGGGTTCGAACTGAATCCTTTTGCGACTTCGTCATGGCAGGTTGCGCAGGTTTCCTGGCCAACGAAGTCTCCTGGCGCGGGTGCGGCCTGACTTGTCTTCGCGCCCAATGAATTTGCACCTTTGACGGGAGCAGCCACTGCGCTATTGGAGAGCAGAAACCCCACGAGCAAGAGAAGCAACGAGATAAGTGACCCCGGTCTGATCCCCGGAGTCTCGATCTCGTGCGTTCGCGTTGCAGGCCCTACTTTATGCATAAAGACCACCTTGGCGAGAGTCCGAAGCATTCTTCGGCTCTAAGTTCTCAATGTTCTTCAGCTAGCCCCTTCAGTGCTGAGCAGTTTTGGACATTCCGTAAGAAAGGCGCATATCTGTGTGGAGCATCACCTTATGGGCGCAATCCTATCGCGCTCGTGAGGACCAGTACGGTGACCTCCGTCACATCGCGTCAACCTGTTCCAACAGGTGGGGGAATGCATGGAAGGCCTCAGCAAAACCCGCCACCGGAGAATACGGTCAATCCGCTATTCAGTCATGCCTAAGTGCAATGGGTAGATTATGTTGTGAACCAAGTCTAGCCCGCGATGCCAGAACTAGACCACTGAAATCCCAGGGAAATTCGCGGAGCTAATTCGGGGCCAAAGCGATCACCCTAGATTGCGGTCCGTCACAATCGACACTTTTCTCGCCGAGCGGCCGGATGCGCTGTTGAATTTCCCCTTGGTGCACGCTGCTTGGAAGATTGGGAACCCGCCCGATGGATCGGTTATTTCCTTCGTTACAAACCCTAAATGACCTCGGTAGCGTGAGCCCCATCACATCAATGGTCCGCTCAGAGAGGCAGACTGAAGATGGGACATTAGCAGACTGAATGTAGGCGATCAAATGAGCGAGTTAGAAACCATGGTGGGCCCGGCTAGAAGGCAAAAGAGCCTTTCTCGTACGTCTCCTGTTGGCTGCGCGGCATGCGCCAATCGCCGTCCGGGTTGGTTCTGTTCGCTTGGCAGCGCAGTTTTGGCCGATCTGGAACTCGTAACGAGCAGCATCAGCCTGCCCTCCCAGGCGACCCTGTTTACCCAGGGAGAAGATGCACGGTGCCTTTACCTGATCTGCGGCGGCTATCTGAAACTTACAGCGGGCCGTGCCCAGGACCGGCAGATGATTGTGCGCGTTGCGGGTCCGGGGTCAATGCTCGGGCTGTATGCGGCGCTTTCTCACGGAGTATACGAGGTTTCGGCCGAGTCATTGACGCCGGCCCAACTTCGCCCAGTGGAACGAGAGAGATTTCTCTCATTTCTGCGCAATCACAAAGAAGCTCAAATGCGTGCAGTCCAGTGCATCTGCCAGGAGTATCGCTTCGCCTTGCAGGACGCTTGCCGCATCGCTCTGGCGGAGACGGTTGCCGGAAGGCTTGGCCGCCTGCTTCTGGAACTTGCTCACCAGATTGGCGAACATGTGAATGGCGGGTTCCGTTTCCCGCTGCTGCTTACGCACGAGGAAATGGCCTCGATGGCGTGCACAACCCGCGAAACCGTGACGCGAACGCTGGGTCAATTCCGCAAGGATGGATCGATTTCGATTGAAGACTCGATCATTACGCTCCACCAGCCGGAACGTCTTCAGAATCTGAACTAGGGCCTCAACCTCAACTTCGCCGCTTCCGCCGGCCTCCCACCCGGAGTCCAAGAGATATCATGGTATGTGGGAGTAATGGCACGCGTATGACTCGTTTTGCAGCTTGTTTTTCTGTAGTTTTCCTCTCCTGCTCAGCGTTGGCACAGGTTCCGGGATCTACCCCGTCGGCGGCCCAGGCACAAGTGACGTCGACGTCTTCGCCTGAAGTCCAGCAATTTCAGAAGATTGAAAATTCCTGGGACGACGCCGTCAACCGCCGCGATCAATACGGCCTCGAACTTGTGCTTTCTCCGCTGTTTCTTGACGTTTCGGGTACAGGAGACATCACCACCCGCAATCAGCAGGTGGCGTATGTGATCACGACCGAAGACAAGACGATGCATCTGGAGCAGAAGGTCATTGCCGTTCGCATGCTGGGCGACACCGCCGTGGCCAATGGGACCTATGTTCTGCACCATCGCGGTTCGTCGGGACAGGTGGACGAGAAGGGCGTATTCACGCAGGTGTTTGAGCGCGCTCACAATGGCTGGCTTTGCATCAATTCTCAGCGCACTGTGCTGCGTGAAGATGGCGGCAAGTCGAAGAAGCAATCGAGTGCTGAATTGCCCTTCCATTTCCCCATCTTTGGCAAGAGCGACAAAAGCGCTCAGTAGCCGGATCTTCCCAGTTTGGTGCCCCAGAAGTGATTGGCATAAGTCTGGAAGTGCAAAACCAGATTCTTCGCTCACCACCCCCGAACTGAAAAACGTTCGGGGCCCCGTTCGCTCAGAATGACATCACCAACTTTTATCGTGAACTTGCGGAACAGGATACTAGCTCACCTTTGCCGCCGGCGGTTTGGTGGATAGCGCTCGACTGGTTCCCTGCCCTCGCCCCGTCCCTTGCACTCGAATAGAGACATGAACCAGGGAGAGCGCAGCCGGCGTGACACCGGGAATGCGGCTGGCCTGGCCGATGGTGATGGGCCGAACCCGTTCGAGGGTTTCGCGCATCTCGCGAGAGAGGCCGCTGATGACGCTGTAGTCGATCCAATCGGGGATGGAAACGGCTTCGGCGGCTTTGAGCTTGTCGATGGCCTTGCGCTGCTGGTCGAGGTAGCCGGCAAACTTGATTTCCGTTTCGACGGCACGCGCTTCGTTATGTAACTGGGCTCGGCGCACGGCAGCGTCGTTGGCAACATGAGCTAGTTCGGCCAGTTGTGGATCAGCCGCAAGGCTTTCGCGAAGCGCGGCGAGCACCGGAGCGATTCCAACCTCGGGACGCTTCAAGAGTTGTGCCCAGGTTTGGCCGGCGACAGATCCGAGATCTCCCAATCCCGTGGCGGCCAGCTTTTCTGTATCGACTTTGCGCGAAGTGAGGAGTCTTTCAAGCGCGGCCATACGTGCCTGTTTTTGCTGATACTCAGCCCAAGATTCGTCGTTGATGAGGCCGAGGCGGCGTCCGTATGGAGTCAGGCGGCGATCTGCGTTGTCGATGCGCAGGTGCAGGCGGAACTCCGCACGAGAGGTGAACATACGATAGGGCTCGTTTGTGCCCTTGGAGATCAGGTCATCGATGAGGATGCCGGTGTAGCCTTCGGTGCGATCCATTGTGAAGGGCGCTTCGCCCTTGAGCCAGAGCGCGGCGTTGATGCCGGCCATGATCCCCTGACAGGCGGCTTCTTCGTAGCCGCTGGTTCCGTTGATTTGCCCAGCGAGATAAAGGCCTTCCATTGACTTCACGCGCAAGGTGCGATCAAGTTCAGTAGCGTCGACTGAGTCGTATTCGATGGCATAGCCTGGACGCAGCATCTCCGCTTCTTCAAGGCCGGGGATAGAGCGGACGATCTGCCATTGCACTTCCATGGGCAGCGACGTCGACATCCCGTTGACATAAACTTCGTGCGTGTTCAGGCCCTCAGGCTCGAGGAAGAACTGGTGCTGCGTCTTGTCAGGAAACTTGACGATCTTGTCTTCGATCGAGGGGCAGTAGCGCGGACCGATGCCCTCGATCTGGCCGGAGTACATGGCCGAGCGGTGCACGTTTTCGCGGATCAGGCGCAGCGTTTCCGGCGTGGTGAAGGCAATGTGGCAGCTTATCTGCGGCTGAATGATCTTCTTTGTGCGGAAACTGAAGGGCGTGGGTTCGGCATCGCCCGGTTGCTCTTCAAATGCTTCCCAGCGAATGGTGCGGCCGTCGAGGCGCGGCGGCGTACCCGTTTTGAGCCTGCACGTGCGAAGGCCAAGAGCGCGTAGAGCTTCGCCGAGCAGAACCGAAGCAGGCTCGCCGCTGCGTCCGGCTGGGTAACGCTCTTCGCCGCAGTGGATGAGGCCGTTGAGGAATGTGCCTGTGGTGATGATGGTGGCGCCAGCCAAGAGGCGGCGTCCGTCGCGAAGTTTGAGACCGAGGACGCGGCGATGAGGGCGCACCACATTTCGCACCGACCCTACGGGGCGGAGCAACTCTGGCGGGGCCTCCGACCCAGGGTTGCAACCTGGGCTATTCTCGGGTTCTCCCTCCGGCAGACCAGCTTCTTCAATCACCAGGTCGACGACTTCGGCCTGGCGGATGTGCAGGCCGGGCTGGGCTTCGAGGACTTCGCGCATCTTCACGCGATAGAGCTGCTTGTCACACTGGGCGCGGGGACTCCAGACCGCAGGGCCGCGGGAGGTGTTGAGAAGCCGGAACTGGATACCGACGGCGTCGGCAACCTCGCCCATGATGCCTCCGAGCGCATCGACTTCGCGGACCAGGTGGCCTTTGGCTACACCACCGACAGCCGGGTTGCAGCTCATCTGCGCGATGAGATCCATGTTCATGGTGATGAGCGCCGTCTTGAGGCCCATGCGCGCGGCAGCCATAGCCGCTTCGCAGCCGGCATGGCCGGCACCCACTACGACCACATCGTATTGTTCAGTGAAAGCCATCCAGCCCTATTCTACGGGTTCATGAGTAATCGCAATCTGTAAACAGCGGTAACGTCCGGATGAGGCGGCAGTCCGGAAATTTCTCTTCCATTTCTCTATAATGGCCGCACTGTTCAAATCGAAAGCGAATAGGAGTTCGCCACCCCCCATGAGCACCTGCATGTGCGGAAATCCGGCGGAAACATTTGGCGGCTTTTGCTATCGCTGCGCGGCGCTCCAAACGCTGGGACTTGAAACGAATGCGTCTGCTGCCGAAATCGAAAGCACCTATCTGACGCTCGTCAAGGTTTGGCATCCCGATCGGTTTCAGGCCGATCCGAAGCTGAAGCGCGCCGCCGAAGACCAGCTGAAGGAGATCAATACAGCGCACGACTATCTAACTTCAAAGCCTCCCGCTGAAACGCCTCGGCCTGTTGTTCACGAGCCAGAACCATCTGTCGAGGAGGAAGAACCACACGCACCTGCTTTGATCCCGAACGAGCCGTTGGACGAAGAGCCCGAAGAAGTTCGTCGGATCATGAAGCGCTTGAGAAAACGGTCCGGCTTGAAGACTCTTCTCAAGGTAATTGTCGCTGTCGGGGGCGTAGGCGTGGCTTGGCTCCTTTGGATCTCAATCGACTTTTTCCTGTCGGCAAATTCAAATACCGCTCGCCCCTGGGAGGATTTCAAAGCCGAAGTCTCGCGTGACATCCATGCGAACGGGCTCCGCCTTTGGTCCAATGCCTCGGATAACCTGCAGGGAACGAAGAACGAAAATGAGCAACCGCCCGTCCAGCCTCCTGCGCAAGACGCGCAGCCGGCGCCAGGTCCGGCGACCAAGGTTGCGCATCCCGTGGAAGCTCGCCATGGAGCGGTGAAAGAAGTGCACGGGGCCAAGCCATATGTCACTACCGGATTGACTCCCATGGAGGTTATAACAATCCTGGGGAACCCGACGTCTTCTTCGGGGGAAAAGATGTCCTACAAGGGGTCGGAGATTGATTTCAGAAACGGACGCGTGTCGGGATGGAAGATCGACGAGAAAACTGCGCCCATCCGGGTAAAGCTTTGGTCTGAAATGGCGGGTGTGCAAGGTCTCACGGCCTTTGCCGTCGGCTCATCGAAGAGCGAGGTGATTGCCGTACAAGGAACTCCAACCCTGTTATCTGACAATGAGTTCGGTTATGGCGGCTCGGTTGTTTTCTTTCAAAACGATCGCGTAGCCGGGTGGAAAGAGGACCCGGCGTCGGTGCGGTTGCGGGTGGTTGCTCACTAGAGTCCCCATTACGTCGGAGACGGGTCGTTGCAGGAATCCGCTGCTACCATTCACTGCAAGCACGACAATTTCATCCAATAGGCAGGAGGAATTGCCGCATGGGCCTGTCGGAGAACTCAAGGGAGGAGCAGCAAAACACCGTTCCAGCTTCCTCCAACACTTCAAATGCCAAGAGGCAGAAACCATCTCAGTCGCCAGAAGAATTGCAGGAAGAGAGCCGCAAAATTCGCCGCCTGCAGATGGTGGTGAACATGGTGACACAGGTGATCGCGCAGGACTCTTCGCTGACGGTGGATGAGGCCTCGGAGATGGTTGCAGACACGCGCAAGGCCGCGCTGGTGATGTTCCCGGACAAGGAACTTGCTTTCGACCTGATCTTTTGGCCGCGACTCCAGCGCCTGATGCGCGAGCGCTATCGAATGCAGTAGAAGCAGTCAACAGTGATCAGTGCACAGTGAACAGATTGATCCGATGAGGCTTCTGAGGGTTCCTTGTTCTACTTTCGAGTCGAACGCCGCAATTGAAGGGTCCGGGCCTTTTTGACCACTGTTCACTTTGCCCTGTTCACTGTTTTTACTTGTTGTCGTTGCCGGTGAGGCGGAAGGTGATGGTGCCCCAGAAGAGCCGGGCACGCATCTGTACCGGCAGGTGACGGTCATCGTCGGTGTACCAGATCCAGATATTCCCGCGGTTCTTGACCACGCCTGCGTCGGCGGTGGGTTGTACGCGGATGGTCTTGAAGGTTCCCAGCGTGGTCTTGATGACTTCCCGCCCCTCGATCTTCATGGTGACTGGCACATTGTGCATCGCATCGACGACCGGCATCGCGAAATTGTGGCCGACTTCCATGGGCTGGGATGAGGCATAGAACACGCCCGTGAGCAGATCCGTCATGCAGCCGGGGACCGGCGATTCAACGTGCTTGGACTGGCCAGTGATCAGATTCTTTTCATCGAGGATTGATTTGGACTGAGCATAGTCCATCTTGAGTGTGGAGTTGACCTTGCGGCGGCCCTCGACGGTCTGCTTGTCGAACTCGTAGGTGCAGCCTTTGGCGCGATCGAAGTTGGACTGAAACTGATCGCTGGCGTGGAAGAGCAAATTGATGGCGCCGATCGTGTCCGCATTAGCGGTCAGTTTCTCGCGATCGCCGATGGCTTCAAAGTGCAGCACAGCGGTACCGGCGGAGAACACGCGCCAGTCCACCGTGTAGGTGAGGGTCTGATTCTGTGGGAAGCTGAAGCCGGGACGGGGCGGGGGAAGTTGCGGGAGTGGCGTAACGGCGGGGGGCGCTTGCTGGGGATATGCGAGAGACACAAGGACGAGAGCGCAGAAGATTGTTCTGAAAATCGAGCGCTTTCTCACCGTTGAAATCTGCTCCTTTGAGTATTCGACTGAAGTGGGCACTGAACCGGCAGCCGGATAACCCCTGATTGCGTCCAGCGCAGTTTAATGCGGCACGTTTAGAAACAAGCTCAGCAGCGGCCGGAGGAAGAGCAGACTGAGATAAAGCAGGGCAGCTCCTATAAATGAATTGTACTCGCGGTGCCTCAAATATAGGTCTACAGAGAACTTACCGGACGAAACTTCGGTTTGGGAAGCAAGGGCCGGAGCTGGAGTTAGACGAGGAATGAGTCGCGGGACACGGCGGCAGTATTCGCGAAAATCGGAAAAAGTCTTCCTGAGGAACCGCTCTTCAGAAGCGATCACCGGCACATAGATGATGAGGAACATGGCGGCCAGCATCGCAGCGACAGGCAAACTAAGGAGCGCAACTGCAAAGCCGGCCGCGATGAGAATCGAGCCCAGGTAAAGAGGGTTGCGCGTGTAGGCGTAGGGACCGGTCTGGGTCAGTTCACGATTCTTTTTGACGTAACCGGAAGCGTAGGCGCGGAGCCAGAGGCCGGGAAGGACGAGGAGCAAACTCCAAGCGATAGCGGCCGGACGAGGCTCGCGGCGCCACAGTTCAAAGAGATACAACGCAGCCGTCAGGAAGCCAAGAGGAACGCGAATCCGCCGCGCAACCCTCCCCCAGCGCTCCGCGGTTTCCTGTTTTGGAGAAGATTCGTGCGAAGTCATGGGGCCGCCTCAGAATAAAGTAATTGCTCGGCAGCCTGGAGCACGTCTTCGGGCGTGATGGTGAGCAGTCCGGCCTCGGGAGCTTCGTGGCGGGTATGATCGCGGCGGCTTTCGGGGCTGCGGAGGACTTTAAATCGCGTGCCATAGGGGCCGTTGCGGCTTGGGTCAGTAGGTCCGTAGATGCCGACAACCGGGCGGTCAAGCGCGCAGGCGAGGTGGAGCGGGCCGGTGTCACCGGCAATCACCAGACTGACCCGGCGCGTAATTGCGATGAGTTGTTCGACAGAACAGAGCAGCGGGGTCGCGCCGCCGCCCGTCCTGTTCACAATAGTATCGGCGAGAAACACTTCGCCGGGCCCTGCATTCACCAGAACGCGGTAGCCACGGTTGAGCAGTCCACGCCCTACGTCGGCGTAGCGCTCCACGGGCCAGCGCTTGGCGCCCCATCCTGCTCCGGGATTGATGAGGACGACGGGCGAACCAGCGACTGAAGGCAGGCGTTCGTCAGCCCAGGCTTCGGCGGCAGGATCGAAAGGCAGCCATGGTTGGACCGGTGTGAGTTTATCGCCTGCAATGGCGGAAGCAAGTTCCAGATCTTGTTCGATTACGTGCTCCGCTTGGGTAGCGACGCGTTCAGTAAAAAGCAAGCGGGCCGCCCATTCCCGGGGAGTTGATTCGCCGATAAACCTTCGGCTGGCAGCCATGCGGCCGATTACAGCCGAACGCAGAGCGCCCTGAAGATCGAGAACGGCATCGAAGTGCTCGCTTTTGAGTGCGCGACGAAGCACCTGGATCTCGTTGCGGGTCTGGTTTGCAAGAATGCGCTTGCGCCATTGCTTGGATGCCGCGATGTGCAGGCGATCTACGAGCGGCTGCATCGCGTGTACTTTGCCGGTGTCGCGGGCCGTGCTGCCTTCCGCTGCCAGCAGCGCGCGCCACGTTGGCTCGACCACCCACTCGATTGTCCACTCGGGATGGGCGATCCGCAGCGCGGTGACAGCCGGAAGGGCATGGAGAATGTCGCCCATGGCGCCCAGACGGACCACGAGCAAGCGAAACTTGGACTGCGTTTGCAAATTTTGATTTTCTCACAACGACTGCGCTGTGCGGTTCGCTCCCAGCCCGCCGGAAAGCCATTCGGATACTTGCGATTCATCTTCGATGGAGAGCGCGAGGCGGGCAGTTTTAAGCGGAAGCGAAGATGGAAATGTTGCGGCAAGGCTGCCAAGCCGGATCTCATCTTTTTCTGTCGTGATGAGGGCGTTGGCACCCGCGGATCGGGCTGTTGCGATCAATCTCTCGATGTCGCGCGGCGTGTAGCGGTGGTGATCTGCAAAAGGGACTTGAGAGACGATCGTCAAGCCGTTTGCTTCGAGTCCGGTGAAGAACTGCTCGGGGCGCGCAATGCCGCAAAAGGCGACGATCGGACCGGTGATCTGGGGAGTGTCCATTCGGCGGCGTAGACGCCAGATGGGACCTGTCCAACGGGGTACCCCACTGTTGCGGTCAAGCGGAACGATCTCTTTCAGAAAAGTCCCAACCTCCGGTTCATCCGCTGAATAGGCAAGAACGGTGGCACGATTGAACTCCCTCAGTGGTTCCCTTAGATTGCCGGCTGGAAGCAGGGAGTCCTGCAGATCTGCGCTCTGCACGACAAGGACATCAATATCGCGAAAAAGCTGACGATGCTGGAAACCATCGTCAAGGATGTGGACCTGCGGTCGGCGCTCGTCCTGGTTTGAATCTGTTTCGGCGAGCTGGCCGGCACCATAACGCTCGGCAGCGACGTAGACCGGCACTCCCGCTTCGCGCGCAATCAACAGCGGCTCATCACCGTATTGCTCCGCGATGCCTTCAGGTTGAACGCGGGCAGGCTCGCGGCTTTGGCGGCCGTAACCGCGGGAAAGCACGTCGACGTGAAATCCCTGCGCTGAGAGCAGGCGCGTGAGCGTGATGGCCAGCGGGGTTTTGCCGGATCCTCCGGTGGAGAGATTGCCGATGCTGATGACCGGGCAGCGAAGACGGCGAATCGGTTCCCAGCCGTATTTCAAGCGCAGTTCGCGCAGCGCGAGCCCGGCGGCATATAGGGGCACGAGTGGCAGGAGCAGAGGGCGCTTCATGCGCTCCTCTCGGCTCTTCCCTGTTGACCGGCTTTTGCCTTTTTGTCGGACGGAAGATGCAAGATTTCGCGCAGCGCATCGAGGGAGCGCGCGGTCGCGCCTGCCTGCTGCTCGAAGACCTGGCGACCGCGATTGCCGAGCGACTGCGCATCTTCTTGATTGACGAGCAGCTCAGTCAGCACCTTGGCCAGCTCTTCTTTGGACGCGATGCGAATGGCGTCGTGCGCACGCAGGTCTTCGGTGATAGCGCGGAAATTCTCGTATGACGGTCCCATCAGGATGGGAACGCCGAATTGTGCGGGCTCCAGCGGGTTGTGACCTCCGGCGGGCACGAGGCTGCCGCCGACAAAGGCAACCGCAGCAAGCGAATAGACAGAAGCTAGCTCGCCGATCGTATCGAGCATGACAACCTGTCCGGATTTCAGCGGCGGAATCGAATTCGCCGGCTTTCCCTTCCAGTCAGAGCGTTTGGTCCACGAAGAACCGGAACTATTGAGAAGAGCAGCGACGACCGTGAAGCGCTCAGGATGGCGCGGGGCGAGCACCATGACCAGGTTGGGATCGGCGGCGAGGAGACGCGGCCAGGCTTCGAGAAGTGACGCCTCTTCGCCCTCCAGCGTGCTCCCGGCAACGAAGAATCTGAAGTCGGTTCCCAAGGCCTTCAACAGGCTCGTCGCTTCTGCCTCCTGCGCCGCCTTGACGTCAAACTTAAGGTTTCCCGACACGCTCACCAGTTCCGGGCGGCAGCCAAGCGCAACCAGACGCTCAGCATCCGTGTTGGTTTGCGCCAGCACCATGCGCAGCCGACCGAGAATCGGCTTCCACAAACGGCGCAACATTTGGTAGCGCGGCCAGGAGCGGTCGGAGATGCGCGCGTTGACGATGGCAACGGGAATGTTGCGGCGGAAACAGCCGTTGAGCAGGTTGGGCCAGAACTCTGTCTCGGCAAGAATCAGCATCCGCGGCTTGAGCGCGTTGAGGTAAGCGCGCACAGCCCAGGGAACGTCAAGCGGACAGTAGAAGACGCGGTCTACTCCAAAGCGGGTTCGAGCCAACTCCTGGCCGGTGCGGGTGGTGGTGGAGATCAGGAGGCGGTAGCCGGAAAAAGCAGTATCGATCTCCTCGACGAGACGGCTGACCGCCAGCACCTCACCCACGGAAACAGCATGAAGCCAGATGACCGGTTTGCCGTAAGCCGCACGCAGCCGCTCACGAACCCGCCCCAGCCTCTCGCCCAATCCCTCGCGATACTTTTGCGTCGTAGCGATCCGCCATAGCCACCACGGGCACCCGGCCACCAGGGTCGCCAGCAACGCGAGGTTATAGAAAAAGAGAATCATGCGTGACGGATTTCGGCTTGTAGCTGTCTAACCCTCAAATGATACAGTCGAGCACTAGTCAAGTCTTTAATGGTAGGGCTCTGATTTGATTGGGGAATGTTGGTGTCCGCGAGAGTTTTGGACACCTTACGAATTACGAATCGCCGCTGTTCATGCGGCTGTGTCCATTTGGGGTGGACACTCACACATTAGCACAATCGTCTTGTGAGCGCGCGCACGTGTGCTCCAGTTTCGCACAGTACATTGGTCTTGGTTCGCGGATGCGCGCACCAGTTGCGGACGGTACATTAGTCTTCGTTGCTGTGGGAAAGCAGGGCCGCGCGGAGCGCGGCCCTTTTGCTTTTGTGGATATAATCGCTTGCAATGATTCGCATCTTCTGGATCGTCGGGTTAGGGATCGTGCTGGTCATCTTCGCGTTCTTGACGGTGGTGTTCGGGCTGGGGTTGATCCGAGATCACCCTATCAACCTAACGCCTTGGTTCATGCTTGTCGTCTGCGCCTACGTCGCCGTGCTCGCTTTGAAACACCTCCTCCTGAAGATCCGCGAGGGTCGGAGTTCAACAGAGGACAAGTTGGTCGATTCACGCTGAGCTGAATGATCACTCCATGGAATTGATGTGAGGGCCGCGCGGAGCGCGGCCCTTTGCTTTTGTCGTTGCGGTTGCTGTTGCTTTTGCTTCTGGCCCAGCGTGCCGGAATAGTTGGACAGCGCGCACGCGCGTCAAGGCTCCGACCTGGCGGACGCGACAGCGCTTGGCCTTGATGCGTGTGCGACGATGCGAGGCCGGGCTGGGCCTGTCTTTTATGGCTTTTGTTTTTTATGGTGGCGCGGGCTTTGTGCTCGGGGGGCGCGAGGGGGCGCGGGTTTGCTTTTCGCGCGCTCCCGATGCGACGGCGGGAGCGAGCCGCGCGATGCGAGCGCCGCGCTGGCCGGGCGGCGGGAGCTGGAGCGCAGCGGAAGCCGTAGGCCAGAGAAGCGCAGCGACGGCGGCCTAGCGCCGGGGGGCCAGCGCCGCCGAGGGACGGCCCGCGCGATTCGGCGCGGAGTGGAGCGCAGCGGAACGGAGCAACCACGCGCGCACGCGGGCCGGGACGCGGCGAGACCGACCGGAGCGAAGCACAGGGAGCACCGTCGTTTTGGGGTGGGCAAGCTCCTTTTGCTCGGCCTCGAAGGTGAGGGCCGCGCGCTCGGTGTGGAAGGATTTGCGTTTACGCTGTCCGCGCTGGTCGCGCCAGTCAGCGAAGAATCTGCCGGATTTCTCAAACGTGGTCTGCTTACCTTTCTCTCATGGTGAGCGTCCGACATCTTGTGATCATAGACACCAGTGGACACCATGCTGATACCCTTAAAAGCCGCGTCTAGAGCGGGGTTTGCTGGTGTCCGGAGAGTAATGCTAAAGTCGAGCACGATGAAGGTTGTTCGTGGGTTTCCGCTTCTGGTCTTTGGGCTGGTGTTTCCGGCTTTCGCCGCTAACCACTCTGCCCCGCCGGTACAGCCGGCGACCACATTTCCTGCTGTCGAGGTTCACGACAAAGAGCACGTCGCCATCGCCGTGGAGCCTTACGACACCAAGGAAAAGGAATCCATCTTCCGCGTCGACTATCTGGGCCACGGCGTGATGCCGGTGCGGCTCATCATCACCAATAATGGCGACAAGCCTATCTCGCTGAAAGACGCGCGCATCCTCTTCTACACAGCCGGCGGGGACCGAATCAACGCCGCCGAACCGGAAGACGTGGAGCGTCTGATGACGCGCACCGAACGTGAGGGGAAGAAGATTCCCATGCCCGGGCCGCTGCCTTCGATCAAGATGAAGCCCAAGGCCAGCAACAAGGAGATCGAGCAGGATTTCGACCAGTTCGAATACCAGGCGCTGGTTGTCGAACCACACACCACGCGGGCGGGCTTCCTGTTTTACGATGTGTCGCAACTCGATCATCCGCTGGAGGGCGCCAAGATGCACTTGCACAAACTGCGCGACTCCGACGGCAACGAGCTCTTCTTTTTCGAGATTCCCTTCGATACGTATCTGAAATCGAAGTCGAAAGATATGAAGTAGAACCGTTCCTCTCTTAACATGGAGCCATGAAAGAAAAACGTCGCTGCCAATGGGCCGAGAGCAATCCCCTGCTCCGCGCTTATCACGATGAGGAGTGGGGTGTGCCGAAGTTTGACAGCCGTGCTCTTTGGGAACTTCTGATGCTGGAGGGATTTCAAGCCGGCCTGGCGTGGATCACCGTGCTTCGAAAGCGCGATGCGTTCCGAAAGGCTTTCCGGCAGTTCGATCCGGCAAAGATAGCGCGATTCAAAGAAGCGGACGTTGAGCGATTGATGGCGAACCCGGGCATCATCCGCGCCCGCGCCAAGATCGACGCCACCATCCAGGGCGCACGCGTCTTCCTTGACATGCAAAATGCGGGCATCGATTTTTCTGACTGGGCATGGGAACTGGCCGGCGGAAAGCCGATTCAGAACAGTGGGCCTCTACCGACGGAGTCTCCGCTTTCGCTCACGATGTCGAAGGAACTCAAGAGGCGCGGATTCAAGTTCGTTGGTCCGGTGATCGTCTATGCGTGGATGCAGGCGGCCGGAATTGTGAATGACCATGCCGTTGACTGTTTCCGCCGCAGTGTTTGCGCGAAACTACGCCGACCTGGAGCTAAGTGAACACTGTTCACTGTCCACTGCTCACTCGAAGTAGGTAGCCGTGGTGGTGTCTGTCTCCCAGATGGTGCAGTCCTTTACGCGGACGCGGCCTTTGGTCATTTCGGCGAGCTGCTCGTTGGTCTGGTCGTAGAAGAACTTGGCGATGTTTTCGGCCGAGGGGTTGAGCACCGTAAACGGTTCGAGTTCGTTGAGCATCTGGTGGTCGATGCGGTCGATCACAGGGCGCATCACCTGCTTGAGCAGCTTGAAGTCAAGCAGAAGCCCAGCCTCGTCCAATTCCTTGCCGTGGAGCGTCACGCGCACCTTGTAGTTGTGCCCGTGCGGGTTCTCACATTTGCCACGATAGTTGCGAAGATAGTGCCCGGAGGAAAAGCCGCCCTCCACGGTAACTTCAAACATCTGCGATCCGATCCTGTTGCGGAGAAGCGTCTCCGCTGATTTAATTCTATTTCCTTCGCCTTCGATGCGTTCCCGTGCCGCTGACAAAGCCTTTGTCTTCAGTGGACAATCGCTCGTCAATCCTGGTTGGGGCGGGAGTCCTTGCGCTTTTGTCGCGCAGACTGGCGCTGCTGTTCGCTGCGGCGGTCAACCTGCTCGAAGAGGTTGCTCATTACTCCAATCAGCGCACAGGCCAGGGCAGCGAGCATCATCAGCAGCGCGACTGTCCGCCAAAGAGAACCGTTGGCGGGAAGGCCGGGCTGAAAGCTCGAGGGGATCATCGTCATTCCCGCGGAGAGGAGGGCGAAGAAGCCGAGGGCGGCGGCCAGAATGTAGAAGTTGCGGGACATGTTTCGGCTTTAACGATCTTAAGCCGACGGAGCCAGCCCTTGCAGGGCCATCAGGTGAAACGTGAACGTCTGCGCACCAATCGTGTAGGTCTCATCGCCCAGCGCTTTGAAGCCATGCCGTTCATAGAAGCGGATTGCGCGGGAATTCTTCTTCAGGACATCAAGCCAGAGGACGTCGATTTTCAGTGAGGTTACGTGGTCGAGGACAGATTCGAACAACGGCTTGCCGATTCCCTGCCCCAGAAATTCCTTGAGGACATATATTTTCTGCAATTGCGCGATGCTGGCTGCCGGAAGCAATGCCGCGGGCGAGGGGAGCTTGAGTTTCGCGTAGCCCACAGGAAGAGCGTCAATCAAGGCAAGCCAATAGGTGTTCTCTGGCTGTTCGATACTGAGGCGGATTTTGGCGACCGCAAAGGTGTGATCGAGATATGCGCGCAGGTCGGATGCGTGGTCGACAAAAAGATAGCCGAAGGTTTCGCTGAATGTAATCCGCCCAAGTAGCGCGATTATTTCGGCATCGGCCGACTGGGCTTTTCGAATCTGCAGGTCCATGGGGATTGATTCTGCTCCCTGAGTTTGAGAGTTTGGTGTTCTTAGATCGATGTGAGTGGGGTTCAGCGGTTGAGCTCATTGGTCGATAGAAGCCTGACACCGGCTGTGGCGAATTCGCGCTCGATGGCTGCGACGGAGCCGTCAAGGTCGATGGCGCGGCAGGCGTCGCGGAGAATTAGGGCCGGCAGACCGAGGCGGCGCGCATCGAGGGCGGAGTAGCCGACGCAGTAGTCATACGCAAGGCCGGCGTGGAAGACGCGGGTCAGTCCGCGCTCGCGGAGGTAGCCTGCAAGGCCTGTCGCCGTGGTTCGGTCGTTTTCAAAGAAGGCGGAGTAGGAGTCGATCTCGCGGCGGAAACCTTTACGCAGGATGAGTTCGGCGCGGGTAAGTTGGAGCGCCGGGTGGAAGTCGGCACCGCGGGTGCCCTGGACACAGTGATCGGGCCACAACGTTTGCACGCCGTAGCCAAGTTTGATTTGCTCGAAGGGGTGTTTGCCGGGGTGCGCAGAGGCGAAGGAATTGTGGTCGGGGGTATGCCAGTCCTGGGTGAGGATGATGTGCTGGAAGTGGCGTGCGGCGCGATGAATGGGCTCGACGACGGCATCGCCATCGGCGACGGCGAGCGCACCGCCGGGGCAGAAGTCGTTTTGCACGTCGATGACGAGGAGGACGTCGTTGGGAATTATTTGCATGCCGTTCTTCCGATGCCCCTTTGTGGAAGCTCCGCTTTAGATTGTCAGTTCTGCTTGCCTTGCTCAAAGAACGCTTCAACATCCGTAATCGTTGCGGTCATGCGATAGGGCGGAAGGCTTGCTAAAAACGTTTGGCCATAGCGCTGCCTTGTTATGCGCGGATCTAGGAGCACCAGCACGCCGCGATCTTCTAACGAGCGGATGAGGCGGCCGAAGCCTTGCTTCAAGGTCAGCACGGCAGACGGGACCTGGTAGTCGAAGAAGGGTTTACCGCCGGCCTCTTCTATGGCTTTCATGCGGGCCTGGACTACGGGATCGTTGGGGACCGCGAAGGGCAGGCGGTCGATGATGACGCAGCTTAGCGCTTCGCCTTGCACGTCTACTCCTTGCCAGAAACTGGACGTGCCGAAGAGTACGGCGTTGGGCGTGGTGCGGAATTGCTCGAGCAGCGCTTTGCGCGGTGCGGTGCCGTGGAGCAGGATTGGGTAGTCGAGCACGGGCAGCAGGCGCTCATAGAGGTCGCGCATCTGTGCGTAGCTGGTGAAGAGGCAAAAGGCGCGCCCCTTCGACAGCTCGAGCACGCGACGGATGCAGGTAGCGGCGGCTTCAGGGAAATCCGGGTCGCGTGGATCGGGCATGTTCGGCGGCAGGTAGAGCAGCGCCTGTTCGCCATAGCGGAAATGCGAGGGCACCACGAGTTCGCGGGCGTCGGTCATGCCGAGGCGTTTGCGGATGTGCTCGAAGCCGCCCTGCACGGTGAGAGTTGCCGAGGTGAGAATCGCGGTGGGGATGGTTTCGAAGACCATCTCGTGCAGCAGTTCCGACACATCGATGGGTGTGGCCTGCAGGAACGTGTGGCGGGATTGCGATTTAAACCCTGAACGGCCTGGAGCTGATGATCGATCGCTGTTCATGCCGCCGACGGCGCGGCGTTCAAGCCAGTAGACCATGTTGCTTGAATTTGATTCGAGGAGAAATTCAAGCTCGGTGCGCAAGCGGGCTACTCGTTTGCGGAGGCCGGGGGCTTCGTCGATGTCGGTGAGCAACTCCATCTCTGACTCGAGCAGGCGCAACGTGGTGCGCAGGGAAAGATAAAGGTCGCCGGAGGTTTCGAGGAATTCTTCGCGGTTGTCAAAGGGTTGTCGGCCATCGCCGTTGGTGGGGAGGCTCGCGAAGAACATGCGAGCACGATCGCGGAGCTGCTGCGTCGCGGCGGGCATTCTCTCTGCGCCGGGCTTGGCTCGGAGAAGTACGTCGGTGTCGCGGGCCAGTTCCTCGAAGCGGATGTTGCTGACGGAAAGTCCGAAATAGCTGGAGGCTATGTCTTCAAGTTCGTGGGCCTCGTCGAATACCACTGCGGCGGCCTCGGGCAGAATTCCTGCGTCAGGCGCTCCGCTGGCCTGCTGTTTGACGGCGAGGTCGGCGAAGAACAGGTGATGGTTGACGATGATGATGTCGGACTCGAGAGCGCGGCGGCGCATCTCGGTGATGAAGCAGCGTCGGTAATCGGGACACGTGGTGCCGAGGCAGGCGTCGCTGCGTGCGTCGAGTTTGTGCCAGAGGGCGCTCGATTCAGGCAGTTCGGAGAGCTCCGAGCGATCGCCGGTTTCTGTGATCTTCTCCCAGTCGGCGATCTGGCGGTACTGGTCGATCTCTTCGAGGCCGGAGAGGATCGGCTGATCGCGCAGGGCAAAGAGTTTGTGGCGGCAGAGATAGTTGGCGCGGCCCTTCATGTAGCAGACGCGGAGATCGCCGAGCAGTGATTCGAGGAAGGGTATATCGCGGAAGAAGAGCTGATCCTGCAGGGCCTTGGTTCCGGTGGAAACGATGACGCGCTGGCCGGTGCGGAGGGCGGGCAGCAGGTAGGCAAGGGTCTTGCCGGTGCCGGTACCAGCCTCCACGATGAGGTGTCGCCGCTCGTTAAGAGCGCGCTCGACGGCTTTGGCCATCTCCAGCTGCCCAGGGCGGTACTCGTACGGCAACGGCGATTGGGAAAGAATGCCGCCGGGCGAAAAGAACTCGTGGAGCGTGGGTAGCGCGCGGGTTGAGGTTTGGGAGGATGCCATCGGCGCGGGTGCTTCTTCATCATAGGTCCTGAGACAACGGCGAAGAAAACACGAATACAAAACTAAGCCGAAATCTGAAGAGTGGTTCAAGATGAACCCCGAGGCCAGCCGAACGGTAGACTGGAAGAGCTGTCATTGACTTGGAGAACGCTTTGCCTACGTATCGCAGATCGGTAATTCCCACGCGGCCCGGAGCGGAAGCGCTTCCGCTGGTAGCCATTGTGGGCCGGCCCAACGTGGGCAAGTCGACGCTATTCAACCGGTTGACGAAGAGCCGGCGTTCAATTGTCGGCGACGAACCGGGGATTACTCGGGACCGCATCTATGGCGAATTCGAATGGATGGGGCGACGATTCCGGCTGGTGGATACGGGCGGCATTGTGCCGGATGACCCGGAGCTGATTCCAACGGAGATTTACAACCAGGCCAAGGTGGCGCTGAAAGAAGCGCAGGCGCTGGTAATGGTGGTGGACGCGCGCACCGAACTGGCCAGTCCGGATTACGACTTGGTGAGACTGCTGGGGCGCAGCAAAAAGCCCGTGTTTCTGGCCGTGAACAAGATCGAGGGCGAGGCCATGGCCTATGCCGCGGAGAATTTCCGCCAGTTGGGCATCAAGAACGTGTACGCAATCAGCGCGGAACATGCGCTGGGCATCGGCGATCTGCTCGACGCCATCTCAGAGGCGATCCCGGCTTCGGAAGCGGAGATTGCGGCGGAGACAGCGGAGGAAATCGCAGAAGAGGCTGAGATCTCCGAGGGCGGCCCGCTCGAACCGGGCGAGGAAGACGAATCGCACAAGCAATTGATTCGTACCCACGGCGAATTTGAGCAGCGCGAAACTGCCGTGGCGATCATCGGACGGCCCAACGTCGGCAAGTCTACGCTGCTGAATGCGTTGACTGGGACTTCGCGTGCGATTGTGTCGCCGATTGCCGGTACCACGCGCGATGCAGTGGATGAGGCTATCGACTTTGAAGGCGATACGCTGCGCTTCGTGGATACTGCCGGAATCCGGCGCAAGGGCAAGACACACCTGATGGCTGAAAAGATGAGCGTGGTGATGGCGCGACGTCATCTTGAAGCTGCCGACGTTGCACTGCTCGTGATCGATGCGACCGAGGGTGTAACGGGCGCAGACGCGACGATTGGCGGCTATGCGCACGAAAGCGGACGCAGCGTCATCATCATCGTGAACAAGTGGGATGCCGTAACGACGGCACGCGACGACGGTAAGCCGCCTGCCGATCGGGAGATCTTTGAGCAGCAGTTGCGACGGGCGCTTAAGTACCTGGATTATGCGCCGGTGATTTTTCTTTCGGCTCTCGAAGTGAAGGGAATGCCACGCGTTCTGAAGGAAGTGAAATCGGTTGCGGCAGAACGGCGCAAGCGCGTGACTACCGGGCAGATGAATCGCTTTCTTGAGAAGATCGATTTTCAGCGTGCGCCGGTGCCGATGGCCAAGCGCATCCGCATCTTCTACATGACGCAGGCCGCGGTGGCGCCGCCCACGTTTGTGCTCTTCACCGATCGCGACATCAAGCTCCACTTCGCTTTCGAGCGCTTTCTCGAAAATCAGATTCGCGAAGCATTTGGATTCAAGGGCACGCCGATCTGGTTCAAGGTGAAGGCCAGGAACGCCAAAAAGGACGAGTAGCCGCGCACGCTCATCGTTTCCTGGAGTTTTCTTCCTTATTTGCCGATAGAATGATTTGCGCATTTGCGCCTGCTTCCCTTGCGGTCTCATACGCGCCTTAGTGCGCGAGATAACCGTTTGCAGGCGCTATGGTGGGGTCAGCCAATGGAGGAACCAATGGCGGACAAGCACGTCCACGGAAACGGTTCAGGACATTCCGACACCTCGATTCTCACCCTTGAACATTCGAATGGTTTGGAGAAGCCCCACAACTTCGACAAGATCCACAAGATGCGTCTGGGCAAAGATTGCGACTACGAAAAAGAGTTGCGACGCCTGCAGGTAGAGCTGGCGAAACTCCAGGAATGGATCCGGCACGAAGGCTTGCGCGTGGTGGCGATCTTTGAAGGCCGCGATGCTGCCGGCAAGGGCGGAGCCATCAAGAGAATTACAGAGACTTTGAATCCGCGCATTTGCCGCGTGGTGGCGCTGGGCACGCCAACAGAACGCGAGAAGACACAATGGTATTTCCAGCGATACGTCGCGCACCTTCCCGCGGCAGGCGAGATGGTGCTGTTCGATCGAAGCTGGTATAACCGCGCGGGGGTTGAGCACGTAATGGGCTTCTGCAGCGAAGCTGAATACCTGGAATTCATCCGCACCTGTCCGGAGTTTGAGCGCATGCTCGTGCGCTCGGGAATTCTGGTCATCAAATACTGGTTCTCGGTCAGCGATGAGGAACAGGAACGACGGTTCCAGGAGCGCATGAAGAACCCGACCAAGCGGTGGAAGCTCAGCCCCATGGATCTCGAGTCGCGAAAGCACTGGGCTGAGTATTCCCGCGCGAAGGACGAGATGTTTGCGGGGACAGATATCAAACAGGCGCCGTGGTACGTGGTGAATGCCGACAATAAGAAGAGAGCCCGGCTGAACGTGATCCGGCACCTTCTCTCGTTGATTCCCTACCGTGACCTGACAAGCAGGCCGTTGCCGCTGCCTCCCATTAACAAGAAGAACTACACGCGTCCGCCTTTCGACGAGCAGACATTTATCCCGGAGATCTACGAGTAAAACTCGCCGTACGCATGGAAGTGAATCAGCGCTAGGCGACTGGCTGGCGAATCGACGTGGTGGTGTATCCCTGTTCCGCCAAATGTTTGCCCATCTGCGCGTACATCTCAGGATCGGTCGGCTGCACAGTTCCGAGTCCATCGACATAGCGGTTGTACATCGAGAACGCCGCAGCGATCAGCACGGTGTCGTGAATCTCTATATCTGTAGCGCCGAGAGAACGCGCTCCTTTCACATCGGCTTCCGTGACGAGTTTGCCGTCCTGCTGCACTTTGCCGGCGATGGTGAGGAGCGCCTTGAGTTTGGCGCTGATGGGAGCGGCTAGGAAATTCGACTTTACTTTTTCTACGACGCCGGCGTCACCCAGATGATTCGCGGCCGCGGCTCCGTGGCTCAATGCGCAGAACGTGGTGCAGTTCCGCGATGAGACGTACGTTGCGATCAGCTCGCGCTCTCCAGGTGCGAGGGAGTTGGGCTGGTGGAGCAATATATCAGCCAGTTCGCGCATGGGCTTGGCGGTTTCAGGACGAAATGCGAATCCCGCGCTGATGCCGGGCAGACCTTCGGAAAGATTGATGTGGGGCATGGCATCCTCAGTTCTTAGTTCTCAGTTCTTAGTTCTTAGTTCTTAGTTCTTAGTCCGTAGTTCGTAGTTCAGAGTTCTTAGTTGACGACCCGGGACAGCAGAGGCCGAATCTTAGCGCAATTCTCCACAGGGCAAACTGTGAACTTCGAACTAAGAACTGTGAGCTGTTTCCAGGTATTCCTTGCTGGTGTTGACGTAGCCGTTGCGGGCCACCATGCGGCCGCGTTCGCGATAGAGAGCCTCGTCGTCGGGCTGCACGGTGCCGAGGCCGTCGACGTAGCGGTTGTACATGCAAAACGCTGCGGCAATCAAGACGGTGTCGTGAATCTCGAGATCTGTAGCTCCGAGGTTGCGCGCAGCTTCAACATCGGCGGCGGTCACGAGTTTTCCATCCTTCTGGACTTTGCCGGCAATTACGAGGAGCGCCTTGAGCTTGAGGCTGATGTCGGCCCGCGTGAAGTCGGTCTTCACCTGCTTTACCAGGGCCTCATCGCCACCCAGATGCGCCGCCGCGATGGCTCCGTGAATGCTGGCGCAGAAGTGGGTGCAGTTGCGGCTTGAAACATAGGTGGCGATGAGTTCGCGTTCACCTTTGCTCAGTGTGCTGGGGCCGGTGAGGAGGATTTCGACGAGATCGTTGAGAGGGCGGGCTGTTTCAGGCCGGAAGGCCATGGCGCCGCGGATGCCGATGTGTTCGGAAGGAAGCGGGATGTGGGGCATGGTGTTCTCCTTGGCAGTAGACAGCGAACAGTGAGCAGTGGACAGTGGACAGTGGACAACGAAATCAGGGCGAGACGGAATTGGTTGCTACCGAGCGTGCGAGTTCAGCGCGGCGGGTGAGCAGCCAGCGGACGGGTAGTCCGCAGAGCACAACAGCAGCGCCAAGTAGTGCAGTGCCCGGGTTATGCATCAGGAGCATGATGGCGAGAACTCCGCTACCTGCGATGAAAACGATGGGGGCCAGCGGATACCACCATCTGCGCACGGGAGTGATGGTGCGAAACAGCGTAGCGGCGGTGAGCGCAAGAAACACGACCGCGGAAAAGATGATGAAGGCGAGGATGCGGTCGAAGGCGCCAAGCATCAGGACGAGCAACGCCATTGCTGTTTGCAGCAGAACCGCATTGGCCGGTGAGCCAAAGCGCGGATGCAGGCGCGCGAATGCGGCCAGTGGACCTGTCGACGTCGTGCTGCTTGCTTCACCGCGCGCCAGGGCATAGGTCACGCGCGGCACCGCCATGCTCAGCACCATCAGTCCGCCGAGGACGCAGAGCACAACACACATCGATAAAATGCGTGCTCCCGCGGAACCAAACAACGCCTGTCCGAAAAGCGCGACGAATGCCGTATTGGACTGGATCTGCTGCATGGGCACAACCGCGACGAAGGCGAAGCTGAGCAGGAGATAGATTGCGGTCACGATCAGTACGCCTCCGGAAAAGGCAACTGCAAGGTTGCGCGACGGGTTGCGAACTTCTCCGGCGATCTTGCCTGCCTCCCACCATCCGCCAAAGCAGAAGAAGGCGCTGATGGTGGCTCCGGCAATTCCATCGATAAGCGGATTGGAACCTGTGCGACGGGTGGCAAATGGCGCAACATTGGCCATTGTGGCGTGACCGGAGACGAACGCCCATCCGACCAGAGCTGCCAGCACCGGCACCTTGAGCCAGTTGATAGCCGTCATTACGCCGCTGCTCAGTCGCGTGCCGAAATAGTTGAGCGCACCGAGAGTAAGCAGGATCAGCGCAGGGAGCGCTCTGGCGAGCGGAGCAGGAATCGATACAAGCGCCTGGATGTAAGGTACGGTGCCGACTGAAAGCGCTGCAGCCACTCCGGGATACATGACAACGGCAGCCATCCAGCCATAAAGGAAAGCCACGTGCCGGCCGAAACCCCGGCGGAGATAAACGTATTCGCCGCCATCCTGGGGATTGCGGACGGCAAGCTCTGTGAAGCAAAGCGCACCGGCAAGCGTGATGAGCGCCATGCCGCACCAGATCGCGGCCAGCAGGGCCGGAGAACCAAGGGAACGGGCCATCCCCGCCGGAGTGAGGAAGATGCCGAGGGAGATGGCTTCGCCTGTGACGACAGCCGTAGCCGCCCACACGCCCATCTGCCGTTTGGTTTGGGGATCGGCCTCCATGGTTTGGCTATCGTACGGACCGGGTGCTGGGCCGCGCATCAGACTTTGGGTGGAGACTCAGCAGCCATGGAGAGCGCAGGGAAGATGGCACGCTGGAATACCTCTCCGAATGACGCGCTGGATTACCTCTATTGAGGTGCGATGTCTGATGGTTCAGATTCCGGCTGTTGGTCCAGGTGCGTGATGTGCACGCTCGCTTGTGTTTCTGGGACCGTGCCGTCGTTGACCTGCGCCTCGGTCGGCTTGCCTTGCACCAGGATGCGCGGAGTGACGGTGCCGCGAGCGGGGACGAAGACTCGTTCGGTTGTGGAGTTGCTGGCTGAACGCACGGTGACGGCAACCTCGGCAGCGGCATAGCCGGCGTTGGAGATGGTGACGGAGGTGAGCCAGTTGCCGGATTGCACTGCGTTGGGGAAAACCTTGTCGATGGTGAGGTCGGGGAGACCGTGGTCGGCATCGATCCAATCGGCGAAGAGCCAGTCCAGCTTTTTACCGGGTGCAACGTTTTTCAAAAGGGCTTGAAACGAGGGCGTCGGATCGGGGGTTGCGCCGGGTGTTCCCTTATCCGCGTGAGCAGCGTTAGATGCACGGAGAGCAGCGCCGAGCGCGTCGTCGCCGACCAGGTCACGCAGCATCCACAGGATGTAGGCAGCCTTGGTGCGGTAGTAGACGGGTGAGATGGCGTGCGCGAGGGGCTGACCGACAGCTTCTCCGGGGCTGGGAGGTTCTTCGAGCGCCAGGGCCTGGCGGCCAGCTTCGAGCGTGCCAAGCGCTTGGTCGCGATGGTGCTGGTGGTCATCCCAAAGCGTGCCCATAAAGTTGGCCGTGCCTTCATTGAGCCAGTAGGGATTGGACGCCATCCACGCATGCGTCATGGCGTGAGAGAGAACGGCCGAAAGCTGATCAGGGGGCGCATCCCGAATGGGTATGACAAGCAGCGGACCCGATTCCCAGGGGATATCGTCGGGATCGGGTAGATCGATCACGGTGAGTTGAGTACGAGGGTCCGGGCCGAGCCAGCGCTCAATCATGGTGGAGACGGTGTCAGCTGCAGCAAGCCAGGTTTTCGCAGCCGTCTCGTCTTCGGGAACGGTGTAGGCGGTGAGATGGCTCCCAGGGTGAGGCGTGCGCGCGGCGACGAAAAGACTTGGCGACTCAAAGGTGAGCGTTGTCGATCCCGTGTCGGCTGTCGCTACACCGGGCACATCTGAACTCAAGCTCTGCGGGTCGGAGACCTTGAGCGGAACAGCGCGGCCGTTGACCACTGCGATGGTCGGGGCCTGTCCATGTGGAAATTCAACGGTGAGGCGGAGACGGAAGCCGGCTCCTTCGGAGTGGAGTTTCTGCTTGCCGATCTCATCGAAAAGACGGGCTCCATCGCCAATGATCACCGGCGTGCTGGAGACGGGATACCAGACGACGTTGCCAAAGCCGCGGAGGCCAGTGAACTCGGGGCTGATCTCGTCCCAGTCTGAGTGGGTTGCGGAGTCTTCCGGCGTGCCGACGGAAAGAAGGCGGCGAGCGGTGGCAGAAATCGTACCAGAGTACGTGACGTCAAGTTGGAGGGTTGCGCCGGGGGCGAGCGGCTGGGCGAGCGATATGACTGCCTCATGAAGCTGACCTGTGTGGTCGGAGTCAGAATTGAGGGTGGCGACGGGGAACGAGATATTGTTGCCGGCGATGCGAATGCGCTCCCAGTTCAACGAAGAGGAAATTTGCAAGGGAAGGCGCGACAGAGCTGATGAACCTGTGTTGCGAACGGTGACGAGTGCGCGGGCAGCGAGTTGCTGGGCCGCTGTGTTCAGGCGGACGTCGAGATCGAGGCCGGTGACGGTTACCGCCTGGCGGACGGCGTCTTCCACGGTTGGAGCGTCGGCAGCGTGTGTCTCCGGCTTCGCCGCGGGGCCCGTGGTGCTGACAGTATTGCCGTTGGCGTCGAGTGAGCGCTGAAAGATGACCTTGCCGGAGGGCTGCGGCGCGGACTGGTCGGGAAATGGCTGCTGCTGGTTTGATTGAGCCGGACTTGGCTGGGCTTGAACTGGCTGGCCCGGAGTTGGCTGCGAGTTGCTGGGATTGGTGGCGGGAGTGGTCTGGGCTTTGCCGGGAACAACAGCCAGGAGCGCGGCAATGGATGCGATTGCCAGCGTCCGGGCGAGGGACAACTTCATGAACCTAAGCCTTTCTGTTTCTTGTTGGACGCTGGAGCACCAGCGTGGCGAGCATTCGCCGGCTCGCGCGTGGCGTTGCGACGCTGCCGGGCGGCCTCGTAGAGAACAACGGCGCCGGCTGCGGATACGTTGAGCGAACTTACGCCTCCAGCCATGGGAATGCGGAGCAGATGGTCGCAGGTGCGGCGCACAAGATCGTGGAGGCCTGCGCCTTCGCGGCCGAGGACGAGCACGCAGTCGCCGCTGAAATCGAACCGGTCGTAGTCGGACGCGCCGCGTTCATCGAGACCGATAACCCAGATGTTCTGCTGCTTCAGATCTTCAAGGGCGCGGACTAGATTGACGACGCGGGCGATGCGCAGGTGCTCGGAGGCTCCGGCGCTGGCTTTCACCGCAACCGGGCTTAGCGGCGCGGCGCGGCGCTCGGTGAGGACAACACCGTCGACACCGGCTCCGTCGGCGACGCGGAGAAGTGCGCCGAGATTCTGCGGATCTTCAACCCCATCGAGAGCGAGAAGCAGGCGTGGTTGCGATGGATCGGGCGCGGTGAACAGGTCTTCGATCGCGAGTTGCTCCTGGGGGCGGACGAGGGCGACAACGCCCTGGTGTGCTGCGGTGCCGGCGAGGTGCGTGAGTTGTTCGCGCGGTTCCTGGCGCACACGGACGCCAGCTTGCTTGCAATCCGAAACGAGGCGCGCGAGGCGTTCGTCGTGGCGCTCGGCGGCAACAATGACGTGATCGAAGCGGCGGCGGCCGGCCTTGAGGGCCTCGGCAACCGGGTGCACGCCGTAGAGAACTTCCATTTGATTAGTGTAGATGGGGCTATGGCTGCGCGCGACGACGGTGGGCCACGGCCAGGCAGCTTTCGATGGCTTTGGCGGCGCGGCGTTCGCGGCCTTCGATGGTCTGCGAATAGAAGATGCCGAGCAGGTGGTTCTTGCGTTGGGTCGGGGTCATGAGATTCCAGCCGCGGCGGGCTTCGGGCTGGCGTTGGAAAGCGGCGCGCAGGATTGGCGGAGGTTCCAGTTCGCCTTCCATTGCGAGCATCAGGCTTTCGGCCATGGATTCGGCGCGTTTTTGGCGGGTTTCAGGGGTTTTGGCGTCGGCGATGAAGTTGGTCAATCCCTTGCGCATGGAAGGACTTATCGCGTCAAACCACTTCTTCAGGGAGCGATCGCTCTTGAGAATTTTGGCGAACTCCGGCGGCAGATCGATGACGAGTTTGCCGAGATCGGGCGCGAGCTTGATGAGGGCGCACTCACCGACTCGAACGCGGGCTCCGGACTGCATTTTCTTATTCACGATGAGGACGTGGCCCTGGCCCCTGGGGCCGGGAATGAGGGCGGTTTTGAAGGCGAATCCGTTGATTTCGCCGCAGACACGGCGACTTTTCCATGCGGGCCAGGCTTTTTTGAGGTCGATGGGAACGCGGGCGATGACCCAGCGGAGCGAGGTGCCGGTGGCTTCCAACGTTGCGCGAAAGGATTGTTCGAGTTTGGAGTTCACAGTTCCTAGTTCACAGATCGAATTCACAGTCTTGCAGATTTTGGCGATGTTGGACGGGCAAGGGAAGGGGTGACTTCACATTTTCACAGGACTCATTTTTCCAACTAGCTTTCCGGAGCGTTCACACTATTGAAAATAAATGGTTTGATGTTCTGAAAAAGGTAGTCAAAATGGTCGATTCTGGCATGCTTTAGGCGCTTTAAGAGGCTTCGAGCCTCGCGTTATAGCAAGACCCCGGGGACCTGAGGCTGACTGATCGATGTGATTTCTTCCATGTCTTCAATAATTGTGCGACAGACCCGCTAAATTACCTGCAAATCGTGACAGGTTATTTGGCCCTTGTTTTCAGAGACTTATGGGGATCGATCGCATTTGGGATTGATAGGTTTGTGGGGTATGCGGGGCTTTGCAGAAGAAGAGGCACTTGTAGCTTTGCACCAAAAAGCGGAATCCTCAGTTTGCCGAAGGTCATACACTACAGCCGTTTCGGAATGTAGCGCTCGGGTTTCGTACGATTCCAAGACGTTTGGGTTAGTTACTCGTGGGCTGTCATCCCTGTGATTTCCCGATGCTGGTCCATTGAACCGTCGACGAAGACAACAGCAACCCACGGAGAGCGAGCATCGATGATGCGTGCGTGCCATTGAATTTCCCTTTTTCCGTTCGCGCCAAGTTCCACACGCAAGATCTGCGGTTCAGACAAATCGAGATTGTCGACGCGGACCGAAAACGTATGCGTTCCGGCTCCTTCTGCGGATAAATGCACAATGATGTCCGCCGCATCCACTGGCGTAGAAACCGCCTTGATGTCGACCGCCGACGTGCGTTTCAAATTGACATGATAGGACCCAGACGAGAGTGCAGTGAGGGACGTGTGTACGTTGCCCTGTCGAAGGACATATTCCCCTTGCGGAACCTCGGCACGAAAGTGCCCGGTCTTCGCGTCCAACGTTGCATTCGTGACCGCGCTCGTCTTTTGATCGACGAGTTGCACCGCATCGTCGTCATTGGCTTCGGCTGTGCCCTCAACCAGTGCGGGGCCACTCAGGTCCTGCATTAGCCAAACCCATTCACCCGCCGGTTGCGACCAGACTTCCTTATAAGTCCAGCACGATTGGTTCGGCCAATAGGGAGTGTCGGCCGTACCCCGGGTCTCGATACCAACCGGGATTGCCCCAACGATCTGCCCCGAGCGAACACTGTAGAGAGGGGGCCAATCATACCCTTCGCCATACATGATGCTGCTTGAAAACGGATTCCTGCCCACGATCCATTGGGCCTGCTGCTGTGCCAGATTTTCGGCGTCGATGTCTCCACGGAGTTGAGCAGCAGTGGACAGAGCCTTGGCCTCGGAAAGAAGGACACTGGAGTTGCCGCGGAAGTCAAACCACACCGGAAAACGCCGAAGGTAGTAATCATCGCCAAGCGGTACGCCCTGGCGAACTTCTTCGCGATAGACGTCTCGATCTGCGGTGCGAAGAGGCGTCCACTTCTTCGATTCCGGAAGCAGCCTCACTTCGCTCTCGCGGTACACCGCGGCCGGCAGCATGTTATATGGCGCGTCGACAGTTGCCGCTGCCTGTTGATAGTACTTGGAGTGCAGAACAATGGCCGAATACCACTTCATCCAGCGAGCATTGTCTGGAAGTGCTTCGCACAAATGTGTCAGAGCAACGATCGGTTCTTCCTCCTGCCCAATGTGGAAACGATGAAACAGGTTCTCCTTCCTGGGACTGGTGTAGAAGAAGCCAGTCATCGGAATGCTCCAGCGCTGCATCTTTCTCTCTTGCGATGCCAGGATCAAATCGCCGAATGTTTGCGCCGCATCGGCGTAACGTTGCTCGCCGGTTGCCTGAAACAGCTCGATTGAAGCGATGGCAGCAAATGAATCTCGTTCCAGTTCATCCTTTTGACCGTAGATCTCTGGAAGGGGTTCAGCCTTTTCCAGTCCATCCATGGCGAACTTCCAGTCTTCTTTGGCAGTAGCAAGACTGCGATTCGCAAGTTCTGGATCGGAATCATGCAGGATGCGAGCGGCTAGCGCTTCTACCGTAGTAACTCTGAAGTTCCATTCAGGGTCATTGACAGCCTCCCCGAAACGGTCGTCGGCATCCCCCATGATTCCGTCGGTCCAGTAACTGATCAGTTGTCCCGTGCTGCGATAGCCATCACCGAACCGCGTCTTCAGGATCCAGTTCAATCCCCACTTGGCTTCTGCGATCAACCGGTCGTGCAACTCGGAATCTTCACCTTGCCGCTGCAGACGTCCGGCAAATTCAAAAAGCGCATACGACATCCCGACGATATTGCCCGTCGCCGTCAAGTCTCCTGCATCGTGATAGCCGCCATTGACCACGATTCGCTTGTCGCCGTGCACACTGTATGCGTCCTGATGACAGATTCCGTGAATGCCTGGAATTACTGTTCCGCAGCGCTCACTGTACATGAAGTTGATGACCTTCCAGATGCTGTCGCGCCAGGCGTCATCGCCGATGCGAAACGCGCGGGTGGTTGTCCCGCCTGAGCGAAGAACGTATTGTCCCTCCTGTTGCACCGCAGAGAAATCGAGTAGCTCATAATTTCCCAGCGCGGTCTTGATTTGCTCGACCGGCCGCGTTACGACGGTCTTTCCTGTTGCGGCATCAACAAGCGAGAAATCCTTGGACCTGAGACCGCTGGCGACGGCCGTCTTGGTAGACCCAGCCGTATAGCCGGCATGACTGAAGGCAATCTTGCCGGGGCCAACGTCCCAACCCTCTACATAATCGGGAACGACAGTTTGCAGTTCGAGCTGATCAATGTAGAGGATGGTCTGATCGCCTGGATCGGGAATCATCTTCGGCATGCTGTAGGCAAAGTCGACGGCGGTCACTCGATCTCGCGCTAGAGGAGTGATCTCCCACACAATATGGTTCCACTGGTGATTCCTGAGGGGGATGGATTCATTGCGGCCCTCGTTGGTGTTGTCTGGCAGCAGATGCGTTCCTTCGTTGTGTAGCACCAGGGTTCCAGAGAGCGCCGGTGCGCCCTGCACATCTGGATAGACCCAGATCGAAAGCCGGTTGTAGCGGCCCCAATCCTCCGACGGAAATTTGCGCGTTGCGACCAGGTCTTGCCAATCGCCGCTTCCGTCAACACGGCCCATGTTGTTGCTTGACCGGATTTGGATGGAGTGCTTTCCGCCCTTCACCTGCGCGTCCGAAAGGGACATTTCACCGTCGCCCTTGAAAGACCAGTTCGAAAGGTCCTCCATGCCGTCCAACATGCGGGAATCGAGAACCGCTTTCTGCAGCCACCGGGACTCGGCTCCATCCTGATAGACCGGCTGCATCGGCTTCTCCGCAGACAACTCCTGAGCCTCAAGTGGATGAGTTGCAAATAGTAAGACGAGAGCCACGATGGTCCACGTGACGCGGCATGAGGAAGCGTGCCAGCCTCGGTTAACAAGCCAGATCTTTTTCATAGCCATTCACGCAATTCAAGCACTGATGGACTTGCAGGCTGCAATAAGGACGGCCAGAGACAAGGCACCGACCCAACTCAAACGCCGCCTTCCATCGCTCACAAGCTCCGCCGTTTTGGTCCACTCCGCTTCAGAACAAGGATTAAAGAGGAGCGCATGACGCTCAAGAATAGCCGAGATAACCATGACGCTGCCCGCTCTTTCCCGCTAGAACAGAGGGCAGGCGCTTGCCACCGGCGAATTGCACCCTTACGTCGTACAGCGTGTTTCGCAGTACCACGAGCGGCAGATCATCAACGGTCTTTGGAATGGAGCCGCGAGCGAGAACGGCGGCAACGTGACGGTGCTGAACTATAGCTACAACGGGACGATTCCAGCGGGCGGCAGCTACAACGGTGTCGGTTTTACTGGAACGTGGAACACCACCAATGGGACGCCTGCGTCGTCTGCAATCAGCGGCACGACCTGCCACTAGATCGGTTCCGCCTGGCGCCCCAGCTAACACGGTCTGAAATTGATCTGTCTCTTAGCATGTTAGCGGCACTTCGCGCCGGTAGCGAGTTAGCGGGTCTGGGGAATAGGGGGTGGTAACGGGCTACGCGGATCTCGATGCGAGGAGGGCGATGTAGAGGCCGGAGGCTACGATGAGCGATCCGCCGAGGACCATCCAGGGGGTGGGGAGTTCGTGCCACACGAGGAAGGAGACGATGGCGCCGGTGACCAGTTGGGTGTAGTGGTACTGGGAGACGTTGGAGGCAGTGGTGTGCCGGAGAGCGAGGAAAAAGCAGATGCTTCCTGCGGAGCAAAACGCACCGGTCAGGAACAGGGCCAGGAGCAATCGAGCGCTAAGCGGCTCGGCGTGCCAGAGCATGGAGCCCACACCGGCTACGGCCATCACGATTCCGGAGAAGATGGTGAGGCTCTCGGGGGTTTCGGTGCGGGTGAGGGCGCGGGACCAGACCATGTTCACGGAGAAGCAGGAGACGCAGACCATGCATGCTGCGTAGCCTATCCAATCGCCCTGGCGCGAGGAACTGAAGGGATTGACGGCGATGACGACTCCTGCAAAACCTAGAACGATGGCGAGCAACTTGCGCAGGCCGGGGCGCTCGTGGAGGAAGAGGGCCGCGAGGACGGTGATGACCGCGGGCGACAGGAAGACGAGGATGTAGAAGAGCGTCAGCGGCACGTGGCGGAGCGCGATAACGACGCAGATGTTGTTGGCTAGGTCGAGGAAGGAGCGGACGAGCTGGCGGCGCGGGCGGGTAGGCCAGAGCGAAGAAATTTCACGGCGCGCGAGCG
>Ga0209004_1000010_pt1 | contig 47049 bp, 41 predicted proteins | sample TexAe_RefH0_M1_FD_187948 | JGI IMG/M metagenome (GOLD analysis project Ga0209004, IMG submission 187948) | Forest soil microbial communities from Davy Crockett National Forest, Groveton, Texas, USA - Texas A ecozone_RefH0_M1 (SPAdes) (version 2) | ecosystem: Environmental > Terrestrial > Soil >... | reverse complement strand
CGACTAAAGCGCCGACCGCACCGGCTATCAAGCCGGCGAGGGCGATTGCGTGGTCGCTCATGCCAGCGAAGGCTAGTGCCGCACCACATTGGCGGATAGGCAATTCGACGAAATGGTCAAACGGCTGGCGGGTAGTCGCCGAATGTGCCGCGCTCGTCGTCGGCGCGCTGATCTCGATCGATTCAGTGCGCGATATCTTTCTCGAGCGCGCCAAGGCGATCCAGCCTTACGACGTCGGCCCGGGCGGCCGCTTCTGGGAACAGCGCCTCGCGCTCGGCCAAATCCTCGACCATCCGAACGGGCTCGGCCCGTTCGAGTTCGGCGGCATCGTGAACTTCCACGAGGGCGTCCATGCCGAGCGATTCCGCCAGCTCCCGGAAGCTGCGGAGCTGGGTATCGTCCAGAATCGCCATTTCTCTTTTCCGGTCTCTGCATCAAATGCGGCCAGGAAGCCGCGCACACCGTCATCGCCGCCGGATGTTCCCACCAGAACCTGATTCTTCACGATCAGCGGTGCACTCGTTGCGCCGTAATTTCGGTTGCCTGTAGCATAGGGCACGTCCCAGATCACGTTTCCGGACCGCGTGTCGAGGCAGAGCAGGTGCGCGTTGTCCGTTTCCATGTAGACCCGGGTGCCGAGCACGGCCACTCCGCGATTGTGGTGCTGTGCGGCGTCATCAACCAGCCCGCCAGTCACTTCGCGGCGATGGTGCCACAAGACCTTACCTGTCTTCGCGTCGAGCGCATATGCATCGTTCCCACTGGTGACAAACATGACGCCCGCCATAACAATCGGAGTCACCTCCAGAGGGCTCACCGTTCGCGGATGGAACACCCACTGCGCCTGCAGGTGACCAACATTTGTCGGAGTGATCTGCGTCAGGCTGCTGAAGCGCTTCCCACTATAGTCGCCATTATATGAAACCCAATTGTTCGTTACGTGCTGCTGCAGCAGATCACTTTGCTGAACGTAGATATCGCCGATGTCATCATTGGGCGATGACAACCTATCCCGCGAAGCCCCGCGGTTTTCAACACTCTTTTTCTGCGGATGTCCACGAACTGGAATCATCGCGATGAGGCAACATGTTGCTGTGGGAATGAATGCCCACTGAGCGAATCGCATGCACCACACTAGCAAGCTCTGCATTGCTGAAACGTCACCGTTCGTTACCGTGCGCATCAACGGCTCTGCCTCGCATCACTCACGTCATTCTGAGCACGCCTACCGGCCAACATCAAGAAGCTCACGATATCGTCGAGTTCTTTTGGCGAAAGGCGCGAACTGTAATCGCGTGGCATCAGTGAGTGATTTGTATATTGAACACTTGCCAGATCATTTCTCGAAAACAAGTGATAGCGACCGTCTTCGGTCTGAAGTGCGACAGTGAAATTGTCTTCATTTCGCAGCACTCCGGTCAATTTCTTGCCTTCCCGGGTTGTTATGCTCGCCACCCGCGAAGACGGGACGAGCGGGGCATCCGGACTCGTAAGGGCCAGGAGAATCGCGTCCGGCGTGCGGTTTGCGCCGTAGGTTGTCAGGTCAGCCGCGATGAATCCGCCCACGCCCTGCATCAAGTGGCATGTGGAACATTGCGCTTTGCCAAAATACAGCGCGCCGCCGACGTTCGCGTCTCCAGGGAGAGCGGGTTCGGGCGTATTTTCAGTTGGTCTAGCCGATCCCTGAAGTGTGCGTAGATAATGAATGACTGCCTGAATGTTCGCATCGCCAATCTGCGCGAATGGCGGCATCCCGCCCGTTGTTCCATCGCGAACAACCCGAATTAAATCAGCGTCCGATCCGGCTGCGGTGTTCGAGGGGTGGAGAAGAGAGGGCGCTTTGTCGCCGCCGCTGCCATCAGCGCCATGGCACCCAGCGCAAAACTCCACAAAGCGCTGGGCACCGGGATTTGGCTGATTTCGTTGCCCTTGCGTTGATTGACAGATGGCCGCTTGGAGGACCATTGCGCACAGCATCGTCGGGGTTGCAATCCGCCAGCGCCACATTCCGGTCCGGAAATCTCCTATATGCAATAGAGTCGAGTCCAATCCAAAGGTTCTCAGGCGAAAGGAGAATTTAGCAATCAGAATCGGAGCGCAACTATGGACGAGCTCGAACACTCTAAGGCACCAGCAGCATCTGTTCTGGCTGCGCCTCGCGAATCATCCTGTGACGGAGGATACAAATGCGCACCTCTCATCTCATCGGTCTTTCCGCTTGTCTCAGCTTCGGCAGTTGCCTGGCGATCCCACAAACCCCGGCTTCAGTGGGCGCTCTTCGCACCCACATCGAAGGCATCGATATTCCTCACATCGCGAACGCGCCGTTCAGGGCAAAGGTCGTCGTGGAGTGGGACAGACCTCTCGTTGGTGGCGGGACGGCATCAAAAAAGTACTACACAATGGTGGCACGCGATTCTCAGGGACGTGTCCGCCGCGAAACCCGCAGCTTTATTCCAGCCGATTCGAGCGATGAACCGCCCCTTCGCTCCTTTACGGTTACGGATCCAGTCTCCGGCGCAAGCACCATTTGTACCCAGGCATCCATGAGCTGCGCCACAGAGACATTTCGTCGACGGGTTGATTTCATCGAAGCGTCCGCGGATGGTCTTCCGGCGGAGTCCGGTGGAGAAAAGCGTGAGCCCCTCGGCAAACAGACAATGTTGGACCTTTCTGTCGTCGGGACCCGAACGACGATAGCTGATTCGGCGGGCATACGAGCGAACAGCAGAATTGCTATCACATCGACGGAGGTTTGGTATTCACCGGATCTTCATATTGACCTCTCCGTCATCCGCAATAGTCCGCAATTGGGCCGGGTGACACTCACAGTTAGCGATCTCGTTCGAGGAGAACCGGATCCTTCCTGGTTCGCGGTTCCGTCCGGGTATGCGATGAGAAGCGGTGGTAGTACTCAATAACCGGACGCGGTTTTTCAACGCTGCCCGGGAACGTGACTTCTCATGAGCTGCACCGGTCATCAAACCACAGACCAGCATCCGTCGACTTTTGCGATTGGATCTGATTCAGGAAAATCGGAGTAAGGCGCGTGCATTCCCTGGTCCGGCGGCTCCCGGTCATTGTTCCTTCTGGTCTTGAGAGGGAGCTTTGAGCGAAGCCACGGCGTCTCCCTCTTCGGGCATCTGGAAGAGCTTGAAATCCGCCGGGACGGATTCGAGAGCTGGTGTAAACGGCGCGGAGACCTTGGGTTGGAGGCCAAAGAGCGCAGCAACGTTGACATGCGGGTTCCGCGCAATATTAATTGCTGCCGTCGCGGTGTCTACAGGCGCGATTCCAGATTCGCCATTACTTAGCGCATGCGAGAACAGAGCAGCGCAACCGTCAGAGTCAGGTGAACTGGAATTCACGCAGCTGGCGAGAATATTTGCGAGGGTGTGAATCTTGCTTTGCGGGCCATCGCTCTCAGGCATCAGCCGGTGCGTCCTATTTGCGAATCCAGTGACCGCGCTCGCAAGATCAGCGGCATCGACACGTCCTGCGGAAACTGCAAACTGCATCGAAGACGAGATGTGCGTCGCGTCCCTTGCGGTTCCTGCCATCGCGTAGGCTGCGGCAACGGTAGTCACTTCGTTGACGAATATGAAAGGCATTGCGGCATCGAAATTCCCGGATTCCGGACAGGCTCCAAGCGACGTCATCAAGCCAATCGCGTCGTTTGATCCATCGCCGCCGCTGTTACCGCCGCGCGCAAAGACATAGACCTGGTGGCCAGGCGTGCATGTGTACTGATCGGCGATCGAGAAACCGCCGTATTGGTTGGTGAGCACATAACTTCCGATGGAATCGTGCGAATCTCCCGTCGCAGACCTGAGGAGCGATACGGACGAATTACTGTACGAACTCGAGTTAACCTGGAGAACGTAAACCCTGGCGCCGGCCACGGCCCGCGATTGACCTCCATTTACGAGGCCCTGGATAGGTCTGGAGATGGTTGCGTCGGAAAGGTCGGCGCCCGGGGTGCCAGGACCGGGAACGCTTTGTCCGTGCGCGGGAACCCAGGATCCCGACCCTCCAGATCCACCTGATCCGCCTGAACCTCCAGATGTTCCGCCTGAAGTACCACCCGAGGTGCCGCCAGAAGTGCCTGTTCCACCCGAAGTACCTCCGGACGTTCCACCGGAACCGCCACCACTACCGACAGTCACTCCACCCTCGTTCGAACGTTTTCCACCGCAACCGTTGAGCAGAGAGCTGGCCAGGACAAACAGAGAGAGTTGATAGACGAGAGCACGCATGGGAACTCCAGTCAAAGAAAGAAAGCCTACATATCTCAGATGGGCTGCGAAGAAGGAAAGTTCTGCGCCTAAAACAGAAATGCCGCTCCTAGTGATTGTCGACCAGCAATCGAAGCCGTGATTCCGAAGCAGTGATCGAAGAGCGTGAGAACCTTGTGCAACATCAAGCCGTCATCATTCAAGAATGTCTCGACAGACGTGGGAGTGGGAATTTTGGCAACTCGCGTTCAGGCTTCCATCGTCTATCAGGCCACGCCGCGCGATCCAGTTGTTCTGACCGGAGTGATTGGGGCGGCCACTTGGATTCCTGCGCAGCACGCGCTGTCAGTTGACCCCTTGATTCTATTGCGCGAAGAGTGAACGCCGAAGGCTTGCTCCTTTCATGAAAATACCTCAGAACCATTCATCTCTGTATGTTCGTCAGATGTCACTGAGATTACTGACGATTAGCGGTGTTGTATTCCGCTGCCGCATTCGGTCACGTTGGGGGATTGAACTCTGCGGCCGAGTGTCAGACCCCTCATTCATCAGCACGGCACTGTCGCAGGAGCCAGGTTCTCAACTTCCGCCATGATCGGGCTGTGCCACCCGCCTTCGGGCGATACTCTCTGCTCGACCTCACTTGGACCCCAGGAGCCTTGCTCGTATTCGTAGACGGGAGTGCCTGCTCTCAGAGCCGGATCGACGATTCGCCACGCCTCTTCCACATAATCCTGGCGAGCAAACAGGGTGGCATCTCCCGCCATCGCATCGCCGAGCACGCGCTCGTACGCATCCATCTCGTCTGGACAGGGATGACGGCTGGCCATGATTTCGACGTGGCGGCCCTCAAGGACCTCCCCAGCAGACATCGCCGTAGCACCTATGGCGATGACCATCTCGGGACTGATCCGGAACCGCATATGATTGTGCGACAGTAAACTCTCATCCAGGACGGTGGGAGGTTCTCGGAATCGGGCAATCACCTCGGTACAATTCACCGGCAAATTCTTTCCAGCGCGGATGTAGAACGGAACGCCCTTCCACCGCCAGGAATCGATATCCAGCCGCAGCGCGGCAAATGTTTCCACGTCCGAACTGGGCCGGACTCCGCCTTCCTGGCGATAACCGCGGAATTGTCCGCGGACCAGGTTATTCACATCAAGGGGTCGAATTGCCTTCAACACCTTCACCTTCTCATCACGAATGGTCTCACTATCTGTGCGGACGGGAGGCTCCATGGCAAGATTCGACAGGATCTGGAATAAATGGTTCTGGACCACATCGCGGATGGCGCCGGTCTGATCGTAGAAGGCACCTCGACCTTGCACGCCGAAATCCTCCGCCATTGTGATCTGAACGCTCTCGATGTAGTTCCGGTTCCAGAAAGGCTCCATAAACGCATTGGCGAACCGGAAGATTACCACGTTGTTCACTGGACGCTTGCCGAGATAGTGGTCAATGCGAAAGATTCCTGATTCGGGGAAGACTGAATGAAGGATCCGGTTGAGCTCCTGCGCTGAGGAAAGATCATGGCCGAAGGGTTTCTCAACAATGACACGAGCGTCGCGGGAGCATCCCGACTTTGCTAATTGTTCCACCACGGTCTCAAATAGCAGAGGCGGGATGGCCAGGTAATGCGCTGGCCGTTCCGCCCCGTCGAGTTCGTGGTGGAGCGCTTGGAACGTGAGTGGGTCACTGTAGTCACCGTCCACATAGCGAAGCAAGCCGCATAGCTTGTTGAAGGCCGCAGCATCAATTCCGCCGTGCTTCTCGACGCTGTCTTGCGCCCGTTTGCGAAGATTTTCGAGGTTCCAACCCGCCTTGGCCACGCCTATCACGGGCACGTCGAGGTTCCCACGCTTTACCATGGCCTGGAGCGCCGGAAAGATCTTCTTATATGCCAGATCTCCGGTGGCGCCAAAGAAGACCAGGGCGTCCGATTTTGATTTGTTCATGACGGATCTCCTTTTCCGGCGAGGTTATTTGCTGGCAACTTTTTCCAGATGGCCGCCAAAACCGAAGCGCATTGCTGACAGCAGCTTGTCCTGATAATCCGCTTCACCGCGCGAGGTGAAGCGCTGATAAAGCGCGGCGGATAGAACGGGGGCCGGTACGGCTTCGTCTATAGCCGCCTTGATCGTCCAACGCCCCTCGCCCGAATCCGAAACGCGTCCTGCGAACTCGGAGAGCGCAGGATCTTTTGCCAGGCCAGCCGCCGCAAGATCGAGCAACCACGACGCAACTACACTACCGCGCCGCCACACCTCAGCGATGTCACGCAGATCGAGATCATATTGGTAGTGCTCGGGGTCGCGCAGCGGTGTCGTCTCCGCGTCAACCACATCCCGCTGTTTTCCCACGTTGGCCGCGCGCAAGATGCCAAGTCCCTCGGCGTAGGCAGCCATGAGGCCGTACTCGATTCCGTTGTGTACCATCTTGACAAAATGACCGGCGCCGTTTGGGCCGCAGTGCAGGTACCCCTGTTCGGCGGTGCCGCCAAGATTCTCGCGCCCCGGCGTGCGAGGTATGTCACCCCTTCCCGGAGCCAGCGTCGAGAAGATCGGATCGAGGTGTTTTACGACCTCCTTTTCGCCGCCAATCATCATGCAATAACCGCGCTCGAGGCCCCACACTCCACCGCTTGTCCCGACGTCCAGATAGTGGATATTCTTGGCTGCCAGTTGCTTGGCGCGCTCGATATCATCCACGTAATGGGAGTTCCCGCCGTCGATCAGGATGTCTCCCGCTTCGATATGGGGCAGTAAGTCGGCGATAGTTTCATCCACGACGGCGGCCGGGACCATCAACCATATCGCCCGCGGCTTCGAGAGCTTCGTCACGAATTCCTTCAGGGATGAACTTCCCTCAGCCTTTTCCTGGACAAGTTCGCCCACTGCTTTCGGAGACATGTCAAAGACCACACATTGATGGCTTTCTCTGAGGAGCCGTCTCACCATGTTTGCGCCCATTCTTCCAAGCCCCACCATTCCAAGTTGCATAGATCGCTCCTTTTCCGATGTCGTCAATATCTTGCTTTCCCTGGGTTTACTTTCTGCCCATGTGTCACGCAGGTTGTTTATCGCAGGAACCACTCTCGGGCTTCCGCCGAAACAGAGATTCCGACCACCAAAACGTCCGCAGCTGCCACAACCGCTAATAAGGCGCTACCCGTATCGATGCCCCGGAACACGTCAAGGTTCCTAGAAGTTTTTCGATCATCTGGCATACGCGCCCAACCGTGTCTAGCTGCCTGGTGCTTGGCATCTCCCTTCCGGCAAGCTGAATAAGCAGGTCGGAGACGAACTCGGCATCAGCGAGATGACGGTGAAGATGCACCGAGCGGGGTGATGCAAAAGGTGCAGGCAGGGTCCCTCGTCGAAGACTGAACGCACAATCCGATTTTTGAGTCAGCTTCGGATGTACTCTTCCTTGCTGCGCTTGAAATCAGCGGAAGGTTTGTGCATTCCTTCGCGTTTTTGAGACTGCGTCATGACCAAATTGATGCTGCCCCCCACGGAACGATCAGAGGGCAGAAGGAGAGACAGCTGAACGGGCTATGTTGAAGGCCGGAAGGCAGCAGCGTTACGCGTTCGGCTGCCGCTTTTCATTATTCCGCTCTCGCTCATGATCGTGCCGCTGCAATGTCGATAAGCATCAATGGCCGCTGGTATAGCGATACTTCCCTCCCAGAAATGCCGTCATGCACGGCGAATGTTACGGTCCATTTTGAAAAGGCACTAGATCCCGTCGTAGCGGGAGTATCCACGCTGGGCCCAATAATCACTTGGTTCTTCCGCGACAAACGAAAGCTTGGTAATTGCCTTCACATTCTTCAAGCCGAGTTTCACCGGAACAAGCAGGCGGAGGGGTGCGCCGTGATCCACGGTCAGAGGCTGTCCATTGAAATGAGTCGCGAGCAAGGTCTGCGGATGACGAGCTGTCTGCAAATCGAGCGATACGAAATATGGATCAGGATTTCCCGACGAGTCGAGATTGACAGAAGACTCCACCCGAACCCATTTGGCCTGAGACATTGGTGGATAGGCACGCAGCAAATCGTCAAACCTCAGCCCGGACCACCATGCGACAGCGCTCCAGCCCTCTACGCAAACCAGCCGCGTGATTTGCTCATGCATTTGAAAGTGCGTGAGCAGATTCCGGATATTCAGTGAAACGGTTAAGCCGGAAGCAAGACCTTCAAGAGTCAAGTGCCACTCCGGAATGTAGCCGGGATCAGGGGTTGCGCCGTTGTAATTGTTCTTGAGTGGCGTGATCTGCGATTTCGTATAAGTCGGTACCAGGCGATTTTTCGAATAGAGCGCTTCCGCAACATCGTCGTCGATCCGCAAGGCGCTATTGAGGAACCACTCCTTCCCGGGCCAGGTCTTGTTCCCATGGAGAACGCCCAGACGTTGCAGTGTAGCCTGCGGCAGAAGAGAGCCGCCGCCCGCCAGCGCTGCTATCGCTCCTGCCCCGAAGAGCAGAAGATCGCGGCGGGTCCAATGACGCAGGTCATTAGGAGCCACCTCGATTATTTGTGGAGGCTGTTCGCGGAAGAAGCTTTTCGACTTTAGGACCGGGGTCGATCCCGCGACGATGGGTGAAGTTGATCCGGCAGGCTGTGGCTCGGGATCTGCGGACGGCGACAGCACTTCGTCCAGCTCCGGTTGTAGCTCTCGAACCTCGGCAGCCTCGGTACGCTCAACGTCTGTCAAAGCGGGAGTCTTCGCCTCTTCTGGAGAGACCTCAAGATCTCCCGCAGCCGCGCCGGTTTCAGATGGTTCAACTCGTACTGACGCGGAAAGCGTTCCATCCGCAGATTCGGGCTCCGGCAACGCCGCCATTTCCTGCTCCGTCTTTGCATTCGTTGGAGATGTATCTTCCGGCTGCAGAGTATCGCGATTCTCTTCAAGGTTCATTCTCGAAGCCCTCCGATTTCTCCACCCTTCCCGACCAACCTACGATCATGCTGCGCAGCGTGTCCCACCCGTCAAAGAGAATCAGAATGACATGCGGCAAAACGAAAAGAATAAAGACCCACATAAGCCAGAAATGCCATACACGCGCTGCGTCAAAACCTCCAAAGGCCGCAGCCAGCCAATGGAATTGCATGGGCTTGTGAATCGCCCAGCCGGTAGCGACCGAAAGGAATCCGGCGACCGGAACAGAGAAGTATGCTGCGCGCTGAAGTGCGTTGTACTTTGTGGTGAAACGGGGATGCAGCCATTTGCGGCGTGTCAGCTTGGCGAAAGGAAGGCCCATGTAGTACCGAATCATCCTGAGCGCGTCAAGCAGATCGGTCCGGCGAGGCATCAAGGACCGCCATCCTCCTCCAAGGACCAGCCCTGCAACGTATACCAACCCATTCAACATGAATAGATATGCGCACAGCCAATGCAGACGCAAAGCCACGCCTAACATGCCCGGGCCGAGGCTCGTGTGGTTATAAATCCAGTCCGGTGGACTGCTGTAGTGATGTAGTCCGGGCACATGCGCACATATCCAGATACCGATGTCCGCGAGATCGTCGAAGTTGCCGGTCTGCGGATCTGGCTCGTGCTGATAGATCGGCGACGCCCAGTAAATGGCCATACCGCTCAGGATGAGGCCGAGAAGGATCGGCACATTCAGCCAATGACTCCACCGCACCAGGAGGTGGTGCTTCCTGGCCACGAGCACGCCCCGCTTTTCCGGTGGCGTGCTTGTGGCGGCCAGTTGATTCTCAGTAAGCGTTGCAATGCTCATTGTGGTAACCCCTTACCGCATTGCGTTTTGAGTCGCTGCTGCCGCGATAAGAAAGACCTTGTTCGTCGCAAGTGTTCCATTCGGCAGCTTCTCAGTCGCCGCATAGACGGTATCGCCGGACGCTAACATCACTTTTTCCCGCGCGACTTCCGTAACTGGAACATTTGGAGGCACGGAGACCGTCTGAGCGCCGTCCTGATAGTGAACGACAAGGGTCGTGCCGCTGCCTTTCTGTACGGTGCCATTCGTCATCCGTGAGTGCGATACCGCAGGGCGAGAGACTGAACCATTCGTCATTCTGCTGTGAGTCATTGCGCCCGGAGCCGCATCCATCATGGAACTGCCTTCTCCAGCCCCACGCAGTTCCGCAGGAAATATCTTGATCTGCGTCGCCAATTCTGTTCCATTTGCCTGCTTGATCGATGCGACGCCGACAAACGATGTCGAAGTGACGTGACTCAAATCCGACGGAATCTGCTTGTAGGTTGTGAGGGGCTGCTTGATGTTGACGTGGACTACGCCTGACTTTGTCAGGATGTCGAGTGAACTGCCGGTAAAGGATTGGAGTTTCCCCTTAACACCGGAGAGCGGAGGGGCAGCATTCACCTGGGCCCAGGCTGCATGGGGGGCTGCCTGCGCAGCCAGTAAAGAGATGAATACGAGACGCAAAAAAGGATACTTCATTAAGATGTCCTTCCAAAGAAAGATATGGAGCGGCCTGAATCCTCGCGAATTTGGCACTCGGTAATGAAGTGGCAGGAAGGGTATGGATTATTCCCTGAGGCCGAAATAATCCTCCGTTCTCGATGTCCCGAATGAGACGAAGCAGAATTCGTAGCCCCCTTCTTCGAAGGGAAGATCGTCTCAATTTGTGTGGACCGGATGAATCGCAAAAACATGCGCACCCATGTGCTAATCGCTTCTGCGAGCATGGCTTGCATCTGCAGCATCACCCTCTCGGTGCGGAATGAGGCGCCACAATTTCGGGAAAAGTTCATCAATTGCGGCGTCCGATGGAATAAAACCATCGGATGGCACCACTCTTATGTGTGACAGCGTTACGGGAGCACAACAAGAGCCAATGCACATAAGCGATCACACGTTCGACGATTGGGTCCGGCAATACCAAAGGCTTCTATTTGGCATCGCCTATTGGTGGACCGGATCGCGGACGGATGCCGAGGAGCTCACGCAGGAAGCTTTCTTCCAAGCTTACCGATCACGCTCCAGTCTCCGGGAGATCGAGGCGGTGAAGGGTTGGCTTGTCAGCATCCTCCGCCACTGTTATGCCCAGATGCATCGGAAAGGCCACTCCCGCACAGAGGTGTCTCTTGACGAAGCCGTAGAGCAGTTCGGTGAGACGATGGATCTCCGATCGGACGGCACTGATCCCCACGATTCTCTTGCTCTTCGCCAAGCTCTTGAGCGATTGGACGAAAGGCATCGACTGCCCCTGGTTCTCTTTTATTTTCAGGATCTCTCATATCGAGAGATTGCCGAAGCTCTGGAACTGCCGCTCGGCACGGTCATGTCCCGACTCTCACGTGCCCGTCAGTTGCTGCACGAAAGCCTCGCCAAGCCGGTCGCGCTGACATTGGTGAAGAAGATCAGAAAGGTGAACGGAGTATGAACTGCGACCTATACAGAACGGAGATGTATGCCTGGCGTCCGGGCAGCGACGAAAAGACCTTTCAGCCTCTGTTCGATCATCTGGACAGCTGCGCCGAATGTGCTCGATTCTTTGAGCAACTGAAAGCTTCGGATGAGCACATCCGGCGGACATTTCAAGGCTATGCGCAGAGCCCTTTCCTTGAGAGCCGGATTCTCTCTGGATTGGCCCATCAGCGCGCTCAGGTCGCAGCTCGTCGACCTGGTCGGAGATGGTGGATGCTCGCGCCGGCCTTTGTTGCTTTGCTCATTGTGCTCTTTGTGTGGGCTGCGCCCGAGTTGCAAGAAGCAAGGCTAAACAGGGAAGTGGCGATTCTGCTTAGTAAACCGCCGGCTCTTGAGATCAACAGCACGGATCGGAAGCAACTCCTCGAGTGGAGTGCAAGCCAACTAAAGGGTTCTCCCACGCTTCCCGCCGAACTGGACAAAGTGGAATTTCGCGGAGCAGCAGCAATCCGCGTGGCGGCTCATAAAGCCGTCCTCTTAAAAATGGAAAATGAACAGCGCGCGAGCCTTGTGATTGTTGACGCGCCTCTGACGCGGGACAATCTCTTCCACTCAATGCGCGAAGGCTCGGGCAGCGCAAGCCTCTGGTCCGATGGCAGACGCAGCTACGTTCTACTCTTCAACGGTACCGACGAGGAATTGCACGCTTATATGACCAGGATGGGCATCATCGCTTAGGCCAGAAAAATGTACGCCGACCTCCACTGGTTTCCATGACGATGGGCGCCGCCGTTCCGATTCCGGGGTGGCGGGGTTCTGACCACAGCACTGCTCGTGCCGCAACCCTTCGGGCCGGGGCCAATTTTCCCGATTTCGGCGTCGATCGTCGCTAGCTGACCCCCGGCTTTCACCCCGCGGACAAGGACCTGTCCGTGGGAACCAGGCATGCGTCAATCCTCATTTCTTGAACTCGCAAAAAATTGGATTGGATCCGGCGCCAACGCCCCAGTGGTGTGAGCAGGCCCTAACTGGGCGAAATTCGGACTTGATCGCGGCTCTTACAATAGTGGCGTGTGGGCTTATCGGCTCGTGAAATGGTCTAATCCGATCCCGCTGATCTTGGCCATCCTCGGTGTGTTTACGCCGTGCCAGGCGAACGACGCGTTCCAAGTGACGGCCCAATATTCGGTAACCGAATGGGGTCACAAGGATGGCCTGCCCTCCACATTTGTTTACGCCGTCGCACAAACAAACGATGGGTTCCTGTGGCTTGGGACCGCAGACGGGCTCGTGCGCTTCGACGGGGTGCAATTCACACCATGGCACCCTGCAAGATCAAATGGCCGGCCGCTGGGGCAAGTGCGAGTTCTAAGCGTCCTCTCAAATGGAGATCTTCTGCTCGGTACCGGAACAGGACTTCTCGAAAAAATGAAGAGCGGAGATCTGCAAACCGAGCCGTTGCACTCTCCCGTGGAATCGATTCAGCAGGCGCGAAACGGCTCTCTCTGGGTTGCGACGAGAACGGCACTCTGGCATCTCGATCCGTCGACTCTACAGCCTTTGCAGCCCTTTGTTGATCTGCCAGAGGGATGGCTCTCCGGACCGCAGCAAGACAGATTCGGAGGTGAATGGATCACCACGGAGAAGGGGGTATTTCACGTTGACTCGCAAGGAAGTCTAATTCAATCCGACGATCGACGGTCATGGCTCTTTCGCATGGGGAATGGGCATCTCGCATTGATTGACCAGCACGGACGTGTCCACCCGCTCAATAACGAAGAGAATGACGGGTTGAGAAGCGAAGTAATGCCGAGCGCCTCGACGATCGCCGGATTGACGACAGACAGTGACGGAAATCTTTGGATTGCCTTGCGCGGGAATGGCCTCGTCCGACAATCGACAGACGGCGGACAGAGCTCAGGGCAGCGATTCACACGCAACGATGGCCTCTCCAGCGATTTCGTCCGGTCTGTTTTTGAAGACAAAGAACACAATCTCTGGGTGGCGACCGAAGGCGGTCTCGATCGGCTTCGGCGCAAAAATGTACTCTCGCTCACAGTTCGCGAAGGCCTGATCAACGACACCGTCAACTCCATCGCCGGGGGAAAGGATGGCTCAGTCTGGCTTGGCACTTCAGCGGGTCTGGAACGCATGACCGACGGGGAACATGTGGCCCATTTACGAGGGGTCCGAATTCTCTCGCTGTTGATGGACCGGGATCAGCAACTCTGGGCCGGAACCACAAAAGGGCTTATGCAATGGAAGGATGGCCGCATATTCCCGCTGCGTCAAGATGCGAACTTCACTGCGATTACAGCTCTAGCGGAGGATACCGCCGGAACGCTCTGGTTCTACGACGTCGACAAAGGTCTCTATCGTCAGAAACCGAAGCGGCTTCCCGAGGCTGTCGCAGATAGCTCTCTCGCGCATCACAAGGTAACCGCCATGCAAAGCGGCCATGGAGACGAAGTCTGGTTTGGCCTCGAAAACGGAAACTTGGTGGCCTATCGGAGTGGCGTGTTCCATGCATACTCACCGCAGGACGGATTGCCAGGAGCGGAAATTCACGGCTTGTTTGCGGGAGCCGTCGGGGAACTCTGGGTCGCCACGGATGGAGGCCTGTGCTTCTTCACCGACGAACACTTCGATTGCCGAAACACTCAGAGCGGTTTGCCAGGCGACAGGGTACTGTGGGCGATTCCGGACTTGGCCGGCGACATGTGGCTTGGATACAACATGGGCGTAGCCAAGCTCGATTCACGAGAAATTCGTAGTGCAACGGATATCAGCGGCACGACGCTTCGCTGGAAGCTCTTCGACGATGGCGACGGCATCGAGAGCAGCCCGGTCCTGGAAGGGAATGTTCCTGCGGTCTTTGCGCAGGATGGACGGCTGTGGCTGACGACCTCGCAGGGCGTTGCCGTCTTCGATCCTGCACTCCTGCGCACGAATCCTTTTCCTCCGCCGGTTCATATACTGGAGTTCGTCGCTGATGGTCAGGAGATCGATCTCTCGCGGCGAATCCGATTGCGGCCGCTCACACGCAGCATTCAATTTTCATTTGCGGGGCTAAGCCTTTCAGATCCGAGGAAAGTGCGCTATCGATATCGGCTTGATGGATTCGATCGGGAATGGCACGACGGTGGGTCACGGCGCGAAGCGTTTTACACGAACCTGCCGCCCGGTCCGTACGTTTTCCGCGTGGACGCCGCAAACAACGACGGAGTATGGAATGAAACGGGTGCGACGCTGGATTTCTTTATTGCTCCAGCGTACTTTCAAACCACTTGGTTTCGTCTGCTTTGCGTCCTCGCAGCGCTTGTCATCGCTGCTATTTTTTTCCGGGCGCGGTTGCGGGCAGTGCGACGGAATATGAGAATGCAGTATGAACAGCGCGTGGAAGAGCGCACACGCATCGCGCAGGAACTTCACGATCATCTCATCCAGGAAATGGTGGGGATTGGGATGCAACTGGAGGTTGCAGATGAACTCACACCTGGCAATGAGGGGGCCAAGAAACCGCTTGAGCGGGCTTTGACCCTTTCGCGTTCTGCGATCGCAGCCGGGCGGCTCACACTTCAGTCCCTGCGCAGTCATCCGACAACAGGTCCAGCCCTTGTGGATACTTTGAGAAGAACCGAAGAGGTGTACGGACGGGCGGACCCGACTGCGGCGCAGTATTTCATTGAAGGAGACGAGCGGCCGCTATGTCCTGAAATCGCCGAGGATTTGAGCGAAATTGGTCAGGAAGCTTTGCGCAATGCATTGAAGCACGCAGGGAAAGGAGCAATTACTGTACAAGTCTCCTTTGGAGGGACGTCGCTCGACCTGAGTGTTAGAGATGAGGGAATCGGCATTGACGACGCAGTGATGCGAACCGGAGTAGCGGGCCACTACGGGCTTGCGGGCATGCGTGAACGCGCTGCTCGCATGTCCGCTCAGTTTTCGATACAAAGTGCACCCGGACGCGGAACAACGGTCCGTGTGTCGGTCCCGGCGACCCGTGCGTATCAGAACGATCCCGACGGCAGTGCGGGTCATGGTTTTCGATGGTGGTCGTGGAGAATCTTTCACCGTCGGAGGCGATAGGAGAACGTGAAGTGAGTCCCGAAAAGAGAATCCGAATCCTTTGCGTGGACGATCACCCGATCGTTCGCGAGGGTCTGGCGAGCATCATCGCACTACAGCCTGATATGGAGCTGATAGGCGCGGCAGAATCTGGGGCTGAGGCCCTTCAATTCATTCATGCAACGGCGCCGGATGTGGCTCTCGTCGATCTGTGGCTCAAGGACATGAGCGGGCACGAGCTGACGCGTCAGATTCTTTCGCTTTCCGCCGGCATTCGCATCATCATTCTTACTTCGTTCGAGGGCGACGCGGACATTGAGCGCGCCCTCGCGGCGGGGGCGCGCGGCTACGTCGTGAAGGGAACAGCCCGTGACGAATTGCTCGGTGCCATTCGTGCCGTTCATGCCGGTCGACGGCACATTCCAGGATCAGTCGCTGAAAAGCTTGCCGAGCATCTTGGCTCCGAGAAGCTCAGCGAGCGGGAGTTGCAGGTGCTGGGACAGATTGCCCTGGGCAAACGGAACAAGGAGATCGGCGCGGCGCTTGGCATTGCTGAAGATACGGTCAAGATGCACGTGAAGAACGTGCTGGAGAAGCTCGGGGTCAACGACCGGACAGAAGCCGTCACGGTGGCACTTCGACGTGGGATCCTTCACCTTTAAATCCGAATACACCCAAAAGAGTTAGTGCACACCTGCCTACTATCGTGTTTTGTCCGTTTGAGAATCACCATAGTCTGAATTCAGGCATTGGGACTGGCTTTGAGCACGTATTCCCCGCCACCCGCGAGTGCCTGAGCCTGCTATGTGGATTGTCAAAATTGCGCTCTCGCGCCCATACACTTTCATCGTCCTGGCGCTCGTGATGTTTCTCTTCGCGCCGGTGATGCTGATGCGAACACCGGTAGATATATTTCCGGATATCAATATTCCGGTGGTGAGTATCATCTGGACTTATAGCGGACTGGCCCCCACCGAGATGGGAGACAGGATTACCTCTGTCTACGAACGTGCGCTGACCACAACCGTCGACAATATCGAGCATATTGAGTCGCAGTCGTTGTACGGCGTGTCGGTAGTGAAGGTCTACCTGCAGCCCAACGCCAACGTGGATGGCGCTATCGCCGAAGTGATTGCCGAAGCACAAGCAACAATGAAGCAGTTGCCGCCCGGCATTCAGCCGCCGCTGGTGATTCGATATAGTGCTTCGACCGTTCCGATTCTGCAGATCGGCCTGAGCGGAAAGAACCTCAGCGAACAGCAGCTGAACGACTACGCAACCAATTTCATTCGTCCGCAGCTGGCTACGATTCCAGGAGCCGCCGTGCCGCTTCCATATGGCGGCAAGGTGCGACAGATCATGGTCGATATCGATTCGCAGAAGCTGCTCGCCAACGGGCTTTCCCCGCAAGACATCGTGTCCGCCGTGAACGCTCAGAACGTCATCCTGCCCACAGGAACCGCCAAGATCGGTGCGCGAGAATACAACGTCGGGTTGAACGGAACTCCAGCGACCATCCAGGAGTTGAACGAAATTCCGGTGAAAAGCGTGAGCAATGCGACCATTCATCTGGGCGATATCGCCCATGTCCACGATGGCTTCGCGGTGCAAACCAACATTGTCAATCAGGATGGACATCGGGGCGTGCTGCTCACGGTGCTCAAGTCCGGCAACGCTTCGACTCTCGCGGTGGTATCGGCGATTCGCGCGGCGCTGCCCAAGATTGCCACGACTCTGCCGTCGTCGCTGGTTATGCGGCCGCTCTTCGACCAGTCGATCTTTGTGCGGGCGTCACTGGATGGAGTGATTCGTGAAGGAACGATCGCCGCTGCGCTGACTTCGATCCTGATTCTCGTCTTTCTTGGCAGTTGGCGCGCAACGCTGATCATCGGCGTATCTATCCCGCTCTCGATTCTCACATCGTTGCTGGTGCTGAGCCTGACCGGCCAAACCATCAACATCATGACGCTTGGCGGTCTCGCACTTGCCGTCGGAATCCTCGTGGATGATGCGACGGTGGAAATCGAAAATGCCGAACGGCAGATGGCCGCTGGCAAGCCCCTTGAACAGGCGATTCTCGACAGCGCGCAGGAGATCGCTCTGCCGGCCTTCGTCTCAACTTTGTGCATCTGCATCGTCTTTGTGCCGATGTTCCTTCTTCGCGGGGTTCCGCGGTATCTGTTCGTTCCCCTTGCCGAGGCGGTGATCTTTGCGCTGCTGGCATCGTACTTCTTCTCACGCACCATCGTGCCCACGCTGATGAAGTTTCTGATGCGGAGCGAGATCGCGCACCGCGCAGAGGCTGGCTCTGCTCCAGCGGGATGGTTCGCGCGCTTTCACCAGCATTTTGAACGGGCGTTCGAGCGGCTGCAGAGCTGCTATCAGAGCGTTCTGCAGGTATGCATTGCGAATAGAGCGCTATTCATCAGTGGATTTCTGAGTTTCTGTTTTCTGAGCCTCCTGCTTGCACCGTTTCTGGGCAGAGACTTTTTCCCGGCTGTGGACTCGGGCCAGTTTCGCCTGCACGTTCGCGCTCAAACCGGGACCCGTATTGAAGAAACCGCTCGCCTGGTCAATCAAGTGGAGGACACCATTCGCAAAGAGATCCCTCCTTCGCAACTCGGAGGCATGCTCGACAATATCGGGCTTCCGGTCAGCGGCATCAATCTCTCGTACAGCAACGGAGGCACCATCGGCAACGGCGATGCCGAGATACTCGGATCGCTGCAGCCCAATCATCACCCCACAGCGGAGTACGTCTCCCGGCTGCGGACCGTGTTGTCGAAAAAATTCCCGGGAACCACATTCTTTTTCGAGCCGGCGGATATCGTGAGCCAGACGCTGAACGTTGGCGTGCCTGCACCCATCGATATTCAGATCGTGGGCCAGAATCTTGCCGGCAACCTGGAAGTCGCGAAGCAAATTGCTGAGAAGTTGCGCAGAATTCCCGGAGCCACCGACGTATATATCGGACAGCAGTTCGACGAGCCGCGGCTGCAATTCAATGTCGATCGCGTTCGCGCCCAACAACTTGGATTGAGTGAAGCGAATGTGGCCAACAGCATGCTGGTCTCACTGAGCTCAAGCCTGCAGACGAGCCCGAATCTCTGGCTCAACCCCAAAAATGGCGTCTCCTACTATCTGGTGGTGCAGACACCGCAGTACCGGATCAATTCGCTCGATGCTGTGCGCACCATTCCGATCAGTGCGCCCGGAACGGCTGCTCCTCAGCTTCTTGAAAACCTGAGCTCGATGCACCCAACTGAGGAAGCGGCGGACGTGAGTCACTACAACGTCCAGCCGGTCATCGATATCTTCGCCACTGCGGAGGGCCGCGATCTTGGTTCAGTGGCGAGCGATATTGCCAAGGTCACGCAGCGAGCAACGAAGCAACTGCCGCGCGGGAGCCACATTGTGACGCTCGGTCAGGTGGCTACCATGCAGTCTTCTTTCGTCGGGCTTCTCGGCGGTCTTGCATTCGCAGTGGCGCTGGCTTACTTGCTTCTGGTTGTCAACTTCCAGTCGTGGAGCGAGGCGTTCATCATCATCACCGCACTCCCCGGCGCTCTGTCCGGTATCTGCTGGATGCTGTTTCTGACGCGCACGCCGCTCAGCGTTCCCGCACTTATGGGGGCAATTATGAGTGTGGGTGTCGCAACCGCCAACAGCATCCTGATCATCAGCTTCGCCAATCAACGGTTCAGCGAGACGAAGAATGCGGTCGTCGCGGCACTCGAAGCTGGCCGGACGCGGCTGCGTCCCGTCATGATGACCGCGACCGCAATGATGATCGGCATGGTGCCGATGGCGCTCGGACTAGGTGAAGGCGGAGAACAAAATGCTCCGCTGGGGCGCGCCGTAATTGGCGGGTTGCTGTTTGCTACAGTGGCCACGTTGTTCTTCGTCCCTACTGTGTTTGCCATGGTACGCAACTCCAGATCATCTGATTTCTCGGCAACAGATCACATGCACAACGCGTGAGGAAAAACATGAATCACTCATCAAACGAAACACCGAATACCTCGACAAAAACTAGCCGCGCACGGCTGCTCTGGTTTCTCATGATTCCTGCAGTGCTCTTCGCGGGTGGTCTTGTTACAGTCGCGATCCGCGCACGAAACGCGAAGGTTCTTGCGGCGGAAACACAGGCCTCTGCAGCTGTGCCGGTTGCCGTCTTTCATGCCGCACCCGGGAATGCAAACCAGGACCTGGTGCTACCTGCCATGCTCCAGGCCTTCGATGAATCGCCGGTCTACGCGCGCGTCAACGGGTATGTGGCCAAGTGGTTCACCGATATTGGGCAGCATGTGCGCGCTGGCCAGCTTCTCGCAGTGATCGATTCACCGCAGGTGGATCAGCAGTTGGTACAGGCACGCGCGTCGCTCAACCAGGCGCGCGCTACGCTTTCCCTTGCCGACACCACCACAAAGCGCTATCAGGATCTGATCGGAAGCAATTCCGTCTCGCAGCAGGAACTCGATCAGAACCTGCAAAACCAGGCAGTGCAACGGGCGAATGTGCAGTCCGCGCTGGCCCAGGTTGCGTGGCTTGAACAGGAGCAGCGCTACGAAAAAATTGTCGCTCCGTTCGACGGTGTGATCACCGAGCGCCGCACCGATATCGGGGACCTAGTCAATGCAGGCAACGGAGGCGTGGGCAGTGAGCTCTTTCGCGTTTCCAGAATTGGCATGATGCGTATTTTTGTCTCGGTGCCTGAAGCATACAGCGAACAGATCAGAAACGGAATGAAGGTAAACGTCGGGCTCACAGCTCTTCCCGGCCAGATGTTCACTGGAAGTGTCACGCGCAACGATAACGCAATCAATCTCCAGTCGCGAACGCTGCAGGTCGAAGTAGACGTTCCAAATCCGGGGAGCAAACTCATGCCCGGAGCCTACGCGGAGGTTCATTTCGCGCTGCATTCCGCGGTCAGCCCGCTCGTCGTTCCCTCCGGCACGATTCTCTTTCAGGCTGCCGGACCGCAGGTAGCAGTGGTCAACAAAAAGCAGCAAATCGAGCTGCACAAAGTCGTGCTCGGCAAGGACCTTGGCGGGTCGATGGAAATCACCGGCGGGATCACGGGACAGGATGCGATCGTAGCTAATCCGCCCGACTATCTCGTGGACGGCATGCCCGTAACCGTGCAGCAGAGCAACAATGCGCAATCGAACTGAAGGAACTGCATATGAATCGCATAACCAGAATCGGATTTCTTCTCGCATCGGCCTGCATCAGCCTGCTCGCAGGTTGCACCGTAGGACCCAATTACCATAGACCTCCCGTTGCTACGGCGCCTGCGTTCCAGGAGCCGCAAACGCAAGCCGCTCCGCAGGCGCAAGCGGACATTGCATGGTCCAATTGGTGGAAGGTCTTCCACGATCCAGTTCTCGACGGCTTGGAAGGTCAGGCTGCGGATGCAAACCGAGACATCCGGATCGCCGTCTCGCATGTGGACATCGCCAATGCCATGGCGCGCGCGGTACATTCCCAGCAACTGCCGACGATCGGTGCAGGTCCATCTATCTCGCGAACCCGTGAAGCCCAGCAGCGCCCAAACAACGGCAATACCTACGGCCAAGCTTCCACCTATAACGATCTGCTGCTGCCTCTCACGCTGGGCTATGAAATAGACGCGTGGGGAAAGATCCGGCGCATGGTTCAATCGGCGAATGCCACCGCGCAAGCTACGGATGCAGACCTGCGTTTTGTCAGGCTGTCGGTGGGCGGTTCCGTGGCCGTCGATTATTACAGCTTGCGTGAGGCAGATGCACAACTCGCGATCTACGATGCCACGGTCGATGCATTGCAAAAGGGTTATCAGATCATCAACAACCAGTTTCAGCATGGACTTGTGAGTGAACTGGATGTGAAACAAGCGGAGACACTTCTGGATCAGGTCCGGAGCCAGCGAGATGCGATGCACATTCAGCGAGACCAACTGGAACACGCGATCGCCGAATTGCTTGGCCGCCCGCCCGAAGGCTTTCATATTGCCGTCGACACCAGGTTGGAGGCTCCCCCAGCTATCCCCGCTGGAATGCCTTCGCAACTGCTCGAACGCCGGCCCGATATTGTTGCCGCCGAGCGATCCATGGCCTCGGCCAGTGCGCAGATCGGTGTGGCAAAGGCAGCATATTTCCCGCAACTGTCATTGACGGGCTTTGTGGGATATGAAAGTGCAACTCCGGCCGCCATCGTGAATTGGCAGAACACCATCGCTTCCATGGGGGCCTCCGCGACTGCTCCCATCTTTACCGGAGGACGTCTCAGCGCCAACCTCGACCGGGCGCGCGCCGCCTATCGTGCCTCTGTTTCGCAGTACGAAAAGACGGTGCTGACAGCTTACCAACAGGTCGAAGATCAACTCGCAGCGCTTCACTATCTCGGCATTCAGGAACAAGACTCTGCAAGTGCCGTTGCCAGTGCCCGCGACCAGGAGCGGATCGCCATGAATCGCTACCAAGCCGGGCTGGTGAGCTACCTGAATGTCGTGTATTCGGAACAGACATTGCTCGACAACGAACAATCCGAAGCTCAAGTCAGCGGGCAGAGACTCGTTGCCACCGTGGTGCTTGTGAAAGCGCTCGGCGGAGGCTGGGAGGGCCGGCCACATCCGTAAACGGTTGAGGACTGGAAAAGGCCCTGCACGATCAACAAAAAGTTTGGCTTCCCAGCTGGTCGTACAACTGTGCAGGTTGCCGAGATATTCCTTGGATCGCGCATTTAGACCTCGGCGATCGCAGAGGCAAGACGGTCGGGCGGAAACGCCCGGCAGAAATTACTAACTAATCCGACCGGGGCGGTCGTTAATCCAATTATTTTTCATTTCAAAGGACGGTAACAGGCATGAATGACGATTCAAAAGAAAGACCGGTGTTGGAACAACCCTCGCGGAGAAATTTCCTCGGGTTGAGCTCTGTAGCTCTGGCAACGGCGGCATTTGCGGGGCTGACTGCGAATGCTCAAGAGAAGCTAAGCACGCAAAAGGCTGAGCACGACCATTCCTCGAGCGATCCCGGTCCCGAGAACAGGGCGCTTCTGGCACAAAACCCAAACTCCAACAATCCTCCGCCGACGGATCACGGCGACGTGGGACCGATCTGGTATTCCTTCGATCTGGTAAAAAAGCGCGTCGAAGAGGGTGGGTGGACTCATGAGGTGACGCAGCGCGTCCTTCCTTCTTCGAAGGACATTGCCGGTGTGCAAATGCGTCTCACCGCAGGCAGCTATCGCGAACTTCACTGGCACACTGCTGATGAATGGGCTTATGTACTCTCTGGCAATGCTCGTGTCACAGTGATGAACCCCGATGGAACCGTGTTCATCGGTGACGTGAGTGAAGGCGACCTTTGGCTCTTTCCTGCAGGCTTCCCGCATTCCATTCAAGGGCTTGGCCCGGATGGAACGGAGTTTTTATTGGTTTTCAACCAGGGGATGTTCTCTGAAGATGGGACAATGCTGCTGTCAGAGACCATTGCCCACATGCCCCCTGAGGTCCTGGCGAAGAATACAGGCCTGGATAAGAGTGTCTTTGCTCAAACTCCCGGTGCGCCGCTCTATATCTTCCCAGGCAACCTGCCTGACTCGCTTCAACAGGACAAGGCGGAGATCGGTGGCAATCGAGTCGCTTCGAAGTATCAGTACACCTTTCGCATGAAGTCGATGGAGCCGACGATTGCCAGCAACGCAGGCGAAGTCCGCATCGTCGACTCACGCAACTTTCCGGCCTCCAAGAAATTCGCCGCGGCTCAGCTCATCATCAAGCCAGGACACATGCGCGAGATACACTGGCACCCGAATGCAACCGAGTGGCAGTACTATGTCGCCGGAAAGGGACGCATGACCGTGTTCTATCCTGTCGACAATGCTCGCACAATGGACTTCAGCGCCAATGATGTCGGATTCGTTCCATCCAACGCACCTCACTACATCGAGAACACGGGTGATACCGACCTTGTGGTTCTGGAGCTATTCGTAGCTGAGGAGTTCATGGATGTCTCCTTGAACCAGTGGCTCAAGCGTGTGCCCAGCGAGATGATGAAGGCCCATCTCAATATCGACCAGGCGAACATTCAGCGGATTCCTGACGACAAACAGGAGCTCGTTTAGGATGGCTACTCTCACATGGGTCCACGGAGATTTTCGTTGAAAAATCAAGAGAGCTCCCGAGGCAGTACAGCCTCGGGAGTTCTCGATAGAGATACATATTCTGAACAACCGGAGCACCTGACGTTATGTCAAACAACATTTCCACCGACTTTGCGAACTCCAATACACTGTCCGACCTCGGGTCCGCCGAGTTGGCGAAGCGCGTGCAAGAGCTTGAAGCGGATGTCCTCAAGTTGCAAGCAGTCGTATGTGACTTGCTCTATAAGAACGAACTGCTACGCTTGCGGGAATACGCATTCGAATAACTCCAATGCGCTTGCACCGCTGACACCGGAATCGGCTGGACCGGCGTTAACGCAGCCGTCACTGCGGCCTGTTGACGGTCCATTCCGCGAAGGCTTCATCATTTTTTCAGCGCACGTCATGCAGCATCGTCATATCCAGCTTCAGTTCCGTTACCAGTTGCTTCAGAGAAGGATTTTCCTCCTGCATCTCCGCCAGGCGACATACTACGCCTTCCAACGGTAAGAACATCTGTTCATTGACCTCGGCCTTTCGGATCGGCTCAGCAACCGGTGTTCCTGACTCATCCTGCTTCATCCCACCGATCATCTCTCCACAGTGAATTGTCTCTTTCGCATCCCAAAATCCTCGTACTCCCCAGGTCAGATTTGGTCGAAAACCATCACTCCAATTGGCTTAGCAGTACCGGGGCCGAGCGGATTGACCTGGTCCTTAGTGGCAGAAATGTTTCTTGAATACATATGGGGGGTAGGGGCATCTAGTAAACAAAGGAGATTCGAAAGTATGGAAAACAAGATCAAATTATCGATCGAAGGGATGCACTGCGAAGCTTGCGTTCGCAGGGTGACGAATGCGCTCAACAGCGTCGAAGGTGTTCACGTGGATTCCGTCGAGGTTGGTTCGGCGAATGTCACATATACCCCCGAGACTGTTGAACCTGGAAAAATTGCAGCGGCCGTAAATGGCGTTGGCTTCACTGCTCGCATAGAGAACTAACCCACGGAGTCTGAAACATGCCGAATACCACCACAACCGAAGCAGCGACCGGCAGATATGCCGACTCTGCTGAGGCCCTGGAAAACGTGAGTTTTCCCGTTACTGGCATGACCTGCGCGGCATGCCAATCCTTTATTCAGAGAACGCTTGCCGGACAGGCCGGAGTGCAGGATGCAACGGTCAATCTCATGCTGCACAACGCGACTGTTACGTTTGATCCGCGATTGACTTCACCCGCGGGACTTGTGGACAAAGTTCGCAGCACCGGATACGGCGCGGAAATGCCGGCCGTGAATGAGTCGGTCCTGGAAGCGCAGGAAAAGAATGACGAAGACCAGGTGCAAGAGTATCGCCAGCTCCGCCTGAAGGCGTGGGTCAGCGTTCTTGCCGGAATTGTTGCCATGGTCTTTTCGATACCGTTGATGAGCATGTCCAGCGGCGGCGGTCTGCAGCGAATGAAAGACCCGTTCATGAACTGGTCCATGAGGGTGATGGATCCGGTTATGCGCAAAGCCATGCCGTGGATCTTTTCCATGGGCGACGACACGATCCGTTGGATTCTCTTTGTCCTTTCAGCTTTTATCGTTGGTTGGGCGGGGCGCCGATTCTATGTCAAGGCCTGGTCGGCGCTGCTCCATAAGACAGCGGACATGAATACATTGGTCGCCCTGGGCACAGGCACCGCCTTCTTATACTCCGCGGCCAGCACGATTGCGCCCGGTTTCTTCATTGCCCACGGAATTGCACCCGACGTCTATTACGAGGCAGGACTTCTGATCATCGGACTTGTCCTGACGGGCAACACCCTTGAGAGTCGCGCCAAGGGGCGCACGGCGCTCGCATTGCGCAAGCTTGTGCAATTGCAACCGAAGACAGCGCGCGTGCTGCGCGAGGGTATCGAGCGCGACTTGCCGCTCGAGGCGATTCAACATGGAGAGACCATTCTCGTGCGTCCGGGTGAACGCATTCCAACCGACGGAGAAGTGATTTCCGGAAGGAGCAGTGTTGACGAATCAATGCTCACCGGCGAATCTCTCCCCGTTGAGAAAACCGCGAAAGATCGCCTAATCGGCGGTACCCTCAACCAGCGCGGTTCGCTGCAGTATCGCGCAACGACGCTAAGTGCTGAGAGCACGCTAGCACAAATTGTGCGGCTGCTGCGAGATGCCCAGGGATCCCGCGCCCCGATTCAGAATCTGGCAGATCGCATCAGCGCCATCTTTGTACCAACTGTTCTCAGCTTGGCCGTCCTTACCTTTGCAGCCTGGCTCTTCTTCGCGCCTGGCGCAGGCGTGATGCAGGCCGTTGCAGCTGCCGTCACCGTATTGGTGATTGCATGTCCCTGCGCGATGGGGCTGGCTGTGCCCACAGCGGTGATGGTGGCGACAGGAAGGGGCGCGACGTTTGGATTATTGATCAAGGGTGGCGAAGCGCTACAGCGTATGGAAAAAGTCGATACAGTAGTGCTCGACAAGACAGGCACCATCACTGCGGGCCGGCCAGAGGTCACCGACGTCCTGCTCAATCCATCCAGCAGCTTTTCTCGCGAAGAGATGATTCGTCTGGCCGCCGCGCTCGAGCGCGCCAGTGAGCATCCCTTGGGCGAAGCCATCGTTCGTCACGCAACGCAGGGTGGTCTCTCCGTTCCGCAGCCAGAAGGTTTTGAATCGACGACTGGGCAGGGTGTGTCAGGAATCGCTGAAGGCCACGCGATCCTGGTTGGCAATCCACGGCTGCTGCAGGCCTACGCGGTCTCAGTTGCGGCATTGTCAACCGTGGCGGAACTAGCAGCAGCACAAGGACGGACGCCGCTATGGGTGGCGGTCGATGGCGAACTGGCAGGCGTCATCGTCGTGGCAGACACAATCAAGCCGACCTCGATCGCAGCCATTCGGCAATTGCATCGCGAGGGTCTGCGTGTGGTGATGCTCACAGGCGACAACAAAAATACAGCGCGAACAATTGCGCGTGAAGTCGGTGTGGATGATGTGATCGCCGGCGTACTGCCACAGGGCAAAGTCGATGCAATTCGGAGGCTTCAGGCGGAACATCGCGTTGTCGCAATGGCAGGCGATGGCGTAAACGATGCACCTGCGTTGGCGCAGGCCGATGTCGGAATCACGATGGCAAGCGGCTCCGATGTTGCGATGGAGGCAGGTGATGTCACTCTCATGCGCAGCGATCTCACCGGCGTCGCGGCCGCAATTGCTCTCTCGCGCGGAACCATGCGCGTCATGCGACAAAATCTTTTCTGGGCTCTAGCGTATAACGTCATCGGAATTCCAATTGCCGCAGGGATTCTGTACCCGGTGTGCGGGTTGTTGCTCAGCCCGGTCCTGGCCAGTGCGGCCATGGCTTTCAGCTCTTTCAGCGTCGTCACCAACAGCTTGCGCCTCAGCCGGCTGAAGCTTGAGTAAGGAGAACTATGGCCACGAGAAAAGGCAGAAACTCGAACGAACCTTTCCATGGATGTGAAATCCCGGTTGCCGGGCGCAAAGCAGTTGGCGTTGACCCCGAAATCAAAGCTTCGAATCTTCGCCGCCTCAGTCGCATCGAAGGTCAGGTGCGCGGAATCCAGCGCATGGTGGAAGAAGACCGTTATTGCGCTGACATTCTGATGCAGGTCACTTCCGCACAGGAAGCACTTCGCGCGGTTGCTCGCTCTCTCATGCGTAACCACCTGACGCACTGCGCGAGCAATGCAATCCAGACCGGAACGGAAGAAGAAAAAGAGGCGATGTACGACGAGTTACTGGAGATGATTTACAAGAACGCGCGCTAGAACACAGGTTACAATTTTAGCTGCCTATCCGGTCCGCGCGGGACCGACTATGTGCGAAAAACCAATCAGATGACTACGGAGTATCAACAAGGAATCTCCAGGTTCATCGGTTGGAGGTAGTCGCGATAATGGCGATCCAACGCCTCGCTTATATGTTGGGGCGTCGTCTCCCCTGTCCGTTCCAGACTGTGTTCGAGGAGCGCTGCAATCGTGTGCACAGCACGGGCCGCAAGTGGATACCATCGATTGATCCACTCCTGAACTGTGTCCTTATTTCGATCATTGTCTTCGATGGCCATTCGAACAAGCCATTCCGTCCATTGCCGGTGCCACTGACAGTCCTCGTTGAGCGAATAGAATATCTGCCCGAGCAAGTAATCGTCCTCACGAAGAGCAAGCTCACTTAAATGCTTCATAAAGAGCTCGTCGACCAGAGGTTTGAGCACCACATTGAGTCCGACGAACGATTCTGCCCAATCGTATGCGACGAGCAGTGTTTCGACGACTTCACGGAGCGGCTGCCACATCGAGTCGGTCTGCCACAGAGTCCTGCTGTCGGCAGCAAACCCAGGGTAGATTTTCTGAAGTTGCCGGATGCGGTAAGCGATTCGCTGAATGCGACGCATCTCGTCGGCCGATTGAAGTGCCGCTGTGATCGTGATGCGTCCGCTGGGAGCCATCTGGCCTATATACGACGCGATCATTTGAAAACCGTGTGCCGGGTATCGAAATGGAGCAACGATTCTCGTGAGCATTTGCAGCCATCCAAGGCGGAGCTGGGCATCATATCCGGTCAGTTCGATCTCATCCAGGATTCCATCGACGAAGATCTCCTTATCTCTCTGCAGTTCTGTGTACTTCGTGTAGGTTGTTTCCCGTGGGTCGCGAAACTGTTCCCACGAGCTACACAGCAGCGGAGACTCTTCCTGGTATCGGCGATACCAGTCTTTTAGCGGAACATCGAGCTCGAATCGTTTTCCTGTGAAACCCTCGCCGGTGTAACAGAGGAGTTTTGAAGTGACGATTTCGTATTCAGTCGGCATTCGCCTTTGCGGCAAGAGATGCCAGTATGTCTTCTGTTGAGGCATAGAACTCCCTCGGCAAACAGCGTTCGCTTGCTTAAGTGGAATTACGGGCACGCGCAAATCGCCACGAAGCATCGTCCTGGTTGAGCTGCAGCGAGCCTTTGAAGGCCGACATCACCGTCTCCAACTCGCCCGGAAAACGAAACGGGCGCCCTAGGTGCTTTTCAATTGCGGACCGAGTCACAACACAGCATTGAGGAACCAGCACTCGCAAATAAGCACCGCGGTCAACCACTTGGACATCCTCGTTCAGATCCTTGATCGCCGCAACTATGGCGTTGGCCACGCCTCCCGACAGGAGAACAGGACCGACTCGGTCGTAAACTGCGTCTACCTCACCTCTCACCGTTTGCCTCCTCCCTTTCAGCAGTTCTTGAAGCCGTACCGCCACCGATGTCAATAAGGATGTCCGGGCCGTCGAGCTTGATCGGAAAGGCTCTTAGACAAGTATTCTGAGGGTTCACCCCGCAGCCGGTGCAAACGTCGAACTCCCAATCGTGCCTCGCACAGCGAATAATTCGGGCATCGAGCTTACCCTCACTTAAGCGGCTTTTCTGATGAGGACAAGCATCAGCGTATGCATAAATGCGGTCGTCTATGTTGACCAGCAGAATATGCTCACCATTCACTTCCAGACCTCTCATTTCACCGCTCCAGAGGTCTTCGACTTCGGCAATCTTTTGAAAGCTCATTGCAGCTACTCTGCAATCACATCAAACCGATCAAATGCCTGAAAGCCTGCCTGCGCGACCGTAAGCGCCGGATCGATTGCTTTGTCGTTGTAAACCAGCTGCACGTGATTTCTGCTCGCGACCCGAAGGCTGCCCGCCTGCTGAAGTTTTTGTCCCAGGGCTCGAACGGTCTCCTCTTCGTCCGCGAGAATCAGAAGACCGATTGTGTCGCCTTGCAGGAAACCGTAAAGTGGAACCGGCATAAACGTCCTATCAGGAACTCAGCGGCAGCGGTTATCGAACTCCGAGCCACTCATAGTTGCCATGATAGGCATCTTTGCCCCAGGTTTCAGGTGTGAGTCTGAAATATTCCGTCAATAAGGCTGGAAGCTGAGCCGGAGCTTCTCCCGAAAGGACACGTTTTACTAAACCTACATGACTGGCATATCTTTCAGGTTCCCGCAGGAAAATCCATTGACACGGCTCGGAACAGAAGACGTATTTACGCCACTCGTGGACGACGACCCTCGCGGAATTCTTATGCGGTAAACCCGCGCTAAGCGGAAGCTGACACAAATCACAAAAAGTCGGCAACGCAGTCCCGTGCACGGCCAATTCGTTTGCATCTCCGGGCCCCACTGCTTTCCAATGTTCGCTGATTTCTTCCCAAACAGCATCCATTTCATCCCAATACTTTGGATATTTCTGGCGCAGCCACTTCCGCTCGGCCGGGCCCGGTATCACGAAATTGAACCACAGGGTCGCGCGATAACTGTAAGCGCTCGCGTAAATCATGTGGTGGTAGATGTCGAGTTCGTCGATGAGAATGTCCCAGTACCACGGTTTCTTGAGTCCGAACTCTTCCAGCGTGCGCAGGAATTGATCGATGATCCACTCCTCCATAAACTCTTTGAAGGAATAAGGGCGCTGATCCAATGCCGTCAGATAATCAATCGAAAGCCCCGTCAGAATCGAGAAAATGCGCCAGTTGCGCCACAACCATTTGTCGACCAGGTATTGCACGTACTGGGGATCGTGTTTCATGACGGTAGCGAGAACAGGATGCCCAATCTGCGCATGCCGGGCTTCGTCCGTCTGAATACTGGTGACCATTCTCTCGAACATATGGTCGCTGGATTCGCGGGCAAGCGATGCCAATCCAACGAACTGCAGATTTGTGAAGCCAGTTTCGAGCACGAAATTGGTGGCGATGTGGAACTCGATTGCGTTTTGCCCCACAGTCAATTCATCGAAGAAGTGACGCGCCGCAATCGCGAACCAATTGTTGGTGTGATAGAACTTATGCGCCCAGTCGAACTGGGGATCAAACTTCACCAGCTCATGGAAGAGCAGCAGCGGGATCTGCGTGTGGCGATACTCATCAAGCGCCCCAAAGGTTGCCATGGTTCGCCACGCACTGTCGCGGCCGAACCTCGCACCCCGCAGATTGCCGATTACGCCGGTGAACTCCCCAAGGGGAAGCGCCGCTGCGTGCACCTTCAGACTGTTCATCCAGGGCGCAGCCAGCTTGCGAACATTCTCTATGCGGCCAACGGCGTCGCGCACAGCGTAGACAGCCATGTCTTTTTCGTATTGGTTGTCGACGTATTCGCGATAAGACGTCTTAAACGATTCTTCCCAGTCTTTCCATTCGGAATGCGGCAACCAGGGATGCCCGCTGATCACTTCAGGGAAGACTTCGTCTTCTCGCACATACGAATAATCCCAATCAAGCTTACGGGCAAGGGGCAACCATTCATCTCTGCTAAGCATCTACTCTCCGTCTTTAGGGCCCGGAAGGTTAGCTGTGGTGCGGCTCTTGCAGTGAATTACGATTCGCCAATTGGAAAAGACTCACGAGTACGGTACCATACGCTTGTCGCGCCAGGCACGTCAACACAGCGGATGACATGGTTGAAATCCATGTTGTTCTTACCTCGCTTCGGAGCAGCAGTCGCTCAGAGAGGGCACGTATGACACCTGTGCGATCCAGAACTCATGAGCCTTCTGTTGGTGACCTTTCCGCTCGGCCGGACGAACGGCCCGATCAACGGCCGGAATTAAATCAACCTCCGTATTCTCCTGAGATTAACGAATTGAATTTCTGGACGGCGATGGAGATAATTCCGGGATTCGTCTGGAGTGCCCTGCCAGATGGGAGCGTGGAATTCTGCAACCAGAGATGGCTTGACTACACGGGGCTGACTTTAGATGAGCTCAGAAGCGAGGGATTGACCAGAGCGATACATCCCGAGGATAAATCTGAGTTTGAGGAAAAATGGCGAACGGCCTTGACGCACGGGATCTCATTTGAAGATGAGCTGCGTATGCGTCGAGGTGACGGGTCCTATCATTGGTTTGTAATGCGGGTTGAGCCCCGGCGCGGCCTAGGCGGAAAGGTTATTCGCTGGTACGGTATCAACACTGAGATCGAAGAGCGGATGCGAGCGCGAGACGAAAAACAGAAACAGCCATTTCGGTTAGATGACTTGTTCGAGCAGGCTCCGGAAGCGGCTGCGATCCTAAGAACGGATGGCCGCATCGTTCGAGTCAATAGAGAATTCACGCGCATGTTCGGTTACGAGATGGCGGAGATTCTCCACCGCACGATTGACGAACTCATCGTTCCTGTGGCACTTGCTGAGAGCGCCCGTGACTACACAAAGGGACTCAGACACGGCGGTCGAGTGGAGGTCGAAACCGTTCGCGCGCGAAAAAATGGGAGCGAAGTACGTGTCTCCATCCTCGCCGTTCCGGTTACTACGGCTTCTGACGAGCACATTGCGACTTATGCTATCTACCGGGACATCACAGAACAAAAGCGTGCTGAAGAACGGCTGCGTGAAAGCGAGGCGCGGTTTCAGGAAATGGCGGATACGGCGCCGGTGTTGATCTGGATGACCGGAACGGATGGCCTTTGCAATTATTTCAACAAACCGTGGCTCGACTTTACGGGGCGGAGCATGGAACAGGAAGTAGGCACGGGGTGGGTCGAAGGCGTGTATCCAGACGATGTCCAAGGGTGCTTCGACTGCTTCCTTCCCGCCTTCCATGCCCGGAAGCCCTTCAGGATGGAATACCGCCTCAAACGAGCGGATGGAGAATACCGCTGGGTGATTGAGAGTGGCATTCCAAGATACACGGGGGCGGGAGAATTCGCGGGCTACATCGGGTCAAATATTGACATTACAGACCTCAAGCGCGCACATGAGGAGCGAGAGAGGCTACGCCAGCTTGAGGCGGAGCTCGCACGAGCCAGCCGGATCAACGGCATGGGGGAACTGACTGCCTCCTTGGCGCACGAACTCAGTCAACCGATTTCCGCAGCCATCCTCGACGCCGCTACTTGCTTGCGGTTTCTATCGCACGATCAACCTGCTTTGGAGGATGCGCGCGCGGCTGTGTCAAGGGCCCTGCAAGACGGCAAGCGCGCCGACGAGATCATCAAGGGAGTTCGCCAGCTCTTCAAGAAGGACACTCCTCGGCGGGAGTTGGTGGATCTGAACGAGGTTATTCGAGAAATGATGCTTGTCCTGCGCAGCGAGGCAGTGCATAACCGCATAAAAGTGCGCACAGAGTTCGCTGCAAACCTTCCTCAAGTGATGGGAGATCGCGTGCAGGTGCAACAGGTGCTGTTGAACCTTATGAAGAACGGCATAGACGCAATGGAAGATGTGGATGGGACGCGCGAGCTTACCATCGAGTCGCAGCGTGGCAAGGAAGGTAAGGTACTTATTTCGGTGAGCGATACCGGCGTGGGATTGCCGCCAAAGATGGCGGAGAAGATATTTGATGCTTTCTTCACAACCAAACCGAATGGCACCGGTATCGGACTTCGGATAAGCCGCTCCATCATTGAATCGCACGGCGGCCGTCTGTGGGCTACCGACAATCCTCCACGCGGCGCAAGATTTTATTTCACCTTACCCGGCGGAGGGGCGTAGCAGAGCGCTACCTAGGTCGTGTTGTGTCCACGTCCCGAAAAGTCTTGTCAGCATACCGAATCGCGCATTCCATCTGGTTGGATTCAGCGGAGTTTTCCGCTGGTCAGAATTGTCCGCAATCGATGTCCGGCACTTAAATACCTAATACGAAGACATAATTGCGATGTGAGATGAGGAAGCGTATGTTCACGGTCATAGGGTCGTGAAATGCAGGAAAGTTACATTGTTGCAGAATGCGCGATCGTGGCACGAGCAATTGCAGCTTTTGATCTTCTTCCTCTCTATAGCCGAGTCAGACACAACCAAAAATCACAAGGCCTCCCGATAGGCAGCGATACTCGGGAATCGTTTGGTCGAAAGTGATCGTGCCGAACTCCAGGTTCTCGTCCTCGAACGTTCGCGCTATAGCAGTTTCAGTGGTGTACACCGAAAGCACGCGCTTAAGAGGCTTTTCATCAAAGAAAAGCTACCTTCAGTACGCTCAAAAGGTCTAGGTGTCTTTCGAAACCGCTCTAATCGGGCATAAATGTTTCTGATTGGACGTCCGATCGACTCAGGCCAATACTTGGGTTGTGAGGTTAAATTATGTACATAAATTCAATTAGTCTCCTCCGGACAATCGGCGCCTTCGCTCTCGGCAGTGTTGCACTGTCGGGCACTGCGAAGGCGCAGATTGTCTCTCACTCTAAAGACGTGGTTATCGAGCATCCTGCACACCTGTCCGAGTCCACACAGGTGTCGGGAATCGCATTTCATCTCAACACGGAAAGCGGTGATGGAAGTGCCTATCTCTACGTTGAGCAACAGAATGGTACGCATCTGGCGGTTCTTGATGTTTCCGATCCGGGCCACGTAAAGCTAGTGCGCAGCGTGGATCTTTCTGTACCAGGGCCATATGAGTTTTCCCGGGAGCTAGGGAGCTCTTCGATCCTGATCCGTTTCAAAAACAACCTCGGAACAGCCGTTCTCGATTTTCGCAAAGCAAGGATGCCAGTACTGCGAACGTTCGGCGACTCGCAAAACATCGGACATGTTGAGCCGCTGGATCGAGCAACTTATTTGATGATCAACGACCGCGTCCTCGATTCGCAGAGATCGCCACGCGACTTTCAAGTCATTGATGCTTCAAATCCGGCCGGACCAACTCGGCTAGACACTGCAAAGCTCGTAGTTGATTCCGTCACCTGGGATGAGACTGGAACCACGTTTCTTCTCGGATCCGAAGGGCTCACTATTATCCGCCATCCGCAGATCGAAGAGGAATACGCCGCTGAGCAAAGACCGACAAATTGAGCGGCCGTTCTCTCCGCGATCAACCGCCATTCCAACCACCTGGCGCTTGATGTAGCCAGAGTATTGCTCCCTCATCAAGCGCTCCTTGGTTTTCACACCCATGGAGTGCGAAGTAAATCCCATGACGAAATGCGTGCGGCGTGATTTCCTCAAGTCCATCGGAGCGCTCGGATTGAGTGCGTTTCTGGCGGCATGCAAGAGCGGCTCAATAGCGCGAACTGTAATCGATGCCGGTGTCCCAGATACCAGGGGGATGGGATCGAATCTCAGAACCTGGGCCAGGTATCCGGAAAAGACAGATTTGATGATGCTGGCGGACCGGCCACCGCTCCTTGAAACACCTCTCCATTACTTCCTGCAGGATCTGACGCCGAACGAAGCCTATTTTGTTCGCTGGCATTACGCGGGGATTCCAACGAATATCGATCTGCGGACCTTCAGGACGCAGGTGATTGGTGCAGTTGACCGACCGTTGCAGCTATCGTTTGACGACCTGCGAACGAAGTTTGAACCCGTGACGATGACCGCCTTCAGCCAGTGCTCCGGCAATTTGCGCGATTTCTTCCAGCCGAAGGTGCCGGGCGCGCAATGGACTAACGGCGCCATGGGAAATGCGCGCTACGTGGGCGCCCGATTGAAGGATGTGCTGAAGGCCGCCGGAGTGAAGGCGGGGGCCGTCGAGGTTAGTTTTCGCGGTGTAGATGAACCACCCCTGCAAGCGTCTCCTCACTTTGAAAAGCCGCTGACGATCGATCACGCACTGAACGAAGATGTAATCATCGCCTACGAAATGAACGGCAAACCTCTTCCGATGCTGAACGGTTTTCCCGTGCGCCTGGTTGTGCCTGGATGGTTCGCCACCTATTGGGTCAAGTGTCTTAGTCAGATCACCGTCCGCACGGAACCGCTGCATAACTTCTGGGTAGATACAGCGTATCGCGTTCCTCTGACGCCTGGTTATAACGAAGACTCAAAGCATCCCAGCGAGCGGACTATCCCGATCACCCGGCAACTGACACGAGCGGCCTTTGTGACTCCAGAACCCTCAGTGCAATTGAAGCGAGACGCGCTGGTCGACATCCAGGGCATAGCCCTCGATGATGGCACCGGCATTCGGCGCGTTGAAGTATCGACGGACCGGGGGCGCACCTGGGCGGATGCGGCACTGGACCCGGTGATCGACAAATACTCGTGGCGGCGATGGCGCATGAGCTGGCGACCGACCGAAGCGCGCGGGTACAGCCTGCAGTGCCGGGCCACCAATGCGGCCGGGGAGACACAATCGGTCTCTCAGTGGAACCACGGCGGATACGGCCGGAATGTCATCCAGACGCTCGATGTGGAGGTCGTAGCATAATGCAGACTCTGCGCGTTGTCGTCGTATTGTTGGCCGTCGCCGTGGCCATCTTGGCCTATGCCTTGTGGGGCCGGACCAGCCGCGAACGCCGTGCGAGTATGCCCGCGCAAGAACCGGTGATTCCGATTTCACGCCTGACGGAATTAAGGCCAGTAAAGGATATCGGCCTGGACTATCATGCGCCGGATCTGCCACCGGGGCCCGGGCAAGATACCTTTGCCACGCAGTGTGTCATCTGCCACTCGCCCCGCTATGTCCTCAATCAGCCCGTTTTTCCTCGGAAAGTCTGGACGGCCGAGGTCCACAAGATGGTCAAGGGCTACGGAGCACCTATCGATCCAGCGCAGGAGAAGGTAATCGTCAACTATCTAGTTTCCTGGCATGGCAAGGAAGATGTGTCGGTTCATGCGAAATCCCTGCCGAAGTAACTTAACCCTCTTTCGTTAAACCCCAACATGCAACGGAGACAGTCTTGAACGATAGGCAAAGTCCAGTAAGTAATCAGCACGTCTCTTACGAGCGAGGAATTAGCTCTGAGCTACCGCGCATCGATTACGATCTGATTAGATGCCACGGCCATGCCGCGGTGGTCACGGTGCTTATCTCGGCGCTGCTTGGAATTCTTGTGGCCACAAAATTCAACTTCCCAACTTTCCTTGGCGGCCACGCGTGGGAGACTTGGGGCAGGCTTCGTTACAACCATACGCAGGGCATCTTCTTCGGATGGCTTGGAAATGCGTTCATCGCGTTTTGTTACTTCGTCGTGCCACGACTGACCAATCGTCCGGTCACCAGCCGCAAGCTCGGCTGGGCCATCTTCTGGCTTTGGAACTTTGCCGTTGTCCTGCCGGGATGGATCCTGGTATGCGCCGGCTTCAGTCAGCCCCTGGAGTGGGCCGAGTTCCCCATCATCGTTGACGTGTTTGTCATACTCGCCTTCCTGCTGATGCTGGTGCAATTTGTAAAGCCGCTTTTTAGTGTGCCTGCGGGAGACCTTTACGTCTCGGGATGGTATATCACTGGCGGCCTGGTGTTCACGACCCTCGCATACCCGATCGGGAATCTTGTTCCGGAGTTTGCAGCAGGAGCAAAGGGCGCAGCCTTCAGCGGACTGTGGATTCACGATGCGGTGGGATTGTTCGTTACGCCGTTGGCACTAGCAATGGCGTATTACGTGATCCCGTCGGTGACGAAGAGACCCATCTACAGTCACTTCATTTCCATGATGGGATTCTGGCTGCTCTTCTTCATCTATCCGCTGAACGGAACCCATCACTACGTGTATTCCGCGATTCCGATGAGTGCTCAGAGAGGTGCCATCATTGCATCGGTCTATCTCGGGCTAACTGTTGTTTTGGTCGTGACCAACCTCCTGCTGTCACTTCGCGGCTCGTCCGATAAAGTGGGCGGCAATGTCCCATTGCGCTTCGTATGGTTTGGTGTGGTGGCGTATCTGCTCGTTAGTTTGCAGGGATCGATACAGGCCCTTATGCCTGTAAATCGATTCATTCATTTTTCCGATTGGGTGATTGGCCACTCGCACCTTGCCATGATCGGCTTTGCCAGTTTCATCGCCGCTGGTGCGCTGGCCCATGTCTGGAGCAGCCTGCCCGGCGTCCGTTACAACGCACGGGCGATGAACTGGTCCTATTGGCTGCTTGCCATTGGTCTAAGCCTGATGGTGATCGATCTTACGGCTGCAGGCTTGGTGGAAGGCCAGCTCTGGGTGAGCCGTGCGCCGTGGATCGACTCCGTTCGTGCGATGTATCCATACTGGCTTACGCGCGTTATTTCGGGCATTCCGATCATTGCTGGTTTTCTGCTGTTCTGGACGGGCCTGTTGACTGGGCCCAGGAATGCAATTCCGTCTCAATCCGCAAGTGTCAGAAGAAATTCCGAGAGAGTATCCGATGATGGGGAGAAACGTGGCGGGGCTCAAGAAATCTTTCATGGAACCCCATCGATCCTCGGCTATGCCTTTGTGATTGCATTTGTGGCTGGCTTCGGCTTCTTCGTTATTTCGTTCGTCGTCCTGGGTATTATCCCGGCACGCCAGCTCCAGGCAGAGATTGACCGCACGGTTCCGCACTCAATGCAGCCCCTCACACCAGCCGAAGCACGTGGCCGCGTCGTTTACGGCCGCGAGGGATGCGCGTACTGTCACACCGAACAGGTGCGTGTCATCGCGGCGGATGTGTTGCGCTTTGGAGCGCCCACCGCTCCATGGGAAACGCAGTACGACTATCCGCATCTGTGGGGAACGCGGCGCATTGGCCCTGATCTCTCTCGCGAACATGGCCTGCGCACCGATGACTGGCACTTTGCTCATCTCTTTGATCCGCGGTCAACCGTTCCCGACTCGATCATGCCGCCTTACCCATGGCTCTTCAACGGCTCTTCCGCCAAGCCGAACCAGGATGGTCTGGACCTGGTTGCGTATCTGCGATCGTTGGGCCGGGAGCGGGAACTTGCCGGAGATTCAGGCAACGAGCAGGTCGATCATGGCATGGCGATGGAGATGAGTTCGGGATACTCCGCACACGGCATTCCGGATACCAGGCCGCTCATTGACACGGGAGGCATCAATCCGGACGCACCCGTTTTCAAGACGACGGGAGAGATCGAGGCCACTCAAGCACAACGTGGCAGAGACGTCTTTCAGCATAATTGCTCCGGATGTCATGGTGTAAACGCAGACGACCATGGCATAGCGCGTCCGGGGCTGTTGCCACTTCCTGCAAATCTCATGCGTCATCATTACTCCGATGCTGACCTGGCGACGATTCTCTGGGACGGCGTCTATGGTTCCGCTATGCCGCCGTGGAGGCAGTTGGATAAGTCAGACCTGGCAGCCGTAACTGCCTATGTGCAATCGTTGCAGGCGCCTTTTGCTCGAGAGCCCATGGCGCCGCAAGAGTTGGATGCCGCATCCAAGTTATTTGCGTCTAATTGCGTGAGTTGCCACGGAGCGCAAGGCGCCGGCGATGGGCCTGCTGCTGGAGGGCTCAAGCCCTCGCCCGTCAATTTCCATGTACGTCAGCCTACGCCGGATCGAGCGCGATCCGTGATTGAGCGCGGAATTCCCGGCAGCTCGATGCCGGCATGGAAAGGCCAGTTGAGCGATGACGACCGCAACCTGCTGGCACGTTATGTACTGAGCTTGTACGACAACGGACATAAGGAGGTGCAGGGCCAATGATCGACATCATTGTTGGAGTCATCAGCGCAGTCTCATTCGGTATTCTCATCTTCTGGGCAATTCGACCTTCAGCCCGAAAATGGTTCGAATTTCCGAAGTACAAAATGCTCGAAGATGAGGAACGATTCTCCGCGCTCGATCGGCGGCGGGATTAGCCACGTCGATCGAAGAGTCTCATTGAGCTGATTTAACCGCGACGTGACGCCTGAACGGATGGCATCAGCCGGTCTCCTCGGCAAATTGGCGGTCTGCGCCGGCGGTTCCGGACCTGAGAACCTGCATTTGATCAATCGTCTCTATGACCGTCATTGGAACCCCGCACACGTGGCCAAGGCTCTCTTTGGCGGATCAGTCTTGCAATGCCGCGCTCGAGCGTATCATTTTGAGGTTCGCAATGTGTTAGATTGCGGATGAGCAACGCACTTTTGCGCAGGTCTATCTGCCAACGTGCTGGCTCGCATACAGACCTTGACTGCACTTGCAGCTTTCACATTCCAGACCGGCGGCGCAATTCAGCCCGCCGCGCGAGGTCTCAGCGATGATTTTCAATACAAACATGCGGCGATTCTGTTTGACGACGTGCATCGCTCTGATGAGCAGCGGCTGCTCGCAGGCGCCGGCGATTGACGTGATGGGGTCGCTGTTTCCGGCATGGCTTCTCTGCATTGCGCTGGGAACCTTGGCCGCTGTTCTCATTCACTGGCTTTTACTGCGATATCGGTTCCAGCTTCTGTTTCCATTCTTCACATATCCATGCCTCGCTGCGGTCTTTACGTTTGCGATCTGGCTAGTGATCTTTTGATCGGTAGGGAGGGGAGATGACAACGTTCGATCTCGGGCAGACAAAACACCGGCCGATCGAGCGCTGGGCAAGCTTTGGGATCTTTGCGTTGACCCTTGTACTTGGATTGCTGGTGGTCTGGCGTGCCGATCACCGGCCGCGCACAGACGACGCGGAAATATTTGCAAATCTGATTGGCATGGCGCCGCAAGTCGAAGGGCCGATCGTTGAGCTGAAGGTTCACGACAATCAGTTCGTCAAAAAGGGCGACCTGCTTTTCGTGATTGATCCGCGCCCGTATCAGTACGCGCTGGAGAAGGCCGAATCCGTTCAAGCAGCTTTGGAAGGCGAAATCGGCGATGAGCAACGGCGGATTGCGTCGCAGCTGAGTGGGGTCTCTGTAGCCAAAGCGGGCATCCAGTCGTCGGAAGCGGATGTCCATCACTGGGCGGCGGCTGTAGATCAGGCTCGGGCCGACGTGTCCAATGCCGGGCAGGGCGTCGCCAGGGTCAATGCAGAGTGGACATACGCCAGCAATAATCTACATCGCCTGGAGCCGCTCTTGGAGAAGCAGTTCGTTACAGTGGACCAGGTGGATCGCGCCCGCACGTCGGAGGCAGCGCAAGCGCAGGCGCTCAAACAGGCCGAGTCGCAACTTCTCGTCGCCAATGCGGAGATGAAGTCGGCCGAGGCCCAGTACCAGCATGCGCTATCGGCCCTCGAAGAAAGCCGTGCTCAGCACCAGCAGGCGCAGCACTCGGTGCTTACGCTTGATCCCCTGACCAGCCAACGCGGAGAACGCGCAGCGGAAGTGAAGAATGCGCGGTATAACTTCGACAACTGCCGGGTCTATGCGCCGTTTGATGCTCTCGTCACCAATCTGACGATTGCTGAAGGGCACTACGCCCATGTCGGCCAGCAGGTCTTCACTCTTATCGATGCGCGCACCTGGTGGGCGCTGGCTAATTTCCGTGAGGGACAGCTTCAACATATTCGTCCCGGCATGCATGCGCACGTCTACATCATGTCGAGACCGCATGAGCTTTTCAGTGGCGTAGTAGACAGCATCGGTTTCGGCGTTACCCCAGATGCCGACGTGATCGGTCATTTCGGACCGGGGCTCCCCGACGTTCAAAGAACGTTGAACTGGGTGCACCTGGCTGCCCGATACCCAGTGCGCGTCCGTGTCGAGAATCCTCCCGCAGACGTTTTGCGCGTGGGTGAAACCGCGGTCGTGACCGTGGACGGGCACTGAATATGGCGACAGCGGCGTCATCCGCATTGTGGCGGCCCACATCGCTGATGTGGCTTCGCGATTTCTTGCGCGATGAACTGGCGCCCTATCCGGGGCGCAGTGCTCTGGTCGGCCGCATGGTAGTCGCGGCGAGCATCGTCATGCTGGTCAACATGACATTCAAGATTCCCTACGGAGCTTACGCCGCCTTGTATGCCCTGACCACTTCACGTGAAAACCCGGATGCAACATTAAGGGCGGTACGGACCTCGGTTGTCTGGTTCGCGATCGCAGCCGCGTATGTGTTGATGGGGGCGATCCTCTTCTCCGGTGAGCCGGTCCTGCGTGTTGTATGGGTGTTGGCAAGCCTCTTTCTGATGTTTTTCTTGATGAGCGCAGCGGCAAATCACCTTGCTGCAGCTCGCTTTGGCTATCTCGTCGCCATAACCCTTCCCCTCTGGGACAGCGAGATTCGGGCAGAGGAGAAAGTCGTCGGCACGCTCTGGGCAATCGGTTCACTTTCTCTCGCCCAAATCATTATTGCGGTGCTGGAGTTGATCTACGCCCGACTGCACCCCATGGATCAGGTCACAAGCGCCCTTGTTGAACGACTGCAATGTACTGGGTCCCTGCTGCGCTCCCTCGCCGCCGGAGCGAAGGATGAAGAAGTCGAACGGCGCATAACGCGACTCGCGGTTCTCGGGACCTCTCGCATGCGACGGGATCTTCTACGCTCCGATTATTCCCCGGAGACCAAGCAACAACAAAGCTCTATCATTGCATTGGTTGGAAGGCTGGTTGATCTCGGGGCCAACCTGGCTTACATCGCCCCAGAAACTTCGAATGACGTACGCCGCCGGTTAGACCAGCTCGCAAACAGAATCGAACTTCTATCGAATTCCATGTTCGGAGGGGAACCCCCGCTGGAGCAGGAACTGGCGGTCGAGTCTGCACCTCCCGGGATGCCGCCGTTGCAACTGGAGATGGAACGGACTGCATCTGTGATCTCCGAGATGTTGAGCGGCTCAAATTTTCGAGTGGGCTACGACGCGCCGCCCGAAAGGCTTGAACCAGCAAAAGGCTTCTTCGCTCCCGATGCGTTTTCCAATTCCAATCACGTGCGGTTCGGCATTCGCGGAGGTCTCGCCGCCGCCCTTTGCTACCTGACGTACAACCTGATTGCGTGGCCGGGAATCAGCACGGCGGTCACCACCTGCCTCGTGACGGCTCTGACCACTATCGGCGCATCGCGTCAGAAGCAGGTTCTGCGCTTTGCGGGCGCATTCGTGGGTGGAGTGATACTGGGATTCGGCGCACAGATGTTTGTTTTGCCGGCGATCGATTCGGTTGCCGGATTTTTGATCCTTTTTCTCGCCGTCACGATTCCTGCGGCCTGGATCGCTGCCTCGGGTCCGCGCCTTTCCTATTTTGGCGCGCAGATCGCGCTCGCCTTCTATCTAATCAACCTCCAGGAGTTCAAGTTCCAAACCTCCCTTGCTGTCGCACGCGATCGGATAGTCGGCATCCTGCTTGGCCTTTCTGCCATGTGGTTTGTCTTCGATCAACTGTGGAGCGCCTCGGCCGCTGTAGATATGGAGCGTACCTTCGTTTCCACACTGCGTTTCCTGGGAAGACTTATGCGAGCCCCCGTTTCTCCGAACTCTGGCGTAGCGATCGGAGAGATCGATTCCCTCCGTGAAACCATCAATACGAACTTCGATCGACTGCGCCAGCAAGCCGATGGGGTGATGCTGGAATTCGGCCCCTTCCGAGAGCACAAGCTCGCAATTCGGGCTCAGCTTCTGCGTTGGCAGCTACAACTCAGGGTCTTCTTTGTCGTGCGAATTGCTCTATTGAAGTATCGCCTTCATCTTCCTGGTTTCGAAGCACCGGAACCGGTCTTGAAGGCACAACAGGAATTCGATACGCAACTCGCGGAACGACTGGAAGAGATGGCCGATCGGCTATCGGGTAAGGATGTTGCAAACCAGCGGAGTCTTGAGCCGCTGGTGCTCCCGCTTGAGAAGAGCGTTCAGGAAAACTGTCCCACGGAATCTCCTGATTGTCTTCCTGCCCTGCGCAGCCTGCTCCCTCTGTGTCGCCAGATTGAATTCATCCTATCGGCGCTCGATCAAGAGATGTTCAGCAGTTGAAAGAGAAAACTAGACAGGGATTGAGATGTAGGGACGTGAATACCTCAAATGCGATGCATCACATTGGATGGTGGGTCGATCAGAGACGCACGAATGGTACGCACAGTGGATCAGCTAGCGATCAGCGATGCTTCAGACATTGTTGATCCTGATTTCATTGTTGGAATTGATGGGGCAGATGAGAACAGCGGTATGAGCCCCTCCACCAATGTCGGATGAGTCAGGATCGCATCGCGCAAAGTCGTATACGGGAGTCTTGCAATCATCGCAACTTGGACGGCGGACATAATCTCTGCGGCGCCGACACCAAAAGCCGTGAAGCCAAGGATGCGATCGCTGTCAACTGCGACGAGAGCCTTCACGAACCCAAGCGTCTCCGCGAGTGTGCGCGCCCGCAGATTTGATTCCATGGGAACTTTGAACAAGCGATATGGAATGCCTCGCGTTCTGGCTTCGCTCTCATTGAGACCGATGCGGGCCAATTCGGGATCCGTGAACAGGCAGTAAGGAACTTGCCTTCCGGTGGTCACATGGTGAATTCCATTGAGGTTGTCATGTACAACCCGGAAATCATCGACGCTGATGTGTGTGAATTGTGGGCTGCCTGCAACTTCACCGATCGCCCAAACACCGGGCGCAGTTGTCTGCAGTCGTTCGTTGGCTTTGATATATCCGCGGTCAGTCAGTTCCACGCCCGCCAACTCCAGGCCAAGTCCTTCAGTATTCGGAGTACGGCCTGCAGCCACCAGCACGTGACTGCCCTCCAGAGTCTTTTCAGTTCCGTTCTGCTCGATGACTAGTCTCACCGAGTCTCCCGATGTTCCCGACACTCGCTTGATCCGCGTATTCAGAAGAACGTCTATGCCCTCGTCTTCAAGGAGACCAAGAAGAGCTTCACTTACGTCTTCGTCTTCCTGAGGCATCAAGCGCTGTCTGCGCCCGATCACCGTCACACGGCTGCCGAAACGGCGCAGCGCCTGCGCAAACTCTACTCCAACATAGCCGCTGCCAATTACAACAAGGTGTTCGGGAATCTGGTCGAGTTCCAGCGCCTCAACATGCGTGAGCGGCTGTGCCTCTGCGAGTCCAGGAATCGCTTCCAGCTTGGCTCGCGTCCCAGTACTAACAATCACGTTCGTGCCGCGGAGTCGACGGACGGCCCCGTCGGCGAGTACAACCTCCACAGTTTTGGGGGCTATGAATCGCCCCGTTCCTGGAATGAACTCCGCGCCTGTCTTCTCATAATTGCTCAAATACATTTCGTTTAGGTCGCGTACCATCTTGCGTTTGCGTTCACGAACGCCTGACATATCAATCTTGAAGCCGTTGTGCGCGATCCCAAACTCCTGGCTGTTGCGGAAATATGACGCAACTTTGGCGCTGTGGATGATGTTTTTGCTGGGAAGGCACGCGATGTTCGGACACGATCCGCCAATGTATTTACGGTCGATGGCTGCGACACGCTTTCCTTCTCCAGCAAATGTCCACGCAGCGATTGTTGATCCGGTGCCACCTCCGAGAATGAGGAGATCGAGCTCTTCCACCTGGGAATCTTTAGGCAGCTTTGCGGATGATGTAATCCCGGTGTTGTTCATGAGATTCCTCCGGAGAAAGGTTTGTCCGTCGTGATCCGTAAGAGCCGAATTCTCCCGCCGGCGCCGCAGTTAACCGCAGCTCCGGGCCAGAGAAGTTCTTCCGCTCATGCAATATCTGCCGTCACAGCTTCACGTTCCGTCTTAGCTTGCATCGACTTCATGAGATCGGCCGCTGACGCTCCTTCGAGCGATAGCCCGTAGCCGACTTCCCGCACAATGCGCTCTTTTAGGGGCTGGATGAAGTGGATTCGCGTATTTCGCCGCGTTACCTCGGGGACCTTCAGGTAGAGCGCAGCCAATTCGTGCGCCCGGCCGAGAGCTTTACCGTTCGACACAACCTCAGCCACCACTCCCCATTCGTGTGCCGTACGTGCCGGCAGCGGTTGCGGGTTGATCAGGAACACCTCGGCTCGTCCCGAACCAGCGCGATAGCTCCAAGTGGTAAAGATTCCGTCACCGGGTGTAACTCCAGCGGCAAAATGGGCCACATCCTGGAAGGTCGCCCCCTCGGCAGCCACAATCACATTGGCGAGCAGCAGATAATCGGTGTGAACATGCGCGCGCCCCTCGACCGCCGCAATGACCGGCACAGGTATGTTGGCTATGTTTTCCAAGACTTGAACGCCTTCGTCGTGAATCTGGCTCCAGACGCCAGGATCGCCGGGGTTGTCCCAGGATGACCAATCGACATCTGTAATGAAGTCGGGCTTTGTGTTCGGTCGGAGGTAGCCCGCACGTTTTTGAAACGATTTGGTGGATAACTTCACTAATTACTCAATAGCAGGGAACTGACGCTAGTGCGCGACGCCCGTTCACGATGACACTATATTCAAGTGCGCGATGAGGAGCAGTGAAAACGGAAAATGCAAGTATTTCAAAACATGGCCGGCATGACGCAAAGCGATGGTTGGGGTATTCCATTTCGGTTTTTAGCCTGTTCGTTTGGATGGTTCCTGTTTTTGCTCCTTCTGTGGTTGTAACTTCCACGCGCGGTTTGTTCAATACGTCCCCCTATAGCAGTTTCAGAATTGGTGAAGACCGAGAGCACGCGCTGAGCCGGCTATTTTATAAAGGAAAATCCACCTTCCAGTGCGCTCAATGAGTTTACGGTCATTCCGAAATTGCTCTAAAGGCCCGTGTAGATCTGTAGCGGTGCCCAGAAAAAAGGTTTGCGAAAGTCACCCTTTACGCGGAGCAAAGAAAGCTTGGCCTGGCGCAGCGCGGCTGCGGGCGACATGCCATCATGGAGCCCTTGGTAGAGCGAACCCATGAGGTGCGGCGTAGATTCGTCGCTCACCTCCGAGAGTGCTCCGATGACGTTATGAGCTCCGGCGCGCAGAAATGCCCACGCCAGGCCTACCATGCCTTCTCCGACGTATGAGCGCGTGCCGCTCCCGTAGCATGCGGAGATGGTGACGAGGCGCGCATGGATCGGATGCTGCATGATGTCGCGAGCGTGCAGCTTGAAGGAATCTTCTTCCGCGGTGGAGCGCGACAGGATGATCGCCGAGTCAAGCGGATCAGTGCGGCTGGCGACACCGTGAGCTACGAAGTGAATATACGCAAACCGCCGCGGCGCACTGGTGATGTAGGACCCCGCCGTTGCCCGCTCACGCGCGAAAATCGTGGCATCCTGCGTGGGAAACTGCAACTCGATCTGCCTCATCTCGTTTGCTGCTTTCGGCAACTCTGGATAGTCGGAGTTGGGCGAGACAGGATCATCGCCGCACCAACACCGCTAAAGCTTGCAAGTTCCGTCGAGCCTCCCTCAACGTTCCAGCGCTACCCGGCGTCGTTCCTTCAACAGGTTGATCCGTCGCACGATTTCCCGAGGATGATAGGGTTTTTCGAGCGGACCATCCTCGCACAGACAGCCTGCCTGGTCGGCCGCCCTGGCGGCGCCGGTGGTCAGGATGACGTCGACATCGGAGTAATGCTTGCGAATCCAGCGGGCGAGACCAAAACCGTCGATCTTGCCGCGCAGCCGCACCTCCGTAAGGACGACGTCGATTTTATGGCCCGCAGCCAGCACGGTCATGACGTCAGCGGCGGTGACGCCTTCGAGAACCTTATACCCGCAGTCGCGCAGATAACTTGCGATGACCATCCTGACAAGGATGTCGGGCTCCACGACGATAATCGTGCTTGGTGCAGCGCCGCC